>LWDU01039124.1_pt1 | contig 48506 bp, 40 predicted proteins | sample 727161 | NCBI WGS metagenome assembly LWDU01 (sample SAMN04566230, study PRJNA314399) | hydrothermal vent metagenome | isolation source: deep sea hydrothermal plume seawater | place: Mexico: Gulf of California, Guaymas Basin | collected 2004-07-11
CCGCGATCCAGAACCCAGAAGCGCAAGAAGTAGGTCGACCAATCCGATCCATCATCGCGATCGAGATGAGCGCCACCATCAGATACGCCCATCAACATCGAGGGATGCTTCATGCTTTCGTGTACGGCCGCTTCCCAGACGGCGGTCTTGTTCTCCCAGCGAAACTTCATCTTCAGGTCTTCGGAGAGGGCGAGATCGAGCATCGCATCGGCGGGCGCTTTACCCTGCTCGGCAGCGATCTCCGCGATCGTACGGCGCAAATAGCATTCGTTCTCTGGATTCGTCACCTCGTCGACGAAGGTCACATCCCAGTGCGGCGGTGGCAGGGTAGAGCCGGCATCGGGATCGCGATTCGGATTGTCGACAGCATCGCGCAGTTCGTCTCGCACCGTTGGATCCCGTAGCCGCGCGCGTTTCTCTTTGGGATCGAGCGACATCAGAGCGTGCCAGCTCGGCACCCCCGCATAGAGTGGCGTGCCCGCGTCTAGATCAATGGGACGATCGAAGGGATGGTTGCGAAGCAAAGAGAAGATCGCCGCGCCGCGCTGGGCCGCGCGATCGAGGAAACGTTTGGCTTCCTCCCACCCCGCCGTCGGGGCGTCTACTTTATCTCGGCCTCCGACGCCTTGGATCACGATCGGCAGTCGGCTCGCAAGCGCGAGCTCGATTAGCAAGTCCTCATCGTTGCTGTCGAGACCCCCGATTACACTCTTCGGTAGATACGAGATACTGCCACCGCCGGCCTGGCCCGCTTCGCGTGCCAGCGCGATGAGTTCGTCATGTGCCGAGAAGCGGCTGGGTATTGGACGATCATCCCCATCGACCTGAGTCGGAACATGCGACGACGAAAAACCGGCGGCGCCGGCTTCCATGGCTTCGCGGATGATGGCGCGCATGGCTTTGAGTTCGTCGGCGTTCGCCTCGCGCTCCGATCCCGCTTCGCCCATGACATATCGCCGGATGCTCGAGTGTCCAATATAACAAGCGAGGTTGACCCCGAGCTTGCCGCGGCGGGCCGCTAGGTACTCCGGGAAGCTCTCGAAATCCCATTGCACACCTTCGAGTGCCGCGGGCGCCATGCCCTCGACTTTGGCGAAGAGTGACTGCATATAGGGCCGGGCCTCGGGGCGCGTCGGGGCGATCGAGAAACCGCAATTGCCTGCCAGGATTGTCGTTACACCGTGATAGCAAGAGCAAGTGCCGTAGGGCTCGAAGGTGATTTGGGGATCGTAATGCGTATGGGCGTCGACGATGCCAGGGGCGACGATCATGCCTTCGGCGTCGATTTCTCGTTCGGCCCTGAGATCCGCCGGCAGGTGGCCGAGGCTCTGAATGCGCCCTTCGTGAATGGCGAGATCGGCACGCCGTCTTGCGAGCCCGGTGCCGTCGACCACGATGCCGCCGCGGATAATTAAGTCGATCGTCATCGGAACATCCCGTCGTCGAAGAAATTTTCGATCATCTCAGCTGTACTTTCTGGAAAGTTTCCGGCCAGATACTGTTCCCGGCCGAGCGCCGCCGCATGGGTACCCTTCATGCTATGGCCCGGGCCACGAAGTTTCGGACCCGCGCCAAAGCGGCAATCGCCTCGGGAATGCCGGCACTCGCCAAGCCCTGGAACCCGTGGACCATCTCGGGATGAATTTCCAATGTCACATCAACTCCGGCAAGCGCCGCGCTCTTTCCGAAGTCGAGTGCATCGTCCCGAACCAGGTCGACCTGGCCCACCTGAAGCAGCAAAGGCGGAAGCCCCTTTGGGTTCGCATGGATCGGAGATACGAAGGGATCGCGCAGATCGCCGGCCTCGCCCACATAGTCGCGGCCTCGCGCGCGTATGAATTCCGGATGCGCAAATGGATCGCGCCCCAAGGGCTTTAATCCCGCTTCCCCCTGGGCTTCGAGGTCGAACCATCCGCCAAGGCTGACGCCACACGCTGGAAGTGGCTGCCCTTGATCCCGTAGCCTGATCAAGCTCGAGAGGACCAGGCCACCTCCACACGAATCTCCGATGAACCCGACTCGAGCGGGCGCGACCCCCGAAGCGAGCAGCGCGAGATATCCCCCAACGCAATCATCGAGGGCCGCGGGATAGGGATTTTCGGGTGCAAGCCTGTAATCGATCAAGAGCAACCGCGCGTCACAGTACTTGGAAAGCGCTTCCGCGTAGAAGAGGTAGCCGTCACCGCCTGCCGCAATGAACGCGCCCCCATGAAAGAGGACGAGTATCCGCTCAGTGTCTTTCGCCTCTTCAGCGACAATCATTGCGCGGCGAACCGGTCCCGACTCGATCCAATCGACTCGAGTACTCGGCTTGATCGGGTGGCCATGCATGGCTTCGAGCTTTGCTCGCGCCACTTCGGTCGAGTCGCCCACGTCGACCAGGCGCCCCTTCACGGCGTCGAGGAACGCCCGATATTCCTTGCTTGGCATCGGCCTGATCCTAACCGGTCGCTTCTTCGAATCCACTCGATATCATTTCATCCGGGACGCGACATGATATTTGGAATCCATTTTTCATAGAGCTTCCTTGACGAATTGACCGTCCTTGACGATCGCAAGAAAATTGGCCGGATCTCCGAGGACCGAAATGTTCTTGCTGGGATCGCCGCGTACGACGAGCAAATCTGCGAGCTTGCCCGTTTCGATCGTGCCTAGCCGATTGTCCATCTGCATGCACTCGCCGGCGTTTCGGGTCGCCCAGCGGATGACTTCGATGGGATCGATTCCCGCCTCGTTGACGTAGACCTCGAGTTCCTTGATGTAGTCGCCGTGTGGGGTCATCGCGGTTCCCCAATCGTCCCCGACCATGAGCTTGACCCCGGCGGCACTGGCTTCGGGCAGGATCTCGAGCATGTGGTCGTAGTCTGCCCTCAGCCCAAGCACCATTGGATCGTTTTCGTTTCCGTTTTCGCTGAGCTTCGCGATGATTGCTTTGATGAGATAGAGACTTGGACAGACAAAGCTTCCGGCTGCCAGAAATCCGTCGATGCATTCTCGATCCATTCTATCCGCGTGATCGAAGACGTCGACTCCCGCATCGATACACTTCATGATGGATTTCTTGGCCGTGACGTGACAGCGAATCAGCTTCTGCCGATCATGAGTTGCCTCGACGGCCGCGCGAAGTTCGGCATCGGTCATCGAAACAAAATCGGGGCCGTGAAGCAGCGCGTGTCCACCATCCATAAAGATCTTTACGATCTCGGCACCTTCACGAATTTCCTGGCGAACGCCCTTGATGAATTCATCGACGCCGTCGCAGTAACGCTGGGAACCTTTGGCCCGGATATCCCAGAACACGAACTCGGGTAGGTCGTTCGAGTCACCGGTCGTAATCAACCAGCGACCGCTTGCCATGATTCGCGGACCCGGCACGACACCGTCAGCGATGGCCATCTTGAGCTGGGCATCGAGGGCATCACTTGTCGCCGCACCGATCACACTGGTGAATCCGTGGTCGAGGGCGAGTTTCGCCTGGGTGGCCGCCAACAGCATCAAGTAGCCCGGCGGCTTCTCCAGGCCGACCGGCGGTGGATCGAAATCGAGGCCCCGATAGGAGCCATGCCAATGGGCTTGCACCATTCCGGGCATGATCGAGGCGCCGTCGAGTTGGAATACCGTGTCGTCAGGCCGGTTGGCGATCGAGTCGTCGGCGCCCACCGCGACGATCTGATCGCCTTCGACGGCGATCGTTTGCCCCGGCCGCGCCGGGTTTTCACCGTCGAGTAGGTTGGCCCCAGAAAACAGGATGCGACTCATGATCGACTCTCCCTATGGCGCTCATGGCATCGAAATACCGCGTTGGTCCCTAAGTAACTGTATTCGCGTACGAAAGTTACCGAAAGGGACCGGATCCCACTGTCTCACGGTCTCTCATTGTCTGCGGAATGACTCTATCCGATGCATATATCCACCGGAAGTCCCCAATTAAGCACCCAATCGGTGCAATAATCCTCCACTCAATGGTCTGGGATGATGTTCGATACTTCCTCGCGGTCGCCCGAGAGGGCTCGATTCGCCGCGCCGCCGTCGCCCTCGGTGTCAACCACTCCACCGTCTCGCGCCGAATTCGCCAACTCGAGGATCGCTACGGCGCGCGGCTCTTCGACCCTCTCCCGAGTGGTTTCAGCCTGACGCCAATCGGTGAAGATGTGCTCGAACTGGCTCGAGAGATTGAGTTGGACATGTCCACCCTCGCCGCGCGGATGGCGGGTCGAGATGTTGAGATCGGCGGGAGCGTGCGTATCTCGATCGGAGATAACTTCGTGCCGAGGCTCGCCCCGCTCTTGGCACGCATGGCCACGACCTATCCGGGAATGCAGATTCAGGTGGCGGTCAGCAACCACGTCGCGGATCTGGTGAACCGCGAAGCCGACATCGCGCTCCGCGTGAGCAACCTCGACCCCGAACCGATGGTGGGGCAACGGATTGCAACCATGGCGATGGCCGCATACGCATCTCGTCGCTACCTGGCGCGCAACCGCGGCCTCTTGGAATTGAGCGCGTTCGATTGGATCGGCTGGGACGAAAGTTGGACCAACGAACACACCCGCTGGATGCAGCAAGCGATTCCAAAACAAAACATCTCCTGCCGGGTCAACTCGCCGGCCGCGATGTACGAGATGACGCGTGCGGGCGCCGGGGTCGCGCACTTGCTCTGCTATATCGGCGATGCCGATGCCGATCTAGTTCGCGTCATTCCCGAGGTCTCGGAGTTTGGCGCCGGGCTTTGGTTGCTAACGCATCCAGAGCTGAGAAATACGGCGCGGATCAGGGCGGCGATCGAATTCATCGAACAAGATCTGGCCAAGGAGATCGATCGGATCGAGGGGCGTTCACCGGGGCCCGCGAGGAGTCGACAGGTGCCCGACCCGCATATGCCGATTCGTTGAACGATCTAGCAGACAATCTCTGAAACGCGCTAAACGTGAATTCTGGAGGATGCTCATGAAATCTCGACTCGGCCCTGCCTCGCCGGACCATTGGAGTGAACCGGTTCGCGAGATCGCAGATTCCGCCACAGGTAAAGGTCCCCCAAACATCCTCTATACGATCGCCCACCATCCGGCGCTGCTTCCGTCATTTCTAGGCTTTACCGCGACGTTGGCAACGCGCGGGGTGCTGGAAAGGCGCGACTCTGAGCTACTGGCCCTGCGCACCTCCCTCAATTGTCGATCGGCTTTCGAGTGGGGGCACCACGTAGAGTACGGACTCGCCGCAGGTCTCGAGCCAAAGGAGTTGGGCGCCATCGCCAACGGGCCGGAAGATCCGAGTTGGTCGCCGCGAGATCGATCGCTATTGCGCGCTTGCGATGAACTCCACGCACATCAGCAAATTTCCGACCAAACCTACGATGCGGATCGTCGAGCTCACATTTGTGATCGGCAACTACACCATGCTCTCGATGGTGGCGAACGCCACGGGTGTGCCTCTCGAGGAGCGCTTGCCGGCCATGCCCGCGAAGGGATCCCCTAGGGATTCAAGATAACGCCCAGGCTCGGACGTTGTGCTGGAAGGCAGCTTGAATGTCCTATCCCCCTGAGGAATATCAACCTCTCCCAACCCCAAAACCCCATTCAAAAACCCCCGCACATCCGCCGCACTTTGCTCGGGGTTTTCCTCCATGGGCATGTGGCCGACATCTTCATAGATGATCAGCTTTGACCCGGCGATGTCGGCGTGGAATTTCTCGGCGTGCGGGACGGAGATGAGCAAATCACCATCGCCCTGCAAAATCAGCGTTGGTGCTGTTATCTCCGGAATGCGCAGTGCTAATTCATAAGAGCGCGGGGTTGAAAAGCGGATGGAGGTGGCGTCGCGGCTGCCTTCACGGACAGCCAGCGTCGTATAGCGATCAACCATGGCCTCATCGACCAAACTATCGTCAAAAAATGAAGTCTTGAGCCCTTCTTCGGCAAGCATGCGAGGCGACACATTGCGAACGAGCGCCCGGCCGACAGGGCTGGACAGGATCTTGAAAACGAGGGGGCCTTCGTCTTCCTCATCATTGTCGTTGTCGTTGTCGTTGTCGTCGTCGTCAGGGTAGCCGCTTGATCCTACAAGGATGAGCGCATTGAGGCGATCAGGGTGCTGAACCGCATAGGTCCATGCTGTTGTGCCGCCCATGGAACTGCCCGCGAGCGAGAAGCGGTCGATACCCAGCCGGGTGACCACTTCGTCTACAAGGCGCGCCATGGCGTCTATTGAGTAGTCATTGCCGGGTACGGGGCCGGTCAGGCCATGGCCTTGCAGGTCCATGGAAACAATGCGGAATTGGTCGCCCAGATCGGCGGCCCATAGTTCCCAAGTGTGCAGGCTGGCATTTGACCCATGGATGAGCACGAGCGGTGGCCCATCCGGGTTGCCTTCGTCGCGGTAATGCACACGGGCGCCGTTATCGAGCACCATGAACTCAGATTCTTCATTGGTGTAAAGCGCGTCGACTTCTTCAGCAGGAATATCAAACTGCAACAAAGCGAGATAGGCGCCGACAATGGCCACGACGATGATCAACATCGTCCACTTTAAAAACTTCCACATTGGTCACTCCTGTTTAGGCAGCTAGTAAAATGTCTCCTGGGTAATCTTCACCCACTGTCTCGCCTTTGCGCTCGCGGGCAGTGTTGGCCCGTCACGGAGCTCCCCCTAGGGATTTAGCATAACGCCCATACTCGGCACACACGTGCTTGAGAGAGAGACCGGCGTCGAACTCGTCGGTCATGCCGATTCCTCCATGGGGGGCCCCGTCGGCGGCGTATTGGCCGGCCGCATTCCGCTGCCCAGTCGGGCGAAACAAATTGCCGAGCGACCAAGACCGGGAGCACGATTTTGGTTTTCTGTAACGACCATGACCTCGAATCTCGGCGAGACGGGCCGTAAGCGACCCCAAGCGTCCCACTGTAAGGCGTGCGACAGTGTTCCCCCGACCGACCCCAAATTTTCAACACAGGAGCCCCCATGAGCCCGAGTCAACCGGTCCTTGATCCCGATGAACTGAAAGCGTTCTCATTCCGCGTTTGGAACTACAAGAAGGGAGAGATGGTTTCCCTAATGATCCACCTCGGAGATCGGTTGGGGATCTATCAAGCCATGGACGGTGCCGGACCGATCTCCTCCGCAGAATTAGCATCACGAACCGGCCTGCAAGAGCGCTGGATTCGTGAATGGATGCGTGGTCAGGCTGCGGCAGAATTACTGGACTACCACCCGGGATGTGGCGACCGTTCGAACGAGAAAGACGAACAATTCGAACTTTCGGTCTACGGTGCCGCCGTCCTCGCCGACGAAAAAGACAGTCTGGCCTTTGCCTCCGGCGCCTTTACGGGGGGGACGCCACCGGAGATCGCGGAGAAGCTCGCCGACGCCTTCCGAACGGGCATCGGCCTCTCGTACGAGGAAATGGGGCCGAATGCCGCGCACCGTACGGAGCGCATGCTCGGCACATGGATTCGCCTTGCCCTGGTTCCCCAGATCATTCCCGCCCTCGATGGCATACACGAGAAATTGTCGGCCGGTGCGGTCGTCGCCGATGTCGGGTGTGGTTCCGCTCTGGCGTTGATCGCGATGGGTGAGGCGTACCCGAAATCGACCTTCGTCGGTTACGACCCCAACTCTCACGGCATAGAACGGGGTCGCGAACACGTCGACGAACGTGGTCTGAAGAATGTCGAGCTCATCGTCGCTGGCGGTGAAACGCTGCCCGAGGAACCCCGCTTCGACTTCATTCTGACCTTCGATTGCATTCACGACATGCCGCATCCGTCGCGCGTGATCGAATCCATTCGAAAGGCCATTCTGTCCGACGGTACCTGGCTGATCAAAGACATCCGCAGCAAGCCACGATTCGAAGACAACCTCGGGCACCCGATGCTTGCGATGCTCTATGGATTCTCGGTCTCGGCCTGCATGTCCTCGGCACTTTCCGAACCCGACGGGGCCGGTCTCGGCACACTCGGATTTAACCCGGAAGTGGCCAAGAAGATGGTGCGCGAAGCCGGTTTTACGAAATTCAAGGAACACGATTTCAACGATCCGGCCAATCTCTATTACGAGGTCCGACCCTAGACGACTCACGTCCGAGAAAGCCACGCGGAGGCAGTACGGTGATCTCGGCGCCCGTTCGCACCGGCGTTGAGGCTGTCACCCCCCGTCACGGTCGGTGACTTCGACGGAGTGAGGTGCAAAGGGACAGCCGTGGGAATTAGGACATTCAAGCTGCCTTCCGGCACAACGTCCGAGCCTGGGCGTCATGTTAAATCACTAGGGGATCCCGTGACGGGGCCGACTCACCCGGGGTGCAGTCTATAGCGGACGGGTTCTGGGCGGCCTACGGGCTGAATCTTGCCGACCCCACGGCCCTTCATGGCGCAGCCGTTCAGCCCGGGAGAGGTGGTCTGCCGAGATGACCTCGTCACCGTAACTTCCTTCGCAGTCGAACATCCGCCCAACATCCAGCCATCCACCCATCGAGCCTGAGTATTTGTCTGTCCTTGAATTGGGCGGTTCGGATGTTGCTCAACCTCCTGCTCCTCTTGGGTCGGGATACCGCGCTCTTCGCGTTCCGCGAGAGAATTGGGAGCGCACCGAGCGCACGTTCCCCGCCCGATATTTAGGCCGCGTTCGCCTCTGCGGCTGCCACGGCCGCACGACTCTTCGAGCGGCGCGCGTCGTGCAGCGGGTGACTTCGTTCGTAAAAGTCTGGGCGCTTGAGTCGGAGCTCGCTGCGCACTTGTTCGAAGGGGCGTGGGAGCAGGGCTTCCCAGTCCTGCGCCATCAGCGACTCGGCGCGGAGCCCGATGTGGAAACCCTGGATCACCGCACGAACACTTGGCGCACCCGGATATTCGAACGGCACCTGGAGAAGACCTAACAGCGCAATGAACGCCGTCCCGGGACTACGTATTTGGCTGTACAGGACACCCAGCAAACACAGTTCACCGAGGGGGTCGCGGCCGTAGCCGGTGAGCACGTGCCAAAGGTCGTGGCTGTCTCGGGCCCAGGTCGTGAAGGTTTCCAGTTCGGGGTCGAGTTCTCGGCCTTCGTAGCCCTCGATCGAAGCATCGGACAAACCTTCGGCGCTCAGCCCTTCGCGCTCCATGAACGCGAGGTACTCGCGGCCAAGTGATCCAATCGGGAGTGCCCGCAGAGACTCACGATCCGCGAGGGTCTCGATCAAGCTGCGGTCTTCGTCGATGATTTTTCGGCCGATCTCGGTCTGCTTCATGCGCGCAAGCGGCGCGCGTTCAGACTCGCCGCGCAGCGCATCCACAATCTTGAAAACGTGGGTGGTGTCGTCGTTGTCTTTGGCCAGGGCCACGAGCGCTTTGAACGCCGCGCCCCAACGAATCGGGTTCGTCTCAGGAGATGGTTTGGCTTCCATTCTTTGAAGCTCCTTGTGTGGTGGGGATCCCAGGGGGACCCCCGATTCAATCTTGCGTTACGATAATGTAACTTACACTAGCGAAACTTACAGGGACGTAATAAGATTGTCAACGATGTCGCCCAAAAATCCGACGAATTCGAGTCCAGACCCTTCTGAGGGCAAGAGCAGGGAGCGGATGCCCCGGGACCGGCGCCGTCACCAGCTCATCGAGATTTCCCGAGGGGTATTTGCGGAACGCGGCTACGAAGCGGCCAGCCTGGAAGAGATCGCCGAGCGCGCCGGAATCTCTCGCCCGATTCTCTACAGCCACTTCGGCGACAAGCGGGGTCTGTTCGAGGTGGTGGTGAACGAGCAGATAGAGAAGGTCGCGAGCGTGGTCACCGAAGCACTCGCGTTCCCGGGTGAGCCACGCGAGTTGGTAGAGCAAGGTATGCGTGCCTTCTTTACCTATGTGCGTGACCACCCCGAAGGCCATGCCGTCCTGACACGCGACGCCCCAGTCCTCATGTCCGGCGGGGGCCTCGGTGTGATGCTCGATGGGCTCTCGGAGAACATCACGCAGTTGATCGTTGGCCAGACAAGCGCGATGGGGCTCGACCCCTCACCTGCCCCCATCTTTGCCAATGCGTTGATCGGCATCGGCGCGCACGTCGGTCGTTGGTGGCGCGAGCATCCAGAGGTTCCACTCGACGTGGTCACGACCTGGTCGACGGATCTCGTCTGGAGCGGATTCGCCGGGCTCTTGGCCAGGGGAAAGTAGATCCCATCTCCCCACCGCTGCCTCTTATCCCATCCTGGAGCTAGGCCGTTGCAGTAGCAACGGCTCCTGACTCGTCTCCAGGGCGGTACGCCGAGCAGTGCCGCCTCAGTTGGGGAGCCGCGTAGCGGGCAAGGCAAACTCAAGCATCGTCCCTATTCCACTCATTGAACGTACTTAACCATTTTCTCACTGAGAAAGCCGCTCACGGGATCCCCTAGGGATTTCACATAACGCCTAGGCTCGGACGTTATGCCAGAAGACAGCTTGAATGTCCTATACCCCAGACGGACTTCACGGGCTTCCGCATCATCGGCTGGGGCGGGTACTACCGGCTGCGGCTCTATATCCGCTTGAGAGAGAACGCGACCCGCGAATAATTAGGATCAAGAAGGAGAGACGGGCATGAGACGCATTCTTCAAGCAGTGGGACTTGTCATAATCGTCGTCGCGGCGGTGGTGATTTATCGCACGGAAAACCTACCGTCACAGCAGGTTCCGGTCGTCCCTATTGATCCCATTGATATCGACGAATTGGTAGTCGCCGGTCACCTCAGCGAACTCATCCAGTTCAAGACCCTGTCGCGCCAGGTGAAGCAGGACGGCGACGAACTACCGTTCCTGGCCGTGCACGAATGGTTGGCGGTGACCTATCCCAAGACCTTTGCGACATTGAAGCATCAACCCATCGGAGACTTGACCCTGCTGTTCAAGTGGCAGGGCAGCGATCCCGACGCGCGCCCCATCCTGTGGACCGGGCATATGGACGTGGTGCCGGTTGAAGCGGGCACCGAAGAGCTTTGGACCCATCCGCCGTTTTCAGGGAAAATCGCCGATGGTCACATCTGGGGCCGTGGCGCTGTCGATATGAAATCCACGGTCATTGCCATGATGGAGGCAATTGAACATCTGGCAGGGAGTGGCTATCAGCCCAAGCGCACACTGTATCTGGCGCTGACCCATGATGAAGAAGTCGGCGGCCTGAATGGTGCGGCCGCTGTCACGGCACACCTGAAACAGGCAGACGTTCAGATGGCCTGGTCACTGGATGAAGGCGGTCTAATCGGCGTCGGAGGTCTGATCAACGGCATCGACGAGCCCGTTGGCCTGATCGCGGTGGGGGAAAAGGGCTGGATCACCCTGAAGATCACGGCCAAGTCAGGTGGCGGCCATTCATCCGTTCCCATTGCCGGCGATCTTGCCATCGTCAATTTATCGAAGGCTTTGGTCAGACTGGACGAGTCCCAGTTCCCCGCCAAGCTGAATGGCGCACCGCGTGAGATGATGCTGTCCCTGGCGCCGGCGCTGCCTTACTACCAGCGCGTCGCCCTTGCCAATCTGTGGCTGTTCGAACCCCTCGTGGTGGCGATGCTTGAAAGCTCGCCCGTCTCGGCTGCCATGCTACGCACGACCATCGCACCCACCATGGTAGAGGGAAGCCCGAAAGAAAATATTCTACCGCAACGCGCCAGCGCCTTTGTGAATTTCCGGGTTCACCCCAATGACACGATGGAAAGCGTGCTCGCCCATGTAGAACGCGCCGTCGCTGATCCGAAGATCGAAGTCAGCCAAAGCACGCAGAGTTTTGCCCGGGATGCCTCACCCATGGCAAGCAAGGAAAGTGCCGGCTACAAATTGATCGCCAAGACGATCGGCGATATCTACGGCAGCATCCTTGTATCGCCGGGGATGACCGTTGGTGGCACCGACTCCAAGCACTATCAGGCGATTGCGGACGAGACCTATCGCTTCGCGCCGATGACCCTTCCGCCGTCAGACGCGCGCGGCTTCCACGGCACCAACGAACGCGTCCGTGTCGCCAACATGGACGACATGGTGCGCTTCTATATTCAGCTAATGAAGAACGCCGACGAGGATAGGTAATTCAAGCGAGCCTTTCCCAAAGCGTCCCGTCACGGGCCCCCCGATAGCCACTTGACCTAACGCCCATACCCGGACGTGGTGTAGGAAACCAGCTTGAATGCCCTACCCCCCCCCTCCCCCCGAATGATGCGTCAAGGGGCCGGAATCGTATTCGTCGCTCCCACGGCTCTCGGTCGGGATTGGCGGGGTTTTTTTTCGCCAGTGAGCGCATGGCTGCTGCATGCCAGGAAGAGTTCCACAGGGGTGCCCCCCCAAGCGTGCTGAAGATACGGAAGCTTCCACCGGACCGGTCGACGAAACCGACAACCAGGCTCAAGCCCAGTCCAGATCCCTCGCCGATATGCTGGGTGGTGAAATAAGGCTCGGTGATCTTGCTCAACAATTCGGGTTCGATCCCCAACCCGCCACTCGCTCCTGCTCCGCGCGGCAGGGCATAGCCGGCGGAACGGAAACCACCGGGAAACGCCTTCAGGCGACCCCGCTATCCCGAAGCATGCCCACCAGTCGGTAGCCCGCCCAAACGGCGAGCACGCCGCCCAGGTTGCTTAAGAGCAGATTGGCCACGGCCAGGCCCCCTTGGCGGCTTTCGAACAACGCGAAGGTCTCGAAGCCAAAAGCTGCAAAGGTGGTGAAGCCCCCAAGAAAGCCAATGGTGATCGCCCAACGGAATTCTTCACGAACCGCCACGGGACCGACAAAGAAAGCCGAGAGACCACCGATCAGAAGACAGCCCAGCAGATTGACGGCCAGCGTGCCGAACGGGAAGTGGCTCTCGGTGATCCGCTGGGCAAAGCCCGTGATCCCGTATCGGGCCAGGGTTCCGAGGCCGCCCCCCACCGCAATCAGAACCAGCTTCAGCATGCCCGGCTCCCGGGGTCAACCCGGGGCCGGGGGGGCGCCCCCGGACTCACCGGCTCCCATGCATCGCCGACGGCTTCAGCCATCCACCAACCGGCCGACGATCTCGTCGAAAGCCTCGTCCGCCAGAGCCACCATTTCGGTATCGGTGCGGTCCTGAATGGGATGGGGGACATACACAGCCGCCGGATCGGCGCCGAGGGCTTTAGCCTGGACCGCCGCGCCGTCCCGGAAGACGTCGCTCGCGATAAAGACACCCGGCACACCCTGGGCTTCGAGGTTCACCATGTCGTGCACACTGCACGACGTGCAACTGCCTCAATCCGCCAGGGCCTCCACCACCGCCGCGCATTCCTCGGCAATCTGTCGGCGCACATCGGGCGGGGCCGGCTTGGTAAAGGTCGGCTTGCTGAAACGTTTGACCCGAGCGCCCTGCTCGGTGAACAAGTCGGCCAAGCGATCCATGAAGACATCGCCTCGGGCCTTGGAAATATCGAGCAGGGCCAGATCCAGCCCCTCCAGGGTTGCGGGACGCGGGATGCGTTCTCGGACGGGAAGGGAACGCTCGCCCGTTGGATCGAGAACAACAACGCCCCCGGAAGGCGCCTCTGAGTTGTGGGTTCCGCTCAAGATCGAATCTCCCTCAAGGTGGGCTGGCTCCCCACTTCTCCCGTCACCCACCCGCCGATCATAGTGGAGAAGAGGCCCGCATCGCCGCCACAGTACACGATCAGGAGACCGCCGGGGCGAAACTTGGGAAGGGCGGGCGCGGAAACATCCTCGGGCACCCCTTCGGCCATCCCCCCTGCCCCCCGAACCAACTCGGCGGTGGGAATCATCAGCAGTTCGTGCAGACGCGCGGTCAGTTGTTCCTTGCTCCAGCCGGCTTCGCTAAAAACCCGGGCGTGCTCGGGTCCAATCGCCAGAACACAATCGAAGGCCAGCACCAACTTGGGATGAATCAGAGTCCGCAGGCTGGCCGCATAGGAACGCGCCAGGGAATCGGGCTCACGGGACAATTGGTCCACGATGATCCGCGGCCCCTCGCCGGGGAAAAGCGTGACCGTACTGACGCCGGGCTTGGCGCCCAGATCCGCAGAAAGAGGGCCCCAGGGAGAGCCCTCCTCGTCCTCGGCAAAACAGAAGGAGAGCTTGCCTGGGTTTCCAAAGGCCGCCCGATCGACTTCGCCCGGGCGCCCCCCGCCCACGTTGCGGATTACCAGTTGCAGCGCTCGACCAATGGTGGCGTTCGCCCGATTCCCCTGGCCGAACACGTTCCCCCCGGAGTTCATTCCGATCGCCCGGCGGATCGGTCCGTTGACAATAATCACGGGCCCGGCGGGCATGGTCGTCGCCAACAAGCCGTGCATGTTGAAGCGTTCGGTGCAGGCGGCTTCCACCGCCGCGAGCACAACCGGAAGATACTCGGGCCGACAACCCGCCATGACGGCGTTGATCGCCACCTTTTCCACGGTGCACTCCACCAGGTCCGGGGGCACCACCGCCACGGGCTCGTCGGGCTTTCGGCTCGTTCCCTGGAGCATGGCCAGTACTCTTCGCTCGGTGGGGGGAACCACGGGGAGCCCGTCGGTCCACCCACGGTCGAACGCGGCTTCCATCTCGTCTTCTAGAGGCGCATAGCGAACTCGCCGAGACCCCATGGCGCTCGCCCCCAGACGCACCGCCAGATCCAAAGCGTTCTGGGGATCCACCGACAGCGAGCCACACCCGGGCCGGAAATCCGGAAGCCCTGGGCCGAGGCCCGTGCGGCTCGCCAGTCGTTCCCAATCGGCGCGATCCCAACCCTCGGTTCGGGACCGCTCCACGCCCTCTTCCACAGCGATCAGGGTGGGCACGGTTTCAACCGAATGGTGCCATGACGTTTCGAGCGCCGTGTCGTCTTCCACCGACATGCCCGAAGGAAAACTCGGGTCGTCCTGGCTGAAGATCGTGAGCGTCCCGGTCTCCGCCAGATTCTCAAGAACCGGCACGACGAGTTCGCAGGTGGGACAATCGCGTTTGACAAAGACCACAAGGCCCGAGGGCAGCAGCGGACGCGCGGAATCGGTCATGGGCGAACTCCTTGGAACTGGGGCCGGGGCCGGGGCTCGGTCTGGCGAGAGAGTAGCGGCCACCGGCGACAACGCGCCATGATGATAGAAACCGTGGACTGAGGCATCCGCCGCTTTGGCCCCGGTTGAGACTCTGGCCTAACTTCGCTGCCCCAGCCCGCCGGCCTTCCGTCCGGCCTCATCCGGAGACTTTGCGATGACTACCGCCCACCCGATTCGCTCCAAGAGCCTTCACCATGTCGCGTATGCGACCCGAGACCCCGAGGCCACCTACGTTTTCTACAGCGAGAAACTCGGAATGCCCCTGGTCCACACCGAGAACCATCGTCAGGGCGACGGGTATTTCCGGCACTTCTTCTTTGACATGGGCGGCGACGACTATCTGGCCTTCTTCGAAGTGAAGGATGTGGGCGAGGAAGACGATTACAAGACGGCGGTTTCCCTAGGCGTGGGCCTTCCGGTCTGGGTCAATCATCTCGCCTTTCAACTGGACAGCGAGGACGAGTTGCGGGCCATGGTGGGGCAATTGCACGATCGCGGCATCGACCAACTCCAGGAAGTCGATCACGGCTGGTGCCGATCGATCTACCTCCTCGATCCCAACGGAATCATGGTCGAGTTCTGCGTCACCACCGACGTCGCGGCCTTCACCCAGGGCGAGGAGGAAGCCCTCAGGCTTCTCCGAACACCCCCCGAAACGATCCCCGCCGATTCCGCCAAGGAAACCTCGGTGGCCAAATCCACCTGACATGCCAAGTGGTCACCGCTCGGTACGCCCGGAAGCGTTGCAAAAGCTCGGGACGACTCAAAACTTCCCGCCCACTTCGGGGCCGGGCCGCCAAGGGATCCGTGTGCACAAGAACATTCAAAGGCGGCGCCCCTTTAAATTGGCCCTGATCGCCGGGGCCCTGGCCCTTGCCCTGATCGGGCCGGGGGCAGCGGCCGCCCACCCCCTGGCCCCAGCACTCTTGGAACTGCGGAGCGGGGAAGATGGACTCGCCGAGGTGGCCTGGAAAACCTCGCGCCTCAAGCCTCGGGGGGCCGACATTCGCCCGCTCTTGCCAAGCGAGTGCCCCGCCGTTTCGGACCCCGTGGTCGAGGAGGACGAGCAAAGCGTCACCCTGGTCTGGAACATTCAATGCCCGGGGAACGAGGGGTTGGTGGGGCGACAGATCGCGATCAGCGGGCTCGAGGCCACCCGAATCGATGTGCTGGTGCGGGTTACCCTGGCCGACCAGCGCGTTGTCAGCACGGTGCTCCATGCCGGGGACTCGGAATTCCGGGTGCCGGCCAGGCCTGAGAAAAGCCAGGTCTTCAAGGCCTACACCCAACTGGGGTTCCAGCATATTCTCACCGGGCCCGACCACCTTCTCTTTGTTCTGGGGCTGATTCTACTGGTGATCGGCTGGCGGCCCCTGCTCAAGACCGTGACCGCCTTCACGGTGGGGCACAGCCTCACGCTCTCGGTGGTCGCCCTGGGTCTCGTCCGGGTCCCATCCTCCCTGATCGAGGTGCTGATCGCCGGGAGTGTTCTCCTGCTCGCCGTCGAACTAACCACGCGCAACCGCGCACGGCCGAGCCTTCTGCGGCGGAAACCCTGGCTCATGGCTCTGGGCTTCGGACTGCTCCACGGAATGGGCTTCGCCGGGGCCTTGGCAGAGATCGGCCTCCCCGACGACGAGATTCCCCTCGCGCTCTTCTCATTCAATATCGGCATCGAACTCGGACAACTCGCCTTCGTGGCCGTCATCCTCGCCGGGGCCGGACTCCTGCGGGCGCCCCTCGCCCGGGCCCCCATCTGGGTGCTCCGGGCTCCCGCCTACGTGATCGGCAGCCTGGCGGTCTATTGGATGCTCGAGCGCACCGCCGGCCTGCTCTGAGTTCGACGCTCCCGTTGGGCCGAAGGCGGCCCGGGGGCGCGATCCGCGGGCGAGCCTTGCCGGGGCTCGTGCGTGGCTAAACCCAGGGCAAAGGCCAGGGATAGGGACCCGCGAAGGGCTCGTTAGGAAAGCCAGCGCCCCAGGCCGGTGCCCCAAAGAATTTTCATGAACTTCTTCAGGCCGGCGTCGCTCTTGGCTCGATAGGGATAACGGGAGACCGACATCTTCCCGCCCCGCCGGTCCACGAGAATAGGCTCGGCATGGCAGTAGCCCTTCAAGCCGGTTTCGCCGTTGACCTGGCCGATGCCGCTCTCCTTGCGCCCACCGAAGGGCGCTTCCTGGATGCCATAGGTCATGGTCATGTCATTCACGCAGACGCTGCCCGACTCCATGCGTTCGGCAATCTTGATGCCCTTGCGATTGTCACGGGTCCAAACGCTTCCGCCCAGACCGTAGGTGCTGTCGTTGGCGAGTTCGATGGCTTCTTCCTCGTTGGCCACCCGCATGATGGGAAGAACGGGACCGAAGGTTTCCTCGCGCATGATCTGCATTCCGTGGTCGACGTCGGTCAGCACGGTGGGTTCGTAGAAAAGGCCCTGAAGATCCGGATTGCGTCGGCCGCCGGTCAGAACAGTCGCTCCCCGATCCAGGGCATCGGCTACGTGCTCCTCGATAATCTCGAGTTGCCGGGGCCAGAAAATTGCCCCCACATCGAATTCCCCGTCGGCTCCCTGGCGCAATTCCGAGACCCTCTTCACGACTTTCTCCGTGAACGCATCCGCCACCGCGTCCACCACGTAAACGCGCTCGGTGCCACAGCAATATTGACCGGTATTCATGAACGCGCCGGCCACGGCCCCCGCCGCCGCGTAGTCGAGATTGACGTCATCGCAGACGATCATCGCGTCCTTGCCCCCGAGTTCGAGGGTGCACGGAATCAACTGTTCGGCGCAGGACACGGCGACCTTGCGCCCGGTCGCCACGCTTCCGGTGAAAGCCACCTTGTCGACCCCGGCCCGGCAGAGCGCCGCTCCGGTTTCCCCATCGCCGGTCAACACCTGCAAGAGACCGTCGGGCAGCCTTGCCTCGGCGAAAATTTCCCCGGCCAATAAACCCGAGAATGGCGTGACCTCCGAGGGCTTCAGAATCACCGCGTTGCCCGCGATCAGCGCCTGAATCGAGGGATTCATCGCCAACACGAAGGGCGCGTTCCAGGGACTGATCACCCCCACCACCCCCAGCGGTCGATAAACGATCCGCAGGCGCTTCATCCAACGCGAAAGGCCGTGGAGTGTTTTCTTTTCTGTCTTGAGAATACGCTCGGCGTTTTTCGCGTAGTAGTTGAGCGCGTCCCCCACCGCAAAGACTTCCATTTGGAGCGCTTCGGTCCGGGGCTTCCCGGTCTCCGCAATCACGGTGGAGAGGATGTCTTCCTGGCGCTCGAGAAGAATCTCGAGGGCACGCACCATAAACCGCGCCCGTTCGGAAATGGGCAACGCCCCCCAGTCGACCTGGGCCTTCCGGGCCCGGTCCACCGCCGCGGCCACATCCGCCGCATTCTGCACATCGATTTCCCCGATGGGTTCCAGGTTGGCAGGGCTGGCCAGGGCCAAGCGGCGGCGCCCGGACGAATTGGTATCAAGGGGGGTCACAATGGCCATGCGGGCTCTCCTACTGGGGGAATCGCGAAGGGTACACAAACCGACAAGACGCGGATACCTGAAGCAAAACTCAACTCCATTGGCCGCCCCTCCCCCCGGCGACTCTCCCCGAGGAGGGGCTACACTCTTCTTTCCCTTACCACAGCCAGCAAGGAGCAAAATGGTCGCCGGGGGCAAATCGGCATTGGCGGGCAGGCGAGTCCTGGAGATCGCCGACGAAAGCGGCGTCTATTGCGGAAAACTTCTGGCCGACATGGGCGCCGATGTCATCAAGATCGAGCGGCCCGGGGGCGACGCCGGCCGCGCCCGGGCGCCTTTTCTGGCCGACCGCCCCGGCGAGGACCGCAGCCTCCATTTCTTGTACATGAATACGAGCAAACGCGGTATTACCCTGGATCTGGACCGCGCGGAAAGCGCTCCCCTACTCAGGCGCCTGGCCCTGGGCGCGGATATCGTGCTCGAAACCCTGCCCGTCGGTCGACTGGACGCACTGGGCATTGGCCACGCATCCCTTGCCGCCGAAAAACCCGAGATCGTGGTCACGTCCATCACCGGTTTCGGGCAGACCGGACCCCATTCGCATTGGAAGTCATCGGACTTGGTGGCGGGGGCTGTGGGCGGCCCCCTGCACGTGACCGGCGACGCCGACGACCCCCCTGTGGCCCTGGCCGGAGAGCAGAACTTCCTGATGGCCTCGACCTGTGCGGCGGCGAGCAGCATGATCGCCCTACTCTCCGCGGCCCGAACCGGACGGGGCCAACACGTGGACATCTCGTTGCAGGAGACCACCCTTTCGGTCTCCCATATTTCCGGGGTGGGCAAATGGCTGGACGACGGAATCATCCCCCGGCGCGTGGGCACCGGGCTGACCGCGTCGGTTCCCTCGGGCGCCTACGCGTGCCAAGACGGCCGGGTCTACCTGATGGTCAACCGACCGGCCCACTGGAAGGCTCTGGCCCAGTGGATCCACGAGGAAACGGGAAACGAGGAAGTTCTCGATCCCCTTTTCGAGGGACCTTCATCCAGGCGAATCGAATACCGAGAACTCCTTGATCTGTTCATCTCGGACATGACCGCCTTGCACACCGTGAACGAAATTTTTCACGAAGGCCAGCGACGCCACATTGCATTCACCCCGCTGCAATCCACCGAGGACGCCGCCCGGGATTCCCATCTGCAGTCCCGGGACTTTTTCGTCGAGGTGGACCACTCGGCCACGGGTCCCCTTCGCTACCCCGGCGCGCCCTTTCGTCCGGAGTCCACGCCGTGGTCGATCTCGCGCCCTGCGCCCCGGGTCGGCGAGCACAACCAGGAGGTCCTGGGTGGAGAACTGGGGCTCGCCCAGGAAACCCTCGAGAGCCTGGGCCAGGCGGGGGTGATCTGAGTCTCCATGGATCAGCAAGCCCTCGCAGACTTGAAGGTGGTCGAATTTACCCAGGGCATGGCGGGCCCGTGGATTGGCCGAATGCTGGCCTGGTGCGGCGCCGAGGTGATTCGCATCGAGTCCCACCGGGTTCCGGGAGTCGTGCGACTCTACGTTCCGCCGGCCGCCAAGGACCGAAAGATACAACCCGAGATGTCGCCCTGGTTCACCGACTGGGATGCAGGCAAATTGTTCGTGACCCTCAATCTCAAAGAACCCGGCGGCGCCGAACTGGCCCGGAAACTGGTTGCGCGATGCGATCTGGTCGTTGAGAACCACCGCTTCGGGGCCATGGACAAACTCGGCCTCGACTGGGAGACACTCCGTGGCGTTAATCCCGAACTCATCGCCATCAGCAGCAGTGGCTTCGGAGACCATGGGCTGCACCCGGGCTACGTGAGTTGGGGACCGAATATCGAGGCCATGTCGGGGATGGCCTGGCTCGGAGGCTTTCCCGAAGGTCAGGGCGCCATGACCCAATACGCCTACCCGGATTCCCTGTCGGCACTTCACGGACTCTTTGCCGTGCTCTGCGCCCTCGATCACCGGGAGCGAACCGGCGAAGGACAGCGGATTACCCTGGCCCAACTCGAGACCACCGTCGCCATGATTGGGCCCGAAATGATGGACCAACTCGCCCACGACCAAGCGCCGGCGCGCCTGGGCAACCGTTCGACCTACCGCGCACCCCAGGGCTGCTATGCCTGCGCGGGGGAGGATCGGTACTGCGCCCTCTCGGTCTCCAGCCCCGAGGAGTGGCACGCCCTGTGCCGCATCATCGGCCGGGAAGAGTGGGCCGGGGACGCCCACCTGGCCAGCCTCGCCGGGCGCCAGCAGGCCGCCGACCGCATCGACGAGGCGATTGAAAATTGGACCCGCAGCCGATCGCCCCAGGACGCCGCGAAGACATTGCAAGCCGCCGGGGTTCCGGCGGGCGCGGTGCAAAATACCGAGGATCAGTATCGCCGGGATCCGCATCTGGCCGAGCGCGGTTATTTTGAAACGATTCCGCACCTGAAGAAGGGCGAGGTCGTAGCCCCGGGCATTCCCCTGGGCTTGACGGGAACACCCGGGCGAACCCCCCGAGCCGGGGCCGCCATGGGCGAGGACAATGCGTCGGTCTTCCGCGACCTGCTTGGGCTGACGGAGACCGAGTACGCCGACTATCTGGCCACCGGAGCCATCGAGGCGCCCCCGGAACCCAACCCCGAAAACCCCCGCCCCACAGGCGATTAAGCCGGAGGAAACATGTCCACTCTTCAGAACGACTACGAATTGATCGGGATCGAAATCGACGCAGGCGTCGCCTGGGCCACCGTCGACAACCCGCCGATCAATCTGATCACCCTGCCCCTCTTCGCCGAACTGACACGACTGGGGGAGACCGTGGCCGAGGACGACGCCATCCGGGTGCTCGTCCTGCGAAGCGCCAACCCCGATTTCTTCCTGGCCCACTTCGACGTGGAAGCGATCCTGGGCTTCAACATCGAGAGTGAGGCCGTTCGCTCCCCGAACAACGCCTTCCACCAGATGTGCGAGGGATTCCGCTTGATGGACAAAGCCACCCTGGCCCAGATCGAGGGGCGCGTGGGCGGGGGGGGCAGCGAACTGGTCTCGGCGTTCGACATGCGCTTTGGCGTACTGGGCCAAACCGTGATCAACCAGATGGAAGTGCCCGTGGGCATCCTGCCCGGCGGCGGGGGCACCCAGAGATTGCCGCGTATGCTCGGCCGGGGGCGAGCCCTGGAGGTGATCCTCGGCGGCATCGATCTCGACGCCGAAACCGCCGAGCGCTGGGGCTACCTGAACCGGGCGCTGGCCCCCGAGGCCATCGGGGATTTCGTGGACACCCTGGCTCGGCGCATGGCCGGGTTTCCCCCCGAAGCCCTGCGCCTCGCCAAGCGCGCGGTCAACGCCGCCGAGGGACCCCTGGCCGAGGGCTTGATCGAAGAGGACTACCTCTTCCAAACCCTGCTGCGCACCCCGGACGCCCCCAAGGCCATGGAGCGCTTTCTCGAACTCGGAGGCCAGACCCGGGAGGGCGAGTTGCGGGTGGCCGAACTCAGCGCCGAACTCGCCAAGAAGGGATGGCGCTGACCCCACGTCTTGTGGCGCCGCGCGCCCTCGGCTAATTGCTGGGGATGGACGAGGCCCAGGGCTTGCGAGGATTCGATGCGAACGAGAAGCGCATCGTGCACTTCACGGGCTTCGCCCACGCGGCCACCCACTACGTCGAACTCCTCTACCCCACCCTCGCGGTGGGCCTAGTCGCCCAGACCCCGGGCGTCGACTCCATCGAAGAGGCCCTGTCCTGGAGTTTCGGCGGCTACCTGCTCTTCGGCCTCGGCGCCCTGCCCGCGGGCTACGCGGCGGACCGGCTCGGCGGACGCCGGGTGATCTTGGCCGGGCTCGTGGTGGCGGGGGTGTCGGCGTGTTTGGCCGCCGCCACTTCCCCCGGTTGGTCCCTGGCCCTGGCCCTTTGCGGCATTGGCTTGGGGGCGAGCCTCTACCATCCCGCCGGAACCGGCCTGCTCTCTCGGGCGGTGGCCGCCCGGGGCCGCGCCCTGGGAATCAACGGCGTCTACGGCAACGTGGGCATTGCCCTTTCGCCCCTGGTGACAGCCCTGCTGGTGGAGAGCCTCGGCTGGCGGCAGACTTTCCTGGCCACGGGCGTCTTCATCCTGATAGCCACCCTCGCCTTCAGCCGGGTCCGGATTGACGAGCCCGGCGTTGTGACGGTCCAGCCCACGAGCACCCCCGGCGCCCAGGGAGATACGCGCAAAGCGGTTCTGGCCTTTGTGCTGCTGTGCGCGGCGGCCACCCTGGGCGGGTTTGCGTATCGCGGCAATACCGTCGCCCAGCCCGCGCTCTTCTCCGAGCACATCTCCTTCATGGGCTACGGCGCCGCAGCTTCCCTGGCCATGCTCCTGGGCACCCTCGGCCAATACGCCGGGGGCCGAATCGCCGACCGCTTCGACTTGCGAATCAGCTACCTCGCCTACCAGGTGGCCAGCCTGCCCGCCCTGGTGGTCATCGCCTCAACCACCGAATGGCCACTTCTGATCGCCTCGGCCATCTACGCCTTCTTCGCCCTGGGCATGCAACCCATCGAGAACAGTCTCTTCGCTGTTCTCACCCCCGAGCGGTGGCGTTCCACCGCCTATGGGCTGAAATTTGTCCTGACCTTCGGCGTGGGGTCCAGTGCGGTCTGGATGGTGCGTGGGGTGGCCGAAAGTAGCGGCTGGCACGCGGTCTACGCCGTTCTCGGGTGGGTCGTGGGGGCACTGGTGATGTGCATCGCCATGCTCATCATCGTGACCCGGAAGCTCAAAATCCGCAACGACTAAACGTCGCCGGGCTCGAAGCTCTATTCCAAGAACGACCCGAAGCTCTACTCCAAGCACAACTCCAAGCCCTACTCCAAGCCCTATTCCAAGGCCAAGGGGTCAAGCCTCCAGGGACTCGGCCACCAATTCCGCGATGTCCGCGACGCGAACCTCGCCCCCTGGATCCAGGGCTCCACTTGCGTCGGAAAACATCTGCATGCAGAAGGGGCACGACAGCGCCGCGGTCTTGGCCCCGCAGCCCTGAATTTGCTCGAAGCGCTCCTGGTTGATTCGCTTCTCGGGCTTGTCGTCCATCCACGCGTAGCCCCCGCCGGACCCGCAGCAGTGAGACTTGGACCGACTCTTCTCGAGTTCGACGAACGCCCCCTCCTCGGACACGCTCTCCACCACCGTGCGCGGAGCTTCGTAGACTTCGTTGTGGCGACCGAGATAGCAGGGGTCGTGGTAGGTCACGCTGTCCAGGTTCTTCTTCGGCGCAAGCCGCCCATCGTGGAGCAATTCCTCGATCAACTCGCTGTGATGAATCACCTCGAGTTCCCCGCCGTAGTCCGAGTACTCGTTCTTGAGCGTATTGAAACAATGGGGGCAGGTGGTGATCACCTTCTTGATCCCGTAGCGCTCGAAGCTCTCGATATTTTCTTTCGCACACATCTGGTAGGTGAGTTCGCCGCCCACCCGCCGAGCCGGGTCACCCGTGCAAACCTCCTCGGCACCCAGGAGGCCAAAGTCAACGTTCGCCGCGTCCAACACCTTCACCATGGAGCGGCTGACCTCGATGTTTCGATCGACCATGGAGCCCGCACACCCGACCCAAAAGAGATACTCGGCCCGATCGCCCCGGCCAAAAACCTTGACGTCCAGATCCTCGAACCACTCCTCCCGGTCTCGGGAAGCTCCCGCAAAGGGATGCATCCGGTCGTCCATGTTCTTGAGAAAGGCCTGGGCATCCTCGCCCATCTTCGACTCGGTCATGACCAGGTGTCGCCGCATATCGACAATCTTGGGCACATGCTCGATGTACATGGGGCATTCCTGCATGCACGCGCCGCAGGTTCTGCACCCCCAGAGTTCAGCCTCGAGTACCGCCGGCGGGCTTTCATCCCCGGCCTCGCCCATCAGGGAAAGCCCGTCGGGTACACCCTCTCCCGCCCGCATGGAATCGGCCGCTTGGTTGAGATGCCCGTGCATATCCTGAATCAATTTGCGCGGACTCAGGGGAGAGCCGCTGATGGAAGCCGGGCAGACCGACTCGCAGCGCCCGCAATTCACGCAAGCGTCAACGTCCATGAGCGCCTTCCAGCTGAACCGATCGAGCTCCCCAATCCCCAAGCGATCCAAGGCTTCCTCGTCCTCGTCGAGCAACTGGTCGATATCGGGATGCGAAAGCTTTCCCATGGGACCGAGGTTCCGCAGAAAGATGTTCCCCGCTCCATACAGAACGTGGGTGAACTTCCCGTAGACGAAATAGGCGATGAATGCGAAGGCCGTCACCGCGTGAAACCACCAGAGCCACCGATGAAGGGCAAAAAGCGTCCCGGGGTCGACGCCCTTGATTGTCAGGGCCAGCGCGTAACCGATGGGCGACCAGAGAGCGACTTCCGGCGAGGAGATCGCCTCGGTCAATGCAAGCCGAATCGCCTCCACCGCAAAACCTTGAACGAAGAGCAGAAAAAGCAGGCCCAGGGCGATCCAGTCGTCCATCACCGAGTGCAATCGATCCGGGCGGACGATGAGCCGCCAGTAGAGCGCCATGGAGAGGCCCACCAGCCCGATCCCCCCAGCGAGATCGGCGAACAGCGAAAAGCCCAGATAGAAGGGGCCCGCGATGAAGTGGACGCCCGTCCACTCCTGCACGGCAATCACCGCGGTCGCAATGAAGGCCCCGAGGAATCCGTAGAAAATCAAAAGATGCGCGACACCGGGGAAGGGATCTCGCAAGTGACGACGCTGGCCGAAAACCTCGATCAGAAGACCGCGGAATCGCTCGCCCAGTCGGTCGCTGCGATCCTCCGGGGCGCCCAGGCGCCAGAGCCCAATGCGACGCCAAGCCCCGCGCAGCAACAGGCCCACGGCGATGACGGCCAAGCCATAAATTGCGGGACCGAAGGCAATGTTCCAGAAAATTTCGCGTGTGGGTTCCATTGGGCCGACTGCAAACTACCAACCCTGCTGCATTGGTCGCAACCTCCAGCCTCGCTACACTGCGCCGCTCACGCCGGCACGCCCTCCCCACGCGCACAGGGGGGCCGGATCACAACACAGCCCGGGCAAGCGAGAGACCTCTCCAAAGCCGAGCCAATCCCTAAAACCAAGCCCCTTAAACAAGCCCCTCAAACAAGCCCCAAGAACAAGCCCCAAAGCCAAGCCCCAAAGCCAAGGCCAAGCCCTAAACCAAGGCATCCATGCCCCCTCGAGCCCCGAGCGCGGTGTCTTCTTTTTCCCGAGGGAGCGAGGGGCGGGCCGAGTCCCCTCGGCCGCCGGCAAGCTCGAAGGGAAGGGCCCGGACGAAACATCTTACAGCAACACTGAGTTCGCCTGAAAAGTCGCACCCCTGAGCCGACTCGTCCCCGCCGGGCCCGAGCCGCTTCAGCAAACGAAAGGATCGAGATTGGCCATCGAAATCACCGAAAAGATGCGGGTCGACGTCCCCTTGGAAACCGCTTGGGCTTTCGTCACCGATGCTCGCCGAGTGGCGGCCTGTATGCCCGGAGCCGAAATAGTCGAAGAAATCGACGAGCGCACTTTCGTGGGCAAGGCGAAGGTCAAACTCGGGGCGATCACCACCGCCTACAAGGGCCAGGTGGTCTTCGCCAACATCGACGCCGCCGCGCGCAGCATGCGGATCGAGGGCGAAGGGCGCGAAACCGGGGGGGGGACCGCCAAGGGCAGCCTCGACGTCAAGGTTTCGGAAAGCGCTGAGGGCGGCACGGAACTCACCTTCGATGTCCGGGTCGACATCACGGGCAAGGTCATGCAGATGGGCCGGGGCATGATCAAGGGCGTCTCCGCCCAACTCTTCAAACAATTTTCAGCCAACGCCAAGGCGCAACTGGTCGCCGAGACATCCGGGGGGCCCGGCACCGGCCCCAGTACTGCACCCGGCGCAGCATCCAGCACTGGGTCCGATACCGACGAAGCCCTAGCGGTGGGAGCACTTCTAGGCCGTACGCTCTGGCAGATGGTGGTGGATTTCTTCCGGCGCCTGTTCGGAAAAGCCGACCGCTAACGCATCAGGAGAAGACAAGATGTCCCCCGGCGCCCTGGATGGAATCAAGGTCATTGAATTGGGAGAGAGTGTTTCGGCGCCCTATTGCGCCAAGCTCTTCGCGGATTTTGGAGCCGACGTCATCAAAGTCGAAACCGGCCCAGCAGGGGATTCGGCACGCACCTGGGGGCCCTTTCCCGACGACCAACCCCACCCGGAAAAGAGCGGGCTCTTCCATTTCCTCAACACCAATAAGCGGTCGGTTCAACTGGACCTGGAGAGTTCTTCGGAACGGGCCGCGTTCCTCGACCTGATCCGCTCGGCCGATGTGCTGATCGAGAACATGGCTCCAGCCTGGAAGCGCGAGCGAGAACTCGACTGGCCGCAACTGAAGAAAATCAATCCCGAGCTCGTCATGATTTCCATCACCCCCTTCGGACAGACCGGGCCCTACGCCGATTGGAAGGGGTACGACCTGAACGCGTATCACCTCACCGGTGCCAGCGACCGCTACTGCGGCCGCCCCGGGCAGATGCCTCTGGAGCACGGCACCTTCGCGGCGGATTTTTTTGGCGCGGTGAGCGCCGCCGCCTGGGGACTGGCCGCCACCCTGGGCCGGGAGAACGTCGGTGGAGGCCAACAGGTTGATGTTTCGTGCGCCGAAGCCATCGCGGCGAGCTTCGTCGGCGGCCAGAACATCGGGGGCTTCGCCCAGGATGGCGCTTTCGACAAACGCACCGGTATCGGCATGCCCCTGGCGGCGCCCGCCAGCATCGTGCCCTGCAAGGACGGCCACGTCTGGATGCTCGCCTTGGAGAGCGGCCAGTGGAACGGGCTGCGCAAGGTCATGGGCGATCCGGAGTGGATGCGCCTCGAGATGTTCCAGGACATGTTCGCACGCGGCGAAAACGCCGATCTCATCTACTCCATGATCAACGAGTGGTGCGCCGAGCACGGCAAGATGGAAATCATGGACCGCTGCCAAGCCGCGGGCTGCCCGGTCACGGCGGTTTTCACCGTGGCCGAAGCCGCCGAGCACCCCCACCTGCGCGAACGCGGCTACATCGTCGAACTCGAACACGAGGCCCTGGGCCGCTTTCGCACCCTGGGTGCACCCTTCAAGCTGTCCAACACACCCGGCGGTCCCACCCGTGCCGCACCCAACCTGGGCCAGCACACGGTTGAGGTACTCGGGAGCCCGGGGTCCAAGCCCTCCTTTTCTTCTTCTTCTTCTTCTTCTTCTTCTTCTTCTTCTTCTTCTTCCTTTCCCTCCTCCTCTTCTCCCTCTCCCCCCGGCGGCAAGCTGCCCCTTGACGGCGTGAAGGTGGCCAATTTCGGCTGGGTCTGGGCGGGACCGGTGACCGGACAGACCCTGGGCTTCCTCGGAGCCGATGTCTACAAGATCGAATCCTATGCCCGGGTGGACATGACCCGCACCCTCCCCCCCTTTGCCGGGGGCGAGCGCGACCCCAACCGAAGCCTCTCCAACAACGCCTGCTGGGCGGGCAACGGCAGCGTGAGCCTCAACCTCAAGCAAGCCGAGGCCCGGGAACTCGCCCTCGAATTGATCGCCCAGTCCGACGTTGTGGTGGAAAACTTTGGACCCGGCGTCATGGATCGCCTGGGCTTCAGTTACGAGGAACTCAAGCGGGTCAAGGAGGACATCATCCTGTTCTCAATGCCCGCGGCGGGACTCTACGGGCCGCTCAAAGATGTCCGTACCTATGGGCTGAGCCTGACCTCCACCACCGGACTCGACAGTCTGGTGGGCTACGCCGAAGGCGACATCCTGCCGGTGGAGAACGCTTTCTCGGACCCCTACAACGGGATCTTTGGCGCCTTCGCGATTCTCACCGCTCTCGCCCACCGCAACCGGACGGGCGAGGGGCAGCAAATCGATTTCTCCCAACAGGAAGCCGTGATGCAGATGGTCGGGCCGGCCTTCGCCGACTACGCGCTCAACGGCCGGGTCTCCGGACCCCTGGGAAACCGCCACCCCCTGGCCATGGCGGCTCCCCACGGCGTCTTTCCCTGCCGTGGCGAGGATCACTGGATCAGCATCGTGGCCCAGGAGGAAAGCGAATGGGCGGGACTCGTCGCCGCCATGGGAGCCCCCGACTGGGCGGCGGCCCCGGAGTTTGCCAGTCTCAGCCAGCGCATCGCCCACACCGATGCCCTCCACGCCAAGATCGGTGAGTGGACCGCGGGCTTCGACCGCCGCGAGTTGGCCGAGACGCTCCAGACCGCCGGCGTCGCTGCGGCGCCGGTGCTCGGCGTGGCCGACCTCTTGGACGACCCCCACTACACCGACCGGAAGACCTTCATCGAGGTGGACCATCCCCTGGGCTACCGCGAAACCATCTACAACGCCTATGTCAAATTGAGCCAAAGCGTGCCCCGGGTCACACCCGGGCCGTGGATCGGGCAGGACAACGATCATGTCTTTCTCGACCTGCTCGGCCTGGACGAGGCCCGCTACCAGGCGCTCAAAGAAGCCCAGGTCATCTACTAGCGAACAGCGCTCGGACTGGCGCAGTCCGGATACGGGCGAAAATTTCTGGCGAGGAGCCCCTTGAGCGAAACCGACGAGACCATTGACCGAATCGCGAGCTACCGCGAACAACTCGAGCAAGCGCCGGGGACCTGGCCCGCCAAGCGCACCCTGGCCGACTCGATCCGGCAGTTGATGGACTGCCTGTGCGCCACGGATGCGCCCGAAGAGGAACTCCTGGCCATCGCGGCCCAGGTGCAGGAAAGCGCCGAGCGCTTCCAGGACCAGCCCCGCATGACCAATTTGCCCGGAATCGCCGAGGGTTCCCTGGCCGGAGGCATGGAGATGTTCATGGATCGCAGCCCGGTGGTGGGGCGTTCCAACCCCCTGGCGCCGCCGGTTGCTCTGGACCCGGATCACGAAGCCAAAATTGTCCGAGGCGAAGTCTATTTCGGCCGGGCCTACGAGGGAGCGCCCGGCTGTGTCCACGGCGGCTACGTGGCCGCCACCTTCGACGAGGCCCTGGGCCTGGCCTGCGTATTTTCGGGTGTGCCCGGGATGACGGGAGAGATCACCATCCGCTACCTCAAGCCCACACCCCTGGAGGTGCCCCTGCGGTTGGAGGCTCGCTTCGACCGACAGGACGGACGCAAGATCTACAACTCCGGAGAACTCTATGCCGGGGATCTGCGGGTGGCGGAGTCCAGCGGAATCTTCATTTCCATCCAGCCGGAAAAATTCGAGGCCCTGCGCCAGGCCCAGATCGACCGCCAGAACAGTCAGGCAGAGACCCGCGGCCGGAGCACCAAGCCCAAGGTCTGAAGGCCTTCGTCCCCCCAGCGCCCCTTGTAGTCCGAGAAGGCGCCCAGGTCATACCGGCGAATTCCGGCCTGGGCCAGGCGGCCGATGGCCTGGTACTGGAGGACGTTGCCCAGGCCCGCGCGGGCATGGGCGTGATCAAAGCTGAACTGTAAACCGCGGAAGCGATCCCCCACGCAACCCCCGTGGAGATAGCCCACGGCGACGCCCCCACGTTCGGCCAGCAGCACCCGCAACTGGCCCCGGGAGCCCAGGCGAAGCCAGAGTTCGCGGTAGAACGTCTCCATGGGGCCGGTTGCCGCCCCCGCGCCCTGGACGCCCTTCCAACTCCGCGCCTCCACATCAAGCACCCTTCGGTAAAGCTCGTGCATGGCTTCGCCGGGAACCCCTTCGACCCATCGGAATTCGATGGCCTCGGCCTCAACCCGGCGCCGGGCCGCCCTCAGATTCCGGCGGAAGGACGGGCTTCGACCGGCCAGCCAGGCTGCCAGTGTCCCGTCCAGCCCTTCATCCAGCCCTTCATCCAGCCCTCCATCTAGCCCTTCATCCAGCCCTCCATCTAGCCCTTCGTCCAGCCCTCCATCTAGACGAGCGACGAAGCGGGTGGTCGGGGCCAGAACCTGGAAGTCGTAGGCCCCCGCCAGGGGCTCGAGCAGGCCCATCAGCCGTTCCTTATCCCCGGGCAAGCCGAGCAGGAGCGCGGGCCGTGGGCGCGCCAGAAGCCACGGCCCCAGTAAACCCCCGGCCTCGGCGCCTATCAGGGGCGCACCGAAGCCCCACATATTCTCCAGGGGCTCGAGTACCCCATCGGCGCGTTCCGCCAGAACCGCCATGGAATCCCCTCGGTGGGCCAGCCAGAAGGTCCGCTCCGGGGCGAAGGCCCGGGCGAACGCGATCTGCCAAGCGCTGCGCGAGCAGAAACCGTCCACCGAGCCATCCCGGTCGACCTTGGCGTCCCACTCCGAGGAGAACGCGTCCAATTCATCCAAGGAAATTTGCTGCATCAGGCGTGCAGTCTCGCGCACCCGGTCCGGGGAAGCCGCCCTGGCCGGAAAGCCACTCCCCCGGCTAGCTTTGGCGACTTGGATGATTCAGCCACTCACGATTGGCCCTTCTACTGCGAAGAGAATATCTGGCATCGTTGCGGGGGATCTCTGGCTGACCTCGCCGCGGCCCACGTTGTCTTTATCTCCAACCCCCAGCGCACCGTCGCGATCTGGCGGCAAAAGGCCGCCCCGTCGATCACCGAACCCGTGGTCTGGGACTACCACGTGATCGCGTTGGCACAGGCGGGGGGGCGCTGGTGGGTCCACGATCCGGACTCGACCCTGGGTGTACCCGTGGCGGCAGGCACCTACCTCGACGCCGCCTTCCTCCCCCTGGCCCCGGCCCAGAGCGTCTACACACCGCACTTTCGCTGGCTTCCCGCCGACCTCTACCGCAGGGAGTTCTGCAGCGACCGCCAACACATGCGCGGCTCCGGGGGGGAGTGGCTCGCCCCCCCGCCACCCGGGCCCTGCATCGGCCGGGGAAGCAACCTGATGCGCTTTGTCGATCTCGAAACCGAATTTTGGGGAGAGGTCCTCGACCTCGACGCGTTGCGCGCCCGCACGAGCGACCCAGGCAGCGACCCGGCCTAGGCGGTGGCCGCAGCAACGCGCTGCAGACCCCGGCCCGAGTTCTTTCTCTAGGCTGAGCGCCGTTCAATCGCCCATTCGGTCACGGGGCTATTCGATCCCCTGGCGATTCGCCTATTCGCCAATTCACCGATTCGCCTATCCACCTATTCACCTGTTCGCCAATTCACCTGTTCGCCTATTCGCCAATCCGAACCAGGAGCCCCTCCTTGACCTCCCCGTTCGCCCAAAACGGTTCCGACGAGCCGCCGGCCCTGCGCGCCTTCGGAAGGAGCCTGGCATTCCAGCGCCCTTCCCTGTGCCCCGAGATCGGTCTCTGGTTGCTGGACGACCAGGTCGATCTCGAATCGGGTTGCCTGGGTTTGGGCCACTTGCAGCCGCCTCCGTACTGGGCCTTTTGTTGGGGCAGCGGACAGGCCATGGGACGCTTCCTCCTCGACCATCCCGAACGGGTCCGCGGCCAACGGGTGATCGATTTCGGCGCCGGCTCGGGAGTCGCGGGCATCGCGGCCGGGCTGGCGGGTGCGGCTTCGGTGACCGCGGTCGATACGGACCCCGAGGCCCGGGCGGCGACCCTGCACAACGCCGCTAGCAATGGCGTCGAACTGGCCGCGCGTAGCAGCCTGCCCGACGACCCCGAAGAATGGGATCTGCTCCTGGCCAGCGACGTGCTCTACGAGCCCTCGCAACTCGGTCGCCTTCGGGCTCTGGCCCAGGGCGGACGTCCGATTCTGCTGAGCGATCCCGAGCGCCCGTCGTCGCCCCGCCTGGATCACCCCGCCCAGGCCCGCTACGCGGTGCGCACCCTGCCCGACGTGGACTCGCCGGCAAAATCCGCCGCGATCTTCCTGCTTTAGGGCGAGGGGGCGGACGCCTCTAGCGCCCCTTGAACTTAGCCGGGCGCTTCTCCACGAAGGCGCGCGGCCCCTCCTTGGCGTCCTCTGAATTGAGCACCTTCTGGCCCAGGGCTTTCTCGAGCACAAAGCCACTCTCGAGTTCGAGACTGCGCACGGCGATTTCCTTGGCGGTGCGCATGGCCAGAGGGCCGTTGCGGCACATCTTCTGGGCCCAATCCAGGGCCGTCTCCATCAGTTGGTCCGCGGGCACCACCGCGTTGATCAGACCGATCTCGTAGGCCCGCTGGGCGTCGATGTTCTTACCCGTCAGAAGCAACTGCATCGCCATGGCCCAGGGGATCTGGCGCGGCAAGCGAATGTGGGTGCCGCCCAGGGGCACCAGCCCCCACTTCACTTCGCCCAGGCCGAAGGTCGCGTGCTCCGAGGCGATCCGCAGGTCGGTGCCCAGGAGCATCTCCATTCCGCCGGCAATGCAGAAACCGTTGACCGCGCACAGCACGGGCTTGTAGACATCGGAGAATTGACGTTTGGTCCAGTCCTCGAAGCCCAATTGGTCACCCCCGGTGAGCATGGGGGCCGCTTCCTTGAGATCGAGCCCCGAGGAAAAGGCCTTTTCCCCCGAAGCCGTCAGGATCCCCACCCAAAGATCGGGATCGTCATCGAATGCCTTGAAGGCCACTTCAATCCCCATAAGCATGTCGGCTGTGAGCGAGTTCAGGGCACTGGGGCGGTCGATGGTGATGACCGCAACGTGGTCCTTTTTCTCAAAAAGAATTTCTTTGGGCAATTCCAAGACGAGACTCCTATCGGGTTAATTCCTACGCGCTGATTTTCAGTTTCCCGGGGACGCCGACGCGGTCAAGCGGACACCCGATTAAATATGGGGAGATGGATCGCGTCGGTGACGGCTTCAAAGCCTACTTCCACCCGCATGCCGATCGCCAGTTCTTCTGGCGACACCCCTTGTACTTTGCTCAGCACCCGCACCCCTTCATCCATCTGCACCACGGTCACCGCGTACGGTCCATCCTCCGCAAAGGCCGGGTGCAGGGCACGGCCCACCACGGTAAAGGTGAAGACCTCCCCCTTCCCGCTGGACAGCGCCCACTCCCAGTCCCAGCTGCCGCATTCGGCGCACAATTCCCGGGGTACGTGACGCCAGGCTTGGCATTCGCTGCAGCGCTGAAAGCGCAGCTCACCCTGCTTGCAAAAGCCGTAGAAATCCGCACTGAAGCCCTCGAGGACGGGAAGGGGTTTTTCGTATTCGCTCATGAGGCTTCCTTTGTCATCGGGCCCACAACTACCACCGGGCTAACACACCATCACCGGGCCAACACACCATCACCGGGCTAACACACCATCACCGGGCTAACAACGCGATACTGCCGTCCCCGAAATCGCCCCAGCCCGTGACCACACCCACCTGGGCGTCCTTCACTTGGCGCTCGCCCAAGCCACCGCGCAACTGACGAACGGCTTCGACAATGTGGCTCATCCCAAGCACGTGGGCCTCGGAGAGCAAACCACCGTGGGTATTCACGGGAAGTTCACCTCCCAGTTCGATCCGACCGCCCTCCACGAAGGAGCCGCCCTCGCCGCGCTGACAAAAGCCGGCTTCCTCGAGTTGCTGGAGCACTTCGAAGGTGAAGCAGTCGTAGATCATCGCAAAGTCCGCGTCCGAGGGCGTCAGCCCCGCTTTCCCAAACGCTTCCGGGGCCGCAATCGTGAGCCCGGTCTTGAAAATATCTCGGCGATTGGTGATCTCGTCGGCGGGATAGGGCTGGCCACAGGCCGCAGCCAGAATGCGCACGGGGCGGGTGGGCAGATCTCGTGCGCGCTCGGCGCTCGTCACCACCACTGCGGCGCCGCCATCGGTTTCCAGGCAGCAATCGAAGAAGCGGTAGGGGTCGGCCAGCATGGGCGAAGCCAGGTAGTCGTCCATCGTCATGGGCTTGCCGTGCATGACCGCCTTGGGGTTCAGCTGGGCGTGCTTGCGCATGGTGAGCGCAATGGCGCCGAGCTGTTCGCTCCGGGTTCCGAACTCGTGCATATGCCGGCGCGCCATCACGGAATACCATTGGGGAGGCGCGGTAAACCCAAAAGGGAGGTAGTAGTCCCGGGCGATGGCGCCCCCTGGAATCGAGGAAACATCCTGGGAAACCGTCTGCCGCACCCGGGCACCCGAATAGCCGTTCCAGCCCGCGGGCAGCAGGACATAATTCGCCATCCCGCTGTTCACGGCGGCGGCGGCGGATTGGAGGGACGCGGCGGGAGCCGCGCCCCCCATGTGGATAGTGGCCGCATAGCGGAGATTTTCGCAGCCGAGATTGGCGGCGATCTCCTCCGCCCTCCCCAGGTTCGGGAAGGGCATGATGCCATCGATTTCAGAAGCCTTGAGCCCCGCCTCGCCGATGGCCCGGGCCGATGCCTGGAGCTGTACGCCGAGCTGGCTCAGTCCCGAACCGGGCTTACGACAATAATCGGTCTCCCCGATTCCAACGATGCAGGCTTCCTTCATGGCGATGGTCGGTCTCCCCTCAAACCCGCTTGTTCGGTTCAATCTTCGCGAGCCGGGCCAAGTTGGTTCCCAAAAAGCCCTTGCGCATGTCCTCGGTGATCTCGAGATAGCCGTATTGCTCCCGAAGTTCCTCGGGAATCTGCAGGGTCCGCACCCAGTCGACCACGCGCTTCATGTCGTCGAAGGTCAGATCCAGGCCCATCACGATCTTGTGCGGCTCCACCCACTGCAGGGCGGTGCCGATCGCGTGATAGCCCCGGTAGGGTGAGCGCGCGTACCAGCCGATAATGCCCGACATGCTGAGGTAGAGATTGGTGTGCTTGCCCGCCAGACCGATCAGCTCCTCGGTATGGGGCCAGCCCATGTGGTAGGCGATGATCTTGAGTTCCGGGAAATCAAGCAGCACCTGATCGAGACGGTCGGGATGGGTGTGGCAGCTCGGCTGGGGAACCACGTAGGACATGCCCGTGTGCACCGTCAGTGCAATGTCGAGTTCGCAGGCCTTCTCGTAGAAGGGCCACAGCCGTCGGTCGTCGAGGCCACCGAGATCTTCCGGGGCGTAGACCTTGCAGAGCTTGGCGTTGCACTCCTTGACCATGTACTCGAGTTCCCAGATGGCATTTTCGACGCCGCGCCGAATGATCGGCCCCACCATGCACTCGAGGTACATGCGCTCGGGATAGGGCGCGATCTGCTGCATCATGAAGCCATTGGTCGACAGGGGCGCCGTCTGGCCACTCACGTCCATCATGCCTTCACGCAGGCAGAAGCAGACATCGACCTCGGCGATATCCATGTGCTTGATCAACTCTTCGGCCACGGGCGCCGGCCACTCGGCATCCTCAGCGGTGAGGTCTCGATCCGCCCAGGCCCGCATCACGCCATTCACGCTATCCCACCAGCGAGGCATTCCGGGGTAATAGCTGAGCTCCTCCATGGTTTGAGGATTCATGAAGTGGCATTCGGACAACGCTACGAAATGATCATTTTCGGCCATTCTTTTTTCCTTTCACAATGGGTTCGGATGAGAAATTAGGAGTTTGCGTCTGGAGACTCTGCGCCTCCTCGCGCGTCGTCTAGCAATTTCCAAATTCGGTTCGGCGACGCCGGAACTTCCCGAGCGGCGGTGCCCAGAGGGGCAAGGGCGTCGTTGATCGCGCACATCACCGCAGCGGGCGTCGTATGCATCGCACCTTCCCCGCACCCCTTGGCGCCCAGAGGCGTGAAGGGGGACGGCGTCTCCACCGCAACCATCTCGATCTTGGGTGCGTCGAAGACCGTCGGCAACAGGTAGTCCATGAAACTTGTGCACAGGGGCTGGGCATCGGCGTCGTAGACATACTCCTCGAGTAACGCCGCACCGATTCCCTGGACCACGCTGCCCTCGGTCTGGCCCTCGACGGTGTCGGGATTCAGCCGGGTGCCACAGTCATCGGCCAGGCAATAACGTTGGATTTCAACCATGCCCGTGTCCCGGTCGATCTCCACCTGAACGATATGCACGGCGTGGGCGGCGGTGAGATAGCTCTTGGCCCTGCCCTCTTCGTCGGCGGGAGTCCGGCCCGGCGCCGTCCAAACATGGGTGGCTTCGGGCCTGGGGTCGATCTCCGGGGGCAACAGGTCGCTGCGCGCCAACATCGTCCCCGCCACCTCGGCCACCGTCATTTCCGCGCCGGGCGCACCCTTCAACAGAAATTTCCCGTCCATCAACTCGATGTTTTCGGGTTCGGTTTGCATGAGGACCGCCACCACCCGGGACATCTTTTCCCGGATGCGCTCGCAGGCCCCAAGGACCGCCCCGGTAATGGCGACGCCCAGGCGGCTCCCGCCCGGCCCGAACGAGGGCGGCGCCGATTGGGTATCCAACTGCACTACACGAACCGCCTCGGGCTCGTATCCGAAATAGTCGGCCACCAACTGGCTCACCAGAGTGTACTGCCCCTGCCCTTCCAGGGAGAAACCCACGCGAACCGTGGCCAGACCCAGGACGTCGATACTCACCGTCGCACCCTCGGGCACGCCGGTGCCCGGCATCCCCACGATCGCGTAGGCGTTCCAATCGAAAACACCGGGCTCGATCGCGCTGGCCACCCCGATGCCCACCAACCGACCCTCGGCCCGAGCACGGACCTGATCGGCGCGTAGGGCCTCGTAGTCGGCCAGGGCGAGAACCTGGTTGAGCACCTCGTCGTAGTTCCCGCTGTCGTACTCGTTGCCGCTGGGAATCGTGTAGGGGAACTGGTCGGCGGGAATAAAATTCTTGCGACGAAACTCGGCGGGGTCTTCACCCAGAGTCCGCGCCGCGATATCCATCATCTGTTCGAGGACAAAGAAATGCGGCGGCGGGCCCATGCCCCGGTAGGGACCACAGGGCAACTTGTTCGTCGCCACGAGTTTCAGGTCGTACTGCGCAACGGGAATCGTGTAGGGGCCGGTGAATGCGGCCAGGGGCTTGGCGGCGGAAATTGCCCCATAGCCTTCCCCGGTTGCCCCCAAATCATCCACCAGGATCACCTTGAGCCCGGTCACGATGCCACTGGCGTCCACCGCCAGGGAGACATCGTAGTGGCGATCCCAGGCTTGGCTGCCCCCGGAGAGCAGGTACTCGCCCCGATCCTCGATCCACTTCACCGGACGACCGGCCGCCTTGCGCGAAAGCAAGCAACTAATATCGCAGCCCCGGGTCCCGCCCTTGCCCCCGAAGCTCCCGCCATGGGGCTGGGAAATGATGTTCACCTTGTTGGAGGGGAGACCGAAGCTTGCGGCCCGGCCCAGACCAAACATGCCCGGGGACTGAATGCTGCCGTGGATGGTCAGGTCGAGTGCCATGGGGTCCCACTGGGAAATACAACCAAAGGTCTCGGTGGGATTCGCGCCCAGGCGATTCCAACGAAACTTCTCACGGAACACGTGGGGCGCCTGGCTGAAAGCGGCATCGACATCGCCCCAGGTGAAGGTCCGGTCCATCATCACGTTGCTCTCCTGGGCATCGAGCACCCGAGGGCTGTCGGACTTCATGGCCTCGAAGGGATCAGCCACCGGCTCCAGTGCGTCGTATTCCACCTCGATGAGTTCCAGGGCATCCTCGGCCACCCGGCGGTTCGAGGCGGCCACGGCGGCCACGGGTTCGCCCACGTAATGGACCTTGTCCCCGGCAATGCAGTGAACTCCCCATCCGTCGGGAGATGACTGGGCGGGATAGCTCCAGCGCCGGGCATCTTCTCCGGTCACCACCGCCACCACTCCATCCAGGGCCTCGGCCCGACTCGTGTCAACATTCGTGATGCGCCCATGGGCGAGGGGGCTGCGCAGGATCGCCGCGTGAAGCATTCGGGGCAGAACCAAGTCGTCGATGAACTGAACGCGACCCGTCAGCAAGGCGGCATCCTCGACCCGCCGCATGCCCCGGCCCACGAAGCGCGGTTTTGTGGTCGGGAGCTCCGCCAGACTTTTCGGAATTTCGATCGCCATGCCGATATCGACCCTCGCCCTTCTGTCGCGCCCGCTTACGGACGCGAAGCGCTCATCTTGCTGACGGCACTGTTAACCGCGCGCAGGATTGAGTTGTAGCCCGTGCACCGACAAATCTGGCCGCCGACCACATCCTTGATTTCCTCTTCACTCGGACTCGGATTGCGCTCGAGCATTTCACAGATTGCCATCATGAAGCCCCCGGTACAGAAGCCGCATTGCAGACCGTGCTCCTCGATAAAGGCTTCCTGGATCGGATGCAATTTGCCCCCCTCGGCGAGGCCTTCCACGGTGCGAATCTCCCTGCCATCGGCCTGGGCGGCCAACATCAAGCAACTGCGCACGGTGCGACCGTCCACGAGTACATTGCAGATGCCGCAGACCCCGTGCTCGCAGCCTACATGGGTTGCGGTCAACGCGAGCTCCTCGCGCAAGTAGTCGGCCAAGTTCATGCGGGGATCGATCTCGGACTCGTAGCTGTCCCCGTTGACCTTCAGGCGAATTTTCAAGCTGGGGGGTGACGCCGTCATCGATTCAAACTCCCGGACCTTCATGAGTCGCTCGCTCGGCCGCGCCTCGGAATGCCCGGCCCCCGAGCACCTGGGCGAGATGCCGGCGATATTCCTCGCTGGCGTGCACGTCGCTGAGCGGATCCTCCACCGCCTGGGCAATTCGGGCGGCCGCCCGCGCAAAGGCTTCTTCCTCGGCGGGCTGACCCGCCAGCTCGGCCTCGGCCTCTCGGATCCGAATGGCACGATCCGCCGCACCGAAAATAACCAGACGCGGGTCGACAACCACCCCGGCCTCAATCCGAAGCGTCGCCACCGCACCCACAATGGCAAAATCCCCGTGACGCCGGGCCACTTCCTGAAAGGACCAACCCGTTCCCGGCGCACACCTTGGAATCCGAACCTCGGTCAGGATTTCCCCGGGCTCGAGTGAAGTGGTCAGGTAGGTGACAAAAAAATCCTCAGCCGCAATCACGCGCTCGCCGGCTGCACTCACCGCCACCAGTTCCGCGTCCAGGGCGATCGGATCGGCCTGGGCCATGGAGCCGCCCACGGTGCCACGGTTCCGAATCGGCGGATGACCGATGGCCACGGTGGACTCCCAGAAGAGGGGATGCTGGCTTCGAATCAGTTCCGACTCCTCCACCGTCCGCTTGGTCGTCATGGCGCCAATGGCCACGCCGCTCGGGGTTTCCCGGATCGAGTCGAGATCCGGGATCCGACCCAGATCCAGCACCAGTTCCGGTCGGGCCAGACGCATATTGAGCAGGGGCATGAGGCTCTGCCCCCCGGCCATGAGCTTTACATCGTCGGGATCGTTCTGGCCAAGGATTTCCAGGGCGTCACCCAGGGTGGTGGGGGCCGCGTACTCAAAGGGCGCCGACTTCATGCCATGGATTCCAATTCCGATTCTCGTGTCGTGCTGAACGCATCCCGCCGCGTTCAGAGAGCAAGCGAACCGGTCCCACCGCAGGGGGAGGAGGATCGTGGCTCCGAATCAGGGAGGGGGTGTAGAGGTGTACTCAGCCTTGGGCTATGCCCTGAGCATAGACATTCCCGGGACCAATGGGTATATCGGCCCGCGCCTCGACGGCGAGAATTCAAGGACCCGGAGCAGTTCGGTTCCGGGACCGACCACGACCATTGGACGATCGGTTCGAAACCAATACGCCGGGGCGATTTCCCGGGATATCGACAGTTTCACTGAACCCAGACCAGCGCTCGGACGCCCAGTCCTCGCCGCCGGACCGGGTCCATCCACCAGGGGCGAAAGCGCCCATACGGGGAGCGAAATTACCAATGAGTTGGACCGACTGGAAAGAGGTCGAGGGCGGGGGCATGGCCTTCGAAGAGATCCTTTACGACAAAAAGCACCACCAGGGACTGGGCGGCGGCATCGCCCGGGTGACGATCAACAAGCCGGACAAATACAACACCATGTCCCTGGCCACCGTCGACGAGATGTTCCGAGCCTTCTATGAGGCCAACCACGACCCCCGGATCGGCGTGATCATCGTCGCCGGAGCGGGCAAGAATTTCGGAACCGGCGGGGACGTGGAGTGGGAGCAATGGGGATTGCGTGAAGCATTCTACAACCGCTACCCCCACAACCGACTGATCCGTGGCTCGCGCAAGCCCGTGCTGGCCGTCGTTCAGGGCTACTGCCTGGGCGGCCACAACCACATGGCCTACTGCTGCGATTTTACCCTGGCCGCGGACACCGCCAAATTCGGCCAGGCGGGGCCCAAGGTTTCGAGCCCTGCCGACGGTTTTTTCGTCCCCTACCTGACCAAGGTCGTCGGAGCGAAAAAGGCACGGGAGATGTGGATGCTCTGCCGGCGTTACTCGGCCGAGGAGGCCCTGGACATGGGCTTGGTGAACGCGGTTTTTCCGTTGGACGAGATCTGGCAGGAAGTCGACAACTGGTGCGAGGAATTACTCGAGAAGAGTCCCGGTTGCTTGGAAATTCTCAAGGCCAGCTTCGACCAGGAAATGGACGGCTACAACGAGATGGGCATCATCTCCAGCCAGTTCTACCCCGATTGGTTCGACATGCCCGAGGGCAAAGAGGGAGGCGCATCCTTCCAGGAGAAACGTCCGCCCCGCTTCTGGTCGATCCGTCAGCGCGAGGCCGAGATGCGCCAGAGCCTCATCGACGACTACGAAGGCAAGAAGAAGGACGACTAACATTGTTCGAGCGCGGATCGAGGGCGGATCGAGGGCGGATCGAGGGCGGATCGATGGACGCCCTCGGACCTCTTGGGATTCAGGGCGCGCCGTCCAGCATGCTCTCGAAGCCCGATGGATCGTGGCGACCGAAAGCAATCGTCTCCAGGGTGGCGATGCCAGTGGGGTCAGCCCCAGTACGGTCAACCCCAGTGCTGTCAACCAGGGTCGCCCGACAGACCTGGTGGTTGTGGATGTGCTTGTAGTCCAACAAGTCGATCTCATCGAGTTTCCATGACTCGCCGGCGATCACCTCCTCGCCCTTCCAGACCGCGTGCCCCCACTCGGGGTGCTGGTAGCCCAGGGCCAACAGGTGGAAACGAATCATCGGTTCCAGGCTAAACGCAAGGACCTCGCCATCGGGCTGGGTCAATTCAAACTCAGCGCGCTCGGCCAGCCGGGTGCCCTTGTGCCAGTGAATCTTGTGCCGAGCCGAAGCCATGTCGATGATCCCGGGATCGGATTCGGCGGGAATGGCCTCCTTGGTTCCATAGAGGGGAACCCGGTGTCCACTGACCTGGGTCGCCCGCCCGTCGCGATCCTCGAAGGTTCCGAATTGGGTACAGAAACCGTCCTGCCAGAAAGTCGGCGCCCACACCCAATAGACCCCGGGCTCATTGGTCAGCAACCCGGGCGCCCCGGCTTCGGGTTCGCCCACCGGACGCACGCCCCAAGATTTATCCCGGGTTCCAAAGGTGGTCCCAGGACGGACATCGACCCGCTCGCCCGCAACAGAGAAATATCCTTCCCAGCACCCGAGTTGGGTGAAGCGCGAAGTATTCATAATGCAGCGGCCTTCGTCGTACATCACGTTCTTGGGTTCGAGGTGGGGGAATGTCCGCGCCGTAAAAGTCAGATCGCACTCGATCCCGGTTTCGTTGGGGGCAAGTCGAACGCGCAGGGCACGCATGGGCTCCACCACCTCGATTTCCAGGGGACCGAGCTGGCTCTGGGTGCGATCCCCAGGCGCCCGGCGGGAACCGTGAAAGCAGTGCTGGACGCCGTCAATCGAAACGCTCCAGTGAGCGTCGAGCACCTTGCGATTGGGATAGACCCCCATGCCGCACTCGAAGAGAAATCCCCCTTCGCTGTCATACCCGTTCATCCAGTACCGATCGTAGAAATTTCGATCCGTAGGCTCGGGCTGAGCAATCGGCTCACTCGTCTGATGAATCAGGTAGTCGTCCATGGAGGTAATCAAGTGCGATTCCTTTCGCAGCCAAAACCGGGCTCGATCATATCACGCCGCTGCCCCGCGGCGGGGTCGACTCCCGGACAGCGCCCGGGTCAGGGCAACGAGAAGCCAGGCCCCATCGGCGAGGATCAGGCCCCCGGCCAGGCGACAGCCGAGATCGCTCTGAAAAAGAATTCCCACGGCCCCGGTTCCCAGAGCCGCACCGTGCAGGAGAAGCGCGACCCTTGACGCCCCCACCAATCCTGACAGGGGTGCGCCCGGCGTCCCCGCTTCGCCCCCAGGCCTTTCCTCTCCCCGGAGTGCGATCAGGGCGGGAATCGTCCCCAGGAGAAGTCCCGAGAAGAGCGTTCCCGCCCAACCCACGAGGGCCAGCCAGCCAAAGAGCAGCCCCAAGCGCACGTCCTCCAGAAACCAGGCGGCCACACCCAGGGCCAGCACAACGGGCGCCAGGGCCAGGCCCGCTTGCCAATGCCGATAGCCCGGAGCGGGGGTGCCCGAGCGTAGGGAGTTCAGGCAGAGCGCCGGATGCACCCCCCAGATCGCCCCCAGAGCCGGAACCAGCGAGGCAATTGCCCACGGTTCAATCCATCCCTGGGCCGCGGTCGGCACAAAGAAATAGCCATACAGGAGCAAGCCGAAGGGCACGAAAATTCCCACCGCGGTCATCGCGAGCAGGCCATCCAGGTGTCTTTTTCTCAGCGCCGGCGCGGCAAAACTTTCCGGCAGGGCCACCCCGCTCAGGGCCACCAGCATCCCTCCCAACCACCCCAACAAGGCAATGCACAGGTGCACTTGCATCCAGAGCGAGCGCAAGCCGGGAAAACGCATTCCCCCATGGCCATGGGCCAGCCAGAGGCCGAGAAAAACCGCCAGGCTAAATCCCCAGAGAGCGAGGCGCAGGGCACGCACCCCGGCCCGCCCCCCGGCCCTTCGTTTCAGGGCGCGACTGGCCTGGAAGATGAAGACCACCACCGCCAAACCCACGGCCCCGATGGCGACAAAGACCGGGGCGCTTTGGGCTCGCGCGGTTCCCCAGACCAGACCCACCGCCCCGATCACCAGACCGTAGTAGACCAAGTGGCTCAGGCGAGGCCGGGCGATCGCCACTGCCCCGGAGCGAGCCGCCAAGGCATAGAAGGAACCCAATCCCGTCATGGTGAGAAAGCCCAGGGTGATCACGTGGGTGAAGGCCAGGGTCAGCGAAGACCAGGGCGTGGAGAGCGCCAGGGCCCCCCAGCCCATGAGCAGCGCACCCGCGATGGAGAGGGCCACGGGCGCGGTATAGAAGAAGGGCAGTGAAGTGATACGCCGAGGCTCGCTCTCGCCCATCGGCGTGGGCCCCTGCCCGGGCGCCGGCAGGGTCATCCCCCCTGGCCCAATGCCCGGATGCGTTCCGGCGTTCCCACCACACCGGAATCCCCGAGTTCGGCAATGGCGTCGTCCTCATAACCGAGTTCGCCCAGCACCTCGGCGGTGTGCTGGCCCAGCATGGGCGGCGGAAGCCGGACGCTACCCGGGGTGCCGCGCATCTTGATGGGCACGCCGGTGACGTTCACCTGCCCAAGCCGGGCGTGGTCCAGAGCCACCAGCATCTCGTTGTGGAGAATTTGCGGATCCTTGACCACATCGGGAATCGTATTGATGGGCGCCGTGAGGATATCGCCGGCCACCAACAACTCGACCAATTCCTCCCGGGCGAAATCCTGGAAGCGTTCTTCGATCAGGGCGTCGAGTTCGTCTTCGTGGGCCTTGCGCGCCTCGATGGTTGCGAAACGTTCGTCGGCCACCCAATCCCGGTCCAGGGCCGTGCAGAGTTTGACGAAGAATTTCTGGGAGGGGCAGGTAATCGCCACCCGGCCGTCCCGGCAAGCGTAAAGACCCGAGGGCGCAAAGTAGAGGCTGCGATTTCCCGTGCGGGGAGTGTCGAAGCCCGCGTTCTGCCACGCCCCAATCGGATTGCACATGGCGTGGGTCAGGGCGTCGAGAAGAGAGACGTCCACCCGCTGCCCCTGCCCGGTCCGGCCCCGAGCGACCAGGGCGGCCAGGGCGCCGGTGCAGACCAACTCCGACGTCATGACATCGATCAGAGGAATCGTGAGGCGAACCTCCGAACTCCCCGGATCGCCATTCTGGGAGAGCAGGCCCGCGTAGCCCTGGGCCAGAAAATCGATCCCCGGTCGGCCCGCGTAGGGACCGTCGGGCCCAAAGGCCGTCACGCCCACCCAGATCAGGTCTTCCCGGTACGCCTTCATGGCCTCGTACCCGAGACCCAGTTTTTCCAGGGCCGCGGGACGAATATTGGTGATCAGAATATCGGCGCTGGCCACCAGGCGAGCGAGCACTTTCTGGGCCGCATCGCCCTGGGTCATGTCGAGCACCACGGCGCGCTTGTTGCGATTGAGACTCATGAAGGCGGTGCGCTCACCTTCCCGACCCGGGCCAAGGTGGCGGCTGTCGTCGCCAAAGAACGACTCCACCTTGATCACATCGGCGCCGAGATCGCCCAGCAGGGTCGCCCCGTACGGGCCGGCCAACATGGTGGCCATATCGAGCACACGGATCCCCTCCAGGGGACCGGTCGTCAGGGTCGTGCTCATATGGTCCCGCCCTTTTCCCATGCCCACCGGTCGTTTCCCCGGGCCCACCTGGTTTGAGCGATCTGCCCCAAAAAATCATCCGTCACGGGATGACGCCCAGTTCCTTGAGTTCGCCGATGCGGTCCCAGTCGAGACCCAGGACGTCGAAGAGCAGCAATTCGGTGTCCTGGCCGAGTTCCGGTCCGAGGGTATCCACCGAACCCGGGGTTCGCCCCAACCCAACGGGAAGCCCCCGAATCGCAACCTCCTCGCCAGCCTCGTCGCAGTGCACTTTCGAGAAGTACCCGTTTGCCCAGGCGTGCTCGTCCTCGGCCACGTCGCGGTACTGGCCGATCCGCTCGGCGGCCAGGCCCGCAGCCTTCAGGTCTTCCACCCACTCCCGGGCCGGGCGCGCGCCGAACATTTCGTCGAGCAAAGCCACCAGGCTTTCGCCATTTTCACGCCGACCCGGAGCGGTCTTGAAACGCGCGTCCGCGGCCAAGCCGGGGCTTGCCGCGCAGTCCATCAACGCCTGCCACCCAGCGTCGGTGTTCTCGGCGCAAAGCGTGAGCCAGTCGTCCTGGGTCGGATAACGATTCCATAGGGGATTGCGCGCCTTCGAACGCGCTTGCTGAAGGCCGTACTCCGCTTTGCCCGTGGCGAGAAAAGGCTGAAGAGAGGGGGCGGCCAAGAAGAGTTGGGCCCCGTAGAGCGACGCGTCGATGGCCTGTCCCCGGCCCGTCTGGTTCCGGTGGTAGAGACCCAGAAGAATCCCCAAGGCGCCCATCAATCCGCCATACGCATCCCCGGCCCCGAGACCGAGATAGATGGGCGGCTGGCCGGGTTCGCCGAGCCGGGCCATGATGCCCGTGAGCGCTTGGACGGTCATATCGAAGGACGGTTTGCTCACCGTGCCCGCGGTCCCATACCCGCTGTTGGTGGCGTAGATCAGCCCGGGGTTCAGGGCGGAGAGGGTCTCGTAGTCGAGGCCCAGACCCGGCAGGCTTTCCAGCCCCTGATTCCAAAGGAAGACATCGGATTTCGCCACCAGGCTGTGGATCAGATCCCGGCCCTCGTCCTTTTTCAGATCCACCGCAATGCTCTTCTTGTTGCGATTGACCGCGAGAAAATACTGGTTCCAATCCGCCACCGGCACCGCGGCGATACTGCGCACGCCCCGGGCCTGATCCCCGGTCACCGGACGCTCCACGTGGATGACCTCAGCCCCCATGTCGGCAAGGTATTGCCCGCAGACAGGCCCCTGGAACCAGACCGTCGCATCCAGGACCCGAATCCCTTCCAGGGGTTTGGCCGCTGACGGGCGCGCTTCGCCCTCGCCGGCGTCTCGAACCTTCACCCGGGGCTGCGCGGCCAAGTCCTTGAGGACCGACTCGATCGCCTGCGCCTGCCCCGGTTCCGGGGCCAACCGATGCAACTGGGCCGGGGTTTCACTCATATGAATGGGGAAGCCCAGGCTCTTGAACGCGCCGTGCACCGGGTGATCGACCTCCATCACGTACCGGTTGCGCCAGGCGTTCTCGTCCTCGGCCGGGTAGTCGTATCGCTCGATGATGTCCGCCGAAAGGTTCTCCGCATCGAAACTCCCTCGCCACTCGGCGGCGGGGCGGGTGGCGAAGATGGCTTCGAGGGCGTGCATCATCGGCAGCCGCGAATCACCGCAGCGCTTGTCGTGGGTATCGAAGCGTTCGTCGTCCTCGGCAAGACCCACGATCTTCGAAAACGCGGGCCACCATCGGTCGGTATCGGGCATGGTCAGGGTGACCCACCGCCCATCCTGGCTCGGATACGAGATCCCGCTCATGGGATTCGCCGCCTCGAAGCGTGCCCGGGGTTCGCCCAGGCGGTCCTCCCGCATGGCCATATAGGCATCCAGAGTCAGGGTGGAGGCGTACATGTGCCCGCCCAGGAGCGAGGCATCCACCCGCTGGCCCTCACCGCTGGCATGGCGATGATGGAGCGCGGTGACGATGCCCAGGGCGAGCATGACGCTGGTGTACATCTGCCCGGCACCGGCATTCACCGGCGGTTGGCCGGGTTCCGGGAGGGAGTGCATGACTCCCGAACGCGCCGCCGCAATTTCGTCCAGGGCGGGGGCGTCACTCTGCGGGCCCAGAGGGCCCGACAACGAACCCACGGCATAGACCAAGTCGGGCCGTGCGCCCAATAGGGCTGCCTCGGCCAAGCCCCAGCGTTCCAGCTGCTCGGGGGAGGCGTCGGTGAGCAGCACATCGGCACGCGACACCAGTTGACCCAGGCCTTCGGTCCCGGCGGCTTCGTCCAGAGCCAGGGCCACGCTTTCCTTGTTGCGATGGATCAGCTGGGCTTCGCTATCGAAGGCCTCACGCGGATGCATGCCGTCGCGGTCGGGGTCCCGGGGCTGACTCGATGAATTTTCCACCCGAATCACCCGGGCGCCAAAATCAGCCAGCATCGCGGCGGACAACGACGACCAGAACTCGGTGGTGAGATCCACCACCACTATTCCATCAAGGGCTCCACTCATCGCAAGATCACCCGCCGGCTCAGTTCGACCACTCGGCGATCAGCTCGAGGGTCTTGTCCTCGTACGTTGCGGTATCGGGAAGCGGACGACCCAGCCACTCGGCATAGAAGGTGTCCAGATCGGGCAGGAAATCGAAATCCGGCGGGCAACCTCGAGGCACCGCCTCAACTTCAAGTTGCGTTCCGCAGCCCCCGCAAATGTATTCCCGGATCTGCACCCAAGCCGGATCGGGCATTTCACGCCCCTTGTAGATCTCGGAGATCGAGGCCTCATCGTCCCGCACATGGATCAGGGCGGAGAGTTTCCAGTTGATCCGATAGTCACCGAAGGCGTGCCCGCAGTGGCATTTCACCACCCGCTCCCCCCCGGCGGCCACAATGAAGAGCATTGGGGTCAGGGGCAACAGGATCGGATCGTCGAAGTCGACCCGGCTCTGCATGATCTCGACGTACTTGTCGAAACGGTCGGTGTCCTTGGCGCTCTTCAACATATCCTGGGTCGCAGGCCACGGTAGAACGCCGTCGATCAGCTTCTCGATGTCGGCCTTGTGAAATTCAGCCATGCTTTTTCAACTCCTCTCGGATCGTCTTCTTACGCTTGCTTCGATTGATGGGTCACCGGGACAGTCGGCAGATGGGGCACAGGACATAGGACACAGGGCAAGCGCCCCCTCGCCTCTCCCCCCACCCATCAGTTCTTGAACGTGAAATCCTCGGGCAGCGCCCAGAAAGCCCGAAGTTCCTCGGCGTATTTGGGCGAGAGCTCCATGCCCGTGGCCCACATGGTCACGATAGCGGGATCCATATTTTCCTGGGACTCGACTTTCTTGCGCTCCTCGAGCCACCACTGCTTGAAGGGAATCGCGCGCTGCTTGCGCTCTTCGCGAATCGCATCGCGCTTGGCCTCGGTGGCCTTCTCGTCCACCACGAAGGCCCCGTTGGGCTTGCTCGCCACAACACCGTGGATGTCCGTCGCCACCCGCCCGTTGGTCCAGCCCTCGTTGAGGTCTCGCGCCACCGAGGCGGGATCGCGCAGCAGCGGATCCCCCATGGCTTGGGCGCCGGCAATCGGATGAACGATGACGTCGTAATCCTGCAGGGGTTCGGGGGTGACAAAGGGCGCTACCGCGTTGTCCTCCACGAGCTCGGCATCGATCAACGAAGCGATCAGCGGGCTCTCGGGATCGCCGCGACCATGGATCAGCGGCTTCTGGT
>LWDU01042035.1_pt1 | contig 48505 bp, 44 predicted proteins | sample 727161 | NCBI WGS metagenome assembly LWDU01 (sample SAMN04566230, study PRJNA314399) | hydrothermal vent metagenome | isolation source: deep sea hydrothermal plume seawater | place: Mexico: Gulf of California, Guaymas Basin | collected 2004-07-11
CATTACTGTAAGTGGTTGATTTATATGGCGTCCCCAAGGGGGTTCGAACCCCTGTTACCGCCGTGAAAGGGCGGTGTCCTAGGCCTCTAGACGATGGGGACTAAGTCTTATTTATTACTACTAAAGTGAATCGTCTAAATCACTTTTCCACCAAAAATTGGTGGAGCCAAGCGGGATCGAACCGCTGACCTCAACACTGCCAGTGTTGCGCTCTCCCAGCTGAGCTATGGCCCCTCTCGGTAGGACGCGAATTGTACTGAATGATAAGCAGAGTGTCTAGCTTTCTTGGTTAGCAATTTTGGTTTTTATGAATTCAATGCCTCTATTTATATTTCTTACGCAAGTGTCTTTGCCTAATAGAAATAAAGTGGCATCCAGTGAAGGTGACACTGACGTACCTGTTAATGAAACTCGCAACGGTTGAGCCACTTTACCAAGCTTAACGTCTAGCGCTTCTGCAGTATCAAGTATTACCTGATGCAACGGGTCTTTTGACCAGTCAGATAACTGTTCAAATTTTCCCAACATCATTTCTAATGGTTCTAACGCAGCAGCTTTTAAATTCTTTTTAGCTGCTTTTTCATCAAACTCGTCATAATCGTTATAGAACAGCAGGCTTTTTTCTGCCATTTCTTTAAGCGTTTTTGCACGTTCCTGCTGCGTTTTAACAATTTCGACTACATCTGGACCATTCTCAACATCACAGCCTAAGGTTTTTAGCTGCTCTATTAACGGAGAAACCAAACTACTAGGTTCCGCTTTCATAATATATTGCTGATTAATCCACTGCAGTTTTTCAGTATTAAACGCCGACGCCGTTTTGTTAACATCTTTAATATCAAACAACTCAATCATTTCGTCACGACTGAACAGTTCTTGATCACCATGCGACCAACCTAACCTTACTAAATAGTTCAGCAAGGCTTCTGGTAAATAACCCTCATCACGGTATTGCATAACGCTGACTGCACCGTGTCTTTTGGATAAACGCGCGCCATCGTCGCCTAGAATCATCGGTACGTGGGCAAAGTGTGGTGCGTCAGCACCCAATGCCTTCATAATGTTGATTTGGCGAGGCGTATTATTAATATGGTCATCACCACGAATGATGTGCGTCATGTTCATGTCTAAGTCGTCCACAACAACCGTTAAATTATACGTTGGCGTGCCGTTTGAGCGGGCAATAATCAAATCATCTAACTCGCCATTGCTAATCGTTATTTCACCACGCACGAGGTCATCAAATACAACCTCACCTTGCTCTGGGTTTTTAAAACGAACAACGGGGTTAACACCTTCAGCTGCGTCCGTACGATGACGACATTTGCCGTTATAGCGAGGCTTCTGTTTATTAGCGCGCTGTTCTTCACGCACCGTTTCAACTTCCTCTGCGGAGCAATAACAATGGTAGGCATCACCTTGGTCCAGCAATTGTTGAATAACTTCTTCATAACGCGGGAAGCGCTCTGTTTGGAAGAATGGTCCTTCATCGTGCGTTAAGCCCAACCACTCCATACCATCAAAAATCGCTTGAACGGACTCATCAGTAGAGCGCTCTCTATCGGTATCTTCAATACGTAAAATGAATTGGCCATTGGTTTTTTTAGCGTAAAGCCAAGAAAACAAGGCTGTCCTAGCACCACCAACGTGCAAGTAACCCGTTGGGCTGGGGGCAAAACGTGTGCGAACTGTCATTTAACATTACCGCTTTTTAAGAAAGGCGATATTTTAGCAAAAACTTAAGCACTACGTTTCTTTAAATATTCGCGTCTCGGCGGAATTTTATTAAATCAAGAATGCGTGTTTTGGTGTTATCCAACACCACCGCCATACCGGGTTTAATGCCATGCTCTGAAGCAACAAACGCCTTCATAGTATTGCAAATTTGCCCATCCAAACGTACACCTAAACCACGTACGTTCATCATGTTTGCCCAATCGCCAAACATTTGCAGGGTCATTTCACAGGCGGTAATAATATAAGTAATTTCTAACTTAGGGTGTTTTTTAACCTCTTTAACAATCACCTCACCAATCTGGTGGACGGTAGTAATAAACACAGGCAATACCTGCTTAGTTGGCAAGCTGTGAACACACTTACCAATAAAGCACTGGCCACACACCGGGTTGTTTGTTTCGTGTGCACACTCTTGAGTAAAGCGACCCGATGGACACTCGAACGGTTTGTGGCAATAAGAAAAACCGATGACCAGTTTGCTGTTTTTCTTGACCAGCATGTCTCTAAATTCTTGTTCGTTTTTTAGCCCGTAAAAGAAAAAGTCGTCATCACGCGTGAAAGGTAATGGCGTTAAATAAGAACGAATTAAGTTAAACCCATGTTTAATGGGGTTAGAAAAAAAGTATTTAATAAAAAACTTTTCTTCATCGTATTTCGCCAAGTAGTTCATCGCCTTCCAACGAAGGTGCTTTTTTGTTTTTGGCCGAATACCGGGTAACTTAGGAATTTTTACTAACTGCCTAATAGGGTGACTTTGTTCAAGCTCGCTAGAACGCACATCCCAGCTTTTTTCAGCGTCTTCCCACGTACTATGTTTATCCCAATGCGCGCTCATTACATGGCCTATTGATTAAATAAAATTTTGCTGCCGTCTACTTTATAGGTCCAAGGTAGGCCGCTATTTTTCCAGCCATTCACTGTTCTATGGCCTTTATCGGCACCTTTCTTAGCCTTATCACCCTCAAAACCATCCACCATAGTATATGCCTGCGTGTAACCTAGCTTGGTAGCCAATGTGGCTGCTTTGCCACTGCGTGTACCCGAACGACACATAAAAATAATAGGCGTGTTTGTATTAAAGCCTTTGGCCGCTACCAATTCTTCAAAAACAATGGGGAAATCACCATTAATAACCTTTTGGTAACGATGCTTCTTCTCATCCCATTCATCAAAGTCATTGTCCATATAAGGTATAACCGCATCCACTAAAGATGTCCAACCAACAAATTCAACTTCAGCGGGCGTTCTCACATCAATAAAAAGAATATCATCAGCGCTGTCCTGTACAACAGCATAGGCTTGTGTTGCTGTTAAATATTTATTAGATTCGGACTGTTTCTTTTCCTTTAAACTGTCGGTCGTAATCGTTGTTTTTATATCAACGGCATAACTCATTGTCGGTAATGCCACGCAAAAGCATATCAATAGAATGGCTAATCTTTTTATATAAACGTTCATGCTTAATGTCCTGTTTTTAATTTATTTACTGTTTATTTTATCCCAAACACAGGCTTCCCCAGACTCTTTCGCAAGAAAAGAAAGCCGTTCAGCGTGAAGCGCCAACTCATCATTACTGGCTTTTATCACCGCTAATCGCGGCCTATTGGTATCCAATACTTTAGGTGTTAGGTCAATTTTCGAACTACTTTCATCATCAAACAATGAATTCTGACCACCGGTCATCATCAGATAAACATCAGACAGAATCTCGGCATCCAGCAACGCACCGTGCAATTCACGTTGGCTATTGTCTATTTCATACCGTTTGCACAAAGCATCCAAACTATTACGCTGGCCAGGGAACATTTTGCGCGCCATATGTAAGGAATCAGTTACCTCGCACCATGAAGCCATATCCACTTGTTCTGAACCCATCAGCTTATATTCATGGTTAATGAAGCCAACATCAAAGGCAGCATTATGAATCACTACTTCGGCACCTTTAAGGTACTCAAAAAGCTCTTCTGCTATGTCTTCGTACAAGGGTTTATCCGATAAAAACTCGCTAGTAAGGCCGTGGACTGCAACAGCGCCTTCATCAATGTCTCGCTGTGGGTTTAAGTAATAATGGAAGTTATTACCGGTTAAGCGTCTATTAATTAGCTCAACACAACCCACCTCAATAATACGGTGGCCTTTTTTTGGTTCAAGACCAGTGGTTTCTGTATCTAATACAATGACTCTCATAACGTATCTATGCCCATATTAGCCAACTCATCAGCACGCTCATTTCCCGGGTTGCCGCTATGCCCTTTCACCCAAACCCACTCAATGGTGTGCGTTTGCGTTAAGGCATCCAATTCTTGCCATAAATCGACATTTTTAACGGGCTTTCTGCTGGCGGTTTTCCAGTTGCGCTTTTTCCAGTTTGGCAGCCATTCATTAATACCGCTTAATACGTATTTAGAGTCGCTATTTATGACCACGTCACTGGGCTCTTTTAAAGCTTTAAGAGCCTGAATAACCGCCATCATTTCCATACGGTTATTGGTGGTATCTTGTTCACCGCCGTAAATTTCTTTATGCGTACCATTATAACTAAGGCTCGCGCCCCATCCACCAACGCCCGGGTTTCCACGGCATGCGCCGTCAGTGTATATTTGCACGCTTTTTTTCAACATGTATTGTCTTTGTTGCTGGTTTTGCTAAAGGTGATGGCATGAATCTATTCTTTAAATCTTGCAGATGGAAAACCGACGTGCCACCTGACACACGTTTTACTCCCATCACAAAATAAGCTGCTGGAACAAAAGGCAGCCATGATGTTATTTTTTCAATGACGGTTTGTTTACTGTTACTTTCTGGCCGTTTCTTGGTCAGTGGAAACAAACAACAACCTTGACTGACTTCAATCTCAAAGTTCAGTAATTTTAACCAATCTACTACCCGGTAACGACTAATAAAACGTCCATTCCAAGGTGTTTTTTGTTTCGCCTTTGGGAAAAATCGAGGTAAATGCCAAAACGCCCACGGGTTGAAGCCCATTAATAAAACGATGCCTTCTGGCTTTAACACGCGGTTCACCTCACGTAATACTTGGTGTGGGTCTTGTTCAAATTCCAAGGTATGCGGCATAATCACAATGTCAACGCTGTGGGTATCAATCGGTAAACTATCGGCTTCACCTACAAGACGCGTATAGTCCGTCGAACCATTAATTGAGTGATCCAAAATCGTATAATGCGCAAATCGCATGGCCTGATGAAACTCATCCTCCCAACCGACGAAGTCCAGTTGCAACACTTCCGCCCTAAAATTTTCACTTAATTTGGCGCTTAATAGTCTCGCTTCAGCATGCCTATAAGCACTTCCAATTGGTGTTTCATACCAATGGCGTAGTTCAATAGGTCCATCTATATGTGAGATTTTTTCATTTGACATGGTTTAAACAATCTATAATTAGCTAACTGAGAATAACCCCTATGTTCACCGTATTACATGCAATATTTAATCACAAATAAACGGCTTAAGTTCCTTTTATTTATTGGCGCTTTTGCGCTAATTTCATGCACTCCATTAGAAATTAGACCGCCTGAAGCAACTAAGTTCACCCCTGCTGTCAACCTGCTATCCGTCGATGCGCCGTTGGTCGAAAAAATGATTGCCCCCCCTGCCGTGGTTTTACCGAAAACCTTATGGCAACGATTATTTGCGCTATATCAATTACCGACCATCAATAACAAGCTCATTCAAGCTGAAATTGATTGGTATAGCCGACACCCTGAGTATTTAAACCGTGTGCAGAAAAATGCAGCGCCTTACCTCTTTCATATTGTGAATGAAATTGAAGAGCGCGGAATTCCTGGTGAACTAGCCTTACTACCGATTGTCGAAAGCGCTTATCGACCCTTTGCCTACTCACACGGTAGAGCGGCTGGGCTTTGGCAATTCATCCCATCAACCGGACGCGCTTTTGGCCTTGAGCAAACGTGGTGGTATGACGGCCGCCGTGATGTTTATACGTCTACCTCCGCGGCGCTTGATTACCTCACGCAACTGTCTAAGCGCTTTAATAACAATTGGTTGCTAGGGTTAGCTGCATACAACGCGGGAGGCGGCACCATTTCTTCTGCTATTCGCAAAAATAAACGTGCCAATAAGCCCCAGGATTTTTGGTCTTTATCGTTGCGCAAGGAAACCGAACACTACGTGCCAAAACTGATTGCCATTGCCACAATCATGGCGAATGCTGAAAAATACAATATCAAACTGGTACCTATCCCCAACAAACCTTTTTTTGAACGCGTTGATATCATTAAACAAATCGACTTGGCTCGCGCGGCCGAATTAGCCGACATCAGTATTGAGGAGTTGTACGTCTTAAACCCGTCCTACAACCAATGGGCGACGAGCCCTACTGGCCCACATTATTTATTGATTCCCATTGAAAAGGTACCCGTATTTAAGGCCCGAATTGCTGAACTGGCCGACTCACAACGGCTAAAGTGGGCGCGTCATAAGGTCAAATCTGGCGAAACCATTGGGCATATTGCACGGCGCTACCGAACAACGGTTACGCAAATAAAGCAGGCAAACGGAATTCGTAATAACACCATCAGAGCAGGTAAGCACTTACTAATTCCTACCGCGAATTATAATATCGCGCTGTATTCTAATAGCGTTGCAATGAGAAAAAATACGATTGTTAATACCAAACGTAAAGGCTACAAAATTAAGTATCGAGTTAAGTCCGGTGATTCTTTTTGGGGCATTGCCAAGCAATATCAGGTGGGTATTCGCCAATTGGCCAAATGGAATGCTATGGCACCCGGCGATACCTTAAAGGTTGGGCAAACATTGGTGGTGTGGGGTAAGCACTCACATGCCAGCCCATCGACACCCCTAACCGCCTCGCGCAAACACCAAACCATTCGCTATACGGTTAGATACGGGGACTCTTTGTACCTTATTTCAAAAAAATTCAATGTCAGCATTGCCGACCTAAAACGCTGGAATGTTTTAAATAAGAAGTATTTAAAACCCGGTCAAAAGCTAAAAATTATTGTTGACGTTACTCGCTCTTAAACAATAAGCAATTCACTTGATGGCTAGAGCTTAAGCGAATATTCGCCGGTTGTTGTTCGCTGCATTGCGGCATCGCTTCTGCACAACGAGTATGAAAGTGACAGCCACTTGGCGGATTTGAAGGTGACGGCATATTGTCGGGCAGTTTTATCACGTTACGTTGTTGCTGTTTATCCCAGCTTGGGATGGCATCGATTAACGCTTTTGTGTAGGGGTGAGCGGGGCTATTCAACACCTCTTCAACCGTTCCCTCTTCCACAATACGCCCTAAATACATCACTGCTACAGTATCGGCTAAATACGAGACAACCGACAAATCATGCGTGATAAATAAATAACTTAACCCTTGCTCTTTTTGTAGCCTTTTCAGTAAGTTCAACACTTGTGCTTGCACGGATACATCCAGCGCACTGGTTGGTTCATCACAAACAATAACCGACGGCTTAACCGCTAATACCCGCGCGATGCACAGGCGTTGACGTTGCCCGCCTGAAAATTCATGTGGGTAACGTTGCCTAACATCGGTGGTCAAACCCACCTTAAGCAATAAATCGTCGCATTGCTGCTGCACGTCCATATCACTTAAATTGGGCCTTAAGGCTTTTAAACCTTCTTCTAATATATCGCCCACCAACATCCTAGGGTTCATGGATGAAAACGGGTCTTGAAAGATGATTTGTAATTGCCCACGATAGCGATTGAACTCTTGATCGCTCAGTGCGGCTAAATCACAACCATCGTAATTCACTTGACCCGATGTAAGCGGTAATAGTCGCAATAACCCTTTGCCTAATGTGGTCTTGCCACAACCAGACTCGCCCACTAAAGCTGTAGTGGCGCCCGGTTTTAATTCAAAACTCACCCCATCGACCGCTTTAACTTGGCCGACTGTGCGCTTCAATAAGCCTTTTTTAATCGGAAAATGAATTTTTAAATTTTTGACCGTCAACGAAGACTTACCAAACACCTGCTTGCTTGAAGAAATTGGCACAAATGGGGTCGGCACAGTCTGCACAAGCTCAGCATGCTTTACGCAACGTACTTGGTGAACTTGAGATATTGATTGCCATTTGATTTCTGCGCCTTCAACGCAGACAGCTTCTTTATAATCACAACGTTCGGCAAATCGACAACCACTAAACTCAGCCGACAATTTAGGCACTGAGCCTGATAAGGTTACCAGCGCCTCATCGCGTTTATCCATTTTAGGTAATGAGTCAAACAGCCGTTGACTATAAGGGTGCGCTGAGCACCTAAAAAAATCGTCGCGCGTAGCCACTTCAACCAACTGACCTGCGTACATAACGGCCACTTTATCAGCTATATCCGCCACAATGCCAAGGTCATGCGTGATAATCCACAAAGACATGCCCGTTTGGCGCTGTAAGTCTTTCAATAACTGTAAAATTTGCGCTTGAATCGTTACATCCAACGCGGTGGTTGGCTCATCTGCTATCAATAAATCAGGTTCATTCGCCAGCGCCATAGCTATCATCACGCGCTGACGCATGCCTCCCGATAGTTGATGCGGAAACGCCGCGTAGCGTTCTTCCGCATCCGGCATCCCTACCTGCTTAATTAAGCTAATCACCTTTGCCTTAACAGCTGAAGCCGATTGTTGCTTGTGTAATAAGACTGTTTCTCCAATTTGTTCCCCAATGCTCATCACCGGGTTCAGCGATATCATGGGGTCTTGGAAAATCATCGAAATACGGACGCCGCGGATGTTACGCATATCTTTTTCAGCCATCCGCAGTAAATCCTTACCTCGGTAAAGCACCTTACCCGCTGTTATTTGTGCATTATTGGGTAATAAACGTAACGCAGACAGTGCCGATACTGATTTCCCACAACCGCTCTCGCCTACCAAGGCAAAGGTTTCCCCCTCGGCAATCTCAAAACTGATGCCATCAACCGCCTTTATGCTGTCAGACTGTTGATTGAACTGGGTTTTTAAACCTTCAATTGAGAGTAGCGGCTGCGACATACTGTTTATGCTTTCAGTAAGTCCACAACGGCGTTCAAACCGGCGTTATTTAACTGAATGTCCGTTTGCGCTTGCACCGTTGGTTTTGCGTGATAAGCAACGCTTAAACCTGCCTCATCCATCATCAACAAATCATTTGCGCCATCACCCATAGAAATTACTTGGCTGGCGTTTATTGCTAATTCATTTGAAAGCGCCAATAGCAGATCTGCCTTAGCTTGAGCACCGATAATATCACCGACCACTTTTCCGGTTAATCGTCCGTCTTCAATGCCTAAGGTATTTGCTAAGGTGTAATCTAAGCCGAGCCTGTCTTTTAATTTATCCGTGAAGAAGGTAAAACCACCAGAAACCAAGGCCAGTTTAATATTTGATTCTTTAAGGAATAAAATCAATTCTTCTGCCCCTGGGTTAAGCGTTAAGCGCTCGTCGTATACCCGTTGCAACTCCTCTACGGGCAAGCCTTTTAATAACGCGACGCGCTGCGTTAACGACGCTTCAAAATCCAATTCCCCGCGCATGGCTGCTTCTGTTATTCCCGACACTTGCGCTTTAATACCCAACATGTCGGCAATTTCATCGATGCATTCAATGGAGATAAACGTCGAATCCATATCCGTTACGAATAAGCGAATAGCTTTAGCATCAAATGACGCTTCTAAGCGGCTAACATCACAACCGAGTTGTTCACGAATAGCCGATAATTCAACCAGCTCATTAGATTCAAGGGCATAAAAACTACTCTTTTTGACGGGTATTTTGGAGAATGCCTCATCAATTAGATTCAATTCTTCGGTTGAGAAACTATTTTTATGGAAAATATATTTATTCATTTATCAATAGGTTACAAACTTTAGTTAAAGTAATATGTGTTAGTTATTAGCCCGTGGGTCAAAAGCATCACGAACCACATCAGCAAATAAATTTGCCGCTAGCACCAGCGTAAACATAAACACAAAAGAAGCCGCCAGCGACCACCAAACAATCGGCTCACGTGCCATTTCGAGTCGAGAGGTATTGATCATATTGCCCCAACTGTAGGTAGATGGGTCAACACCAATGTTAATGTATGACAGCACCGCTTCGGCGAGTACAAGGCCACTAAAATCCAATACCACGGTTATCATCACCAAGTGCATTACATTCGGCAACACGTGCCGTTTTAGTATTTGCAGCCGTTTTACACCCAAGGCTTGTGCCGCTACTACGTAGTCCATTTCACGTATCTTCAAGGTTTCTGCCCGTAATAAACGGCATAAGCCCGTCCAGCTGGTGACACCCAAAATCATGCAAAGCAGTAATAAGCGCATATCTGCTCGGTCTTCCAGCGTGGTAAATAATTCGGGATTATTAGCCATATACACCTGCGCCATTAAAATAGCCGCTGCAATCAATAACACACCGGGTATAGAGCTTAGCGTCGTATAGAGGTATTGGATAACATCGTCGACCCAGCCTCGAAAGAAACCTGCCATCAGTCCCAAACTAATCGCTATGGGTAGCATAACGATGGTGGTTAAGGCACCAATCACCAAGCCAGTTCTAATACTTTTAATGGCCTGATACAGAACATCTTCGCCAACCTTATCGGTGCCTAAAATATGATAGTAAGGCGCCAAATTAGCCGTTGCACCTAACAATAGAAATACAGCCAGCAAGGTCCATACGCACGACTTAAGGCCGTTAGTATCTTGTTTAAAGGGGTGCTGGCCACGAATACCTGTTATGAAAAGTATCAACAGCAACCAAACCAACACGGCTACTGCAACGCCCATTAATATTTTATTACCAATATCGCTGGTTTTTTCAACCTCTGGATAGGCCAAATGAGAAACTGCAAATACTAACCGTGGGTAATGCCATTGCGACTGGCCATTACTGTCAGCAACCATTTCCTTGGCATACGCCGTGTGCGCAAACGGCATTGAGTACGTTTTCTCAACACGTGTTCTTATCGGTGTTAATACAATATCCAGTAAGCTCAATGTTTTTGCGTGCTCACTGACCTCGCCACTGGCCAGTGTGTCATGGTGCTGAATACGAACCGAGTCCAACACGCCAACAAGAATAAACACCAATAGCATGGTTAAAGAAACAACCCCGACGGTACTTTCAAAAACTTGGCCCCAAGGACGACGTAAATGTTCTTTTTTACTACTAGCCCAAGCACCATACATGCCTGCTATCACCAACGCAAACACCGCAATATCTGTCCATAGCAGCGTTAACATCAGTCTAACCTAACCCGCGGGTCAACCAGAGTGTACGAAATATCGGTTAACAACAAGCCGATGATATATAAGAACGACCCCAAGAACACCATTGAACGGACAATCGCAAAATCTTGGCTGCTGATAGCGTCAATGGTGTAACTACCTAAACCGGGTATGCCGAAAAATGATTCCGTGATTAAACTGCCCATAAACAACAACGGTAAAATAACCACGATACCGGTCAATATAGGAATCAGTGCGTTTTTAAGGACGTGTTTAAATAATATTTGTAAGTCCGACAAGCCCTTCGCTTTCGCTGTTCGAACATAGTCTTTAGCTGACTCCTCCAAAAACAAGGTTCGATACCATCGCACTCCGGACCCGAGCCCACCAACAATGCCGATTAGGACCGGTAATATGATAAATTTTACGGCATCCATACCCGGTGCATAGCCAGAGATGGGCGTGAGAACGAGCAGTTTGCCAATGAAATACTGGCCAGCAATAATATAAAACAAGCCCGATATGGACATCAGCGTAATGCAAATAAACAAGCCGCCAAACTCCAAGTAACTGCCACGATAAAAAATCAGCAGCAACGCGAAGGTGATGTTCGCCAATACGCCAAAAATTAATGATGGAATAGCAATCGCCAGACTCGGCCACATACGCTGTGAGATATCGGCAATGATATCGCGGCCGTTATCTGACGCGCCTAAATCAAACACGAATAAACCCACTGATTTTTCAAAGAAGATGGTCTTAGATGCCTGAGCAAACCCCTCTTCTTCTTCATTCCATAATAAAGGCAAGTCGTAACCACGTTGAGCTTTCCAATTATCCACAGCGGCTTGTGACACGTGTTTATCACCCAATTGCATACGCGCCATATCATCCGGCGTGTTGACAACAAAAAACAGCAAGAAGGTAAGGATGTTAACGCCCACCAGTACCGGCAATACATACAATAAGCGTCGAAGTATGTAATTAATCATAGGGCGGTTGAACGTTCAATACGCCTGTAGATCACATACGCGGGCATTAACAGGCAGATAAACACCAACAACAACACAACCAATGGCCAATAAACCGGCTTATTCCATGCTGCTTGATACTCGTGACGCTGTGCTGGGTCTATATTGATGTATTTGGTTTTATTATTCGCCATTAAATTTGGATTGACGTTTTTATACCAAGCATGATGCAGTGAAAAGGCTTTTGGGTGAAAGCCCCATAGCCAGGGTGCATCGTCTTGTGTAATAGCAATCATTTGATTAATAATGGCTTCTCGTTGCGGCGTATTATCCATAGTACTCATTGTTTCAAATAAAGCATCAAATAGTTCATTTTGATAATTAGCTGCGTTCTCGCCGCCATGCACAGCCTTCGCGTTTTTACCGTATAACAAAAACAAAAAGTTTTCAGGGTCTGGGTAATCGGCGTTCCAGCCCCACATAAACATTTGCGCATTGCCGTTTCGCATTTTCTCTTGGAAGCGGTTGTAATCCGTTCCCCGTATAACCAATTGAATGTTTAACTTATTAAATTGCTTACGCAACCAATTCAACCTCGCCTTGCTGTCTGGCCCGCTGTCCATCGTGTCAAAATATAACACCAAAGGCTTAGCTGTTGATGAATCAATACCGTTAGCGTACCCCGCTTCTGCCAGCAACGCTTTTGCCTCCTCAACAGATCGCCTTTGCACACCATTTTGTACCGTATAAACCGCTTGATTAATGCCTTTATCGCCAGCAACATGGCCAAAAATTCCCGGTGGGATAATGCTCTGTGCCGGCACGCCACGGCCGTTTTGAAAAATTGAAATATACTCCTCATAATCCACCACAATGGAAATCGCTTGACGGAGTTTCTTTGCCTTCTCGGTATAGCCACCCAGCACTTTATCCAGCATATTAAACCCCAGGTAATAACTCGATGTTGTCACCGCTGTTTGCAAATCAATCTCGCGCTCCAGCATGTCCTCAGTTAAACCAACGTCTCCAGCACCTGAAAAGCTAACCGCTTGGTCAAAGCTATCTGAACTGATCCCCGATGAATCGTAATAGCCTTGCAAGAATTTATTCCAATAAGGAATGCTTTCTTTTTCTAATGAAAACATCACTTTATCCGTGAGCGGCAGCTTTTTCCCTGCATCGTTCAGCAAGCCTTTTTCTCTAGAATCTGCGGCCCCGTCTGTCGGGTAAAACTCATCATGAAAATTCGGGTTCTTCGCCAATACCATTCGCCGATTAGGATTATTCTCTTGTAAATAATAAGGCCCTGTTCCTACTGGAAACCAGTCTAAACTGATGTTTTTCTTCTGTAGGTTGGGGTTACTGTAAAACTCATCCGCCTCCCAAGGCATGGGCGCAAAAAACGGCATCGCCAACCAATTGATAAATTGTGGGTACTTTCCCTTAATACGAATACTAAAATTCAAATCGTCTATTCGCTTAACGCCCAACATAGACTCGGACTGCAAGCGCTGCGTTTTACGTAACATCGGGTATTGCTTTTTTAACGCGGTTTGTTTTGCCGAAAACTCAGTAAAACCAACAATGTAATTACCCATTAAACCGGCTATAGGAGACTGCGTGGCAGGATCAGCTAAGCGTTTTATTTGGTAAATAAAGTCATCCGATGTTAATTGGCGGCTCGTTAGTGGCAAATCGTAAACATTCTCACCACTCCACTCAAGCGGTAGCTCCTTATGCAGCGCCACATTAAAGCTTGGGTGAGGCTGAAAACTCACTTTTGGCATAATGGACAGTTGGTACTCGCTGTAGGCAATATGTGCATCAGCGGCGTCCACAGGCAGTTGAGCGCCCGTGTAATCAAAGTAGCTGACCGTTGGCATGGATGCGGCTAATAACGGCTCGAGCTGATACGGCCTTTTAAGGTAATGGTATTGAAATAATGGCTCGTAAACTTGCGCAATAATCGCGTACTCATTTGAGCTATACGCCTTCGCTGGATCAAGGTGTTTGGGGCGTTCAGAAAAAGCCGTGTAGATAATTTTTTCTGTATGCTCGGATTCACTATAGGGGTTGTTTAAAGCGCTGTCTGAACAAGCCGATAGCAGCAAAAAAACAACGATAACAACATGTTTGATTGGTGTACTCATCGAGTTAAATGATAAGCATTATCACGAGCGTAAAATCTGATCCTCGCCTTCACTTCGAGCAATGATAACCGCGCCACAAGAGTCACTGAACACGTTCACACTGGTTCTGCACATATCAAGCACACGATCAACCGCGAGAATTAAACCAATACCTTCCAACGGCAAACCGATGGTCGCCAAAATAATACTGATCGCCACTAAGCTTGCAGCTGGAATGCCCGCAACACCAATCGACGTTACCAGCGCAGTAATAACAATTAGAAACTGTTCCGTAAACCCTAAGTCCAAACCGTATGCTTGTGCAATAAACATCGCGGCGACACATTCATACAGTGCCGTACCATCCATGTTAATGGTGGCGCCCAGCGGCAAAACAAAACTACTCGTTCTATTCGACACGCCAGCATTTTTTTCAACGCATTCAAGGGTAATGGGTAATGTGGCAGACGATGAACTGGTTGAAAAGGACGTCAATATAGCCGGCAGCATTGCCTTGTAATGACGCAGGGGATTAACGCGGCCTAAATACTTCAATACGATGGGCATCACCACAAACATGTGCAGGGCTAACGCGAACACCACGGTGAAGAAAAAATACGCTAACGGTAAAAAGGCGGCTAAACCTGTAGAGGCGACGACTTTAGCGACTAAGCCGAACACACCAATGGGCGCAAACGTCATCACCCAATCGGTCATTTTCATCATCACTTGCAACACGGCGTTCCAAAATGTCAGTAACACCTTTTTATTCTCTTTCGCTATTTGAGTTAAAAAGTAACCGAACAATAGGCCGAAGAATATCAGCCCTAACATTTGGCCATTAGCGGCCGCTTCAACTATATTAGTGGGTACCATGCGTAAAAAGATACCCGTTAAGTCACTCGCACCTTTACCTTCAACTTTGGCAGCAATATCACTGATATCCGCTGTTAAACCTACCCTATCACGAACCGGTTCGCCGTCTATAGTTCCGGGCTCAACCACATTTACCAACAGTAAACCAATTAAGATGGCCACAACGCTGGTCGACAAGTAATAGGTAATGGTTTTACTGCCTAGTCGCCCAAGTCCACCTAAATCACCCATATTTCCTATACCGCAAATAATAGATGAAAAGATAAGCGGCACAATCAGCATTTTCAAGGCATTAAGGAACAGAGTTCCAAGAAAAACGTACACATCGTAAAACACAAAGGAACCAATTCCTGCAGTCTCACCTGTTAATATACCGGCAACAATAGCCAAGCCAATTGCTATAAATATCTGCCAGTGTAATTTCATGTTTTTTACTCGGGTTTATTGGCGAATTTAACATCCGCATCGACACTTAAATTCGCTAAAGAGGCTGCCAAGGTTACTTCACCTTTTAAACGTGCCAAGAATTTTTTAAATGATTCACGAGAAGCATCTGTAATATCTGCTTCATCACCATCGGTTATTTTATTGAGTTCAATGATAACCGCGTCTCCATTACTTAAAACGCTTTCCTTGAATGAAGGCTCACCCTCCACAGGGTGTGACATACTAAAGGCGTCCCTTAATAAAACATCAGGCACTGATTTTTCGCTTCGCATCACAGGCCCCACATCAGTTAATGTTACATCGCTCGCTTCAGACAATGCCTTAATCGACTCACCTGAGTTAATTTTAGCCATCAATTCAGCTATTTTTTGTTTAAGTAAAAGACCTGCTTTATCAGATTTTACCGCCAGCTCCACTGCGCCACGCACATCGTCTAACGACATAACAGATTCCGGTTTATGTTCTTTTATACGCAATATAACTAGGTGTTCTGGGGCTACCTCGATGGCTTCACTATTATTACCCGCCAACACATCTTCACTAAAAACAGCATGTCGCACTTTGTCTGATGACGCAACACCCTCAGCGGTATTTTTAGACACGTTCTCTTGCTGCTTAATAGACAAACCAAGCTCTTCAACCAACGCATCAAGCCCATCTGGGTTTTCGAAGCCTAATTCAGCAAACCTTTCAGCTGATTGGTAAAATATTTCACTCGCTGTTGTTTTTTTAAGTAATTCCTTAACTTTTTCAGCAACCACAGCATATGTTTGAATCGTATCTGCCTCTAATTCTGTAAGTTTTATGATATGAAACCCATAACTCGTCTGAACAACCTCACTCACACCACCCGCTTCTAGAGCTGATAATGTCTTTTCAAACACAGAATCCATCATGCCTTCAGTAATGATTCCTAAATCACCACCAGACTTCGATGAGCCAATATCATCAGAGAAATCAGCAGCCAATTTAGCAAAGTCTTCACCGTTCTTAATTCTAACTAAAACTTCCTCTGCTAGCTTTCTCTTTACTTCCGCCTCAGCTTCAGCCGTTCCATCCGCGGCTTCTAACAATATATGGCTCGCTCTACGGTGGCCTAATGCAGTAAAACTTTGTTTTTCACTTTCATAAAAGGCTAACAATTCATCTTCAGTTGGATTAACGTCGGCCATTAAATCGCTCAAATTCAATTCAACGTAATCAATAGAGGCTTGCTCTTGGCTTTTATAAAGGTGTTCATTTTCGTTGTAACTTTTAACTATTTCGTCTTCATTCACTTCTAAGTCATTCATTACTGACGCTATTGACAATGAAATATAACGAATATCACGTGTTTGATTATTGAGTCGATAAAAATCAACTATTTCACTATCATCAACGAGTGTCGTGTTAACAATTGCATTTATGAATTGATCACGTTGCAAGCCAACCTTTACTTGTTGCACAAAGCCATTAGTCGTCATGCCACGTGCTTGCAGTAACTGCATATAAGATTCTTTATCAAATTGTCCATTTTTTTTAAATGCATCAATGGTAGAAATCACATCAAGAATAGCTTTCTCAGAAGCCACGTAACCATCATTTTCCACTGTATGAAGCACTAATTGGTCCTGTACTAAACGGTTTAGCGACTCAAGACGGATTGCCTCTTCATTAAACAAGTCCGGCGAATATTGGTCCGCGTATTGCTCCTTTAACTGAGCAATACGTTGTTGATAGGCTTGATTAACATCGGCTTGATAAATTTGATAATCACCCACCTCTGCAACAGGTGTTTCCGAGCCCCCGCTGCTATAGTTTTGCAAACCAAATAATGCAAATGGTATTGAAATCATTATAAGAATAACTATTCCTAGCCAACCTTTAACGTGTGTTCTTAATTTGTCTAACATAAATAAAACCTAATCAAAAAATTCAAAAAAAAACCCTAAGACCTCAACGGCCTTAGGGTTGTTTGGCGGAGTGGACGGGACTCGAACCCGCGACCCCCGGCGTGACAGGCCGGTATTCTAACCAACTGAACTACCACTCCTAAGTTGGTGGGTGCTGAGGGGATCGAACCCCCGACATTCGCCTTGTAAGGGCGACGCTCTCCCAGCTGAGCTAAGCACCCTTGGATAGAAAGAGGCGCTAGTTTACAGAAGCCTTTAAAGATTTTCCAGCTTTAAATGAAGGAATATTTGAGGCTTTAATTTGGATAGTTTCGCCAGTTTGTGGATTACGGCCAGCACGTGCAGAACGCGCCTTTACAGAAAACGTACCGAAGCCAATAAGTGAGACTGAATCGCCACCTTGAAGTGCAGATGTTACTGATGAAATTGTTGCATCTAATGCACGACCAGCATCTGCTTTAGTAAGACCTGATGCTTCTGCAATTGCGTTAATAAGTTCTGATTTATTCATGAAGTTCCCCCAATAGGATAATTTATATTTTATAAAAATTGATTTTTTTTGCTGTTGAATCATCTAGCAGTTATGTCTGTTTTGCTATTAAAACAACAGGATAATTTATATCCTTTCACACCCCTAAATGTCAAGCAGAATAGGACTTTTAAGTGACTTTTCTACACAAAAATTCAAAAAAAAAATCAGCACTTCTCACCCTGTTTCTACATTAGGTGTTTAATGTGCTGTTATTGTTTTACTTTTTCCAGATTTTGTTTTCTTAGCGCCATCTTTTGAAGATTGTTCAACAGCCTTCACAGGAACTGGTGTTTTCTCAAGAGCGACAGCCAACACTTCATCAATCCAACGTACAGGAATGATTTTTAGGTTTTGTTTTATATTCGCGGGCATCTCAACTAGGTCTTTTTCATTTTGATGCGGAATGATAACCGTGGTAATTCCACCCCTTAGTGCTGCTAATAATTTCTCTTTTAAGCCACCGATGGGTAACACCTCTCCACGCAGTGTGATTTCTCCTGTCATAGCCACATCTGCAAGCACAGGAATACCTGTTAACGATGAGACTAGCGCCGTACACATACCAACACCAGCACTTGGCCCATCTTTAGGCGTAGCACCTTCTGGTACGTGTACATGGATATCATTTTTTTGGTAAAAATCAGATTGAATGCCTAAAGTAGCTGCACGGCTTCTAACAACCGTTAAAGCCGCTTGAATGGATTCCTGCATAACATCGCCTAACTTACCTGTTAGTGTCAATTTACCTTTACCTTCGGTAATAGCCGACTCTATGGTTAATAGTTCACCACCAACTTCCGTCCACGCAAGACCCGTCACTTGGCCTACCTGATTAGTTTCTTCAGCTTTACCAAAATCAAAACGCCTGACGCCTAAATACTTATTTAAATTGCGTGACGTTACATTGATTCTTTTTTTCGGCTTGCTTAATAAAATATCGCGCACCACCTTACGGCAAATTTTCGACATTTCTCTATCAATATTCCTAACGCCAGCTTCACGCGTGTAATAACGAACCGTGTCTCTAATCGCCGATTGACTTATATGCAACTCAGACTCTTTTAAACCATTGTTTTTCAGCTGTTTAGAAATTAAATAATCTTCTGTTATATTGATTTTTTCATCTTCTGTGTAACCCGCCAAGTTAATAACTTCCATACGGTCAAGCAATGGGCCGGGGATATTCATACTGTTTGCTGTCGCAACAAACATCACCTCAGATAAATCAAAATCAACTTCTAGATAATGATCATTAAAGGTATTGTTTTGTTCAGGATCTAACACCTCAAGCAATGCTGAAGCTGGATCGCCTCTGAAATCCATTGCCATTTTGTCAATTTCGTCTAATAAAAACAATGGATTACGTGTTTCAACCTTCGAGAGGTTTTGTAAAATCTTGCCAGGCATTGAACCTATGTATGTCCGTCTATGGCCTCTTATTTCGGCCTCATCGCGTACACCACCCAAGGACATGCGAACAAACTTGCGGTTAGTCGCTCGGGCAATAGACTGTCCTAAGGACGTCTTGCCAACGCCTGGAGGCCCAACTAAACAAAGAATGGGGCCCTTCATATTTTTAACACGTTGTTGCACAGCCAAATATTCTAAAATCCGTTCCTTAACTTTTTCTAAACCAAAATGGTCCGTATCTAACACTCGTTGTGCCGCAGATAAATCATGCCTAATGCGTGAGCGTTTTTTCCAAGGCACACCGAGCAAGCAATCAATGTAATTCCGAATAACACTCGCTTCGGCCGACATGGGCGACATCATTTTTAATTTACTGAGCTCAGATTCGGCCTTTTCTCTTGCCTCTTTTGACATGCCTGCTTTTGCAATCTTTTGTTCAATCTCATCTGTTTCGTTTGGCGAATCTTCCATCTCACCGAGTTCTTTTTGAATGGCTTTCATCTGCTCACTCAGATAGTACTCGCGTTGATTTTTTTCCATCTGCTGTTTAACACGGGTGCGGATTTGTTTTTCCATCTCAAGAATATCGACCTCGCCTTCCATTAACAACATAAGGTGTTCGAGACGTTCACGAAGATTGTGCGTTTCTAATATTTTCTGTTTTTCTTCGACTTTCAGTACCATGTGTGCAGACATCGTATCGGCAAGTCGACCGGGGCCTTCAATACCTGATAATGAGGTCAAGACCTCTGGTGGAATTTTCTTATTTAATTTAACGTAATTTTCAAACGCAGACGTTACTGTGCGTATAAGCACGTCCATTTCAGACTCTTCAAGGTCCAATTCATCTTCAAGTAGCGTCACATCAGCAGCAAACAATTTATCATCCGCATGAATATTATCAATGCTGACCCTTCTTTCACCTTCTACTAAAACTTTAACCGTGCCATCTGGAAGCTTTAGCAATTGCAAAATAGTCGCCAAGGTGCCTACTTCGTATAAATCAGATTCTTTTGGGTCGTCTTGATCAGGGGTTTTTTGCGCAATTAAAACAATTTTTTTATTCTCTTCCATCGCCAAGTCAATCGCTTGAATTGATCTATCACGACCAACAAAAAGAGGGATGACCATGTGCGGGTAAACCACGACGTCTCTTAATGGAAGAACCGGTAAATTGCTTAAATTTTGTTTATCACTCATTGAAATATCGCCTTAAAAATATTAATCCTCGTTAGTTATTAATATTAGGGCATGAAGATCATTTTTCAACCCTCCAAACACAAAAAAAGGCGCCTTAAGCGCCTTTTTTTGTGTTTGGAGTTACCTTACTCAGATGAAACTAACTTCTTCTCATTTTCATAAATGAATAATGGCGTTGACTCGCCTCTGATAACCTTTTCATCAATCACAACTTTACATACATTATCGAGTGTTGGTAAGTCATACATCGTATCCAATAAGACTTGTTCTAAAATCGTTCTTAACCCACGTGCACCCGTTTTCCGTGCCATCGCTTTTTTAGCCACTTCACGCAAGGCATCTTCTCTGAACTCTAACTCAACGCCTTCCATTTCAAAGAGTCTTTTATATTGTTTCGTTAATGCATTTTTTGGTTCACTTAATATTTCAATCAACGCTTCTTCATCAAGCTCTTCTAGCGTAGCGACAACCGGTAAGCGGCCGACAAATTCAGGTATTAAGCCGTATTTAACCAAATCTTCAGGTTCAACGTCTTGTAATACTTCACCAATCAATGGTTCTTCATCAGACCCAATGACGTCGGCTGAAAAACCAATGCCGGCATTTTCTTGCGAACGATCTTTGATTACTTTTTCTAAGCCAGAAAACGCACCACCTACAATAAACAGTATATTGGACGTGTCCACTTGTAAGAACTCTTGCTGCGGATGTTTTCTTCCACCTTGCGGAGGAACAGAAGCGACCGTGCCTTCAATAAGCTTTAACAAAGCTTGTTGAACGCCTTCCCCTGATACATCACGCGTTAATGAAGGGTTATCAGATTTACGTGAAATCTTATCAATTTCATCAATGTAAACAATGCCACTTTCTGCCTTTTCAACATCAAAGTCACATTTTTGCAGAATTTTTTGAATGATATTCTCGACGTCCTCACCCACATAGCCCGCTTCAGTCAGCGTTGTTGCATCGGCAATCGTGAACGGTACATTTAACATTCTGGCCAAGGTTTCAGCCAATAATGTTTTACCAGACCCTGTAGGTCCAATCAGCAAGACATTGCTTTTGGCTAACTCGACGTCATCGGCACCCTTAGAAGCATTAAGGCGTTTATAGTGATTATAAACGGCTACGGAAAGAATTTTTTTGGCTTGTTGCTGGCCGATAACGTACTTATCTAGCGCTTTTTTAATCTCAGAAGGTTTTGGCAAATCACCATCAGTACTCGCTACTTCACTTTCTTCTAACTCTTCTTTGATGATGTCATTACAAAGTTCAACACATTCATCACAAACAAAAACGGAAGGCCCTGCAATTAGCTTTCTTACTTCGTGCTGATTTTTACCGCAAAACGAGCAAATTAAAATTTTGCTGTCGTCGCCACTTTTCTTGTCATCACTCATACAAACCTCTTTAACGTTTCTTGCTTACTATATCTGACAGATTCGATGCTCTCAATCTTTCATTGCATTTAACTATAGTATGGTCGAGATTTCGTATCTGTCTATAACCAATAGTTTACTTATCAGATTCGTCACTGCTACGACTACTAAGCACCTTATCAATTAAACCGTACTCAACCGCTTTTTCACTGCCCATAAAGTTATCTCTGTCTGTATCGCCTTTGATAACGTCAATAGATTGCCCCGTATGTTTTGCCATAATGGTATTTAGCCGGTCACGAATGAGCAGGATTTCTTTTGCATGTATATCAATATCTGACGCTTGGCCTTGAAAGCCGCCTAAAGGCTGATGAATCATCATTCTTGAATGTGGCAATGCGAAACGCTTATCTTTAGCGCCGCCGGTTAATAACAAAGCACCCATACTAGCCGCTTGGCCAATACACATCGTACTGACATCAGGCTTAATGAACTGCATCGTATCGTAAATAGACATACCGGCCGTTACTGAACCACCCGGCGAATTAATGTACAAATGAATGTCTTTATCTGGATTTTCTGATTCTAAAAACAACATCTGGGCAACAATTAAGTTAGCCATTTGATCTTCTACTTGACCGACCAAAAAGATGACCCGTTCCTTAAGTAGTCGAGAATATATATCGTAAGAACGCTCGCCCCGTGCAGTCTGTTCAACCACCATTGGAACTAACCCAAGTGCTTGTGCTTCAGCCGTATTGTCCATATTTATTCCCATGTGTTTTACATCCATTATCCAGCAGGTTGAGCTGGCGTCATTAACTCTTCAAATGTTAATGTCGTTTCTGTCACTTTTGCTTTTTCAAGCACCCAATCAACCAGTTGATCTTCCAGCACGACACCTTCAACTTTACTACGTTCTGCAGGGTTTGAGTTATACCAATTAACAACTTCTTCTGGTGACTGGTATGTTTGAGCAAACTCTTCGATTCGCTCTTGTACCTTAGCCTCATCCGCTTTAATGTCGTTTTGTTTAATCACTTCGGATAACAGCAAACCTAATTTAACGCGTTTTTTTGCTTGGTCTTCGAATAATTCTTTTGGCAACTCAGGTTGAGTCGGTTGGCCCGCTTGCGCAGCTTTTTCATTTAGCGATGCAATCATTTGGTTGATTTCATTATCAACTAGCGCGTCAGGAATAGAAACTTCATTGTTCTCAACAATCGCATCCATCACAATTTGCTTACGCTTTGCTGCCAATGCACGGTTTAATTCGCCCGTCATGTTTTTAGTTAAGTCTTCTCTGAAATCAGCCATGTCGCCACTTTCAACGCCAAATTCTTTAATGAACTCTTCGTTTACATCAGGCAATTCACTTTTTTCTACCTTTTCAACTTCTACTTCAAACTTACCTACTTGGCCAGCAAAATCAGCTTGCTGATAATCTTCAGGGAAAGTCACTTCAAAACTTAGCTTTTCGCCCGCTTTAGCACCTTTTAACTCATCCTCAAAACCAGGAATCATGTTTTTCGAACCGATAACAACAGGGAAGTTTTTAATTGGATCTTCAGAAACAGGCTTACCGTTAACATTGCCCTCAAAGCTAATCGTTACTTGCTCACCTTTTTTAGCTTTCGTTTTAACTTCTTTCCATGTCAACTTTTGTGATTTTAATTTCTCAATCATATCGTCTATGTCAGAATCAGCAATTTCAACCACTGGGCTGTTTAATTTTAACTCTTCAACAGGGTTAACTTTAATTTCTGGGTACACTTCGAAGCTGGCTGAAAACTCATAACCATCTGTCTTCTCATCATTCGGTGTAATAACCGGTGCGCTCGCTGGATTTAGCTTTTCTTCCATAATAGCTTTATAGAAAAAGCTTTGCGTTAATTCAGACAACGCTTCTGCTTTTACACTGGCGCCAAATTTTTTCTTGATCACGCTCATCGGCACTTTACCCGGTCTAAAACCATCAATACGTGCATTGCGTTTAGCGTCTTCGTAGCGTTTATTAATCGCTGTATCCACCTCTTCTTGAGGCACGACAATTGTTAGTGTTTTTTTAATATCAGAATTAGATTCAACAGAAACCTGCATAATTATTCTCTAGTGTTGTTTATTAAGGGTTTTATTCAAAAAATAGATGGTGCGAAAGGAGAGACTCGAACTCTCACATCTTACGATACTGGTACCTAAAACCAGCGCGTCTACCAATTCCGCCACTTTCGCAATATACTCTTTTATCACTTTTGCACCTCTTTTCGAGACAAACTGCCCAAAACATTAAATATAGTTATGAAAGCTTTCGGTTTTTTTATTCTTTACTTCTGCATCGCATCTGTAATGGCTGCCGTTATTGCTTTTCCTTTGTTCGACATGGTGGGCAACGACAACTTTAAATTTGAACGCTGGGTCACTCGCTCTGCACTTTTATTTCTTGTTTTGGGTTTAATCCCTTGCTTGAATTTTTTTGATTTATCATTAAATTCATTAGGCCACACTGCCAACATTAACTCGTTTATTAAACAAATCAGCACCGGTTTTATATTTGGTTTGCTCGTGCTCGGTGTCGTGATTTATTTGCTGATATTTTTAGATGTTAGGGTTCTTTCAGCAACAGCAGAGCTGTCCGTTTCATTATGCTTAAAAGCCTTACTGGCTGGTTTAATGGTCGCCTTAATCGAAGAAACGTTATTCAGAGGCCTGTTTTTTAAACTCGCCAACCTCTGGCACAGCAGCTTAGTTGCCGTCCTACTTAGCAGTTTTTTTTACGCCATACTGCATTTCATCAAGCCTATCCAACACATAGATCAAAGCGCGCTAAACTTCTTTAGTGGTTTCGAGGTTATTCTAAATGCCTTTGCCGCACTGTCCAATATGCAAACGGATGACTTTTTCGCCCTCTTTTCTGTTGGTGTTTTATTGGCTCTTGTGCGACTTAAAACACGCTCGCTAACGTACTGTATTGGTTTACATGCTAGCTGGGTGTTTCTTATCAAAATTTCTAAAGAACTTACTGATAACAACAGCCTATCCGACTGGTCTTTTTTAACCGGGCAATACGACGGAATTATTGGTTACCTTAGTCTCGTTTGGTTGGTCATTTTATCAACCGCCTTTTATTTTATTGCCATTAAACCTTCAGTTATCAACCCGCCTTCATAAACAACAATACTTGACATAGTTTTCTTTAAGATTAGAATGGGAATCATTATCATTAACGTTTGAGAATCTATGTCAAACACATCTGTATCATCAAACAACACTTCATTGGCTGATATCAATATTGGCGTAAAAGTCATGTTGTGTAAAAACAAGATGGACCGCAAGCTTGAAAAGAAGCTGTTGGCTCTTGGTTTTTCTAAACTTATCCCCTTGCACGTCACGCAAAAAAGAAAAGGCGGCTTAGTCGTCAGTATCGGCAATGCTCGAATCGCACTGAATGAAGCGCTAGCACAACAAGTGATGATACAAGCAGTATGACTAAACAATGTTGTGACACGGGCTCACCTATTGTTTCGTCAAACAGAAGCCCTGTAATAGCCGCTATTGGCAACCCTAACTGCGGAAAATCCACCTTATTTAATGCTATTACTGGCATTAAACAAAAAACCGGCAATTGGCCTGGGGTTACGGTTGAACGCCGTGAAGGTCTAGCTAACATTAAGGGGCAGGAAGTAATCTTAGTTGATTTGCCCGGGGTATATGCTCTTGATAGTGATCGCGAAGCGTTAGATGAGCAGATTGCAAGGCAATACATACTCTCCGGTGAAGCTGACGCCTTGCTGATTGTTGCTGACGCGGCGAACCTTGAACGCAGCTTGTTTTTAACCAGTCAACTACTGGAAACTGGCATTCCTGCCGTTCTCGCTTTGAATATGATGGATGTTGCCAAATCCAGAGGCATGGACATCGATATCGACGCGCTATCAAAAACGCTCGGCTTTCCCGTCATTCCCATCATGGCAAGACAAAACAAAGGCATTGATGAGCTATTAACGGCCACCTTAAGCATTTTACGCAACAACAGTCATCAGCATTTAGACTTAAATTACCCCCCGGTTATCAATGCAGCAATCACTGAGATTGTTACAACATTAGACGCAAAGCAACAGACTGCTTTTATTCAACGCTGGCACGCCCTACAATGCCTAGAAGATTACTTTTCCCCTGCTGCAACGGATGAAACAAAGTCCCTCTGCAAGCAATTACAACAGCGTATTCAACAAGAAACTGACGAGGATGCCGACACCTTAATTGCGGCTACTCGCTATGAATTTGCTCACAAGTTAATCGCCAACGTCGTTGAGCAAACTAAAAGCAGTCAACAAACCTGGTCAGATCGGGTGGACAAGGTGGTGCTAAGTGACTACCTTGGACTACCTATCTTCTTTTTCGCCATTTATTTAATGTTTAGCATTACCATCAACTTTGGTGGTGCGCTGATTGATTTCTTTGATATCACGGCTGGCGCTATCTTCGTCGACGGCTTGAAAATTCAATTACAAAATCTAGGCTTTCCGAGTTGGTTCCAAGTATTATTTGCAGATGGTTTAGGCGGCGGCGTTCAAGTGGTAGCGACCTTTATACCTATTATCGCTACCTTGTACTTCTGCCTCTCTATACTGGAAGACTCAGGTTATATGGCCCGCGCCGCCTTCGTCATGGATCGCTTTATGCGCAAACTCGGCCTGCCGGGCAAGGCGTTTGTTCCATTAATTGTTGGCTTTGGCTGTAACGTGCCGTCCATCATGGCAACCCGCACCTTAGAAAAACAACGTGACCGCATCCTGACCGTGATGATGGCACCGTTTATGTCCTGCGGTGCACGATTATCGGTATACGCCTTATTCGCCGCGGCTTTTTTCCCGCAGTCTGGCCAAAACATCGTTTTCTTACTGTATATACTGGGTATAGGGGCAGCAATTTTTACCGCACTATTGCTAAAGAGCAGCGTGCTGGAAGGTGAATCCGATGGCTTTTTAATCGAACTTCCGCCTTATCACCGCCCTGCGATTAAAAGCTTAATGATTCACACCTGGGAACGATTAAAAGGTTTCGTTTTAGAGGCTGGCAAGTTTATCATCATGATGGTGATGGTCATTAACATCCTAAACTCTGTCGGCACCGATGGCAGTTTCGGCAATGAGAACAGCTCTAAATCTGTGCTCAGTGAGGTCAGCAAAACTTTCACACCGATTTTTAAACCCATGGGAATCCAGCAAGAAAACTGGCCAGCTATCGTCGGTATTTTTAGTGGCCTACTCGCCAAAGAAGTGGTGGTTGGCACACTCGATGCTGTTTACTCAAACTTAGAAGGCGCAGTCGAACCTGACGAAGAAACATTCAGCATCGCCGCTAAATTCTCTGAAGCTATCGCTGTGACCGGTGACAATTTGAACGACGCATTCCAAAACATGGGCGATCCGCTTGGTTTACGCACCTTAGATACAGGCGACAACATTGACGCCGCTGCTGCCGAGCAAGACGTTAGTTACGCGCTGTTCGGTACGTTAGTGAAATATTTTGATGGCAAGGTCGGTGCCTTCAGCTACTTACTATTCATCCTACTTTACGTACCATGCGTTGCTGCTATTGCCGCCGTGCAACGAGAAACAGGTACGCGTTGGGCAGTATTCTCCATCTTTTGGAGCTTATATTTAGCCTACAGCATGGCGGTATCATTTTACCAAATCGCAAATTTTTCAAGCCACCCCACACAAACAATCATATGGGTTAGTGTCTTCACTGTCGGCTTTATAGGTATTTGGTTAACCTTACGCCAACTTGGCAGGCAACTGCTCGATATCGGTCCGAGTGTGCCAACTAGCACATGATTTTATTGGATATACGGGACTATCTAAAAGCAGCGGGAAGCGCGCCCGTGCGTGACCTTGCTCTTCACTTCAAAATATCTGAAGACGACGCTAAAGCGATGGTTGAACACTGGGTTAAAAAAGGCTTGGCTAGAAAAATGCCCGCTGGCTCACTTTGCCAAGGCGGCTGTAGAAGCTGCGACCCAGAAACGATTGATATCTACGAGTGGCATCAAACGAACAATCAATGATCGTCTATAAGCAGCCCAAAAAATACGTTTAAAAATAATATCGTCATGCCTAGTAACAACCCGCCGACGCCAATATAAGTAAATGTTTCAGTGACTATGTGCGCATGAGCCGCATTACGCCCTATGCTTGGCGCAAGGTAAAACATTGTGTACCAAGATAATGGATACAAACCGCCCAAACCTATCAAAGTAGATGTCCGAGATTTAAGCCCTACCGACATCGAGGAAAACATCGTGAGAATCACCAAACCTAATGAAAATACGGCTATCCCCGTTGAATGGAAGTGTGCTCTTTGCGCGTAACGCCAAATTTTAGAATTACTTTTAGCATCGTGCACGTCTGGGTACTTAGCAACATTGTCTGACACATAAGACTTGTACATATCTTCAGAAACACCAAATGAAACCCCCATGCCAACACCAGAAAATAGCGATAACATGACAATTGCTAGTCCTAGTTTTACCGGCTTAATAACATCGTTCATCTGTTTTCCTTACTCAACTAATAACGTAATGATGAAGTTTAATCCAGATTACTTAAACTAAGCTTACATGTTGTTAAAAAATTATTCCTTGATGAAACAGTCCATCAAAACACGTGCATCCTTAACCTCAACACCAGAAATCTGCCGTCGCTTTATTTCACTCAATAAATAAAATAAGGTATCCGCTGCCTTCTGATAATTTAAACCAGCAGGGCGAATATTCGATACACAGTTTCTATTAGCATCTGTATTAGCCATATTAGGGTCATGAACAAGGTAGGCACCTAAACTGTCTGTAGCGCTTAAACCTGGGCGTTCGCCGATTAAAATAAGTGCCGTTTTGGCAGCCAACAAAGCGCCTATTTCGTCCTGTATTGCCACTCGACCATACCGTGCAATCACAAGCGGCAATAGTGACCAACTGGCCTCTAGCAACTTGGGCATAAGTTTAGACAGCACATCCGCCACATGCGCGTGAACCGCTGATGCCGATAAACCATCGCTAACCACAATCACTAAATCCGACGTAGTATCACTACTCTCACTTAATAAACGCTTAGAGACAGTATCTAAGCGACGCCCTAAATCTGGCCTTTTTAGAAACTCTGCTCTGTCTTTTATACGGCTTGACACCAATAAGGCTGGCAAATCTATGCTGCTAAGCTCTTTGGCTAAAGCCTCCGCATCAAATTCACCATGCACAGCATCGCGCGCTCTTGCATGCGCGAGTTTAAAATCCAGCCAATCATCTGTTTTTAAGCTTCCTCCAGCTCGGCCTAAGGCAATACGCGCCGAGGTATACTGCCTCAAGTTACTCCAAGAATCTTTTACTAAGGATTTTTTATTGGTCATATCGCGTTATTGCGCCATTAATAATGGATGACCTTCATTGACCGGTAACAGCAAATTATTCTCGTCAATAATATTCATACGCTGCAACCACGCTTCAAACTCAGGCGCTGGTTTCTTGTTCAATACTTGCCTTAAATAATGCGCATCATGAAACGATGTTGATTGATAATTAAGCATGATGTCGTCAGCACCCGGTACGCCCATAAAGAAATGACAGCCAGCAACGCCCAACAATGTTAATAAATTATCCATATCGTCTTGATCGGCATCCGCATGATTGGTGTAACAAACATCGCAACCCATGGGCAAGCCCAATAGTTTCCCGCAAAAATGATCCTCAAGCCCAGCGCGTATAATTTGTTTACCGTCATACAAATACTCGGGGCCAATAAAACCGACCACGCTGTTAAGCAACAAGGGATCAAATTTCTTTGCCACACCATATGCCCGAGCTTCTAACGTTTGCTGGTCAACTCCATGATGAGCCTGCGCTGACAAGCATGAGCCTTGGCCAGTTTCAAAATACATCACGTTCTGTCCCACCGTGCCTCTGTTAAGCGATAACGCCGCTTGTTGAGCCTCGGCCAATTGATTCAAATCAGTACCGAAACTTTTGTTTGCAGCTTCTGTCCCTGCGATGGATTGAAAAACAATATCAACAGGCGCACCTCGCTCCATTGCTTTAAGTTGGGTGCTGATATGTGCCAACACGCAAGATTGCGTGGGTATTTCAAAACGCTGAATCAGTTCATCGATGCTGCTCAATAAGCGATGTACGCCATCAACACTATCAGTTGCGGGATTGATGCCGATGACTGCATCGCCACAGCCGTACATCAAACCATCGAGTATCGATGCACCGATTCCTTTTGCGTCATCCGTTGGATGATTCGGTTGAAGTCGAATAGATAAGCGGCCTGGCAAGCCAATCGTATTACGAAACTTACTGACAACTTGGCATTTACTCGCCACTAAAATCAAATCTTGATTACGCATCACCTTGCTGACCGCTGCAACCATTTCCGGCAACAAGCCACTCGCCAGCGCTGATAGCTCATCGGTGTTAGATGAGTAACTCAGCAATCTATTTCTAAAATCGCCAACGGTATCATTTTCTATTTTTTTGAATGACTCAGCATCTTGCTCGTCTAGGAGTAACCGCGTCACCGCATCATGTTCGGGCGAGATAAGCGGCTCTTCGATAAATCGTTTCAAAGGGATGTTCGCCAACAGCATTTGGGCCGCAACGCGCTGTTCGTCATTATCAGCGGCAATGCCTGCCAGACAGTCGCCACTTTTAAGCGATGACGCTTTAGCCATCACATCCGCTAAGCCTTTAAACCGATACGAACGCCCTGCTATGGAATATGTGTACCTTGTCACCGTTACCATTCCCCGCGTCTAAACTTCATTAATACAAACAACCACCCGAGCGCCATCCATCGCTAGTTCAAGTACCGCCCGAAATTTTGCCTAACTTTACTCACCGGTATTGAGATTCCAAAACCTGTTTCTAGCGCAGACCCTTTAGCAACTTTAAGGGTATTAACACCGACCACATGACCATTGCCCATAATCAAAGGCCCGCCACTATTACCCGGTAATATTTGTGCATCCGTCGCAATACCGTACGAGGAGACATTAGTGACCGTTCCTTGTGTTAACTGGTCTCGCAAGCCTAACGGGCTACCTATCGCATGAACCGTCATTCCCTGAGACACGGCTCTTGTCCCCAGCGTTAAATACGGTGCGTTACAACCATTAACCTTTAGCAAGGCAAGGTCATCTGTTGGCGACACTTTTACTAAACGGGCTTGCACCTTGGTGTTGTCTTTAAGAATAATTTGGAAAGATTGTGCAACATTTGCAATGCTGCTTGAAAAACTAAAATCCGACTGTTGCTTGTTAAACTTTCGCTCGTCCTTTGAAAGTCGTTGTGAAACAGAATCAATATGTTGTTTGTCTTGATAGTAACGATCTGCATAAACCGCGTATTCTTGTTCTGCCAAATTCCTTGCTTTATCAGAAGACAGACTATTCATGCAACTCCTAAACTCATCCAATTTTTGCTTATTAACAGCCAGTTGTCGTTTTTGATTGGCTAATTGCAATCGAGCACGTTGGAATGACGATGCATTTTGTTTTATTTTTGCCTTCGTCGCATCCCATTGCTTGCCTTTTGCCGGACGTACGACATGTTTATTCGTCACTAAATAACAGGTATCCGTTACAAAGAAGCCCGACCCTGAACCCAACTTACTCTTGACTGTAACAACCGCCATCGTCGCTTTTTGCACAGGGTTGCTTGGCCTGTATTTACTGTTTAATAGCGTAACAAAATCGTTGGATATCGGCCCCGTCGAGCCCGCGCGTCCATATGAGCGAACAGAAGATGTACTAGCGCCTTTTTTAGGCGCATCAGAAAACTGCCAGCGGCCGTTTTGATCTTTGTATTTGAATATTTCAGCAGTGACTACGCCGTGAAACAACAGGGCGATGATACATAAAACAATCGAACTCAAGTTGTTTTGTTTCTTCGTACCTTGCATGCTCATCAACCCATTTAATTAATCAATGCCGCCTTCCCTTAAATACACTCTAGCACTGTTATGTATTAATACCATTAATGGTCTGCAATTACCTCAAGCCTATGACCTGGTAGACACCTTTAGTCTGCAATAAAACGGTAACGGGCGTGTCGGTTTCATTTTTCCAGTACCAGCCGTGCGAACCCGTGAATGGAACCTTTTTTGAACCGCTATCACTCGATGCAGATGCTTCTTTATAACTTTTAAAATACCCCGTTGTATCACCTTGGGGCTCACCATGAAAATCAAAAAACAGCACGCCGCCATCAGTTTTCCATGAATAATCCAGAACCACACTCTTTTCTATGAACAGCTTGTATTCCAATCCACTATGAGCAGGCACAATAATCTTAACGGTATCTTCTCGCAACACCACAGCATCAGGGCAAGCGCCTACATTAGCCTTAGTTGAATCCTCAAGTGGCGCAGACAAAACCATCAACCCCATTGCCCCACCCAAGCCTGTTGGGTCAACCCCATATTCAGCCGGCAATATGGCCGTTACTAAAATAATTACGGCCAGTGCTGTCGCCGCAATAACAGCTTTAACCAACGATTTAACCGATTGAATGGGGTGTTCTATTTTATTCATAACATTAGGCCGTAACAGAGTAACCAAACATTTGATAACCAAACAGCACCAAACCGCCTGCCATTAATAATGTGTTAGTTGTGGTTGAAAAAGAATAATAACTGGGAAACCTACGCCAAAAACTCAGCGCGATTAATATAAACACTAACGCGATAAACTGGCCAAGCTCGACACCGATGTTAAAGGCCAGTAAGTTCTTCCATAAATCTTCTTGCGGTAAGGCGAAATCTTGTAATTTAGTGGCCAAACCAAAGCCATGGAATAAGCCAAATACGGCCACCGCAATTTTAGTATTTGGCTGAAAACCTAGCAACTTATTAAAGCCACCGATATTATCAAAGCCTTTATAAACCACTGATAAGCCGATAATAGCGTCAATCAAATACGGGTTTACCGCGATGTTATTTAACACCCCAAGCAATAACGTCAAGCTGTGTCCAACGGTAAACAAACTCACGTACAACAACACATCACGTTTTCGGAATAAGAAAAAAATCACACCGACCAAAAACAACAAATGGTCGTACCCCGTCACCATGTGCTTTGCACCTATATAAAGAAACGGCCCTATCGCAACACCCTCGTTAGCCAATAAAAAACGCTCTGTATTAGCGTCAACACCATGAGCCAACGCGGCAGAAGAGCTAAATAAAAAGAGCACCAGAGTAGCGGCGAGTAGTCGGGTAATATTTAACACGTAAGTTATTTTATACCTGGAAAGCTACGAGGCAACGTAGTAATAAATGATTCACGCTTTTTGCATCGTTCATACCAATCCAACAAATTTGGAAACTGATTACTAATGTGCAAGCCGTAAGTAATTGCAATCGTAAATCGAGGAATCAACGCGCACTCTGCCACAGAAAAATCTGCGCTAAAAAAATCTTTATTGCCAATAGACTCCGATAATTTGCCTTGTATGCCGACCCACGCTTCTAATGTAGTCCGTTTAAGCCCTTCGTCGACAGAACAACCCTGGTTTTCACGAACGTGTTTAATGTACGGAAATAAGGCTTTACCCACCTTACTATCGCTATAACTGTGTAGCTGCCTAATGTTCGCTATTTCAAGCGGAGAACCGTGCATTAACATCGATTGAGGAAACATATCGCTCAGGTATTCGATGATCAACGCCGACTCGTAAATCACCAAATCGCCCTCTATCAATACTGGCACTGTCGCATTAGGGTTTAACGACACAACATCGGGATGTTTTTTACCAAACTCAACGAAAACTTCTTCTATCTCCGTTTGAGCTTCATGAAGAAAGATTCGCACCTTCCAACAAAAGGGGCAATCAGGACGATGATAAAGCCTCATACCGTTAATCTCCCTCTCATCGCTATATTTTCCGCAACCTTAACTGCTGCAGGTGCTCCTTCAACGAATCAATTCGATCATTGCCCCAGAAAATCTGATCTTCAATGGTAAATGTTGGCACGCCAATAACCCCTTTAGTTTGAGCTTCTTGCCAATTTTTTTCGAGTTGGGTAAAAAAGTCTTTATTGTTAGTCGCTTTTTCAATCTTAGCTTGGGGCAAACCAATTTTTTCAGCCACTTCTTGAATAACATCTAAGTCACCGATATTGTGACCCTCAGCCCACTCTTTTCTCATGACCTCTACAACATAAGGTTTTAACAGACCTTCTTGCTCAGCAACAAAAGAGATAGCTCCCGCCAACGTTGGATTGGTCTCAGCAGGGGGAGGCGAAAAAGGTATACCCATTTTCGCGCAGCTGCGCGCTACATCCTGCCGAACCAAATGTATTTTCATTTTGACTCTATCAGGGGACGACCGCCCTCCCCATCCGCCAAACGGTTTCCATAGTAAATTGACGTTATATTCATCAAAAACAGAAAACATATTTTTTGACGCCAAATAACAATATGGGCTTCTAAAATTAAAAAACACATCTACATCATATTTGTTCTCTTTCATAATATAGCCTCCTGTTTTTAATCCTATGGTCTATCATATTTTACTCGTCTAAACAAAGTTAAAAATACCCGTTAACTCAAACCTATTAGAAACGTTTTACTACAAGAAACACGCCTACCGCCATACAAATAAGCCCTGTTATTCGTTGCAGAGTAACGGGGTAATTAAGCGCGCCCATTAACCCATAATGATCAATAACCGACATTGAAATCAATTGGCCTAATAGTACAAAGCTAACAGCATTACCAATACCAAACTTTGGCCCAACCCAAGTGATACTTAAGGTATAAAACAAAATAAATAACCCACCAAAATAATATTGAATAGGAATGGGGGTTTTTGGTAGTGATTTAGGCACACCTTCTACAAAGAATATAAACGCTAAGGAAAGAATGAACCCGACAACAAACAAAACAACAGCCGCCAATGCAGGGCTTTGTAACCGAGTTCCAAGCCCACCACTTAAAGCGCCCATAATAGGAATCCCAATACCAGCAATGAGCATGATAAGGGCGTACAAAAAAATCTGATTAACGTTTTGCATTGCTCATCCTTTATCAGGTCACCTAAGAACACAACAATTTTATAGAAATAATGGCGCGATTCATCGAACTAAGATTGTCATGCTGATAATAAAAAAGGAGACGTTAGACCTCTCCTTTTAGATTTACCTCGGTATAAAATCCTTAGCTTTCTTCGTTATCGACCGGACTTTCTGCAACCAATTCATTCACAAGGTTCGCAAAATCGTTTAATTTCTTTTGCACCAAGTCATATGTCTTATCAATGTTAGATGCGATATCGCCGTCTAAAACATTTAACCCGCCTAGTATCTCCCTAGCTTCGGCAAAACCTTTTTCGATACCGCCCCTAATCACCTCAGTGAATGCGGCTCGAGCAGCATTTACATCATCAGAAAACTCTGTATGTACGGTTTGATATTGTGAGAAAAAAGCCGTACTTAAAGACACAATACGGTCGGCTGTCGCGCCTGGACTAACGTCTAGACCGGAGTCGTACGCGTTTTGTATTGCGTTACCCCCTAACGTGGCGCTTAACGCTTCATTGATACCTTCAAGCGCAGTTTTTAAAATCAATGCTTGGGGTGAGTCAGCCGCACTAATGCTGATAGTAGATTCGAGAATCGCAGCATTTAGCTGTTTTTGCGCAGTATCTTTTTCGCGCGCAAGTTTTGAGACTTCAGGATCGATTGGACCGTCTTCTTTTTTAGTGTCGCTTTTAGCTAAGCCTCTAACCTCCTGATTAAACGAAGTCTGAGTTGCTTGTATTGAAATAGGCATAACACCTCCTAAAAATATAAAATTCGTACTTAACGCTAGAACTATCGGCCCCCATTACTAAAACTTTAGCTTTTATTTGAAAAAAAACATTCTTTTCATTTTTACAGCTGCCTCGAGGCTATTTAAAAACGATAAATCGTTTCAATAAGATGGTAGCCAAACTTTGTTTTTATCGGTCCATGCACGGTTAAAACAGCCTTTTTAAACACCACATTATCGAATGCCTTTAACATTTTACCGGGCGAGAATTCGCCGAGGTCACCGCCTCGTTTTGACGAATTACATTGCGAATGCTTCTTAGCCAATTTGGCGAAATCTGCACCCTTCGCTAATTGTTGTTTGATATTTTCGGCCTGCTCTTTAGTTTTAACCAATATATGCCGAGCACATGCTTTTGCCATTTGCTTATTTACCTTGTTCTAAATCGTCTTGTAGCAGTTTCCGCTCCATTAATTGGTTTGCCAAAATAGCTAATAAACAATACGCAGCGAAGTAATAAAAACCCTCGTGAAGTTCCGCCTGCATTTGCAAAACATCATCTGCATATTCATTCGCATTAATCGCGAAAAAAGCGACTAAAACAGACATCAAAAACACATCGGACATTGACCATTTTCCTAGCAAGCCACTGAGTTTCAATAGGCCTTTTCGACGTGATGTTGATGCCGTAACAAATGACCACACCACTAGCACCATCTTGATTAGCGGGATAACCAGACCGAACAAGCCAATTAACACACCGACTAATAAATGGCCGTTTAATAACAACTCACGCATTGTCGCGAGTAAACTACGCGTGGATGTAAAGACTGTCAACTCACCTTCAACTCCCATATCCTGAACCAGCGACTCAACTACATCCTGTATAAAACCCCTGCTTTGCCCTGGCTTAATCAGTAAATCAGCACCCATTTCTATCATTTCTTTTTTATCGATTTTCGCCTCAATCGTCATTAACGGCGTCGTCAAGCCAGGGACTAAGAAAACCAATGAAAGAACAAATAAAACTATCGGAACAAATTTTGTCATAACGTCTCACCTCTTTAAAAAAATTAAAATGATTTTAATCTTTAAAGCCATCAATAAAACGCATTAAATCGTTGTTACCTTGGCTTTCCATCTAACATTAATAAACGCAGCCACAATAATAAAGCCCGCGCCGAATAAAGTACTCAAGTTTGGCACTTCATCATAAAACACAAAACCGAGTACAACAGCAAACACAACTTGCAGATAAGAAAAGCTGGTTGCCCTACCCGCCGTTTCTGTTTGCATTGATTTTGTTAAACCCCACTGTCCTACTTGAGTTGCCAAACCTATCGCTAACAGATATAACCATGCCATTCCCTCGGGCATTACAAAGTCGTTCCACAGCAACACTACGCTAATGGGTAATGACACTAAAGGAAAATACAAAATAATCACTAACGGCTCTTCGCTTTTATTTAACGATCGTACCAAAGTGTAGGCAATTGCACTGCCGAAAGCACCTGCAATAGCGGCCATAACCGCCAAATTATCAAACTCAACCGTAGAGGATGAAAATATAAACGGCGGTTGCACCATCACAAGTAGGCCAACAAAACTTAACGCTATGCAAATCAAACTGCCTTGTGTAGCGCCTTCTTTCAAAAAGAGCATGGCCAATATAACGGTAACCATTGGGTGTAAATACTGCAATACCGTCGCTTCAGCCAATGGCATATGCGTGAGTGCATAAAACACACAATTGAGCGCAATAAAGCCCACCAAGCCACGCGCAAACAACAGGCCTTTACGTTTGCCTAACACGGCAATCCCTAGTCGTTTAATGGCTATATAACTGATTAACAACGACACGAGGGACCGTGCCGCAACCATTTCCAGCACCGGTATACCCAATAAACCAATTTGTTTAACAAATAACGCCATAATGCTGAAAGCAAAAGCACTTAGCATCATGTAGCGAGCGCCGACAGGAATAGATAAAAAAGCATTCATTGTTACGTCCCTTTAACCGGTCAGATGACCAGACTTACTCGGGATTATAGCCATCGATACCCATCAGTTAATACAGCGACTCAAGAGGGCTTTGATTAATGCTCCATTGTTTAAATATTTGAGACAATTGCCGAATGGATTCAAATTCGATGGTTTCGCTATCAAGCTCTAACAAAAAATGCGTGGACATTTCTTCATTACCTACATAGGCGGGTAATTCACTCAACAACGCGAGAAACTCACTTTTGTGGTCGGTATTTGAAAAAATAGGTGCCTGAAAAAGTATTTTCATATTACAAAGTGGTTTTAATTTCTTGTTAGTAACAACATCGCTGAATTAGACTGTCGATTTTAATCTATTTAGCGTCGCTTTAGTGGCCTTAGCAATGCCCATTAGAAATAATAAAACACTATAATACGACGTTCTAAATGCGAGATAATTAAATGAAGATTGGCAGCCCGCTTTCAAACACCGCCACTAAAGTCATGCTTTTAGGCTGCGGTGAATTAGGTAAAGAAGTTATTATCGCTCTGCAACGTTTTGGTGTTGAAGTGATAGGCGTAGACCGTTATAAAAACGCACCAGGTCACCAAGTAGCGCACCGTGCTTATGTTATTGATATGACCGATGGTGCAGCGCTAAAAGCGTTAGTAGAAAAAGAAAAACCTGACTACATCGTGCCAGAAATTGAAGCCATTGCTACCGATATGTTGGCAGAAATAGAAGCCGAACAACTCGCCACTGTCATACCCACCGCGCGGGCAACGCAACTCACCATGAACCGTGAAGGCATTCGTTGTTTAGCCGCGGAAGAACTTGGCTTAGCCACCTCAAAATACGCCTTTGCCGAATCGTTTGATGAGCTACAAGCTGCCATTAACAACGGTATTGGCTACCCCTGTATCGTTAAACCAGTTATGTCATCATCGGGTAAAGGGCAATCAACTATTCACAACGAAAGCGACACTCAAACTGCCTGGGAATATGCCATACAAGGTGGGCGTGTAGCCACCACGCGTATTATTGTTGAGCAAATGATTCACTTTGATTACGAAATTACCCTGCTGACCGTACGCTCGCTTAATGCCAATGGCGACATAGAAACCAGCTACTGTGAACCCATCGGTCATATACAACAACAAGGCGATTACGTAGAAAGCTGGCAACCTCAACAGATGAGCGAAACAGCACTGACAAAAGCAAAGCATATCGCCAAACAAGTCACCGACAATTTAGGTGGCTGTGGCCTATTTGGTGTTGAGCTATTTATACAAGGTGATAACGTGCTCTTTAGCGAAGTAAGCCCACGCCCACACGATACCGGCATGGTAACAATGGCAACCCAATCGCAAAATGAATTTGAACTACACGCCCGTGCGATATTGGGCTTACCCGTATCAACCACACTGCATACGCCCGGTGCCAGCGCCGTTATTTATGGTGAGCTAGAGAAAAAAGGACTTCAATTTAACGGTATAGAAAAAGCGTTAAGTATTCCACAAACCGACTTAAGGCTATTCGGTAAACCGGAAAGCTTCATGCGCCGCCGGATGGGCGTTGCACTGTGTTATCACGAGACAACAGAGCATGCGCGAGAAAATGCAAAAAAGGCAGCGGGGTTAGTTACCACTGAATAATTAAACAACTATTTAGGTTTTCTCGCACGCACCAGAATTCTATCCGTGTTGTAGCGCAAACCCTCACCATAAATAGACTGGCTATGGTCATCGTTTGAGTTACCTAATAAATCAGAGGTCGCTTCAACAACAAACCCTGCTTTCTCTAACATATCTTTAATAATACGAATTTCAATACGGTGGAATTCAACATTATCGTACCCCGCTTCACCCACATGATCGCTAATCCCAACAATACCACCCGGTTTAAGCGCCCGGTACATGCTACGAAGGTATTTTTGCACCCCGCCTTCACCTTCATGCGCTTCAACAGAGTTATACACATCATGCATATTGAACCCCCAATAGGCCACATCAACATTACCCTCAAATGGCATATCTTCAGCATCCACCACCATGTATCGAACATTCGGCAAACGGCCATTCACTAGCCGCGCCAGCATTGATTTATGCCGCGCACCATTAATCAGCTGTAAAACAAAGTGATAATTTTGAGCATACACAATCCCCTTCTCACCCACCGCAGCAGAAAATATCTCAGTGTTATAACCAGCGCCTGTGAACATATCCAGCACCGTCATCCCTTCTTTCACACCAAAAAACTGGACTACTTCAAACGGTTTTCTACCGGGGTCTTTAATTGCATCGTATTGATCACGACCGGGGGCTTTTAATTGTTGGTTGATGCGCTCTGCCATTGCCGTGTTGGCATCGGTGGCAAAGCTTTGGGTTGTGGTTAGTGTTAGGGCTAACACTATTGTGTTGATTATTAGGTTTTTCATGATGGTAACCTCCGATTATTTTATCTGATGATACATCAATTATTGCTTTAGGTTTTGAGTTGATAATATTCGTTTCTGCGAAAGAAAAGTCGTCAAAATTATATTAAGATTCTTTATTTTTTTGAACCATGCATCGTACAAAATATTTTTCCAACTCTACTAAAAATAGCACCGAGGAGGCGACAATTATGATGCTAAACCATGTATTAAAACCAATAGCTGTCGTGCCGAATAAAGATTGTAAAGGTGTGAGATACGTAAACCCCATTTGCAAGATAATAAGCACGCCAATAGCAATCAGTACATATCGGTTGCCAGTAAACCCTCCCCAGTTAAAGATTGACGCCGTAATATAACGAGAGTTAAAGAGGTAAAAAATTTCGAACATAACCAATGTGTTCACCGCAACCGTCCGCCCATACTCAATGCTAACGCCTTTTCCCATTTCCCAGATGAAAAGCCCGAAGGTGCCTCCCATTAAAATAATTGAAACGTACGCAACACGCCAAATGAGGTGCGATGTCAGCATCGGTTGCTGGGCATTTCGAGGTGGGCGCTGCATAACATTACGTTCCGGTGGTTCAAACGCCAACGACAGGGCTAAGGTAACAGCCGTGGCCATATTGACCCAAAGTATCTGCACCGGCGTTAAAGGCAGTTGCTCGAAACCAAGGACAATGGCAGCCAGAATCACTAACGCCTCACCGCCATTGGTAGGCAGGATAAATAAAATCGCTTTTTTTAAATTGTCATAAACGGTACGGCCCTCTTCTACCGCGTGTACGATTGATGCGAAATCATCATCAGCCAACACCATTTCTGCGGCTTCTTTCGCCGCTTCTGTTCCGTTGTGACCCATCGCCGTGCCAACGTCCGCACGTTTTAAAGCGGGTGCATCATTAACGCCATCACCCGTCATCGCCACAATTGAACCCTGCTCTTGCATCAACTTCACTAAAAGTAACTTATGTTCAGGGTTAACACGCGCGTACACATCAACACGTTCCACGCAATTTCGTAATTCATCCTCACTCAATAATTCAAGATCCTGCCCTTTTAGCACATCATCCGTATTCACAAGGTTCAGTTTTTTGGCTATCGCAAGCGCAGTTGCACTGTGGTCACCCGTGATCATTTTTACCCGTATACCGGCTCTTTTACAGGCTATCACTGATTCAATCGCCCCCTCGCGAGGCGGATCTATCATGCCAAACAAGCCCAGCATAACCAGCCCATCTTCTACATCATCAAACGTTAACTGCACTTGTTCGTTATCGGCCTGCTTGAAAGCAATCGCCAGTATGCGCTGGCCTTGGCTGGCCATTTCTTCAACCCGGTTCAGCCAATAGGCCTTATCTATTGGTTCTTCTCCTGTAGCCGTTCTTTGCTGATGACACATCTCTAGTACACGCTCAGGTGCGCCTTTCAAAAAGATGAAGCCATCACCCGCGTGATTATGATTAAGCGTCGCCATAAAGCGATGCTCCGACTCAAACGGTATTAAGTCAGTCCGTGGATATTGTTTAGCCTCAGCCTCAATATCTAAGTCCGCTTTCAACCCCGACACCAATAACGCACCCTCCATCGGATCGCCGTACACAAACCATTCAGCGTTTATTTGCTCAAGCGCAGCTTCGTTACAAAGCACCGCGCCTCTGATAGCCTCTATCAACAGCGGTTTCTCTTCGGGAAAGGCATCCTTCTTTGCCAAGGATATCGTGCCGTGAGGGTCATAACCCGTGCCACTCAAATCAAAAATATGCTGGGTGGTCGCTATCATACGAACGGTCATTTCATTTTTCGTCAACGTACCCGTTTTATCTGAACAAATAACCGTTACCGCACCTAACGTTTCAACCGCGGGCAGTTTTCGAATAATGGCATTACGCCGCGCCATACGTTGCACACCAATTGCCAGCGTAATCGTCATAATAGCCGGCAAACCTTCGGGAATTGCCGCCACGGCCAAACTAACAGCCGCTAAAAACATATCAGCAAATGCATAGTCCCGAACAAACACGCCAAAAACAAACGTAAGAACAGCAACAACCAAAATTGCTAACGTCAGCCAACGGCTAAACTGAGCCATTTGACGAAATAGCGGCGTCGTCACCGATTCAACATCTGAAACCAACATACTAATGCGACCAATTTCAGTGTGCGTACCCGTTGCAACCACCACACCTCTCCCTTGGCCATGTGTCACTAACGTACCGGAAAAACACAGACAAAGGCGGTCACCAATGACCGAATTCTGTGCGACAGGATCAATCATCTTTTCCACAGCCAGCGATTCACCCGTCAGTAAAGACTCCTGAATTTGAAGCCCTTTAACGCGCAGCAACCGCACATCAGCAGGCACCTTGTCACCTGATTGCAGCAAAACAACATCACCAGGCACCAGCTCCTCAGCCGGAATACTCTTTTGATGTCCATCACGTAAAACCATCGCATTGGGAGAAAGCATTTGCCTTATCGCCCTTAAGGCGTTCTCAGCCTTGCCTTCTTGCACAACGCCTATCAACGCATTCAACACAACCACCGCCATAATCACAGACGCATCCACCCAATGCCCCAACATCGCGGTCACACAACCGGCAACAATAAGCACGTAAATTAAAACATTGTGGAATTGATACAAAAATCGCAGCAATAAGCCACGTGGTTGTACTTCGGGCAGTTGATTCTGACCAAACTTGGCCCGTCTAGCGACGACCTCGTTATTTGATAAGCCTTCTGGCGTAACCTCGAGCGATGCAAGCACCGTCTCTATCATGTCGTAATGCCAACTAGCAACTGAGTGCGCCCGCCCACTTAGCCGGGTCTGTTTACTTTTAAACGCACGATATGACTTACATGCCAAGACAGCAAGCACAATAACAAGCAACACGGTTAAGGCAATCACACCTTCCACGGCAGACATATTTAAATATTGCGCATATCCATTACTCATCTATTAAGGTGTGACAGTAAATAGCCTGTAAAGTTACAAACATGCTCAGAACAACCCTCACTACACGCATGTCAGGCATAGGCAAGTTTTACGCTTCAAATAAATGGAGGGGAGTTAAATTTGGTATGCACCAAGGGATTTATTGGGAGCCTCAGGCGCGACGGCTTTATGACCGTTTAGGCTGAAATAACCTCTCACAGGATGGAAGCCGTGGTCTGTCCCTGTTTAACTTAGCACCGGGTAATCCGTATACCCTTTATTTGTAAATGCATAAAAAGTTGCAGCGTCTGGTTCATTTAATGGTGCATTAGTCTTAAACCTGTATAGCAAATCTGGGTTCGCAATATACAGCTGCCCAAAAGCAACTGCATCCGCTTCTTTTGCTTCTAATATAGAATTCGCGCTGTCCTTTGTTAAGCCTTGATTGGCAATATAAACACCACCAAAAGCTGCTTTTAATTTAGGTCCAAACCATCCGTCACCGCTTGCTTCACGTGCGCAAATAAAGGCAAGTTTGCGTTTGCCAAGTTCTGTTGCAACGTAAGTAAATGTACTCAGCAAATCAGAATCGCCCATATCGTGAGCATCTCCTTTTGGTGCTAAGTGCATACCCACTCTGTCCGCACCCCATACAGAAATAACAGCATCTGTCACCTCCAACATGAACCTGGCACGGTTTTCTATGCTCCCGCCATAATTATCCGTTCTATGATTGGTACTATCCTGCAGGAACTGATCAAGCAAATACCCATTCGCACCGTGAATTTCCACGCCATCAAATCCTGCTTTTTTTGCATTGTCAGCACCTTTACGAAACTGCTCGACCACCTCTTTAATTTCACCAAGCTCCAATGCACGTGGTGTTACATACGGTTTTTCAGGGCGTACTAAACTAACGTGGCCTTTAAGCGGAATGGCACTGGGCGCTATTGGTTGCTGTCCATCCAAAAACGTTGGGTCAGACACACGCCCAACATGCCATAGCTGCATAACTATTCTGCCGCCTGCTGTATGCACCGCATCCGTAATTTTTTTCCAGCCGTCAACTTGCTCATCAGACCAAATACCTGGCGTATCTGCATAGCCAATACCCATAGGTGTTACAGCAGTGGCTTCGCTTATAATCAACCCTGCTGTACTGCGCTGCGTGTAATATTCCACCATTAAATCATTAGGAACACGGCTACTGCCTGAACGGCAACGGGTAAGTGGCGCCATAATAAGCCGATTAGACAAATTAAGTGCGCCGATTTTTATTGGATCAAATAAACTAGCCATCGTCATTTTCCTTAATTGAGGCAGCAATAACCTTTAATTAAATGAACTAATCGAGTCTGAACCGACTTCCTTTGTGCCTAAGCTTTTAGCATTTAAGTTGGTAGGCAAATTCGAATTATCAATTCGTAAGCTGCGAAATATTCCTAAGAAGAATTTGTTTTGAACGTATTCTTAAAGTCAATCTATTTACAAATACAAACAAGCTCTACCCACACTTACTATCTCCACAATTCAAACACGTCATACAGCCGTCCATTTTTATCATCGCTTTGGTATTACACTTGGTGCATAACTGTGAGCCTTCTGGAAATGCACTTGCCTCTTCAGCATCAGCTTCAGGTTCTTTTGGTTTTTTATCTGCTTCAAATTGGGCGCGTTTCTCATCCATAATTTTTTGTTGATGCTCACTGATTTCTTCAGTTTTTATCATGCCAATCATTTTCAGATGTGATTCAACGACGTCGCCAATTTCTGCCACCAATGATGGCATAAACTTACCGCCTTTTTTGAAATAACCACCGCTTGGGTCAAACACAGAACGCAGCTCTTCCACTAGGAAAGTAATATCACCACCCTTTCTGAAGACGGCTGACATAATGCGGGTTAGCGCAACTATCCATTGAAAGTGATCCATGTTTTTAGAGTTAATAAACACTTCAAATGGGCGGCGTTGTTCGTGCTCTGTATCTTGGTTTAGCACTAAATCATTAATCGTGATGTACAGCGAGTGCTCGGATAACGGTGTTTTTATTTTATAGGTTGAACCCAATAACATTTCTGGCCTTGCAAGGCTTTCGTGCATTTGAATTACATTGCTTTTTTTAAACTCATCAACTGCTGCGACTATTTCTTCTGTTGACTCGTCTTCTTGTTTCACCACTTCATAACTGGTGATATTTTGTGATATTTTGTGTGTCATTGTTTTGTCTCCTCGTCTTTAACCGCTGAATTAAAATTTACCGTAGTAGCCTTCTTTTAAGGCATCGTACAGGTTAGCGGCGGTATGTGACTCTCCTTCGTATTCAACCATTTCATTACCTTTCGCTTCAAGCGCTGAGCCATCTTCGAGTGTGAAACGGTACGTTGTGTTTTCTAAATCTGACTCTTTTACCAATACGCCTTGGAACACATCTGGGTTAAAACGGAATGTAGTACAGCCTTTCAGTCCTTTTTCATGCGCGTAAAGATAAATGTCTTTAAATTCTTCGAATGGAAAATCCGTTGGTACATTTGCAGTTTTTGAAATGGATGAATCAATCCATTTTTGTGCTGCAGCTTGAATATCCACGTGTTGTTTTGGCGAAATTGTTTCAGCCGTTACAAAATAATCTGGTAACTTCTCGTTCGCTACGTCGGAATACGGCATCGCTTTTTCGTTAATCAACGTCCGATACGCCAATAACTCAAACGAGAAGACATCTATTTTCTCTTTCGCGTTACGCCCTTCACGGATTACGTTACGTGCGTAATGGTGAGCAAAGCTTGGCTCAATGCCGTTGCTAGCGTTATTAGCCAATGATAAAGAGATAGTACCCGTTGGCGCGATAGAGCTGTGATGGGTGAAGCGCGCACCTGTTTCAGCGAGTTTTTCTACTAATTCCGGCGCCACTGAAGCAATTTGTTGCATATAACGGCTGTATCTCGCATGCAAAATTCTACCTTTAATCTTGTCACCTAATTCGTAGCCATCTGTCACCATTTCAGGGCGTTTACGCAACATGTCGCCGGTTACTTCAAAGTCTTCATCCATAATCGGTGCAGCGCCTTTTTCTTTCGCAAGTTCAAGTCCCGCTTCCCAGCCTGTGACGGCTAGTTGCTTGCTCACTTCTTCGGTGAAATCAACCGACTTTTGTTCGCCGTAAGGGATACCCATCATGGTTAAGGTTGAACCTAAACCTAAAAAGCCCATACCGTGACGGCGTTTGTGCTCAATCGCTTCACGTTGCTTTTCTAACGGTAGGCCGTTGATTTCAACCACGTTATCAAGCATACGAGTAAAAATACCGACCGTCTGGCGGAACTTATCCCAATCAAACGATGCTTTTTTCGTAAAGGGGTCTATAACGAATTTTGTTAAATTAATTGACCCTAATAAGCATGAGCCATACGGTGGTAAAGGCTGCTCACCACACGGGTTAGTCGCACGAATATTTTCGCAAAACCAGTTATTGTTCATTTCATTTACTTTATCAATAAGGATAAAGCCAGGCTCTGCGTAATCGTAGGTAGACGCCATGATGGTTTCCCATAAACGTTGCGCTTTAATCGTATTGTAAATACGGCAAGCAACCAGCCCTTCATCATTAACTTGATAACCGTCGGTTACCGGCCATTCGCGCCAAACCACTGAATTCGCGTCGTTTAGATCAACGTCACCGCTGGCCACCTCTTTAGCTGACATAGGGAACACTAACGGCCAATCTGCATCGTCTTTCACTGCTTGCACAAAATCATCGGTAATCAGTAGTGATAGGTTAAATTGGCGTAAGCGGCCATCTTCACGTTTCACACGAACAAAATCACGTACATCTGGGTGAGACACATCAAACGTTGCCATTTGGGCGCCACGGCGGCCACCGGCTGATGAAACGGTGAAACACATCTTGTCGAAAATATCCATGAACGACAATGGACCCGACGTATTAGCACCCGCGCCAGATACATAAGCACCTTTAGGGCGTAATGTTGAAAATTCGTAGCCAATACCGCAACCCGCTTTTAGCGTTAAGCCGGCTTCATGTGTTTTACCAAGAATATCGTCCATAGAATCGGTGATTGAACCCGATACCGTACAGTTAATTGTAGACGTCGCTGGTTTATAGGCACTTGCACCCGCATTTGAAATAATCCGACCCGCTGGAATAGCACCGTGCTTTAAAGCCCAAACAAATTGATCGTGCCAATATTCCTTTTTATCCGTCGTTTCTTCAACCTCTGCAATAGCAGTCGCTACACGGTGATATGTTTCCTCAATATTTGCATCTACTGCCGAGCCATCTTGTCTTTTCAGGCAATACTTCTTATCCCAAATATCCATTGATGCCGATTGAAATTCAATCTCAGCCTGCTTAGATTTAATGACTTTTAAATTTACTGTGCTCATGCGTCCCCTTTGCGTCCTGTTATTTATTTTTATTCGAGGTAAAACCCCATTCTCCCTATTACGTTAGATTATAAGAAAATCGATAAAAACACAACATGATGTGTTGTTTATTTTTAAAACAACCACATATAGTATGCGAATCAATTCATCTGAATCTGAAAAATTGCTTGAAATATCAACTCGTTAGCTTATTAATTGAATGAGTAACATCAATTAATACATATAAAAAATCCACATAAGTTAAAACGCAGGCACAAAAAAGCCGCTACCTTTTTAGGCAGCGGCTTTTTTGCTTACAGCTTATTTTAAGCTAGCTTACGCTGCTTTTTTTATTACTTTTTTAATTTCTTTAGTAACAACAGTGCCGCTGTCTTGAACAAGTTTAATCACTTCTTCATTGTAAGCTTTAACGTCTTCAACTAATGCTTTGTTGTCAGCTTGTACTTTTTCTAAACTACTTTTAGCCAATTCAACTTGGTCTTTAACGAATGCGTTTAAACCAGCAACGTCTTTAATTGCTGTAGCAGCTTTGATGCGCGCTTCAGTTAAAGCTACATATTCTTTAGCAGCAGCTTGTTGTGTAGCCATTGCTTTTTCGATTTGTGCTTTGTTTAGCTCAGCTAATTTTTTAGCAGGTGCCAATAATAATTCTAGATTGTTTAACATGATATATCCTTTTAGTTAATTAATAAATATTGTTTTGTTGCAGCGCATTATACATAGTTTTTATTGCGGTGCAATATTTATTAACACTAAACTTCCCAACCTTTTAACCCATACAAACAATAAAACCTGCCAAAGCAGGTTTTATTGTTTGTATGGTGCGCCAGAAGGGATTCGAACCCCTGACCGCTCGGTTCGTAGCCGAGTACTCTATCCAGCTGAGCTACTGGCGCTTTGTGGTGGGTATTGTATTAGCCTTACATTAAAGGTCAAGTAAAATGAACATAAACAAGCTGAAATAACCTCGCTCTACGTTGCCAAACTTTCCACGTAAGTAACGAACTGATCAGCGGGCAGCGGCTTACTGAAAAAGTAGCCTTGGTATTCATTACAACCATTCTCAAGCAGGTAATCCAGTTGTTCTTGTGTCTCCCCGCCCTCGGCAATTAATTTAGCACCTAAGTGATGCGTCATACTGAT
>LWDU01033435.1_pt1 | contig 48402 bp, 40 predicted proteins | sample 727161 | NCBI WGS metagenome assembly LWDU01 (sample SAMN04566230, study PRJNA314399) | hydrothermal vent metagenome | isolation source: deep sea hydrothermal plume seawater | place: Mexico: Gulf of California, Guaymas Basin | collected 2004-07-11
GCGGTACTGCTTGAGACATGCGTCAACTCCTGCAGCCTGTAAGTAGGCTGTAAGTAATGGTTGTCGCGCTTCCCAGATGAGGAAGGTACCTTAAGTCTAAGGTTCGTAAGGGTTTAGGTTAATGGGCGGTACTGGACTTGAACCAGCGACCTCCACGATGTCAACGTGGCGCTCTAGCCAACTGAGCTAACCGCCCTGATGCGCGTCTTCTGACTGTTTCAAAGTGTAGCACTCTTAGCTAATTTCGCCAAGTAGTGCTCGAATTTCACCTAATTCCCTAGGAGTAATCAACGCACGTCGATTGCCGGTTCAATGGCGATGTTTACCCGAGATTTGGGCGGTACCAATGTCTGAAACATCGTATCTAACAAAGGTCGTAAAATCGCCTCGCTGCCGGCAAACGTAACGTGATGTACATCTCGATAATACGCTACATTTTGTTCACCAATACTTCCGATATTAGCGGTTTCAGAATCATCATAAAAATAATCAGTTGGGTCTAGTAGATGATAATTTTCAGATTCGATTGAACCCAAAATGCGGTTAACGTTCTTTTGCCGCTCTCGATGTTGACTCAACGCAACCCCCCGCGGAACTTCGGTTGACCCCATTTTAATCGCCGTTACCAACGTATGAATCGGGTTGCTCGTTTGCAGTGGTACTTGCTGCAAGACCCACACTTGTACTCCCATTTGCTCAAGCTTGGCAACAGTCGTTTTCAGATTCCGCTGTAACACTCGCTGTGCCGTAGCTGGAGTCCGAGGTGCGCGAGGGTCGTCGGTAATTAGGAAGCTCGTTAAGCCGCTGGTGTGCACTTCAATGTTACCAGCCCAACGACTTGCTAATAAGACAGTTTTGATCTGATGACGCCTTAAGAAGTCCAATACATCATTGTTCCACGCAATGGATTCAAAATGACGAGGACGGTGGACGCCAAGGATTGGAATGGTTCTGGCGTGAGTGGCAACATAGCCAGAGACACCGTATTTGTTGGCTAAACGATTGCAAGTCTCGGCGATTGAAGCCGCGTGACTGTCACCCCAGAGTAAAAAAGTAGCCGGCTGTGTTGTCGATGGTTTAACGCCCAGTGACGGTAGTTTGTCTTCTTTGGCCGCAGTGCACGAACCGCTCGAGTACTGCCTTGCTACGTGATTGTCTGTTGTTTTCAGCAGTAGCTGAACGTCGTCTGGCCAGCGATTTGCTAGACCCCCGTTCTCGCTATAGATAATCGAAATGACTAATAAGAGAAACGAAGCCAATGAAGTACGAATGATTAACCGCCGTTGGGTTTTTAAGATACGACCAAGGCGAAACGGCGTTTCGATCCAATGATACGACACTGCCGCCGCCAGAAAACTTGTCGCCAATGCAATTACTGTTAACCGCGTTGAAAGCTGCAGACCATTTTCATACTTCAAAAATACAATAATCGGCCAGTGCCACAAATAAAGCGAGTAGGAAATGCGACCGATGTATGTGAGTGGTTTAAGACTGAGTAGATTTCCGACGGCGGTTCTGCCAGAGACGAGTTCTCCGGTGGCCGCTGTTGCATGATTTGTTTGCCGGATATTGAAATAAATGAGCAACGCGGTGGCAAGACAGGGAAGCAGTGCTGTTGGGCCTGGGAAGGGGGTTGATTGATCGTACCAAAAAAAAGTGATAACTAATGCAATCGCTGCCAGTGTGGAAATCAACTCGTTTCGAAATGGGTACCGTGTCGTTTGCTGATTGCCGTTGTGTATTGCAACTGGCACGAGTACAAGCAAGGCGCCGAGTAGTAATTCCCAGGCACGAGTTGGTAAAATGAAGAATGCTGCCGAAGGATATTTGTCGAGACACCACATGCTCAAGACAAATGAGGCAATGGCTAATAGCCCAAATGTGATTGCTAATTTGCGTTTTGTGAAGCGACGACAAAACACCAGCAGGAGCGGAAACAGCAGATAGAATTGTTCTTCAACTGCTAGTGACCATGTGTGCAGCAGCGGGCGCAATTCTGCAGGTCCGGCAAAGTAATCGAAAGAACTAGCGAAGTATACGTTGGAAACAAGTAAGAGTTGAGCAATTGCTGTTTCTCCAAGTTTGTCCAAATCCGCCGGTAGTAGATAGATGAATCCGAGTAACAAAACGACAAGCAGCATCGCCGTTACAGCCGGAACGAGGCGACGAATACGACGGCACCAGAATTGTTTTAAACTAAAACGATCTTCAGACTGGGCTTTGAGAATGAGCCCTGTTATCAAATAGCCCGAAATGACAAAAAAAACGTCGACTCCAACATATCCCCCCGAAACCCCGAGATCTAAATGAAAGAATAGCACGCTAAGCACGGCAACAGCGCGGAGTCCGTCAATATCGTGCCGATAATGTCGCTTTGGTGTGACTGTAGACAAAAAACTGTTGAACCTCAGAGCGGATTACCTGCTTGATAATTTTCAGCAGGTAATTTACCAGTAATGCGGATTTTGAGGCAACGTCATATGGTCGCGAGGTTTGTGTTAGGCAGTGCGTTGTGCGACGATGCGGTTGACGGCATCGAGGATGGCGTGAATGGTTGATTCTACCGTGTCGGTGGAAGCACCTCGTCCGCGGTAACTTTTGTCGTTGTGTTCAATTTCCACGAGCACTTCACCAATTGCATCTCGGCCTAACGTGGCACTTCGCACTCGGTAATCTTTACACGTTATCTCGAGTCCGGTAATCTTTTCAACGGCCCAAAATGCCGCATCAACGGGGCCATCGCCATCGGCAACCTTTTGTGTGAATTCCTCACCATCTTTACTTAACGTAATCTCGCAACAAGGCGTTTCACCTGACGCAGAACGGGCTTTAAACCTAACCAACTGCCAAGTGCCTTCTATTTCACCCAAGACCTCTTGTTGTATCAACGCGTGAATATCACCGTCATAGATGTCTTTTTTCTTATCCGCTAGTTTTTTGAATTCAACAAACACTTCTTGCAATTGCTCGCCTGACAAATGATAGCCTAACTCCCTCGCTCGATCCCCCAATGCCGCTCGCCCTGAATGTTTTCCCAACACTAAATCTGTCTTGGCTAAGCCCACGTCCTCGGGTCGCATGATTTCATACGTCGTACGTTCTTTCAGCATTCCGTCCTGATGAATACCCGCTTCGTGTGCAAATGCATTACGTCCCACGATTGCTTTATTACGTTGGACTTGCAATCCGGTAATGGATGATAGTAATCGGCTTAAAGGTACCAAACGAGGAGTGTTTATATTTGTTTCACAGTTGTAGACATCGGCACGGGTGTTCAGTGCCATGACGACTTCTTCCAGCGAGCAATTCCCGGCACGCTCGCCGATTCCGTTGATAGTGCATTCAATCTGCCCCGCACCATTTTCGATCGCCGCTAGACTATTTGCGACAGCTAAACCTAAATCGTTATGGCAATGAACACTGATCACGGCTTTGTCTATATTCGGCACTCGATCACACAACATCTTGATCGTCGCTCCCATTTGATCTGGCGTAGCATAGCCGACAGTATCCGGAATATTCACCGTTGTCGCTCCGGCTTCAATCGCTGCTTCGACAACCTCACACAAAAAATCGTGTTCTGTACGTGCAGCATCTTCGGGTGAGAATTCAACATCATCACAATACTTAACGGCACGGCGCACGCCTTCGACAGCGCGGCGGATGATCTCTTCTCGAGTCATTTTTAACTTAAACTCACGGTGAATTGCACTAGTCGCTAAGAAGACATGAATCCGACTCTGCTCCGCATGTTTCAAGGCCTCCCACGCTCGATCAATGTCTTTGTCGCTACATCTAGCAAGTCCACAGATAGTCGCTCCATGCATCGTGCGGGCGATTTCACTAACAGCTTCAAAGTCACCTGGCGAGGCGATTGGAAATCCAGCTTCGATAATGTCGACGCCCATATCTACAAGGGCTTGTGCTAATTCAAGCTTTTCGCTGAGGTTCATACTACAGCCTGGTGACTGTTCCCCGTCGCGTAACGTAGTATCAAAGATTGTGATTTGTCGTGTACTAGTCATGGTTGAATGTCGCTGTGAAATGAAAAGTGTGTTTTGTTAAGGCAAAAAAATAACCCGAGGTGTTTGGCCTCGGGTGAATCGTTGTAACGCAAATTGTCGTTGGTCCATTCACCCTCGGGGCCGTGCAGAAGTGCGTGTGACATATTTGCAATCTAATGTAGGGCATTAATAAGGTCAACAGCTAATATATGTAACAGTCGTCATCGCAGGCTTTGCCCGCACTATTTTGACTCGATGCAATATAAGCTTTTGTAAGTGCGGATTAGGATCCGGCCGTTGGCGAATGCGAGTGAACCCCGAGTGAGTTCTGCCAGCTTGTTTTCATGGATGATATCGCATTGTTTAGGATTAGGATCGATGACAAATGTCGTCCCTTTGTCATTAACAACAAAAATCTTTCCTTCGACCAAACAGAGCGAGCTCCAGCACTTTGAATCTCCCAACCTTTGTTGCCACAATCGTCTGCCGGTTTTTAGATCCATACACCACGCGATTCCCGGTTCGTTCACGATATAGATGTAATCACCGATGATTAACCCAGATCCAATCCGTTGCGGGTTTTCAGCGCGTTCTGTTTTGTGCCACAAGCGGTGTGATTCAGTAACGTCACCTCGCCCACCTCGTTTGACAGCAAGCGAGGGACCGCCATAGCCGCTCATCGTCACTGCCACATCACGAGTGACAAGAGGTGAAGTGTAAGCAAGTTTGCCAGGTCCGTCACAGTTCCAGAGGATATCACCAGTACGAGGCTTTAAGGCGTAGAACTTCAAAGGCATGCTAATGAACATTATCGCATCAGCGCCGTTACCATAAACAACAGGCGTGCTCCATGATCCACGAAACTCTTCCGGTTTCGTCGACACAAAGTTCTGCGATTCAGTTTTCCAAACTTCCTCACCTGTTTCAATATCCAACGCGATCCAAAAAGCGCGGACTCCCGGACCGCAATTAACAATTACGATATTTTCAAAGATCACCGGGCTAGCAGAAGTACCCCAGATATGTTCCAACCGTCCCATGTCCACCTGCCACTTTAAGTTCCCTTTCATGTCGACACAGTGGATACCTGCTGAGCCAAAGGAAACGACGATATGCTTTCCGTCAGTGACCGGTGACCCAGCCGCATGTGGATTGGTATTATGTGTCTTCTCCACTTGCTCAATCGTCGTAGTGTATTGCCACCGCTGTTTACCAGAATTGAGATCGTAGCAGGTTAAATGGCGTTTAGTACCTTCCGCGGTCGCTTGAGTTAGCAGGACGTTGTCTTGCCAAGTAACGGGCGTTGAGTTTCCGGGAGCGGGTAAGTCGATCCGCCAGGCGACGTTTTCAGTAGTGGACCAAGTCGATGGAAATCCTTTTTCCGAGGTAATCCCGTTGCCATTGGGCCCCCGCCAAGATGACCAGTTTTCTGCCTGGAGGGCAGGATCGGAGCTTGTGATAATAATAAAGGCGACGATGAATTTATGCAGGGACATAGGGATAACTTTTCAAAAGACAAATATTTCTAGAATTCATGATACCAGAATAGAAAACGCCTAGATGGCCTCTTCATCGCGCTATTGGAGCGGGCATTAACGATTGAAATTGTCACCGCGAAAGCGAGGAGATGCGATTTGTGTTTGGTATCGCGGCATGTTGCCAGGCGCAGGTTGTACTTGGTCGAGAGGATAATAGTAACTGGTCTGCGGTGCTGGCATCGTGGACAAGTCAATTTGTTCATAGCCATCGTACTTGGGCATAGTCCATAACTGGGAGGCACTGCCCATGTTCGAATTAATTTGATAACGTGGCACATCGATTTGAAATGCAATTTGATTTTGTTGACCGGGAAACAGTTGGATTTTAATGCGGTGCGGCAACGAAACTCCGTACCGTGGATAGAAACTGTGTTTGCTGGCTTTGACGGATGCTAGGGACTTACCATTGTCTAGCGTCAGATGTTGTTCGAGTACCCAACCAAAGCGGTCGTCAATGATTAAACGCCGATTCAGGTCACCCATTGGCGAATGGAGACGGCTGCGAATTTCATATTTACCTTGGCCCAAGTCAAAAGGACCTTCGTGGTGTTCGGCTGGGTCGATATATACCAGCCCCATAGCTTCTGTAATCCAATTGAGATCAATTGGCATGTAGTACTTTGCTGCCGTTGATGCCAGTTGATCATGCCGGACAAAATAAACGGCCGGATCTGGTTGTTCGCGGATCCATAACCAAGCCAGTTCCTGATTACTGCCAAAATCGACTTCCGTACGAGTGAAATCAAACAAACTAGCGGTCAAACGAAAATTCCGTGGGCGGTCGATTACGACGTTTGCTTTGAGTGAAGGAGCGCCGGGAATGGAAACTTTGGCATTTTGTGTTTGCAATTGTTGAATGGACTGACTGGTGTTTACCGTCGCCATGATTGTTTCAAGTGTCGGGCGTCCTTCGAAGGCAATCGGTGGCAGTCCGGCATGTTGCTGGACGTAGTTATTCCAAGTCGGGCAACCGGTGAGCACAATGACACTCGTCAGTAAGGCGGTGGTAAAAATTCGCGCGTTCGTATTGTAGGGCGAGTATTTCACAGGGTTCAAGCCGCATCCTTATAGAGCATCGCAGTTAGTTGTTGCTGTAACGATTTGACTTGCTCAACGGTCGGTTGGGTTACTGGTACTTTGTATTCTTTTTCACTTTTAGGCTCGGACAAGACCAACAATTCGTTGCCTTGTTCGTCTTCTTCTGAACCATTAAGTCGCATGATACGTTTGCGTACCATCAGTAGTGACAGTACATAAGCCATATTTTGTGATCCAGGACTAGTGTGCAATTGTTCGAAGTATTGCAGCATGACTTCGTTAGGTGCCAAGTTTAGTTTGTTTTGTTCGGCGTCGGGCATGGTAGATTTCCACCATCCGATTGTGCCCTCTGGCGGGCCTTCCCAAGCGTCTTGGCAAAAGTCGTGCCGAATGACGTCGGCGCCCACATTGAGTAATACCGAATAGAATACTTCACCCGGCGCAAATTTATGCTGAGAAGAATAACATTCGGGTGATGAGTTTTGGATTTGAAAATCGAACATAAAACGACTTTACCGTTGTCGCAAGCGAGCGCGAGCACGACTTAGTGTCGGACCGATACTGTTTTCGGGTAACCCCGTAATGCGACTGATTTCATAGTACGTGCGGCCTTCGAGGTGATACATTTCAACGACGTCGCGTTCTTTTCCAACAAGTTGATTTAAGATGTTAGCGACGACTTCGCGATCTGCCGCTTGATCTTCTGGCAGCGGTTGTTGGTCTTGTAGGGGGGCGGTTTGATCGAGTGGGATTTTGAAGGCATAAACTTTACTCTGCTCTCCCTCTCCGTTTTCTGTTTCCCCAGTGGCATTGGGAGAATTGGAATCTGTAATTCGAGGATGTCTGTTGTTGACAAATTCACGGACGACGATGCGGCGGATGATGACCGACAGATAGGTGGCGAGGGAACTATTACCACGGAACCGTCGTAGCACGGCAAAGTCGTTTTTGATAATTTGCAGGAAGACTTCCGCCGCGTAGTCTTCTTCGTCGTGGCTGGATATTCGCGAGGATCTTGATTTAGCGGTTTGGCGAATTGTGTGGTATGTCAGACCGATATAACGATCGACGAACTCTTCCCAGGCGCCAGCGGACGGGGCTAGGCAGCGCGTGAGCAGGTCGCGATCAAATTCGGAAAGAGCCACGGAAATAGACCTCGAAGTAAATGATTTGGTTTACACTGACAGTTTGATGCGTTTGTCATTGCTATTTAACTCTGAAATTCTAGAAATCAATGCGAAATGAGGCAATATTAATCACGTCTTCTGACTTGCTTTAGTTAGTATTTCAGCGCTTTATATTGAGTAAGCGAACTGATGACAATGGGAAGGACACCTGAAAAAACACCGTTTTTCGGCAAAAAATGGTGTCTTCGTGCTAGTGCAACGATATGTTTTTGGATTAAACTGCCCGTCAGAAAGTTATTTCTTAAAATTCTCGACATTATTGGTCGATTAATTTGCTAGCCGTATATTTTTTTTCGCCGTATATCGCCCGTTAGGGCACCTGTTAGGAGGACTACCCTCATGACGCATGTCGTCTGCTCACCCTGTTTTGGTTGTAAGTACACAGATTGTGTTGTCGTTTGCCCCGTAGAATGTTTTTACGAAGGCGAGCAAATGCTTTATATTCACCCAGAAGAATGCATCGACTGCGAAGCGTGTGTTCCGGAATGCCCAGTGGAAGCTATTTTCCTTGAAGAAAATGTTCCAGAAGGAGACGAGCAAGGCTTCATTGCACTCAATGCGGAAAAATCGCTGACGACAGAAGTTATCACCGAGCAAAAAGAGCCATTGGTTTAGCATTTGCAGCTAAAATCACGATCGAGCCTAGAGCTCTTAGCATTCTTTAGCGGGAAATGCTAAGAGCTTTTTATATTGAGGGGCCTGACGATTCGTCGGGTGAATTTCTTAACCCAAAATCAATCAAAAAACGGTGAGAGTCTCAGTTTCAGTTTTGGCTGAATCCGACGCGGTTGGAACGGTCACCGCTGATTGGGTTTTTGATGAATTCTTCGTGGCAGTTTGAGCAGAGGTCATAGCGAAGTTTTTTATAATCATCGCTACAGTTGTTGGCTTCGATTTCGCCTAGTTCATCAAGCAACTCTTCGATCTCCAACAGGTGATCTCGCTCATCTTCAGAATCTTGAAAATCAGGCAAGTCCATCATGGCCTGTGTTTCTAATCGCACCACATACCGCAGGTCGGTTTTAGGGTTGATTGGTCGTTTGCAGCGATCACACGAGTAATGAATCATCCGTTTGTTGTCCTCGAAAGAGAATCTATGAAGAAACAGATATTTGATAAGGAGTGATAGCGAGCATCCGTGTCGCCTCTGTTTCTCATTACTCTTCTATCGTAATGCGTTGGCCCTATAAATTGCAACAACATTGGGTATAGTTTTTTGCGATGGTTGCGAGCGTGGTTGTGAATTGTGCTAGGATTTGTTTGCCTCGGCTATAACGAGTCGGTAGAATGAACTGCTTACTTGCGAAAGATTAGTATTCCGACCACCTCGGTTTTGATCACAGCGGAAAGGAAGATGACGCATGATTGCGTCTGACAGGCAAGGTCTCAACGCACAGGTTCTCTTATTGAATCGTTTTTATATGGCGATGCAAGTGATCACTGCTCGCCAGTCATTTATTCTGCTTTATCGTGATGTGGCAGAAGTGATTGATACCGAAGATGGGTCATTCTACAACTATAGCTTTTCTAATTGGCAAGAACTCAGCCTTTTACGACATGAAGACGAGCAAGAACACGGGCTCGCAGATGCTTCTCGTACGGATTGGATTCGCGCGCCGCGGCAGTTAATCGAAGTGCCTCATATTGTGCGACTAACGGAGTTTAATCAAGTGCCAAAGTCGACGATACGTTTTAATCGCAGTAACTTGTACGCTCGTGACAACCAACAGTGCCAATACTGCGGCAAGCATATTCCGTTGAGTAAAATGAGCCTCGATCACGTGATTCCACGCAGTCAAGGTGGGGGGACGAGTTGGGAGAATATTGTCTGCAGTTGCGTTCGCTGTAACACGAGTAAAGGTGGACGTACACCTAAGCAAGCCCATATGAAACTTCTCAGTAAGCCTTACAAACCTGCAGGATTTGCCGCTTTGCCGATTAACCAAGCGAGCGACAAGTCCGAGGCGTGGGCGCCGTTTCTGAACAGGTGATGACTGCACACAGCTTAGAGGTTTTGACAGACCAGATCGCCAACTTCGCTTGTCGAATAGCCCATGCGTCCGGCGGCTTGTGATTCCATTTTGGTGCCGGTGACGGTTTTAATCGCCTCGGTAATACGCGTGGCAGATTCAGTATGTCCGCTTTCCTCGAGCAGCATGGCCATCGCAGCTATTGCGGCAATCGGGTTGATAACGTTTTGCCCTGTATATTTTGGAGCGCTGCCACCCATACATTCGAACATGCTCGTCCCGCCTGGATCTGGGTTGATGTTACCCCCAGCGGCGACGCCCATGCCGCCTTGGATCATTGCACCCAAGTCGGTGATGATATCGCCGAACATATTGGTGGTGACGATGACATCATAGAATTCTGGATTCTTGACCATCCACATACAGCAAGCGTCGACATGGTTATAGTCTTGTTCGACATCAGGATAGTCTTTGGCAACGTCTTGGAATGTTCGCCAGATTAGGTCATGTCCGTAGGTTAGGACATTGGTTTTTGCGACAAGCGTTAGTCGTTTGCCTTTTGGGTTGTTTCGTTTTTGGGTGTATTCAAACGCATAGCGAATGATTCGTTCACAACCTTTGCGAGTGTAGATGGCAGTTTGCGTGGCAACTTCATCTGCTGTGCCCTTCTTAAGAAACCCACCTACACCACAATACATGTCTTCGGTATTTTCACGAACGACCACAAAATCGATGTCCTCAGGGCCTTTGCCGGCTAATGGAGTTTCGACTCCGGGATAAAGCGTAATGGGTCGCAGGTTAACGTATTGGTCGAGTTGAAATCGGAGGTTTAGCAAGAGGCCTTTTTCGAGAATTCCAGGTTGAACGTCCGGATGACCGATTGCTCCGAGATAGATTGAATCGAATTGTTGCAATTCTTCGATGGCGCCCTCAGGCAACGTTTCACCTGTTTTAAGGTAACGTTCCCCGCCAAAATCAAAAGGGGTGAGCTCATAATCGAACGAATCTTTTTCGGCAACTGCTGCGAGTACTTTAATTGCTTCGTTGGTTACTTCAGGGCCAGTGCCGTCACCAGGGATAACTGCGATCTTCATAGGGCTAATGCTTTTCTCGATGATGCTTAATTATATTTCGATGGTAAGTATTTGATTTTAGCATTGAACCGGTTTTTCGCCAATTGCCCTTTTGGAGCTGCTATTACCCGGTAATTAGAGCAATCCAATGTCGATTGGCAATGATTGCCACGGTGGTGGCTAGCCACAGACAATGCTCGGGTGTCAGACGCTGCTTGAGTAGGCGAATGTTCAGGTGGGACAAACTACAGAGCAAGGCAACGAGGAGAATGCTTTGCCAGCCGAGGACGAAGCCGATCAGAATGAAAGCGTAGCTATGTGACCAGGGGGCAGTGGATTTGTGCGTTCTCATGGTCGGCACGAACAAGCATGCCGCAATTAGTCCGACCAAGGCTCCGACCACCGCGGAGGACAGATTGTTGAGGATTGTGGGATGGAGTGCACTGGCGTTTCCATGGATGTCAAAGGCAATGGAAATTGGCCAGAGAATGGTAAGCACAGTCGCAGCAACAATTCCGAAGAGGTATAGTCCCCGTGGAATAGTATCTTTTTGAAATCGAATCAAGGCAGCGGTCATGAGAATGGTGAGCAAGCATGTGTGGACGAGAAAGTAGCCGATCAGCACCCAGGGTGGATTGATCAGCATATCTTCAAAGACAAATAGATGGAGCCGTGGTTTTTCGATGAGGTTGATGCCATCGCAGAATAATTCTACGAATGCGATCGAGCCAATGGTAGCTGCGGCGAGGCACTCGATAATGAGATAGCGAATAGAGATCTTCATTTTGCAGTTGTGACAACGCCCACCAAGCCATATCCAGCCGAAGATGGGTTGATTGTGATACATCTTGATTCGTGTGTCGCAACCTGGGCAGGAGGATGATCCTAGGAGGGTTTGTTGGCGGGGCAAACGGTAAGCGACGACGTTGAGGAAGCTGCCGAGCGTTGCTCCGACGTAAAAGAAATAGGCGACCGCGCAGACGACAAAGAAGTGCATAATGAACAGGTCAACGAAAAAGCTGGCTGTGGCCTGTAGCTTTCCGGCATGACGAAATTCATTGAGTGCCGCAGCAGTTGGCACCACTACAAACAGTAACAATAGCACGGCGCAGACGCACCAAGGGCCTCGGTTTTTGGATGAATACATGATGGGTAATATTATAATACTTGCAGCATTGCGTTGCGATATGCATTGGGAATTCCGGTGCGTCTGTGGCTTTCGGCTATGTCTGGCGGATTACTATAGCGCAGTAAAAAAGCCGTTTATGTTTTAACGCATAAACGGCCTTAGCGACCCCGACGGGGCTCCACGACATGCTTAATAACACGGGAAAAGTCCAAGATTCAATTGTGACTGGATCACAGGTGGATCAAATCAAAGCTTTTCTATCTTCCTTAGATCCTGATCTTCTCTCAACGTTGCTTCTGGAAGCTCAGCGAGAGTCACGTGATCTGGAGTCAAGGGAATGATAGAAGACTTTATAGAATACGAAGCCTTCAGGCCGTTAACCAAGTTGCCGCACTTGCCGCAAATCTCGTTGGGCCGCCTCTGTTTTATCGACCGCCATTAGCACTAATGAACGATGATAGATGACGATTGCGAGTTGCCGTTTGACGGATGTTAGGTATTCATCGAGATCCATTGGCGACGACGAACTCTCTTTTTCTATTTTAATGCTACTCTCAGTCTGACGGAGGTATTGTGATACCAATATCACCGCTTGGTCTAAATCTTTGTGTGCCAACTGCGGTTGGCTATTGAGCAGATGTAGCAGTCCCCGAGTGTCGAGTGCCATACCCACGAAATTTGCAGTCTCAGGGTTAATCAAAATTGTGCTGGAGAATACCTCTGGCTGAAATGCATCTGGCACCGCGCCGAACTTCAGAGCCTGGCGAAAATCTAGTTCCGCATCGTCCGGTTTGTTCGCTTGTCGCAATAACTGAGCACGAAATAATAACACCCGTCCATACATCTTGCGAAAATCAATACTTCGTTGGGCCATTATCTGAGCTTGACTGTCCTTCCACTGTACCCCCGGTTCGACCTCGGGCAGGGATGCGTGGCGTTGCGCGAGAAATGAAATAGCCGTATCCAAACGCTCTAACGCGGTTGATGTGTCTTTGGCTTGATAGCTTTGATAGGCGCCTTGAACATATGACATCGATTGGGAAAACAGACACATACTGTCGCCGCCAAGAAGATCGATACAGTGATTGATGTCTTGTAATGCCTCTGTGATGTGATCCCCAGAAATTGCGATTTGGTAAGCGCGGTTGTTGTAGTAGGTTGCAGTTTCCAACATGGGAAGGCTTGCAAGGCGATCATCCACCTGATACCACTGGTCAATGATTTGCCATTGTTGCCACACTTGAGCTGCCTGAATTGGTGGCCCAGTAGGCAAATTCAACGCGTCATTATCTGAACGACTGGCAATTGCCTGCCGGTTGAGCACGTCACAAAGCGTCATCCGCAGGGTAATCAATTCCGTATCGAGTGATACCGTTACTGGATTGTCCGCATCAGGGAGCAAACTGTTATACAAGTCGATAGCCACTTGATGCTGGCCCATTTTATCATGCCACTGGGCTTGATCTAATTTAATAGGGATACTGTGAGGATCCCAGTTGGTTGCTTCGGCGGTGAGTTTTAGAGCAGTTGTTCGATCGCCGTTATCCCAAGCAATACGCGCGGACGCCTGTTTCCATAACGCAATTTCACCGGGGTACCATTGAATGAACAAAGGAATGGCGACCAACGCGATTAAACATGCGGAGATGCGTCGTCCCGTGTGCTTGGGGACGGACGCTGTGGAAGATACTGGATCACCTAAAGGATCTGGGAAATCAAGTAGTTGCTGCTTATCGTCCGGCATTTGTTATTAACCCTGCGTTAGCTAAGGTAACGAACGTTAGCAAAGTATGTGCAGTGGTCCGGCCGCAGCAGGACTTTCTGTAATGGATTTATCGACCGTTGTAGCTACCGCCGCCATTAGTGTTGGCTGGTGCTACCGGTGCATAATAACTGTTGGCATCGCCAGTGCTGCCAGGGCGATACGGCGCGGCGGATGGTTGTACGGGCGGCGCCGGTGCAACGGGATTGTAGGTTCCGTCAAATTGAGGTGATTGATTTGGCAATCCGGCAGTGTAGGCGGCGGCACCGGAAGTTGCATTGGTACCAGCATTGGGAGACAGAATATAGTCATTATTCCCTGGTGTTGTTGTGGGCGGGGCCACTGCAGCAGGCGTTGCTGGAGTCGTAGGTGCAGCATTGGGGTCATAGAAACCTTGATTGTATTGAGTGGGGTTTCGTTGTAGTGATGTAGCACCTGGCGCGGTAGGATTCGCGATTGGTTGTTGCTGGGGTTGATACGGTTGGTATTCTTGGACTTGCGGTTGTTGTTGTGGCGCCTGATATGGTTGATATTGCTGGGTTTGAGTTTGTTGAGTTTGTTGCTGCGGAGCTTGGTATTGCTGTTGCTGCGGAGCTTGGTATTGCTGTTGCTGCGGAGCTTGGTATTGCTGTTGCTGCGGATTTTGGTATTGCTGAGGCTGTTGTCGCGGCGCCTGATAAGATTGGTATTGCTGACGTTGACCGTCATAAATTGGTTGTTCGGTGGCAGCCGAGTTATATTGTGGCCCAGTTTGTGGTGGGTTTCCTAAATAGTCACTAGTGCCTTGGTCGGTCGAATTATATTGTCTGTTATAGTACCCCTCACTGGTTGTTGGTTGATTAGCGGTTGCAGGTGTTGGCGACGCATAGTCATTGGTGGGTTGGCCGTTGGATCCATAATACGATGCAGCGGGAGCTTCATCTTTGGCAAAATAGCTCATGCCTGGTAGGCTGGTCCAACTCGTTGTTTTACATCCGGCAGAGAGAATGATTGAGGCAAGAATGATGCAGACCAATGGTGACCATTGTTTGGGGGCGATAATCATGACTTTGCGCGTCCTTAGCGAAACGGTTTTTTAACTTTTACATGTCGATAGTGAATAATGTTTGCAGAACATTTTATTCACGACGCGCAAATGTTATCAATTACCGTAAAAATGGGTCAATGCCGCTTTTGGATTATTTTTTAGCGAACGTTAAATTCCAAAGAAAAAACTCCATTGCAGCACGTAATAGTGCAATGGAGTTTGAAAATGTGTATAGCGTGCTCAAAAAATCTAGCTTGTGGCTGCTGCATAACGTGCGGCCACGGCATCCCAATTTACAACATTAAAGAATGCGGCAATGTAATCGGGTCGTCGATTTTGATAATTCAAGTAGTAGGCGTGTTCCCAGACATCGAGTCCTAAAATGGGGGTGCGGCCTTCCATTAGGGGTGAATCTTGATTTGGCGTGCTTTCGACGATGAGTTGCCCGTTATCGACACTGAGCCAAGCCCAACCGCTACCGAATCGAGTCGCAGCCGCAGTGCCAAAGGCTTCTTTAAAATCATTAAAACCTCCACATGCTGCATTGATTGCAGCAGCTAGATCACCCGTTGGTTCACCACCGCCATCAGCAGACATGATCGACCAGAACAGTGAGTGATTTGCATGGCCGCCGCCGTTGTTTCGCACAGCCCCGCGAATATCCTCACTGACGCCAGCGAGATTCGAAATTAAATCTTCGACAGATTGGTCACCGCATTCGCTACCATCTAACGCAGCGTTTACTTTGCTGACGTAACCCGCATGATGCTTGGAATGATGGATTTCCATAGTGCGGCTATCAATGTGTGGTTCTAACGCATCGTATGCGTAAGGAAGTTCGGGAAGTTCATATGCCATGTTATTTTCCTGATGAATAAATGCTTAGTACTTATTTCATTAACGATATGTTTAACAAACGTTATAGTACAAATTGAAAGGGTCATTCCAAATTCATTAATAGTGCTTTAAACCGTAACTGCTATTAAATGGTAACAGAAAGCCCAGAGGCCTTGAAATAAAAGAATACCGGATTATTAACTGCTTCACAATCAGACACACTGTTCTACGATGTGCGAAGCAACCAATGTTTTAGCAAAGGGGCTGAGAATGGCAATTAATAGTCGTTAATAAGGTCAAAACCAAACCTGAAAATGCCGAAAAATAGAGTAACCCCTGTGCTTTAATGAATGTTGCTCAATGAGACGGATATCAAGAGCTTAATGCCTGCTGAAAAAAACAAAAAACGAACAGCTCGTAAGAAACCGATTCACGCTAGGTCTGCGTCGAACGTTCGTGTGTATTCCGAGCAAACGCTGTTGGCGAATCAGCCACGTCTCACCGATTTGATACCACTGAGTCGCTGGGCTTATGCTGCGATGTTATTGGTAGGTGTTGGGGTTATTTATTTGATACAGCTTGGTGCAATGCGGTCATCGATAGAGTCCAGTTCTTTGCCGCTAGAATTATTTTCTCTGAATGGTCCCGGGACGTTGGCAAGTTGGGTTTCTAGCGTATTGCTACTGTTGTTATGTGTTGGCAGTATCCAGGTGTATTTAATTAGACGTTTTAAAGCGGATGATTATAAAGGGCGTTACAAAATATGGCTGTGGGTTGCGGTCATAGCAGCAATCTTGAGTTTTGAACAAGCGACGGGCGCCCATCGACTGTTACAGAATGTGGTGGATCGATTTGCTGCTACTGCACCTTGGACCCAAGCATCATTGTGGTGGATGATGATTGTAAGTGTCGTGGCAACCTACGTCGGAATAAGATTGTTCTTTGAATTGAGCAGCAATATGGGTAGCTTTGCGTTGTTCGTACTCACCGCCATGGGCTATGGAATGGTTGTTTGTTCTCGATTGGAAACGGTGCTAGGAGCGAGTTATCTGACTTCTGCTGAAGGGCAGTCGGTGAGTTTACTTGGAGCGAATCTGTTGATGACGACATTAGCTTGGATCTATGCGCGGACCGTATACTTATCGGCACAAGGAGGGCGGCAAGCTGCGATGATTAGTTCGGCTCACGATCATGAAATTGGTGTCGCTACCAAAAATAATATCGGTACCGCGGACAAAGGTGTAGCGGTTGAGGATGATTTTGAAGAACAAGACATAGCTGGAGATGAAGAACTTGCTGCAGAGTCGGATGTGGAGGCAGAGGACTGGGATGATTTTGATGAAGTGAATGAAGAGTCGGATGCACTAGAAGAAGATGGTGAAGAAGTGCAGGACGAGTATGAGGAAGAGGAGGAGCAGGACGAGTATGAGGAAGAGGAAGACGAGTATGAGGAAGAGGAAGACGAGTATGAGGAAGACGAGTATGAGGAAGAGGAAGTGTTAGAACAAGAGATGCAAGCGGAGTATGCTGAATCGCTAGCGGTGGCAGACGACTCCGAGATTGATCCTGATGATTATGCGGATGCAGGTGAATATGCTGATGCATTGGATGTGGCTGCTCGTGAGTCGAGGATTACACCTGTGTTTGCGTCATCCGTTCAGGGTGTGCCCGATGGAGATGGTTTTGACGAAGATGCTTTTTGGAGCGGTTATGATTTGACAAAGATGTCGCGAAAGCAACTGCGTAAGATGCGGAAAAAAATGGCACGACTCAAACGCCAGCACGCCGGACGCTCGAATTCTCGCGCGGCCTAGGATGATCGTGAATCAGCCAAACCTCCGAACTGTAGGGGTGTCGCTAATCAGTGCACGTGCTACGCTAAATAATTCGGTAGTCAGATGAAGACAATTATAGACAAACACAGGGTAGTAATATGAAATTGTTGGTTGTGGGCACGATTGCCTTTGACAGTGTGGAAACGCCTACAGCATCTCGAGAAAATGTGATGGGCGGTTCGGCAACGTTCTTTTCGTACGCTGCGAGTTATTTTACTCCAGTCAATCTTGTGGGAGTTGTGGGAGAAGATTGGCCTCAAGAAAACACCGAGATGTTCCAGAGTCGAAACATTGATACCACGGGATTGGAAGTTGTGGTTGGCGAAAAGACGTTTTCGTGGAGTGGTAAGTATTTACCGAACATGAATGATCGCGAGACTTTGGAATTAAATCTGAATGTTTTTGGGTCCTTTAATCCTGATTTGCCTGAATCCTATAAAAACACGCCATTTGTGTTTTTAGCTAACGGTATGCCCGAGATTCAACTGCGGGTGCTGTCTCAGATGCGCGAGCCCAAATTGGTCGTGGCCGATACGATGGATATTTGGATTACCGATCATCGCGAGTCACTACTTGAGCTGTTGAAACAGATCGATGGGTTCGTGCTAAACGACAGCGAAGCGAAACTTTTGACGGGCGAAGAGAATCTAGTCGTGGCTGGGCGTAAAGTGTTGGAGTACGGTGTCCGATTTTGTGTGATCAAAAAGGGAGAACATGGAGCGATGTTCTTCTCAAATGATGATTGCCAGGAGTGTTTAGATTGTTATGTTTTACCAGCATACCCAACCGCGGACGTTGTGGACCCGACCGGTGCTGGTGATAGCTTTGCTGGTGGGATGATGGGGTATCTAGCTTCCATAGGGGCAACGGACCTCGATAGCATCAAGAAGGCGCTAGTCTATGGGACGTTGGTGGCAAGCTATAACGTCGAAGATTTCAGTTTGGATCGTATGAAGCAGATTGAACGCTCGGATTTGGATAATCGTTTGGAAGAATTCTGTCGAATGATGACGTTAGTGTAATTCCGTCAGTAGGAAAAAATAAGTGGGGCTTTGCCAGTGAAACCTATGCGAACTTTTGTAGCGGTCAATGTGTCGAGTGACACAACGAAAGCCGCACAACGAATAATGCGGCAGATTGACGACACGGAGATTGGCGCAAAATGCGTGCAGACGCCGAATATGCATATTGCTTTGAAGTTTCTTGGTGAAGTGCAGATTGAAGATACGCCGGAGATTTGCAAGGCTGTGGGCCGAGCAGCCCAGGGTATGTTGAGCTTTATGATCGAATGCGGTGGACTAGATGCTTTTCCGGAACGGAGTCGGCCACGGACAGTCTGGATGGGAGTGCAAACTGGGGTCACGGCAATACGTCAGTTGCAGGAAAGAGTTGATGTGGAAACGCGGCATATTGGCTATCACGGTGAAACTCGTCAATTCCATCCGCATTTAACATTAGCGAGGATACGCTCTACCGTTGAACAGGCTGAGCCATTGCAAGCGATATTTAATAAATATCCGGTGGGTGCCGACTCCGATTCCACCACGATTGTGACAACGGAAACTTGGGTCGATGAAGTGATTGTCTATGCCAGTATTATGGAGCGTGGCACGCCGAGTTACGAAGTGCTTGGCCGCAGTCGGTTACGGTAGCGGAAACCGACTGTAATGGGGTTAGCCGTGAACCGGGGGCGCAGCCTCGCTATCGGGAAACTAGTTTTTAGCCGCAGGTTCATTTAGAAAATAGTCTGCTTGTTTTAATGGATACACTCGGGCACCTAAGGTGATTTGTTTTTCTACTGGTTGACCTGACCGAGTCCATTGAATCTTTACGCTATCGCCAGCGTGTAATCCAAATAGTCTCCGCTGCAGTATGGTCGTATTGGTTAATTCAGTCCCAGCAAACCGCTTTAGTATATCGCCAATTTCGATTCCTGCCGTTTTTGCGGGTCCCGCAGGCGTTACCTTTGTTACTTGCAATCCTTCGTCCGTCTTACGAACATTTAGTCCAAGTGCTCCCGGTTGCACAGGCGTACCTTTTCGAAGTCGAGAAAGAACATCATGAAAAACCGCTTCGCAGCTTCGGGCATAACCCATTTTTCCAACGAGCGCCTGTTGGGGTAGTGTGTGCCCCCCTAATCCGACAAGTTGTCCTTTTAGATTTACTATGATCGTACCCCGCGATCCGAGGTCGATGGCAGCATCTGTCACTAGCCACGGCGTCAACAGCCCTTTGTGCAGAAGATATCGTTCGTTGTCGGATACCAGCCCGAGGCGGATGTCTAGTTTGGCACGAGAGAAGTTGTTACTGCGATTCCCAAATCCAACGACCAGGTCGGCAGTTGCTAGTTTTTCTGCAGGCGCAATCGGAATGAAAGGGTGTTTGCCTTCGTTAATCTTAAAAACTGCAATATCATAGTCATATTCAATTGCTATCAGCTGCAACCGTGAGTGACTAGATATTGATTTGCCGTCCTTGGTGATCGGTTGATTAGTTTTCGGCAGTACATATTCGCAGTTATTGCCAAGTGGTAACAGATGAGCGGGACAGATCAATGTATCACCACTGATTGCGACGCCGAGCGTCCAGGTACCTATTTGTTGCTGGGCGTTCGTGGTGCTTGTTCGCGAGCTCGCGACATTATCGACATGTCCGATTGCAATGACTGCCGGCGATACGGTGCGGGCGGTGTGTCGAAGCATTTCTGCTAGGTTGGCTGAATTCGTTTGAGCAGAGACAGAATCCGGCACCAACGTTGGTAATAAGACAAAGACAGCAAGGAAGACTGTTAGGTAGCACCCACAGGAAAAACCGACAGGGTTGGACGGACGTAAATTTCGCCCGTCAACCCTATTGGTCATGATCGTCGTAGTTCTATTTCGCAGTTCATCAGCGATTGCTGTCATGGTTTAACTATTGGGTTCGGTTTCCTGTGGCGGTGGGGTTGTCTCCAGTTCATCATCGAGTCCGAAGCCAGCTGCTGCGAATATGAGCGGCTTAATTTCTTCGATAACATCTTTATTCTCAGCAAGAAACGCGCGGGCTTTCTCTTTGCCTTGCCCCAGATAGGTATCGCCGTATTTGAACCACGATCCAGCGCGAGTTAGCACACCATGCTTAACTCCCATATCAATCAAGTCACCTTCAAAGCTGATTCCATGTGTGTGCATCATGTCAAATTCAGCGATTCGGAACGGCGGAGCCACTTTGTTCTTGACGATTTTACAACGAACACGTTGTCCGATGACTTGATCGCCATCTTTGAGTTGGCCAATTCGACGCACATCAATTCGAGATGAGCAATAGAACTTCAGGGCACGACCGCCGGGAGTTGTTTCTGGACTGCCAAACATCACTCCAATCTTCTCTCGAATTTGATTGATGAAGATGACGGCCGTTTTACTTTTTGCAATCGCTCCTGTCAATTTCCGCATCGACTGGCTCATGAGTCTGGCTTGTAAGCCAACGTGGCTATCCCCAATTTCACCTTCTAGTTCACGGCGGGGAACGAGTGCTGCGACGGAGTCAATGATAATGACGTCGACAGCATTGGATTTCACGAGCATCTCAGTTATCTGCATTGCCTCTTCGCCATGGCTAGGTTGGCTCACAAGCAAAGTATCGAGCTCGATCCCTAGTTTTTTTGCCCAACTCGGATCAAAAGCATGTTCCGCATCAATCATTGCGGCGATACCGCCAGCTTTTTGAGCTTCAGCGGCAACATGCAAAGCTATCGTTGTTTTACCACTGGATTCCGGTCCGAAAACTTCGATGATTCGCCCGCGGGGAATACCTTGGCCCCCGAGTGCCATATCCAACGAAAGACTTCCGGTAGGGATACCTTCAATCTTATGTCGTTTGGCGCTGCCGAGCGGCATAATCGACCCTTCGCCAAATTGTTTTTCAATCTGTTGTAATGTCGTTTTTAAATGTGCGTTGCCAGCAAATAGTTTTGCGTTAGGTGTGGTTGCCTTGGATTTGGCTTTGGTCCCTTTCGCTGCCTTCTTCGCTCGGGCTTTTGGTTTGGCTTCCGCTGCAGGAGTTGCTTCGGCAGCAACTGGTTTTCCTGAAGCTGCAGTCGCTTGACTGGAATCTACTGATTTATCTTCCATTGTTGTACCTGTGACTTCCTTGTCCAATTTTTCAGACTCGTCTGTTGATGGGTTTTCAGAATTGTTACTGCTTGTTTGTTTGATTGCAACCATTTTATTCTTCCTTTATGGATAACTAATTAATTCAATTCAACCGGTTTGAAGTTTTTTTTTGACATTTGATTGTCAATACAAAATGAAAAACCACCAAAGAACACTCGGTAAATGCTCATAAAACCGTAAAGTGTACAAAAAACCACCTAGTGAACACCTGACCACTATATCGACATTGAGGCGCTAATTCAAGAGTCTTTTGCTATTTTTCTTAACTGGCTTCAAATTTAAAAATAGCGTTCTCACGACTTTGCTCGTTAAGGATGTGATCTGCTTTATGAGCGACGGTCCCTTGGCGACAAAAGAACTATCGCATAGCGGTGTGACACGTTTGGTCACTGGGATAAATAAAAATATAAAAAAGACAAAAAAGAAATGTGCGGTAGCATTGATAAGCCAACTGGTATTTTATTTAAGGAACCGCTTATGCTCGCGTTGAAGCGACAGCGGGTAAACTTTTGCAGGGGCTTGCTCGGACTGCACGGTGTTTCGGCATGTAAACCGAACTCCCAAAACCGACAACGATGTGGGCGTGTCGGAATTTATTTGTGGATAGAAGTGTTCGCAATGTTAGCCTACAATTGTTGTTTATTGTTTCCCACAACCCACACAGCAATGCCACAGAACGCAACACAATGAAGACTGATGAAATACGCGAAAAGTACCTTAGTTTCTATGAGTCCAAAGGGCACACTCGATGTGCTAGCGATGTATTAGTGCCGACGTGGGACCCCTCGGTCTTATTTACTCCCGCCGGAATGAATCCATTTAAGGATCATTTCTTAGGGAAGGTAAAATTAGAGTTCAAGCGGGCAACAAGCAGCCAGAAATGTTTGCGGACCGGAGACATTGAAAACGTTGGTCGCACATCCTATCACCATACATTTTTTGAAATGCTTGGTAATTTCAGTTTTGGCGACTATTTCAAACGAGAAGCAATTACATGGGCTTGGGAGTTTCTCACGGCGGAACAGTGGCTCGGCTTAGATGCCGGTAGGCTTAATGTTACGGTTTATCAAGATGACCAAGAAGCGGCGAATATTTGGCAACAAGAAATCGGTTTATCTACCAGCCGTATTACTTTTATGGGCGAGGATGATAATTTCTGGCCAGCGGGTGCACCTTCAAATGGTCCGGATGGCGTGTGCGGCCCGTGCTCAGAAATTTTCTACTTAGATGATAAGGGCGAAGAAGTTGAAATTTGGAACTTAGTGTTCACTCAATTCAACCGCGTTGGTGATCCCCCCGAAAATCTGCGGCCGCTTCCGAGCCAAAATATTGATACGGGCATGGGGCTTGAGCGGATCGCGGCTGTGATGCAGGACGTTGATACTAATTACCACATTGATAGTTTACGACCGATCGTGGAAGCGGCGGGCGAGATTTGCTCAGCCGACTACGTTCCAGATTCTCAAACCGGTCGCCGCTTGCGTCGTATATGTGACCATGTACGAGCATGCACATTTGCAATTCATGAAAATGTTTATCCTGGGCCGAACAAAGAAAAATATGTTATCCGCAGGTTGCTGCGTCGAGCGGTATTAGATGGTCATCAACTTGGATTGAGTGATCCGTTTCTGTATCAACTTGTGCCAAACGTGATCGAGCAAATGCAAGCTGCGTATCCGGAGCTAACGGAAACTGCCGATCGAGTACAAAGTGTGATTAAGCAAGAAGAAGCGACATTCTTGACAACCTTGGATGAAGGCTTGGAACGCATTCACAGTGTATTTGAAGAAATGCAGGAGCAGGGCAAGGTTATTGTCGAAGGCAGCGTTGCTGCCGAGTTATATCAAACGTACGGTGTACCACCGGAATTAACCGAGTCCATCGGCAGTGAAAAATCCTTTACATTTGACTGGGACGGCTTTCGTGAGGCGATGTTGCAACATGGTGTCGAATCGGGTAAAGCTCAGTTTGAGTTGTTCAAAACCGGACCGATTGAAAGTTTGAAACGGTCCCTTAAAGAGACTGAGTTCCTCGGGTATGACGAAGACAAAGCAGTGGCAACGATTAAGGGCCTGATTGTAACGAGCCCGAACAGTGGGGACCAACTTGCTGATCGAGTTGAGTCTGTAGCGGGACAGCGTTTGATCGTTGTGACGGATCGTTCGACCTTTTATGGTGAGTCGGGTGGCCAAGTCGGTGATGCCGGACGCATTGAAAATGAACAAGGTTTGTTCATTGTTGAAGATACCCAAAAGGATGCAGGTTTATTGTTGCATTATGGGTATTTAGAATCTGGGTGTTTGTCAGCAGGCGATAAAGTCACGGTGGTTTTTGATGCGGAGCAGCGGCAGGCAATCCGCCGAGCGCATTCGGCAACTCATATTTTACACCATGCACTACAGACTAATTTAGGAACACATGCTCAACAACAAGGCTCAAAAGTTGAGATGGATTGGTTGCGTTTTGACTTTACGAATATGGAAGCTGTTGCTGACGACGTGCTGTTGAAAATTGAGTTAGATGTGAATGCGTTGGTGAAAGCGCAGGAGTCGATTCAATGGGAAGTGTTGCCGCTGGTCGACGCACGGTCCCAAGGTGCCATGATGTTGTTTGGCGAGAAATACCCCGACCCTGTGCGGATGGTTACAATGGGAGAGTTCTCTCGAGAACTGTGTGGCGGTACACACTTATCCAATACAGAAGATATTTTACTGTTGGAAATCATCTCGGAAGAAGCTGTATCCGCTGGTACTCGTCGCATCACGGCATTGACGGGCGAACGTTGTCAAAAACATCATGTAGAAATGATACAACTGCATGAACAGCTTTTAGTGTTGTTGAACTCGGACGGCAACAAATCCGGCAGCAGTGGATTGCTCGAATGTATCGAAGCCTTGGCCCTGCGAGTGCGAGCCTTGAAGAAACAATTAGCGGGAGGCGGAGCAGCGGAGCAGTTGGATTCGCCTGTTGAGAGTTCAACGGTTGCGGTGGAGTTAAACTACCAACAGGTGCGGAGTGCCTTGCGACATTGCGCTCGGTTGTTGAATGTTGCCGTGGTTGATTTGATGTCGCGTGTGGAGGCAATGTTGCAGGAGTGTGATCGCTTAAAGGAAGAGATTGAACAACAGGCGACGAGTGAGGATCTTTCTGCGGACAGTTTGCTGGAACAGGGTGAAGAAATCAACGGTGCAATGGTTGTGGTGGCTGACATTGGTGGCGCTAATCCTAATTTAATGCGACAATTGATTGATCAGATTCGCAAGAAAACCGAGCGTTCGGCAATTATGCTACTTGGCGCCCAAGGCGATTCCAAAGTTGTATTAGTCGCTGGAGTCAGCCGAGAATTGGTGGCTGAAGGAATCAATGCTGGCGATTGGGTACGTGAAGTGGCTCCCGTTGTAGGTGGCGGAGGTGGCGGTAAGCCAGATATGGCTCAAGCGGGCGGCAAAGATCCGTCACAAATCGGAGCAGCCGTCGAAAAAGCTCGCCAAGTATTGTTAGAGATGATTGGTGGCGAATAGCAGGTGTTTTTTTTCGTGGCTGGTAGGATCTGAACGTCGATTAACTGAAAAAACGGGCACACGCTGCCGTTGTTGGTAGAGCGTACCCGTTAGTGGTCAAAGTTACTGTACGCGTTTAGAGCAATCCGTTTAGTGCGGCCATGGCAGCATCGTAATCAGGTTCATCAGTTACTTCGCTAACGGTTTGAGCGTATTGCACAACACCTGCTGCGTCGAGAATAAAAACGCCTCGAGCAAGTAGCTTGATTTCTTCGATCAACATTCCCCAGTTGTTGCCAAACGTGCGGTCTTGATAGTCACTGACTGTGCGGATGTTTTCGATGTTTTCATCGCCACAGAAACGTCCTTGAGCGAACGGCAGGTCGAGCGATACTGTGACAGCATTGATTTGGTCGCCTAGGCCAGCAACGGCTTCGTTAAACTGTTTGGTCTGAATCTGGCAGACACCGGTGTCTAGGGAAGGAACGACACTAAGTAGCGTTGGTTTACCGAGCAAGCACTCTTTGGTCATGGCTTGGAGTCCATCTTCCCAGTAGTGCATGGTGAAATCTGGAGCAGATTGCCCAACAGTGACAGCTTCGCCGGCTAACGTAAGTGGGTTTCCTTTAAATGTAACTGCTTCGGGGCGCGACATAATAAATTCCTTGTAGTGATATGTTTACGTAGATTTCTAAGAGCAATACTTGCTTGTTTAAATCATCAGAAGCTTAGTATCTAATACTGCAGAGATTTGCACAAGAAGGGTGTATAGAACGGATGAGTATTTACACCCGGCACTTAGAACCACGGAGGTTTTTCGCCAACGGCAGGCATCTCGATGACTTTAACATCATGAATCCCCGGATGCGATTCGAGATCCTGCGTCACTTCTACTGGCGGAATGCTATCAAGATTGAGAACACCAATCGCTTTGCCGCCAGGATGGTCGTTGATGGCGCGCCCCACTGACATTTGTGCAATGTTAATTTCATGTTGGCCTAACGCTGAACCCATCAGGCCAATAATGCCGGGGACATCGTTATGTATAAACACGAGCATATTGCCATCGAGGTATGATTCTAATCGCATACCGTCGATTTGAATCAAACGTGGCATGTGGTTTCCGAATACAGTACCACCTGCCGTGTAAGATTGTTTATCGGTTTCAATAGTCGCTGTAATTGACGAGCGAAATGCACTCATTTCACTGGTGATATTTTCCTTTAGCTCGATACCACGTTCTTGCAGTAGAACCTTGGCGTTCACAATGTTGACGTTTGTGTCTAACGCTCGTTGCAGTAGCCCAGCACAGAGAGAGGCAGTCAGCAGTTGAATATCTTCCTTGCTTACTTCACCACGATATTCGATGGTGAGTTGTTTGACATTGCCCTGTTGCCATTGAGCGAGAAATATTCCCATGCGATAGGCGAGGTCGAGGTAGCCCGCTAGTGCCTCAAGTGTAGCAGGGTCGACTGCTGCCATATTCACAGCGTGCCGAATGACTCCGGTGGTCAGATAATTGATGGCAAGATTAACGGCTTCAACGGCAACTTGTGTTTGTGCTTCTTCCGTACTCGCTCCGAGGTGCGGAGTGCACAGGACGCCGGGCTTTTGAAAGAGGGGGCTGTCCGTACAGGGTTCGGTTTCAAAGACGTCGAGTGCGACGCCGGCGAGTGTGCCATCATCGATGCCAGCCGCTAGAGCGGACTCGTCGTAGATACCCCCACGAGCACAGTTTATTAGCCGCGCTCCTGGTTTGATGATCTTGAGTTCTTCGTGGCCAATGAGCCCTTTGGTTTCTGCGGTCAATGGAGTGTGCACGGTTAAATAGTCAACTCGTGGCAACATGTCATGCACCGCATCGCAAAGCTCGAGTCCAATTTTTCCGGCTTGTTCACTCGTTAGAAATGGATCATACCCGATCAATTCCATTTGGAATGCCTTGGCACGCTTGGCCACTTCGATGCCGATACGTCCGAGGCCAACAATGCCGAGCACCTTATCAGCGAGTTGGGCACCCATGTACTTTTTGCGTTCCCATTTCCCTGCTTGGAGGCTATGGAATGCGGGGGCTACGTTTCTTGACAGAGCCAGCAGCAACGTCAATGTGTGTTCGGCCGTGCTAAATGTGTTCCCGGTCGGAGTGTTCATGACAATGATACCCTGCCGAGTGGCAGCAGCCTTGTCGATGTTGTCTGTTCCGACACCGGCCCGAACGATGACTTTGAGTCGTGAATTTCCGATCAGAGATTTTTCGGTCAATGTTACTCCGCTGCGACAAATCACTCCGTCCGCCTCGAGCAAGGCATTGCGTAAATCGTCACCTGCTAGACCTGTGCAGACGTCATATTCGATGTCGGCATGTTGGTCTAGAATCGCAAGCCCTTGTTGGGCGATGTTGTCGAGCACGATAATTTTGGGCATGGTGTTGATCTTGTTGACGATATGCGGCAAAGCCGAGTTGGTTATTGAAGCAGAGTGGTTTTGCGTGCTAGTGTCACGCGGGAGTGTTATTAATTCGAACAGCTATTCTGAGTATAAAACGATTTCATGAAATCACGAAGGGCTAATACTCCCTCTTGTGGCATGGAATTATAGATCGAAGCACGAATACCGCCGACGCTGCGGTGACCCTGCAAGCTGGTTAAGCCTTGATCGTTTGCTTGTTTCAGAAATAACTCAGTGAGTTTCTCAGATGGCAAGCGAAACGTTACGTTCATGAGCGAGCGGTTCGCAGGTACTGCGTGCCCAGAGTACATATCCGGTAGCTCATCAATAGTTGCATAGAGCAGTTCGGCCTTATTGCGATTGATTTGGTCCATCTGTTCCAGGCCGCCAATATCGTTTAGCAGCCACTGGCACACTAGATCGACCATATAAATCGAAAATGTGGGTGGGGTGTTGTACAGGGAATTGGCGATGGCATGATTGCGGTAATTCAGATAGCCGGGGCATTCGTTGATAGTGGGGGCCAGCAGATCTTTGCGTATGACGACAATCGTTACTCCGGCAGGACCAGCGTTCTTTTGCGCACAGGCGTAAATCATCCCATAATTATTCATGTCGACGGGGCGACTGAGGAAGTCGGACGAAGCGTCACAAATCGTAGGCACCGTATCAAAACTCAAATCGTCTTGGAACTGAATACCTTGAATTGTTTCATTGGAGGTGTAGTAGAGGTAAGCGGCGTCATTCGTGACAAGTGACTGTAGGTCTGTTTGGTTCGGTAAATCGCTGTAGCCGTTTTCCTTTCCGGACCAAATCATCTCGGTTCCGTGGCAGTTAGCGGCTTCTTGGTGCGCTTTGTCGCTCCAAGTTCCGGTGACAACATAGTTTCCCCGGTTTGTGTCAGATTGGAGAAAATTGATTGGGACCATCGAAAACTGTAATCGTGAGCCGCCCTGTAAAAAGAGCACTTCAAAATCATCGTTGGCTCCAAGTAACTGTCGGATTCCATCTCGAGCAGAGTCTAACACGTCGATAAAGGCGGCACTGCGGTGACTGATTTCGAGGATGCTCGCTCCACAACCGCGAAAATTTAGTATTTCCCGTTGCGTTTGCTCAAGAACGGGCAATGGCAGCCCAGCGGGGCCAGCACTGAAATTAAAAGTACGATTGTGGTTGGGCATTAGTTTGGCAACATACGTGGAAAAAGAAGGTTCTAAGTTGCGATTTTAGAGGTAGATTGTGATTTTGTACACACCTCAGGGGAGGCACGTGGATAAGCCCGCGACTGTCGTTTTTTACATATAAACCAACGGCACTCCCCGCTTTGTTCGGGGATTGTTGTGTTTGATTGTGTCTATTAATAGCGTCCGCGGGAGACGTTTTCGTTTGCCATACGAGTGTTGGCGGATTCGGTAGAGCTATTTCTGAGTTGTTGGTTCAGTGAGGCGATTCTTGTTGCGAGTTCCGTTTGTTGGTTGTCTAAGATGTAGGACCGTTGATACTGAGCCAGCGCTAGTTCGGTGTTACCTTGGGAATCGTTAAGAGCTGCTAATGCTTTCCAGGCGCGCGGGTGATTGCGGTCGATGGAACATGCTTGCTCAAGATGTTTTCTGGCTGCTTGCGCGTCGCCGGACTCTTGGTATAGGCGTGCTAGTTCAACTGCTGGATCTGCTAGATGTGGTCGGTCTTTGCCCCAATTCACCAGCAAGTCAAATGCTTCTTGTTTACGATTAGTTTGGGTTAATAAGACGGCGAGTCCACGGTGACAATCGCTATGGTCGGTGTCGAGGTCCAAGCAGCGATTGTAGAGGGCTTCGGATTCTTGGAGGAACCCACTATCGCGATTTTTTGTACCCATACGATGGTAGACGGAAGCGAGATTGTAATACGCATCGGCATTGGTTTCGTCCGTACCCAGTGCATATTGGAATCTCTCAATTGCAGCGGGGTAGTTTCCCGTCTGGAATAATTCGACTCCCTGTTCATTCCAGCCGTTTGCTGTTAAACCGCAACCCATATGCAGGCAGATGCTTGCTAGAAATAGGATGGTTGTAACGTATTTGGCGAATCGACCGTATTGATGACGGCGGCTGTTGGATAACTGATACATAATCTTCCCGCTTGAAAAACGAATTGCGATAAGAAGATTAGCGATTAGACGTATTACGGGCAAGATTAATTATCTTGAGCAGCTTAGATGGCAGTTTTAGAGTATCCTAGGTTGCGAACGACTTCTAGGATTTCGCTGCATGTTGGGAAATTACGACCACTACTACGTTTGTAGGCTTCATAGGCCATCATGAATTCCCGTTCTTCGACCGAGTAATCGCGCTCGCATGTTGTTGGATCGATGTTTCGACGGCGAGCTGTCTTTTCTATTGTGCCTGCTGAGTTATTCATCTTTTTCTCTCCCTAAACTTTGATTGTGTTCTTGGTGTTAGATTGGATTCGCATTTTGATTCGAACGGGGACAACGTCTAAGTTGTAGCACGCTTGAGACAATGTAAAGATTCCACATCTTTGCCGGTCAGGCAGGAGAGATAAGACAGAAAAGATGTAACGATTAGGAAAACTGGTGGGTTTTGCAAGAGTTTACGGATTACGGGATATTTACGGTTATAAGGGAGTAGCGACTTAGGACGTCACATAATCTTCTATCCCTGAATAATCACAGCATGCTTGCGTAGCGGTAGGCCTCGTGTTTTGTTATGACGGGCAGCATCAGGAGCGGTTGAAGTATTTTCGCAGCATATCTTCGGCAGCTTGTTTAGAGTCTTCTGAGCTTTCGGCTTCCGGTGGTCGTTTGGGGAGCTTGATCGGTTTGCGTTTTTTTCCCGATGTTACGGCACTGTCGTCTACTGCGGCATCTTGTCCTTCTTCGCTGTCGTCAGTCGATCCTTCACCTTCTATAGTTGGCTCGATGTTGTTTGTGTCTTCGAGCTTGAATTGTCGCGTGACAGTATCAGAATTATCAGAGTTCATGTCTTCTTGAATCGAAGTTTCTAGCCAGCTTGCAATACTATCATCATCAGAACTGCCGGCGTCGGTGTTGCGCGAAGCACTGCGTTGTGCAACGTCCTCAACACCTTGAATTTTCGGTTGTTTTGTACCACCAAGACTGTGGTCGAGCACGAGTTTAAATGAGAGCGGTCCAACGACTAACTTGTCACCATTATTCAGGATGGTAACGCTTTCCACTCGTTGGTCATTAACAAACGTACCGTTTTTACTACCAAAATCACGAATTGCAATTTGAGAATCGGTAATGATGATCGCACAGTGGTGACGGCTGATGGCATCACTCTTGGGGCGCAAATGACAATCCTCACCGCGACCAATGAAAAACTTGGAAACGGGAATTGTAATCTCTTTGCCTTCACTGGGGCCCTTGAGGACGCATAGTTTAGCTTTCATACATCGATCACTTTTAGGTTTGACGACAAAACAATAAAATAAGAACTAAGCGACGTCAATCAAACCACAAGTCACAGCGATGAAGCCGTTAACATTATTCCAAATTCATCCCCAAAAGGAAATACCTTTAATTTCTTACCACGAGAAAAATAAATTGTGGCAAGTTGTTTGTGAACTTGTATTTTGGAACAATGCGAGAGAAGCGTTTTTATTATTATAGAATACTAGCAGTAAATGGGGCCGAAGTCAAACTTAAATACCCCCCCCGAATAGTGGAAAATATTACCGCTTCATATTCCAAGTATCGGCTTTAAATTTTGAGTCTTGGAGTGCGGTGGTTATGCGTTTTTCCTCGTCGATTAACGGCTTTTCTATAAAAACAGTGTCAAATAATTTCCGTAGATTTGGCACCCACGCTGACTGCAATGTATCCGCGTTCATATCGGAATTGCTCAATTCGTGGATGCCAGGTAAATCAGGCGCAAATACTGACTGTCCTGTCAGTATACTGCCGTGTTGCAGCACATAATTGCGACACCTCCGCTGTGCACTACCGGCTATTTTGAAATCTCTCAGCACTACGTCACACGGGCAACGTCTTTGAAAGCACAGGAATGAATTTTGTTGGTCGTCTGACGTCTGTTTTGCATTTGCGGTTGTTGCTTGAATGTCAAATTGCTGCAGCGTATCAATTAACGATTTGTGTACAAGATCATAAACATGCGAGATTTGTTGTGACGCAAGATATTGACTGGGAAAAATGAGGCTGTACGTTAGTTCTTGGTCGTGCAGCAAGGCTCCACCACCGGTTGAGCGTCTCAGCCATGGCACTTGCTGGGCACATTCGTGATTTTGAGCTTCTTCATAGGATTGAAAATAGCCCAGCGACAGCGTGGCGGGATTCCATTGATATAGCCGCAGGACAGCTTGTTTGTTTACTTGAGCCGCGAGCAATAGCATTTCATCGACAGCCATATTCCAGCTACCGGATTGAGGTGGATCTAGAATCAACCGCATCTCTGGGAATGTTAATCCTGCTTGGGCGTCCATTTCAATATTGATGGTTGAATGAGGAGCTGCGGCAAGCACTTCGGGAGATTCTTGCACAATGGCCTCAAGTGTCTTGGCAAAGGCATCCAGTGTTTGTTTGCTTTCCGTTTCGGTCGGTTCCATCATCATCGCTTCATGTACGGTCAACGGAAAATAGACAGTCGGCGGATGATATCCATAATCGAGCAATCGTTTAGCGATATCCATGGCGGGTTGATTGAGGCCCTTCTGTTTACCAATCGATTCAGCACTAGCGACAAATTCGTGCATGCAGCGATTTCCCAAGGGGACATCAAGAAACCCTTTGACTTGACTTAGCAAGTAATTCGCATTTAGCACCGCATTTTCAGCAATCCGTTTTAGCCCGACTGGACCATGCGACAAGATATAGCTATACGCTCTTACTAATACCCCCACGTTGCCGAAAAAACTACGCACTCGACCAATAGATTTTGGGCGATCGTTATCAAGGAAATAAGTTTGTGAATCATCATCGAATCCAACGATCGGCTTAGGTAAGTAGGCCCCTAGTTCAGCGGTTACACAAATTGGACCAGCGCCTGGACCTCCGCCGCCATGTGGTCCACTAAATGTTTTATGTGGATTGAAGTGCATCATATCAGCTCCGAAATCACCGGGCCGAGTGATTCCTAGGATGGCATTCATATTCGCCCCGTCGAGGTAAATGAGCCCTCCGACGTCGTGCACCAAATCAGAGATTTCTTGGACTTGATCGTCAAACAACCCCAACGTACTGGGGTTTGTGATCATAAATACGGCGGTTTGATCATTCAATTGTTCTTTAAGTATTTGGATATCGACTCGACCATCGCTGCAACTCGGGATGGTCACAAAATCAAATCCCGCCATACGAGCACTTGCTGGATTTGTACCATGAGCGCTATCGGGTGCGAGGACAGTCGTGCGTTTTTCACCACGCTCACGATAATACGCCGCCGCCAACATCAGTGCTGCCAACTCTCCATGTGCTCCAGCAGCAGGTTGCAGCGAGACAACGGGCAAGCCGGAAATTTCGGCGAGCATATCCTGCAGACCATATAGTATTTGTAACATTCCCTGCACAGTCTCAGCAGGTTGATAAGGGTGGATTTGTGCCAGTCCATCAAACGCTGCGATTCGCTCGTTACGTTTGGGGTTGTATTTCATGGTGCAGGAACCGAGCGGGTAATAATGCGTGTCGACACTCATGTTAAGGGTCGAAAGGTTGGTGAAGTGTCGGACTACATCAGGTTCGGAAATTTCAGGCAGTGGTGGTGCAGACGTTGCGAGCGCACCTGCTGGGAACCATTCTGCAGGGTCCTGTTTAGGTACATCACTTGCCGCCAGACAAACCCCGCTGCGGCCGGGTTGCGAGAGTTCAAAAATCAGATTGGTGGCTTGAGTGTTACGCATGATGGTATTTGTTTTGGCTATTGGTTTGTCGGTGGATTCTTTGATACATGTGCGCTAACAATCGCTTTGGCGTTTTGCTTACTGAGTAAGAACATTGACGAGCTCATCGATTTCCTGTTTCGTTCGTTTTTCAGTGATAGTAATCAACAAACAATCTTCCAACTCGTCGTACCATTGTCCTAGTGGCAGACCGGCAAGGATGTTGTTTTCGCAAGCTTGCTGTAGCAGTTGTTGCACATCGTTCTGAGTATCTCTGACAACAAACTCCTTGAAAAACCCGTCACTGAACGCTAGTTCAAATCGGTCATGTTGCGTTAACTGTTTGGCGGCATAGTGCGCTTTTTGAGTGCAGAGGTTTGCTACGTCTTGCATGCCTTGTGGGCCCATCAAAGACAGATAAATGGCAGCTCGCAACGCAAACAACCCTTGGTTTGTACAGATATTGCTGGTCGCTTTTTCTCGGCGAATGTGTTGCTCTCGAGTTTGCAATGTTAACACCCAACATTGCTTATCATCGCGGTCCACGGTTTCTCCGGCGATTCGTCCCGGAAGCCGGCGTACGAATGATTCACGACAGGCCATGATGCCTAAATAGGGGCCGCCATAGAGTAGGGGGGTACCAAGTGATTGACCTTCAGCCACAACGATATCTACTCCAGCATCTCCAGGGCGCTGCAAAATACCCAAGCTGATGGGGTCAACACTACACACGAGTAGTGCGCCCTGTGCATGTGCTATTTCCGAGATCAACGTTACATCTTCGACGTTACCAAAAAAATTCGGATTTTGAATCAGAACAGCAGCGGTATCTTCATCGACCACTTGGGCAATTGCCTCTACTGGTGTTGTTCCAGTCCCGCAGTCGACGATGACCATCTCGGTGCCAATACAAGCGAAATAGGTTTTCAGAATTTGCCGGTACTCAGGGTGGACGCTACTGGCGACGACAACTTTTTTGTTGCGGCGAGTGACGCTCATCGCCATCAACATCGCTTCAGCGGCTGCCGTCCCACCGTCATACAAGCTGGCATTGGAGACGTCCATTCCGGTTAACTGGCAGATCAGGGTTTGATATTCAAACATGACTTGCAGGTTGCCTTGACTCACTTCGGGTTGATAGGGAGTGTAGGACGTATAGAATTCACCGCGTGAAGCCAAAGCATCCACAACAGCGGGCACAAAATGGTCGTAACTACCACCTCCCAAAAAGCAGGTTTGCTCATTGATGCTTTTGTTTTGCACCGACAGTGCCTGCAAATGCGCAGTCAGTTCCATTTCTCCAAGGCCAGCGGGAATATTCAATGCGCGCTTTAATTGCATATCTTGTGGGATGCATTCAAATAGCTCCTCGATGGATGCAGCGCCGATTGCTGCGAGCATTTCGGCTTGTTCATCATCAGTATTAAAGACGTACGGCATATCTAGGTTGTGTTTCTATATAGCTTGTGGTCGTATTGTCAGACGAGGAATTTAAGAAGACTCGGCACACTGTTTTTGATAAGCAGCGAAGTCGAGTAGGTTATCTGGTAAAACTCCAGAAAGCTTGACCTTCATAATCCAACCGGCAGTGTAGGGATCGTCATTGAGAGTTTCGAGTTGATCGGTCAACTCGTCATTCACAGCGATCACTTCCCCAGAGACAGGACTATACATAGGACTGACAGCTTTGACCGATTCCACTTCACCGAATTCTTGTCCTGCTACTACTTGATTACCGACATCAGGTAATTCCATATAAACGAGATCCGTAAGTTGTTCTACTGCAAACGCAGAGATACCAACGGTAGCAATTGTTTCTCCGTTTTCTCCAGTGGTACTGACCCATTCATGAGTTGGGCAATACATTAATTCTTCAGCATTCATTCAATTGTTCCTTATGGTGCATCAACATCAGCGGCCAAGTGTGTAACCGAGCACATTGTAATGTTTGTTTTTGATTCAATTAAGTACGTTTATAAAACGGGAGCTTACAGGTGATTGCGGGTAGCATCTTGCCGCGAACATCGATTTCAAGTGCGGATCCGAGTGGCAGGTTGAGTTGGTCAACATACCCCATTGCGATGGGGTGTTGTAATGTTGGTGAAAAGGAACCGCTGGTGACTTCACCAATGACTTGGCCATCACAATAAATAGTATAACCTGCACGAGCAGCCCGCTTTCCCTCTAACTGGAGTCCAATGCGAGTGCGTTTCACGCCGTTGGTTTTTGTTTGTCGAATTGCTTCACCGCCGATAAAGTCACGGTCGTTACCCATGGGGTCTTGCAAACTAACGGCAAACCCCAGTCCCGCTTCGAGTGGATTGAGTTGTTCATTGAGTTCGTGTCCATAGAGCGGCATGGCAGATTCCATTCTCAATGTATCACGCGCTCCGAGTCCAGCGGGAGCGATGTCATGGGCTCGGCCAGCCGCAAAAATATTTTGCGTCACTTGCAGCGTTTGGTCAGCCTTCAGAATCAACTCGAATCCATCCTCGCCGGTATAGCCGGTGCGGCTGAGGATGCAGGGTTTTTTCATTTGGTTGGTAACTTTGGCGCGAAAGTATTTCATCGCCGAAATATCAAAATCAAACAACGGTTGTATGGTCTCGAGTGCGGCAGGTCCTTGGACTGCAAGCATGGCGGTTTCCACGGTGCGGTCCTGAATTTCTACAACAGATTCATCAGGCCATTGAGCGGTAATCCACTCAACGATTTTTTGACGGTTCGACGCGTTGACAACTAGTAAGAAATACCGCGCGCCGGTGGGTGATTCCAAGTGGTAGACCAAAACATCATCGAGGATTCCGCCTTCGTGATTGCAGATCAGTGAATAACGGACTTGTCCAAGTTGCATATCGAGAACGCTGCGTGTTAACAAGCGATCGAGTAATTCGCCTCCGCTAGGACCATCAAAGCGGATTCTGCCCATGTGCGAGACGTCGAACATGGTGACGGCACTGCGGGTCGCTTGGTGTTCTTGCACGATCGATTGATACTGTATTGGCATTGACCAGTTTGCAAAATCGACCATGCGGGCACCTTGGTCAACGTGCCATTGATACAGAGGTGTTTGAAGTAGTTGGTTGTCCATAACAAGAATTCGATCAAACGCAACAAAGTTGACTAGGTGGTTGATGTTGGCAAAAAATGACGCCTGTATTCTATCGCAAACCGGTCAAAAAAAAAGCCGGTTAGGCGATTGTTTGGTGGTTCAAGCTATCCGGAAACTTTCCAAACTTAACCGCTACGGCCGACTCCCCTAGCGACCTTTTTGAGCGCACCAATTTACACGACGATGTGAATTGGGCGGTTTCCAAATGCTGATTGTGCGGATGGGGATCTGCTGTGCCTATCGGCGGCGTTTGCCTCGCGCGCTGCCGCGTTTTTTTCCGCCGCGGCGAATCGAGCCTTTACGTTTACCGGCTGGCTCTTTTTTCTTGCTCGGGGAAGTCTGCGTGGATCTGAGAGGTTTGGAGTCATCATTGCCGTCGGCCGAGGCGATCTTATTTAAGAATATGAAATTTGCTTCGCGTTTTTCGTGGTCGATATGGCCGATGCGAATGCTCAATGTGTCCCCCAAACGGAACGAATTGCCGCTGCGATAACCGACAAGCACATGTGTGCCCTGTTCCAATGAGTAGTGGTCATCTCGCAGTGTAGCGACATGGATCAAACCACTCGCCGGGACTTGTACTCCTTGTACAAACAGCCCGAACTTTTCTACTCCGGTGACTAACACCACCATTTCTTCGCCTTTGCGCGCCTCCAAGTAGTTCAAAAGTTTCAATTTTTTGAGCTCTCGTTCCGCCCGCTCAGCATTAACTTCTCGGTCGGAACAATGGTCACCGAGTTCCGTGATTTTAGGGATGTCCTGAACGATTGGTTTAGCAGCGATGACTTGATTTAATAGTCAGTAATGGGTGAAGTTCAGTGCATAATGTCGTTCTTCTTCGCAGCCGTAGATTGCCTTTTGTAAACTTCGCAAGACAGTCAGTCCAACGGCTTGTTCGTACGGTTTACCGACCGATTGGTTAACAACTTCTTGAATTTGGAAACGGCTAGTGATATCGTCCGTTTTAATTCCGATTTCACGTGCGAACTTGGTGAGGTTAACGAGTTTTCTTTTAGTCGGGTCGGGATGAATCCGCCGCAAAAATTTCAACTCGCGATCATTTAGCAAGGTCGCCACGGCTTGGTTAGCGGCGAGCATGAATTCTTCGATGATTTGATGACTCTCAGTATTAACGGTTCGATGGGCGCCGGCGACTTCTCCGTTGCCATCTAAGTCGATTTTGATTTCCGGTAACCCCACTTCCAAGGAACCATGTTCCAAGCGTCGGCCTCGTAATAGCATCGCCAATTCATGCATGCGATCGAGCAGGAAGTAGACATCGTTGTCAAGATTTTCTTGCCACTTGCTACGGTTATCCAAGAAGTCATCAATTTCTTCGTAGGTAAACCGTCGGCAACTGCGGATGACCGTCTTTTTGACGTCCGTTGCGATCGGAATTCCTTCTGCATTGAACTCAATGATTGCTGTGGTGGCATAGCGATTACGGTCGGGTTGCAAGCTAGCTAAGTTGTTGGAGATGATCTCTGGCAACATTGGAACGACGAGGTCTGGCAGATAGACACTTGTTGCTCGGAGTTTAGCTTCCACATCGAGTTTGCTACCGACGGGAACAAAGTGTGCAACATCGGCAATGTGTACGCCTAGACGCCAGTGTCCATTCTCGATTTGTTCGAGCGAAATGGCGTCGTCAAAATCTCGTGCATCGACGGGGTCAATGGTGATGATCGTCGCGGCAGTTAGGTCGTCGCGGTCGGCGAGATTATTCTCATCAAATTCACTGGCTTGATTACGGGCGTCGTCAAGAACATCTTCAGGGAATTCTTGGCGTATCATGAACTCGTGTAAGATCATCTGCGTGTCAACGCCGGGTTCTCCGCGGGTACCGAGCACTTCGGTCAGCACTGCTTCACCGTTGTCATGACCACTGGGAAAACGAACCATTTCAATAACAACTTTGTCACCGATGGCGGCTCGTTTGGCACCAGCATCACCGACGGGGATCGGACGTTCGAATTGGTTTCCATCGACACTGACAGTACCACGTTTGGCTTTTTCGCGGTAAGTTCCCACAAATTGATTGCGCACTCGCGTGACGATCTCGATGATCCGGCCACGGGTTTGGTTGTGACCCTGTGCCCCTCCTTGGCTTCTCCCCGGACGACCAACTTGGATGCGGACTGTATCTCCTTGGCAGGCGGCGAGCGAATCATGAGCGGCGATAAAAATATCATGATCTCGACCAGCCGCTCGGTCTGTACCCGCGGGCCGTACAAAACCAAATCCACCAGCAGCTCGAGAAAATGTACCGAGCATCGTATTTTCAGCGTGCTCTTCGGAAGATGCAGATTTTGTATCTGGCTCGGATTCGTTGGTTTTCTCAGTATCGCGATCGATAGTCGGTACAGCTGGCGCGGAGCTTTCGTGACTGTCATTCTGACTGTCAATTGGGGCGTCCGCTGGAGTGTCTGCAGCACGGTCCTTAGCGGATTGTTGTACGGGTAAGACGAGGTGTCGCGGGCCGTATTTTAGCTTTTTCTTTTTGACCAAGCGTTTAACCGTCACACGTACGGTTTTTTGTTCTTCAGCTGAAAGTCGCAACTTACGACCGATGGCGGTAGGTTTGACTGCTTTGTAATTGGCTTGGTTTACGTGCTGGAGTATTCGTTGTTCCAGATCCTGTGATTCCACGTTTGATCCTCAGATTATTTCATTTGAATTATTGTTTTTTCATAACGCTTTATGATAGGCTTAGAGTTATGAGTTTATTTTGATTTGTTTATTTTGTTTTATCTATTAACACGTTTTATTCTTATTTAAGTGTTTCATCTATGGCTATTACGTTTAATTGTTCCCAATGTGGAAAATCTTATACACTTGACGACTCATTAGCGGGTAAACAAGCAAAATGTTCTTGTGGCACCGAGATGACAGTACCTGCACCCAGTGCAGCACCGCCAGTGCCTCCTGCAGCACCGCCAGTGCCTCCTGCAGCACCGCCATCGCCTTTCGCAGCACCAGCGCCTGGTCAATTTCCACCGGTTGCACCCATGCCAGGACAACCCATGCCAGGACAACCCATGCCAGGACAACCCATGCCAGGACAACCCATGCCAGGGATGATGGCCCCAGTTGGTTATGCTGGCAACAAGAGCGACAAGCAAAAAATTGTCGCCGCACTGTTGTGTTGGTTTTTAGGTGGCCTTGGCATTCACCGATTTTATCTGGGATACTCGGCAATTGGAGTTATTCAGTTGTTAACATTTGGCGGCTGCGGAATTTGGGCGCTCGTTGACCTCATCATGATCCTCACCGGGGGCTTGAAAGATTCTGACGGTAGAGAATTGAGTTGAAAAACACCGATCCGAAGTGGCTGTGTTTATTGTAAATTGTTATGATTAGAAATTCTAACTAAGAGGAAAATTCGATATGTCATCTATTCCAGAACAACCCGTCGCACCAGGCCCAGTTGGTTATGCTAGCAGCAAGAGCGACAAGCAAAAAATTGTCGCCGCACTGTTGTGTTGGTTTTTAGGTGGTCTTGGTATTCACCGCTTTTATCTGGGATACTCAGCAATTGGAGTTATTCAGTTGTTAACATTGGGCGGCTGCGGAATCTGGATGCTCGTTGACTTTATCATGATCCTCACCGGGGGCTTGAAAGATTCTGACGGTAGAGAATTGAGCTAGCCGCGAGAATTTTTGTAGAGCTTGCGTCCAATGGACGCAATGTATGGCGTCCATTGGCTGTCGGGGTTGGCTTCGGAAGACATCGCTTGGCTGAACTGAAATAGCTTGGCGTCCATATTGTCCAAAAAGTGGAGCATGACCGCCTCGAGCGTCATTGGCAGCTTCGGGCTTCCAAACTCATACTCGCCATGATGGCTCACGATCAGATGCTTGAGTTGAATGGCCAAATCTTTGGGGAACACGTCGCTATTAGCTGCTTCCCAATCGCGGATCATTTTGCCCAGCAGTTCAACACCCATCACTAGATGTCCCACGAGTTGGCCTTCGTCCGTATATTCAAACCCTTTTTCATAGGACAGCTCATCGATTTTTGACAAGTCGTGCAGCAGTACTCCGATCAAGACTAGGTCGCGATCAACATTAGGGTATTTTGGCGCAACCACATCGACTAATTCCATCAAAGACACGACGTGGTGAAGCAATCCCCCTTGGTAAGCATGGTGATTTTTAACACCTGCGGGGGCTTGGCTAAGCTTCGACGTTAGTTCGTCATTGTCGAGGTAAAAACAGGCGAGTGATTTAAGTTGGGTATGACTAATTGAATCCACGAACTGCCGCAATTGCACCAGTAGTTGCCCGATGCCTTCATTAGACAACACATGAAATTCAGCCTCATCAACTCCAGCAGGATCAGCTGTGGTAAGTTTTTGCACGATGATTTGTAGGTTACCATTGAAGAACTGAGTGGTTCCTTGGATGATTACATAATCACCATTCTCAAAACTGTCGTATACCGTTTGATTGGCATTCCATTGCATTGCATTAACGATGCCCGAGCGGTCTGACAACGAGACTTGTAGGTATAAATTGCCCTGTCGGTTTGGCCGTAGTTGTTTACCATTCGCAATAAAGACTTGGTCGATGTTTTCATTTTCGCCAAGTTGGTTAATAAATCGTCGCGTCATATTATTGTCGCCGTGTCAAAAAATCGGTGAATGAGTTGTCAGAGAAGTTGAATAGGCAATTTAAGAGTAAAACTTAGGCTCCACAAGGGACCTACTTGAATTCTCTGGTTGTCGCAGCGACCAATCCTAACTTAGAATGTCACGCGACGACCACAACATTGTTAACTTACCCTTAAACGGAAAAGAACGGAAAAGAAAAATGGCAAAGCAGCCAAAAACGGCAATCACTCCGACTCGCGCAGAAGATTACCCACAGTGGTATCAACAGGTAATTCGAGAAGCGGATTTAGCGGAGATCTCTCCGGTACGCGGCTGCATGGTCATTAAACCGTGGGGTTGGGCGATTTGGGAGAATATGCAACAAGCCTTGGATAAACGATTCAAAGAAACGGGGCACGTCAACGCTTACTTTCCGCTGCTCATACCATTGAGTTTTCTAGAAGAAGAAGCTGAGCATGTGGAGGGCTTTGCCAAAGAGTGTGCCGTGGTAACGCATCACCGTTTGGAACCTGGCCCGGACGGTGGATTAGTCCCTGCTGGTCCCCTCGAAGAACCGTTGATTATACGGCCAACCAGCGAAACGATTATCGGAAGTATGTATGCGAAATGGGTGCAATCTTATCGTGACTTACCGATCAAAATCAACCAATGGGCGAACGTAGTCCGCTGGGAAATGCGGACGCGTATGTTTCTGCGAACCACTGAATTTTTATGGCAAGAGGGGCACACGTGCCATGCAACCGAAGAAGAAGCATTGGAAGAAACTCGGTTGATGCTGGATGTGTACGCCGAGTTTGCTGAGAACATTATGGCGATGCCAGTAATCAAAGGCGAGAAGACAGCAGACGAGCGATTTCCCGGTGCTGTATCGACGCTAACGATCGAAGCGATGATGCAAGATAAAAAAGCGCTCCAGTCAGGGACCTCACATTTTCTAGGTCAGAATTTTGCTAAGGCTCAGAAAATCATGTATCAAGACAAGCAAGGACAGCAGCAACATGCTTGGACAACATCTTGGGGAGCGTCCACTCGGCTCATCGGCGCCCTGATCATGACGCACAGCGATGACGATGGTTTAGTGTTACCGCCAAAACTTGCCCCCCAACAGATCGTCATCCTGCCGATTATCAAAGGCGATGAGACACGTGATGCTGTGATGCAATATTGTGAGGAGCTTGAAACAGATCTGAAAAACCAACAATATGCGGACGGCGACATCCGAGTGTTCATTGATGAGCGAGATTTACGTGGCGGTGAAAAGAAATGGTATCACGTAAAACGCGGCGTCCCGATTCGAGTCGAAGTGGGGCCGCGCGATATGGAAAATGGACAAGTGTTCGTCGGTCGTCGTGATACGGGAAAAAGCGAAGGCATCGACCGCGCCGAATTTGTTGCAAATGTTGGGAATATGCTAAACGACATTCACGACGGTCTTTTTCAACGAGCTTTGGCTCTGCGTCAGTCGAACACGAAGACACTTGCCTCGTACGAAGAATTCGAAGAGTATTTCACAAGTACTGATGAGGGGCAGGGCGGGTTTGCCATGTGTCATTTTGCTGAAGACAATCCGGAGGTTCTAAAGATGATTGCTAAGCACAAGGTCAGTATCCGTTGTATTCCTTTAGAAGACAAACCAGAACCGGGAACTTGTATTTTTACGGGTGAAGCGAGTCGTTGCCGTGCCGTGTTTGGAAAATCGTATTGATCATCAATCTGTATAACAAAAATGCATATCACCATAAAATGGAATCCACTGGCGTAGGGCCCCCCGTGGCCGCCTGTCAACAAGGCACGATAGATTTGACGTGGCCCCGTTGAATGTAAATCGCCGTAAACCGCATACCCCCGTCGTTGACACTAGAGGTAGAAATCAAAATGGGTGAGAGTAAACCACATCGTGGCGTGTTGTTGATTGTGGGAGCATTTAGTAACGACCCAGCAGCATTAGCAACAATTCGCGCTCGAATCGAAGCAGAGTGGGGTCCGATTTTTCTGGAATCACCGGTATATGATTTTGACCAAACTACGTATTACGAAGCAGAAATGGGACCAGAACTGAAAAAACAGTTTTGGGCGCTAGAAAACCTAATAGAACCTGCGGATTTAGCTGAAATCAAGCAGCTAACGAATGGCTGGGAAGCCGAATATGCCGATGAAAATAATAGGAACGATGTCCTGCGGCCCGTCAACATTGACCCAGGTTATTTGACCGAAGCAAAATTAGTCCTAGCGACTACTAAGGATCGCGATCATCGCATTTATTTGTCCCAAGGAATTTTTGCTGAAGTCACTTTGACCTACCATCGCGATGGATGGCAAGACAGTCGTTGGACTTATCCTGACTATTGTACTGCTGGCTACCATGAATTTTTCAACGAGTGTCGGCAATGTCTACGTGAACGATTTCGCGGAGAGAGCGTAGGATAGTTCAGGTTTACTAAAACGTACAATTTAAACCATCGTGTTACTGGCTCGAGTGCCAATGAGAATTTGTGTGTCTGCTATTTTACAGATCACCCGTGCTTAAGTAACAAGAAGACTTCCATGGACCAACAAATACCGTATTGGATATTATTTGTCGTTGCGATTCCGAGCGGTTTGGTCGCTTGGTTATCGATCTACTGGATCCGTCGCAGCGCGGACCGTTGGGGCCTCGTCGATAAACCGAATAAACGAAAGGTTCACACTGAGCCAACCCCACTGGGGGGCGGCTGTGGAATTTGGCTGGCGGTCATGGTGACCTTTTCCGCGGCCACCATTATTTTACTTGCTGGCGATTTATTCGCCGCTTGGATGCCCGCCAACATTACACCTTATCTCGCTGGCTTTCACGAGCAATTAGGATCGCTGTGGATACTCCTTTTAGCCGGAACGGTGCTGATGGTGCTTGGTCTGGTCGATGATATTCGTGGCTTAAGTTGGAAACTGCGTTTGACCGTACAGTGCCTCGTTGCCTTAACGTGTGTAATATCTCAGCAATGGTATTTCACCGCGTTTATCCCGTTTAAGGTCATCACAATTCTTTGCAGCGTGTTTTGGATTGTAATGCTTATAAATTCATTCAACATGCTCGACAATATGGATGCCGCTTCAGCAGGCGTGGCTGTTATTTCCTCAATAATGTTGGTGTTGTATGTCATCATACCGGGGGCGACTACCGAAGGTCCTCAGCTTTTTGTCGCGGGGTTCTTGATGGTGTTTGTAGGAGCATTGCTTGGATTCCTGTGGCATAACCGACCACCAGCGAGGATTTTCATGGGGGATGCTGGATCGTATTTTGTTGGCTTTTGTATCGCGATCGCCACTCTGTTGGCAACCTACACAGATTTCGAAGGCGTGGGTGTACATGCAATAATGGCTCCAGTGATTATCATGGCCGTTCCTATTTACGATTTGATAACCGTTATGGTGATTCGGATTGTCGAAGGTCGAAGCTTGTTTGAACCGGACAAAAGCCATTTTTCTCATCGCCTTGTTGAATTGGGGTTAACGCGTAGTCGAGCAGTATTGACGATGTATTTGACAACGGCGACAACTGGGTTGGCGGCGATTTTGTTACAGCAAGTTAATTTATTTGGTGCGATTCTCATTATTCTGATGACCTTTTGTGTTTTATCGTTAATTGCGATATTGGAAAATACAGCCCGTCGTCGGTCAAATACCGACCTTGGTGATTGACTGGAGCATCTGCAATAGCATGGCATCATCTGGTAAACAGTTGGATTACGCAAAACACCATTTGGCAAACAGTTGGCAACAATGGTTGTTGATCGGGTGCGTATCGCTGCTCACGTCATCAGCATTCATGACTGGTGACAGTACATCGGTGGGTGAAGGGTTGATGACTTGGCCGTTATGGGCTTGGTTCGGATTGCTGCTGTTATGGGCGGTATGCCATGTTCGGTGCCGTGACGGCATGCTGCGTGTCGATCGCACCTTACTTTTGCTGCTCGCCAGCGTGCTCGTCATGTTTGTGAGTTTTTTGGCGACACGCGGAACAGGTGATGAGCGTATGTCGCTCAACGGATTGTGGCAATGGGCTGGGTTTGCCGCAGTGTTTACGTTGTGCTTGCAATGCTTGCGTCCCGGTCGTGAGATGCGAGCAATTGTTGTTGTCATGCTAGCGGCGGCTACGGCGATTGCCTGTGTGGGAATATACGATTCGCTGGTACAAATTCCCAACCTACGAATGGAGTATTTCAATAGCAATGAGATGGAACGCATGGGAATGTTGCAACAGGCAGGCATCGGCGATGCCGCGGTCGGTTCTCCAGCGCGATATCACTTTGAAAGTCGTCTACAGAGTCCCGAACCATTTGTTACTTTCTCCCTCACCAATTCGCTAGCGGGTTTTTTGGCACCGTGGTTACTTATTATTTTAGGGATGATTATTACGGTCCAACGCAGGTTGCTGGCGCGGTCGACCATCGTGAAATCATTGATACTTGTCTTTATCATTTCCGTCTGCTTGTTGCTCACCAAAAGCCGATCTGCGTGGTGTGCTGTTTTGATTGGCGCAGTATATTTGGCGGTCGTGCAATTTAACGTTAGCCGTCAGCGTATCGCGCGGGGACTTTGTCTGACTGGTGTGTTATTAGCGGTTGCTGTGGGGTGTGCCTGGTTTACGAACCGACTCGATATAAAGGTTCTCTCTGAAGCACCAACTAGCCTGCTCTATCGTTTTGAATATTGGCGCAGTTCCATGGCGATGGTTGCCGATCATTGGCTGTGGGGTGTTGGTACAGGAAATTTTCGTGACGCCTACATGGCCTACAAGTTACCCGCAGCTTCCGAGGCAATTGCTGACCCCCATAATGCGATCCTCGAAATCTGGACGTCGTTTGGAACACCGGTTGCCTTATTGATGCTCAGTGTGTTGGGCATTGCCATTAGACGGATATTCAAACCAGTGGCAGTCAATTTTCCGATGCGGTCGGAAGTTTCTAGCACAAAGATATTCATTGGCGGTGCATTGGGAATCGTGTTGGCGATATTTATGGATGCGTTAGGACCTGGGTTGATTCCTCCCCGAGTGCTTTATGTTGGGTTTCCGATTTTTGCGATCACGATTTATTTTTTGCAAGATTGGGTCGAAAATGGTGCGTTAACGAGGGTGCAAATTGGCGGCGCATTTGTGGTCTGGTTGTTGAACTTAAATATGCAGAGCGGTATAAGCGTTCCTGGAGTGTCGATAACTGGCTGGATGTTATTAGCCATGTTGTTGAATTGTGAGGGAACGTCATCAGCTTCCTTGGCGAGAATGGGGCATAAGAAAATTAGTCGAAACCAGATGGGTACTATATTAGTTGGGGCCCTGCTAGTACTTGGCACTTTTCACTTTACGGGGCATCATCCAGTGACGCAATCTGCTGCGCATTTGCTGGATGCTCGGTATTACAACGGTCAGCGACAAAGCGGACGGGCCTTGAAGTCGATTGATGCAGCAATCGCGGCCGATCCCGCATCGGCTCGAGCTTATGAACTGAAAACTAATATGTTGTTTCAACGACTGGCTCAGAACCTTACGTCTGCCGGCATGACAGATTATTTGGCAGCAATGGAAAAGGTGAAATTGGTGCATGCCAATAGTCATCCGTTGCATCTGACGCTTGCCCAACAGTGTTTTGTAATCTACCAAGCGACCGCTGAAAAAATTTGGTTGCACCGGACCGTTGAATTAACAAAAATGGAAGTCGAACTTTTTCCGAATAGCGCATATAGTTGGGGGCGACTCGCTGTTTGTGAATCGATTTTAGGATCGACTACGGCGGTGGCCACGGCGAAGCATGCACTAGAACTAGACGAACAAAATCCACATGTGGAGTATAAATTATTAAATCGTCGTTTTATTGAACTAGATTACCAAGCGTGGAAATTGCAGAATAATATATCAATTAATAATGCAAAATCTCTCGAACAACTTGTGCAGGAAGTGCGTAAAGAACAGTGACAAGACGGATTATCTCCGAAGAAAAAAAAGAACTGATGACCCTGCGATAACCAGATTCGGTTATCGTGGGGTTTTTCAGTATATCAACAAAGAAAACAGATACTGTCAGCGTTTGTCGGTCGTATATGCTAAACTTCCATAGCTAGCACTTCTTAAATATATAGCTGCCGTGGGCACGATTTTTGGCTGATTACGGTGGTCGCATACTCGCCACTTTTAACTCCTCTTTTGGTCTTTAAAGTCAATATAAAATGAAAATATTAGTCGCTATAGTCATGACAATCGCCTTGGGTATTTGCGTCGGGTTGGTTCACGCGCGGTGGACACATACCGGAATCCAAGAGCAGTTTCGACCCATTTCGATGGACAGTGTTGCTGAGATGATGGGCGTTGAACTGATCGTGGACGAAGACAACGAAGATCGTCCGATTGCCACAGTTGTTGGCGGAAACCAATACGACTTTGGCAGTATGGAACGGCGTGGAACTCGCAGCCATACGTTTGTCATCCGTAATGACGGGACGCAACCGTTAACGCTGAAAAAGGGAGAGACAACTTGTAAATGTACATTTAGCTCATTGGCGCAAGGAGTCGTTGCTCCGGGCGAGTCGGTTGAAATTAAGTTGGACTGGACCGCTAGGGAAGTGGGACCGACATCCGAGTTCAATCAATCGGCTGAAATATACACAAACGATCCGGCGAATCGCTCAGTGCGTTTAGTCGTTCGCGGGCAGATTATTCAATCAGTCTTGCCAAAACCTGAAGTTATGACGATGAACAATATTTCGTCTGGCGAAGAGTACACCGCTATGACTGGACTTTATTGTTATCGGGATACAGTGGATCGGCTGGAAGTTATTGATTTTGAGTTGTTGGGTGCAACTCCCTTAGATTTAGTTGAAATTCACTTTGAACCGATGTCGGCGGAACAAGTTGCTAAAGAACCGCGAGCAACGAGTGGGCAAGTCATGCATGTCAAACTGAAACCAGGTATGAAAGCTGGTATGTTTAGCCAAGCCATTCGAGTAAAGACAAACCGCCCGGATGCCCCTCGTGTGGATGTCTTTTTAAATGGCGAAGTCGTTCAAGATATTACTATTTTTGGCAGAGGCTTTCGAGCATCCGAAAGTGATAACCCAGAATATTTTGGTGTGCTGAATTTAGGTTCAATTGCTAGTGAAACGGGGTTGGAGCATAACATAATTTTGGTGGTGAAAGGTGCTTTACGTAACGATGTTTCCTTTAGCGTAGACTCTGTTTTGCCAGCAGGTGTTGTCGACGTTGAATTGGGGCCTGCTACTGTTGTTGGCACCGGGAAAACCGTTCACCACAAGTTGTTGTTGACCGTCAAACCGGGTCAAGCTGCAGG
>LWDU01039415.1_pt1 | contig 48400 bp, 36 predicted proteins | sample 727161 | NCBI WGS metagenome assembly LWDU01 (sample SAMN04566230, study PRJNA314399) | hydrothermal vent metagenome | isolation source: deep sea hydrothermal plume seawater | place: Mexico: Gulf of California, Guaymas Basin | collected 2004-07-11
TTTGCATGTGCGGAACAAAGGCACGACGAGGGTCCCGGTGGATTCAACACTTGGTTAGAATCGTACCCTTGCGACTGCTGAGCATTTGAGTGCCCGCGTATGGCTCTACTACGAGGTTCCACAAACCACCGATGCAATCACCAATCAACCGCGCGTGGCAAGAATGGATCGGCCATCCCGAGACTAGCGAAGTGCCACTACCGTCTCCTTCTCTAGGATTGGCCGCCAAACTGGCGCTCGACGAAGGACTCTTGTGGGCGATGTCGAAGACCACTCCGCAGAGTTCGAGCCCGCAAGATCTAGCGTCTGCCGATCGCGACCTCGATCGGTCATTGCGCTTCTTTGAAGACATGGGGTGGATCGATTCGCCCAGCGAATTTCACCGCAAACCGCCGCGCCTGAAGCAGCCCGACTTCACTCGTGCCTGGCGGGGGACGTTGCGTTACGAGCACATGCGATTTGCAAGTGGCTATGCGCCTCATGATGACGATCCGCTGCGCGAAGAGTGGATGTCGAACAAGAAAAACCTCACGGCTCACGCTTGGGTGCTGCGTCATCGCAATGGCGCGCATCCGTGGATCGTTTGTCTACATGGCTACGGGATGGGTTCTGTTTGGACGGATCTGGCGGCCTTTCGTGCGGAATATTTGCACCGACAACTAGGCATGAACGTCATCAACTACGTCGCGCCACTGCATGGCATGCGCGCCAATGCTGGAGCGCATGGCGGCGAATTCTTCGACGGTCCTCCTTCGAGCCCGGTGCACGGGAATGCACAGGCGATCTGGGATCTGCGGCGCATCCTCGGTTGGATTCGCTCGCATGGGCCGACCCGCATCGGTGTCCACGGGATTTCGCTGGGTGGCTCGACTGCGGCGCTGCTCGCGAACTACGATGCCGACCTCGACTGTGTCATCGCCGGGATCCCGGCAATACGCATCGACGAGCTGTTTCGCCACCACACTAAGAAAGAGCACCAGCCGAGCGATGATTTTTGGGAGCGTCTCGGCCGACTCCAAAGTGTGATCTCGCCCTTGTCTCAGCCCAGTGCCGTAGACCGCGAGCGTTTGTTCATCTATGCCGGCGTTGTTGATCGCCTGGTTCCGGCCAGGTTGCCCAATGATCTGTGGAACCACTGGGGCGAACCCGAGATGCTCTGGTACCACGGAAGTCATGTGACTTCGACGATGGATACCTCGGTGAAGTCGTTTCTTGATCGGGCTTTCGTCGCCACCCAGCTCGCCACACGCAGCCACTAGATTTCGTAGTCCGCAGCCAAATGCTTCAGTTCAAAAACGTCCTCGTCCCTAAAAAGGAAAGTTCATGACTTGTTCACCCACGGCGTCATCGGTGTCGACGTTCGCCTCCTTCACCATCTTGTTGGCTGCACTTGCCTTTGCTGGCTCGGCGCAAGCCGAAGCCGCCGATCGCCTTGAGTACTCGCCCTACCTTGGTGAAGACTTCCCGATGCAGCTGCTTTGGGGCGACACCCATGTCCACAGCTCCTTCAGCATGGACGCGAACGCGATGGGGAATACGCGTCTCGATCCGAGCGCGGCTTACCGGTTTGCAAAGGGTGAAGCGGTTGTCGCGAATACGGGGATGACCGCGCAACTCGACATGCCGCTCGACTTTCTCGTAGTCTCCGACCACGCGGAATACATGGGCTTGCTTCCACGACTGCGCGCAAAGGATCCCACGCTCCTCGCCGATCCAGTGGCGCAGCGAATTTCAAATGCGATCACGGGAGACGCGGCTTCGGTGATGAGCGGCCTGCAAGAACTCATCGGTTCGCTCACCACCAACGAACCGGTGATCGACAACGCGGACTTGAAGCGAAGCATTTGGGATGAGATCACCCGTCTCGCGGACGAACACAACGACCCGGGCAACTTCACGGCGCTAATCGGCTACGAGTGGACCTCGATGCCGGGCGGCGACAACCTGCACCGTGTCGTGATCTATGCCGACGACGCCGAACGCGCGAACCAGCTGATCCCTGTCTCGGCTTTTGATGGCGCCGACCCCGAACATCTCTGGACCTTCATGGAGAAGTACAAGAAGGAAACCGGAGGCCGTATTCTCGCGATCCCCCACAACCCGAACGTCAGCAATGGCCGCATGTTCGCATTGGAAGATTCGCAGGGTCGTGCCTTCGACGCAGCCTACACGGCGCGCCGCATCTCCCATGAACCCATCGTCGAAGTCACCCAGATCAAAGGCGACAGCGAAACGCATCCGTTGCTCTCCCCCGACGAAGAGTTCGCCGACTTCGAAACCTGGGACTTCGGTAACCTCCATCCCAATGCGGTGCTGAAGCAAGACGAGATGATCAAGTACGAATACGTGCGCTCTGCTCTCAAGATGGGCCTCGAAGAAGAAGCGCGCACGGGAACCAACCCGTTCAAGTATGGGATGATCGGTAGCACTGACGCCCACACCTCCCTCGCAACTGCGAACGAAGGCAACTTTTGGGGCAAGGCGACGCTGGTCGAACCCGGTATGAAGCGCACCGTCGGTGGCATGTTTTCGTCGGGCCCTGACGACGAAGTGCAGCTGATGCCGTGGCAGTTCGTCGCCTCGGGGTATGCCGCAGTGTGGGCGCATGAAAATACGCGGGAATCGGTCTTCGACGCGATGCGACGCAAGGAGGTCTACGCGACCACGGGCTCTCGCATCGCACTTCGCTTCTTTGGCGGCTGGGAGTTTGAGGCGAGTGACGCCCAACGCGCCGACGCCGCACGCGTTGGCTACCGAAAAGGTGTGCCGATGGGCGGCGACCTCACATCGACAAACGACGGGAAGAAGCGCGCACCTGGTTTCTTGCTGAGCGCAACAAAAGATCCCCACGGCGCAAACCTCGACCGCATCCAAGTCATCAAGGGTTGGCGCGACGCGAAGGGCGAACTTCACGAAAAAGTCTACGAAGCTGCCCTGTCCGACGGCCGCACCCCGAACCGCAAGGGTCGCGCAAAGGCGTTGAAGTCAACCGTTGACGTCGAAGCCGCGACGTACAGCAACTCGATCGGCGCAGTCGGCTTTTCAACTTTCTGGCAGGACCCGGACTTCGATCCGAAGCAGCGCGCGTTCTACTACGCACGGGTGATCGAAATCCCAACCCCACGATGGCCCGCCTACGACGTAAAGCGTTTGGGCGCAGAGAGCGCGGCCAACATGTTGATGGAAATACAGGACCGCGCTTACAGCTCGCCGATCTGGTACACGCCGTAAAGTACTTCCCGCCTCGGTTTGCTCTCGCTCAAGCCGAGCATCGTGTCGCGCCTACTCGGACGACCGGGCCCGTGGCAACTCGACGAGGAACTTCGCACCCCCCACGTCACCGCTTTCGATGCGGATCTGGCCACGCGCTTCCTCTACGAGTTTCTTCGTGATCGCAAGGCCGAGTCCGCCGGCGCGCCCAACGCGAGTGGAAAAGAACGGTTCGAACAAGCGGGAGCGCATGGCTTCGGGCACACCATCGCCTTGATCTTCGACGCTAAACGACACAGAAGTTTCGTGTGCCTCGGCTCGCACGATGACCGAGCTAGATCTTGGGGAAGCTTCAAGGGCGTTGAGGACTAGGTTCAGCATCACCTGCCGCAGGGCGTCTTCTCCAATTGCAACGTCGTCGACCTCAATGTCCGTTTCGATCTGGAGTGCGACTTCTCGTTCCGCGGCGCGTTGTTCAAGCAAACACAACAGAGATCCAAAGACACGAGCGAGGTTCGCGGTCGTGTGTGGGGTTTCACTCGCGACGCGATTGCTTGCGGGGCGGGCATTTTCGAGCAGGGTGTCGAGCAAGCGCTCCATGCGCCCAAGCTCTTCGAGCACGACACTTCGAAACTCGACTTGGAATTCTTTGTCGTCGAGATGTTCGGGGAGTAGCTGCAAGAACGTCTTCATCGAAACCAGCGGGTTGCGGATTTCGTGAGCGACTTCAGCGAGCAGATCTCCCAGAACTGCAAGACGATCGAGCCGGCAGACTTCGGCGTCGAGGCGGGTCAGTCGTTCGAGCGCGCCTGCCGCAGCAGCCGGTGCACGCAGTTGCTGGATTGCAGTGTCGAGGGCTGCAAGGGTTCGCGGTCGCACGCTGCCGGGCGGGTCGTCGGCGTTGCCGAGTAACACGATCGCGACCGGTTCGTCGTTTGCAGAATGAAGCGGCATCGCGCAGCTCATGCCGAAGTTGGCGGCGAGTTGTGACAGCGCCGATGAGGTGGCGTGGGCAGCATCGCCTTCGCCGTCGAGGATGCCAATAGAAGTTGCCCCGAGGTCGACCGGATGCTTTACCGCGAACAAGGGTTCGAGCGCATCAAGGGTTGCGCCGTCCGGCGCCTGGGGAGTAGTCGCATCGCGATCGCTTGCGGCGATGACATAGGGCTCACCGTCGGGGCGTCGCGCCCACGCGCATGCTCGGCTGCTGTCCGTGGTCTCGACAAGTCGCCGGAGTGCATCAGTGAGCAAGCTCTGTAAGTCTTGTGACGCTGCCGTGTTTTGCCCAGCGTCGGCGCTTCGTTCGGCACCGACTTCATGGGTGACCTCGCGTGTAGCCGGAGCGCCGATCAACGTTGAATCACCGCTCGCCATCAACTACACCCTCGTTCGGTTGCGGCACAGGCCGCGATTAGAAGAAGTCTTCACGAAGCGTTTTTTTGGTGTCGCCCGCGCTCTTGCGCGTCATCGTCGACTCCGTGGGTTCGGTGCCTTCGAGGAACGGCTGAAAGTACGCGTCCGCGCTGGCGTTGTCGGCAATGAGTCCGTTGCTTCGATCGATCCGCACCGTGACGATGTGGTCGGGTTCTTCGAAGTCGAGAACCGGCCGGTCTTTCAAGGCGACTTCCATGTACTCAACCCAGATCGGCGCCGCGGCGCGCGAACCCGTCTCACCCCACCCGAGGATCGTAGAATCGTCGCGACCCACCCATACGCCGGTCACCAAGTCGCGCGAGAAGCCCATGAACCATGCGTCTTTTTGGTCGTTCGTCGTGCCCGTCTTGCCGCCGAGGGGGCGCCCGAGTTTGCGCAAGCGCCAACCGGTGCCGCGCGGGTCGGTGACGACGGCCTGCAGGAGGTCGCACATCAAGTACGCCGCGGCTTCCGAGATGATCTGATTCGTAGGGATGATCTCGGCGTCCGGGTATCCGTCGCCAATGGCGAGGGCAGATTCTACCGCGCTACTTTCTTTAGAACTCGGTGCTTGTTTGGACGGATCCTTTGCAAATTCGAGCGGTCGCAGCACCGGCGGCGGTTGGGGGCCAAGTGGCAAGTCTTCCAACAACACTTCGCCATGGCGATCGGTTACCCGCGTGATGAAGCGCGGTGTGACCCGGCGCCCTTTGTTGGGGTAGACCGCGTACGCGGCGGTGAGTTCGACCAGCCCAACATCGCTCGAACCCAGCGCGAGAGAAAGATCGCGACTGAGCGGCGATTGGATGCCGAGGCGTCGCGCGTAGTCGATCACATAGTCGACCCCCACGTCGCGAAACAAGTGGACGGTGGCGTTGTTGATCGAGCGCACGAGTGCGGCGCGCATCGGCATCGGACCGTAAAAATGACGGCCGTAGTTCTGAGGGCGCCAGATGAAGCCCGACACTGGGTCTTCGTAAACGGCGGGCCGGTCGTACAGGGTCGACACCGGCGTGTACTTACGTGAAAGTGCCGCACCATAGATGAAGGGTTTGAACGCGGAGCCCGGTTGTCGCATTGCCTGGGTAGCGCGGTTGAACTGGCTTCGGTTGTAGTCGTAGCCGCCCACCATGGCGCGAACGTCGCCGGTTTCGACTTCCATCGAAAGCAGCGCGCCCTCGACCGTAGGCTCTTGGTAAATCATCAACCGTGCAAGCGCTGGAGGCGCGGGGGCGGGCTCGTCTCCTTCGAGTCCAACGGGTTCTTTGATCTCCGATCCCGCTTCGGTTGCCGCTGCAACGCTGTCCTCGGCTTCGAGTTCTACCGGCGCAACAAGCGGCTCACCTTTGAGGCGAATGAACTGCGCAACGTCTCCAACTTTAAAGATGCGTTCAATCTTTTTGACGGGCAGCGGCCGGCGCTTGACGTCCGCCTCGCGCGCCCAGGTGACGTCTTCAAGGGCCACTTGTCCCTCGATACCTGGCGCGAGTGCGATGAGTGCGGTCGTGAGGTCCGGATCGACGCTCACCACAACACCTTCAGCAAATTTGCTTACTTCAAGTTCTTGCCAGACACCTGCTTCATCGAGGCCAAGCTTGTTTGTTTTAGCGAGAGCAGTGATCTCCGCTTCGACATCCGCCGCCGCAACTTGTCGAATGGGTCCGTGGTAGCCTCGCCGCTTGTCGTGGTCTTCGAGTCCCCGGCGTACCGCGGCCGAGGCTGCGATTTGAAGGTCAAGGTCGAGGGTCGTTTCGATCGTAATGCCGCCCTCGAGCACCATGTCGCCACCCAAGCGTTCAAACAGATACCGGCGCACCTCTTCGGTGAAGTGCTTGGCGGCAACAAACCCCTCGTCTGTAGTTCGGACGACGAGGGCGGGAGGTGTGTCGCGTTCTGCTTCGTACGTCGCTTGGTCGATGATCTTGTCGGCCAGCATGCGGCCGAGCACATACAGGCGACGACTTTCCGACAAGTCCGGGTTCACGAAAGGCGAGTACGCCGAAGGTCGCTGGGGGAGCCCCGCGAGCAGCGCTGACTCAGAAATCGAAAGTTCTTTTGCCGACTTGCCAAAATAAGTCTGGCCCGCTTCTTCGATCCCCCACGCCCCGCTGCCGAAGTAAATTTGATTCAAGTAGAGATACAGGATTTCGTTTTTCGTGAAGTGACTTTCGATCTCTCGCGCCAAGAACATTTCGCGCAGCTTTCGCGAGAAGCGTTTTTCGGGGCTCAGCAACATTTGCTTCACCAGCTGCATGGTGATTGTGCTCGCGCCCTGCTTGATCCCGCCCGCGCGGATGTCGACCCACGCCGCGCGCGCGATCGACACATAGTCGATGCCAGCGTGCTCGAAGAACGCGCTGTCCTCGGCAGCCACGAAGGCCAAGCCCACGTGATCGGGCAGCGAACCCAAGGGTGCGAGATCGCGCCGCTCGTTGGCGTAGCGTCCGATCTCTCGGCCCTTGCGATCCAGCACGCGGCTGGTCAGTGCAGGCTGGTAGTCTTCAATGGATCGAAGGTCGGGGAGATCTTGCAGGTAGGTGACATAGACGAATGTGACGCCTGCCCCTGCTGTAAATGCCAGTACGAGCACCAGCGTGAGCAGGACCCGGAACCCCCCGGACCGGATGAAAGCCATGCGAACTCCAATAGTTACCCTACCCTAGCCGAGGCGTGCCCGGCTGCGCTAGAGATTTGACCGTTGATCGCTGGGGGTTCGCCGTTCTACACGGCCCGTTGGCGATTTGTGCACCCGACAGCTCTTGATCCAAGCCCAAGCGCGCAAGGGCTTCCTCGCGAACGCCGACTTCGACTGCCCGCACACCACAAGATCCTCACATAGACCCAACAAGACTGAATAAGGAAGCTCGACATGCCGCCCCAGCAACTCACCATGGCCTTCGTGATGGACCCCGTCACCGACCTCGATGTTGCGGGGGACACGACCTTTGTCTTCATGCTCGAAGCACAAAAGCGCGGGCACGCGGTGTTGTACGTCGATCCCGGCGACCTCACGATCGAACAAGGTCGGCCTGCGGCACGGGTTACGCCTGTGACCCTGCGAGCAGAAAAGGGAAATCACGTCGATCTTGGCGACGCGCGCACGGTCATCCTCGACGACGAGGTCGACGTCGCTTTCCAGCGAAAGGACCCGCCGGTCGACGCAGCCTACATCGCAGCGACCCAGATCCTGGGCACCTGTCAAAAGACCCTCACCTTGAACCATCCCGAATCCGTGCTGGCCTTCAACGAAAAACTATTTGCCGTGCACTTCCCCGACCTCATGCCGATCACGTCAGTGACCAAAAATATCGCGGACTTGCGCCAGTTCATGGAAGCCCGGGGCGGCGAGATGATCGTGAAGCCGCTGGATGGCAAGGGTGGCGAGGGAATCTTCCACCTCGTCGAGGGCGAGAAGAACATCACGTCGATTCTCGAGCAGTCGACACAGTTCGGAACCCGCGCCGTGATGGCGCAAGAATATCTGCCCGCCATTCGCGAGGGCGACAAGCGCATTCTGCTCCTCGAAGGTGAATTGCTCGGCGCCTTATTGCGCGTTCCGGCCCCGAAAGAGGTCCGAGCCAACCTTCACGTCGGCGGCACGGCTGAAAAGGTGGAGCTGACTGCGGCGGATCTCAAAATTATCGAGCGCGTGGGGCCGGTTCTCAAGCGCCACGGCTTGTTCTTTGTCGGGATCGACGTCATCGGCGACCGTCTCACGGAGATCAACGTGACGAGTCCGACCGGCGTACAGGAAATCAACACGCTGGACAACACTTGTCTAGAGGCGAAGGTGATGGATGCGGTCGAAGCAAAGTTTGGCGCGGGTTCTGGGAAGCTTTGATGGATGAACCCGACCCTCACGGAGTAGATGATCCGGCGCAGCCCTACGGGATTCTGATCGTCGACGACGAAGAAGCGATCCGCGAATCGCTCGAATTTACCTTGGGCGACGAATATCGGGTGTTCACCGCTGCGAACGGTCGCGATGGGCTGGCGATCTTTGACGCCGAAGACATCGCACTGGTGATCGCCGACCAGAACATGCCAGGCCTGACGGGCGTTGAGTTCCTGGAAAAAGTCATCGAGCGGGACGTGCGGGCGATTCGCATGATGCTCACGGGCTATGCCGACATCTCGTCGCTTGCCCGCGCGGTCAATACCGGACGCATTTACCGGTACATCACAAAGCCCTGGGAACCGAGCGAGCTGCGGATCAACGTAAAGCGCGCCCTCGAAAGCTACGCGCTGAGCAGCGAAAACAGCGCCCTCGCCGGAGCCCTCGCAGAAGCCAATGAGCGTCTCCGCGCCGAAAACCGCTACCTGCGCGAAGAGGTGGAGCGCCGCTATTCCTTCGAAGGAATCATCGGCGATAGCCCCGCCATGCAGCGTGTTTTTGAGATTATGAAAAAGGTGGCCGAAACCGACGCCACCGTGCTGATCACCGGCGAAACCGGAACCGGCAAGGAACTCGTCGCCCGCGCGATCCACTATGGGGGCGCGCGAAAGGAAAAGCGTTTCGTGGCGCAGAACTGCGGCGCGCTACCCGACACCCTGCTCGAGAGTGAGCTGTTCGGTCATCGCCGAGGTGCCTTTACCGGGGCAAACCAGGACAAGAAGGGTCTGTTCGAGGCGGCCGACGGGGGCACGATTTTCCTAGACGAAATCGGAGAAACCGAACCCGGCATGCAGGTCCGCTTGCTTCGGGTGTTGCAAGAAGGCGAGATACGACCGGTCGGCTCGTCCGACACCCTCAACGTCGACGTGCGCGTGCTCGCGGCAACAAACCGCGATCTCGAATCTCGCGTGCAGGAAGACCGCTTTCGTGAAGATCTCTTCTACCGATTGCGGGTCGTCGAAATCGAAGTGCCACCGTTGCGCGAGCGCAGGAGCGACATTCCCTCTCTGGCGGATCACTTTCTCGAGAGCGCGAATGGCCGCATGAAGCGCTCCATAAAAGGGTTCAGCAACGCCGCGATGGATCTGCTGACCGCTTACGTCTGGCGGGGCAATGTCCGCGAACTAGAAAACGAAATTGAACGCGTGGTCGTGCTCGCGGGTGAAGAAAAGCAAATTTCGGTCGAAATGCTCTCGGCCCCGATCCGTGGTGGTCAGCCCGACCCGATCCCCGCAAGCGCAAGCGACGCCGAGATCGAAGACTGGAACCTCAACCTCTCGGTCGACAACATGAAGCGCCGCATGATCACCCAGGCGATCAGCGACACCGGGAGCAAGACCCGCGCGGCGGAGCGTCTCGGCATCCCGAGGCAGTCCCTTCAGAAAATGATGAAACGGCTTGGCTTGACGAAAGACGCCAGCGCAGGTTGATGCTGCCGCGAACAGCCGATGCAATTCGATACACCGTTTGCTTCGTTGAGCCGCGGGTCTCTGTTCAAACGCGATTGCCGCCAACTTTCTCTTCCACATCTTGGCACCGGCGTGTATTGTGAACGCCGTGCAGGAAGTCATTCAAACCGCAGATTTCGAGAGCAACTTTGGAACGGTTCGTATTGCCTCCTCGGAACGCGGGCTGGTCTACCTCGGTTTCCCGTTGAACAACGGTCGTGGGTTTAGCGGGTTTCGCGAACGCTTCGCACCCGGGTGCATCACGCGCAACAACGTCGATGCAAATCAGATGTTCTTCGAACAAGCGATCGAGTTCGTCATGGGCGAGCGAAAAGAGTTCGCGGTGCCGATCGACCTTCGCGCGAGCTCCTTTCAGCAAAAGATCTTCAAGATCGTTTCTGGAATTCGCTCTGGCGAAACGCTTTCGTACAAAGACGTGGCGCAGCTTTCGGGTGATGACCGAGCGGTTCGCGCCGTTGGGATGGCGCTAGAAGCCAACCCGCTTGCACTCGTGATCCCGTGTCACCGCGTGGTCGGAAAAGGCGGCAAGCTGCAAGGTTATGCGGGCGGCGTCGAGTTGAAGGCGCGGCTTCTTGCGGCCGAGCAAACAGGCCCTGCAAACGGACGGCTTTTTTAGCTTCGGGTGCTTCTAACGCGCGGCGCTTCTAGTCGACGACTTGTTGGTTGAGTTGTGGCTCGTCTTCTAATTGTTGTCGTTCTTCTTCTTGTCCGTCTTTCTGCTCTTCGTCGACATGCTGCACGGCGGCGAGCCGACTTTCAACGTCACGGAGCCACCGCCGTTGAGCGACGGGATTGACCGTCGCTGACGTCTCGGCGTCGAAGCGGAGACTTTCTTCTGCGAGGTCATCGAGCCCGCGCTGCAGTAGGCGCGTGGCGTGGTCTTTCGCGGCTGTCGTCACTTCGTCGATTGAACTCACGTGGATTCGGAGTTCATCGATCTCACTGTTGATCTTGCTCGCGTAGCTTTCGAGCAGCGCGAAATGAATTTGCTCGTGCTCAAGGATGTACGCGTCGGGGATCAGGGTCCGTGCTGGATTCCACCAGGAGCAGTTGCGGTCCATCTTCCCGCGGTAGGAGGGATTTTTGACCCGCAACCAAGTGTCGCCGGTTTTTTGATTCGTCTCGTACTGAACGACGAAATCACCGTCGGGAACGATGATGCCGCACGTCAGTGCGCCGAGACGTTCGGCGTGCATGAGCGCGTAGTCGGGCGGTTGCGCGGCGAGGAAGTCGTCTCGACGAAGTTGGCGGTAGCCAATGTGACCCGAAGCGTCGAGTGAATCCGAATGCGTGATGTATGCACGGGTATCGAAGGGCGGCAGCGTTGCTGGCGTTCTTAGCGGCGATGCACATGCAAACGAAAGCAGTGCGAGTGAAACTGCGAAGAGGTGAACGCACACCCTCGTCCGGTCGTTTCGCCGCGAGGTCTTCACAACGAAACGACTTCCTCGCTGATGTATGCCGCCTTGCCCGTGTCGGTCGCAACGAGCCAGTAGCTCGCGTGGGATTCTTTCGGGCTCTCCCAAGACACGGGGTTGCGCAATGTCGCGTCGACTTGGTCGCTTGCGATGGTCACGTACCCGTCCCGTCCCGGGCGCGATGCGAAAGCGGGCGTCATCTCGAGTCGCACGTGTTCGCTCTGCACAAGGGTCGTGCATGCGGCGACGCATGATTCGAAGATCTGTTCGGCGCCGGCTTCGGGGTGACGTGTTCCGATCGCCGTGAGCAACTCGCTGAGTCCACAGCGATCACCGTCGCCGGCCGCCACGACGTAGGCAGCGATGTAGTGGAGGCCAATTGCAAATTGAGGCATCAAGTCATCGCCATTCGCTTCGTTGTCTAAATGCGGTCTAAACGTTGTCGAGCGCTTGTTCGAGGTCGGCGATCAGGTCGTTCTGGTCTTCGATCCCGCACGCGAAGCGGACCAACGAGTCGGTGATCCCGAGCTTCTGCCGCTCTTTCTTCGGGTAGTCCCAAAAGGACATCGTTACCGGAAGCTCGATCAGCGACTCTACGCCGCCCAGGCTCGGAGCCTGGTAGGGAATGCGGGTCGCATCGACAAAGCGAATCGCACCGTCGAGGTCGGTTTCGATTTCGAAGGTGACAACGCCACCGAAACCGAGCATCTGTCGCGTGGCGACTTCGTGGTCGGGGTGCGAAGCGAGGCCCGGGTACCAGACCTTGCGGACCTTCGGGTGCTTCTCGAGGTATTCCGCGACTGCCTGCCCGTTGGCGTTATGGCTCCGCATGCGAATCGCAAGCGTCTTCAGCCCGCGCAACAAGAGCCACGCGCCGTGGCTATCGATAATGCCACCGAGCACGCCCAATGCTTTGCGCACGACATCAATGACGTGTGAATCGCCCGTCAACGTGCCGGCGAGCAGGTCGTTATGTCCGCTCAAATACTTCGTCGCACTGTGGAGCACCAGGTGCGCGCCGTCTTGCAGCGGTCGGTGATTCACCGGCGTCGCAAAGGTCGAATCGATCACAACTTTGACGCCGTGCTTGTTCGCCACTTCGACACAGGCGGGTACGTCGACCACGCGCAGGTACGGGTTAGTGGGCGACTCGGTAAAGAACATCGTGGTGTTCGGCACGATTGCGTCTGCGAAGGCTTGTGTGCTGCCGGGTTCAATCACCGTAACCTCGACGCCCATCCGCTTCAAAAACTGGTCGATGAACTGGCGCGTTCGTCGGTAGCAGTCGCTTGTTACGATCAAGTGACTTCCAACCGGAAGCAGCGCCATAAAGGTCGTGGTCGCCGCGCACATTCCAGACGCGAATAGAACCGACTCTTCGCCGCCCTCAAGTTCTGAAAGCTTGCGCTCGACTGCGCGCCAAGTGGGGTTCCCGTAGCGACCGTATTCTTCGCGATCGGTTCGGCCTTCCTGATAGTCGATGACTTGTTGCGAATTTTCGAACCAAAAGGTCGAGGTCTGATAAATGGGGGTGGTGATCGCGTTGGCTTCTTGCTGTCGAAGCTCTCCTGCATGGACTGCGGAAGTTGCCTCTCCTCGCTTCGAGGACTGGTTGCTCATGGGTCTTCTGCTTTCGATGCCGGGGGGAATGTGCCCGCGACATACCTTCATGACGGTCGAGTTGCGGCCGTTTGGCGAGTTCCGACAACTGCCTGCCGAAGCAAAATGCAAAGCTTGGCGTTCTGTTGTCTGGAAGGGCGCTTAGCACGTCGGGTGGAGCCCGTCCCGAATGGGGTTGGGGGGTCCTTGGGCCTGCAAGCGCCGGAAATCGTCCCGTTGAAATATAGAACCTAGATTGCGAATGTAGGCGTCGGTCGACAGCGGGTCAAGCGAATCCAATACCGGGTCTTTCGCGCCAGGAAGGCGGCAAACCCATGGGCAATTCAGATACGACGCCAAGCTCAGCAGCACCTCACCCGCAGGCCGGGACTGGAGTGCTGGTTTATTGCGCGTCGAGAAAAAGCGCAGATCCGAAGTTTCGGGAGGCGGCTGCAAGGCTTGGCCGAGAACTCGCTGGCGCGGGTTGCTCAGCCGTTTTCGGAGGCGGCGCCTTTGGCTCGCTGGGACCGCTCGCCGCCGGCGCGCTCGAGGCCGGGAGTTGAAATGGACTGGCACAGAGTAAAATCCGTGATTCCGTTTCCGGACCCACGCGGGGCCGATCCCGAAACCGGGCTCGTCGCAATTGGCGGCGACCTGCTCCCCGAGCGACTGCTCTCTGCCTACGCGCACGGCATCTTCCCCTGGTACAACGAAGACCCGATCCTTTGGTTCTCCCCCGACCCGCGTATGATGCTGCAGTTGCCCGATCTCGTTGTGAACCGAACTCTCGCGAAGAACCTTCGAAGGAAGAAGTTCGAAGTGAAGCTCGACACAGCTTTTAGGCAAGTGATTCGCGCATGCGCAAACGTGGAACGTCCAGACCAGGGCGGCACGTGGATCACCGACGACATGATCGAGGGATACGTTGGACTCCACGAACTGGGCTACGCGCACAGCGTCGAAGCGTGGTGTGATGGTCAGCTTGTTGGCGGGATGTACGGCGTGTCGCTTGGCGCCGGGTTCTTCGGCGAGTCGATGTTCTCGACCGAAAGCGACGCTTCAAAAATCGTATTTGTCCACCTCGTGCGCCAACTCAAGGCATGGAACTTCGACTTCCTGGACTGCCAGGTTCACACCGAACACTTGAGTCGCTTTGGCGCCAAGGAGCTGACCCGCAGAGCGTTCCTCGAAGCCCTCGACACCGCGCTCGCGAGTGAGACTCGACGCGGCAAGTGGACATTCGATGAGGGTGCAGACTTCTCAGCGTAACGAGACGACGTGGCGCTAGAGAAGCTCAACCGGAAGTTCGAGGTAGGTCTTATAGATGAAGTCACGGTGTTCGATCAACCCTGGGTCGAGCGCCGCGCGAACGGTTTCGTCGATATTCGCGTATGACTGTCGCAAATAGTCGGGCATCGGACAGAGGTCTTCCGAGAGCGGTGAGCAGAGTGCGAGGAACGTCGCCCAATAAACGTCCAGAGCCGAAAGGGTGTCGCCGAGCAGGTACTCGCTTCCGCTTGTGCGCTGTTCCTGAAGCTTCTGTGTAAATAGACCGAGCACTTCGGCGGCTCTGTGCGGAGCGCGCGCGACCGCTTCTTCGCTGTACCGGTAGTGGCGCGCCAAGGCCAGCACGGTTTCAAACGCGGGGTTCGGGTTTTCCTTCGCCATGTCAATAATGGGTTTGAAAAGGCAAAGTCTTCGGTTCCACGCGAGCCCGTCTTCGGCGGCGAGTTCATGGATCAACCCAAACATGAGGGCTCGTAGCTTTGGGTCTTCGGGGATAAGCGCGGGTGTGTCGGCCCAGCGATCAACGAAGTGAATCAGATCAGACCAGGCGTGAATGGCGGGTTCGTCGTCGGCAATGAGTTGCGGCGCATTGCGGATGCCGGTCCAGGCCAGGAGTTCGGGGTCGTCGGTTCCGGGCATCTGGCGCACGCGCACGTACGGGATCTTCTTGACGTGAAGCATGCCCTTGATCGCTTCACCCCACGGGCCGGGTGCCCCTTCGGTCAGGACAAGGCGGACGCCCGACCGTTTTTTCGCGTCAGCGATGCTTATGATCTCGCTCATGGGGTAGCGCTCCCGGGTGACGCTCTAGTGAGAGCGAAGGAAGCAACACAATATCCGCAGAACGCGAGGCTGTCGCCGAACGCGAGTGCCGGGGTCTAGAAACTTTGGGGGGCGACGAGTCTTCCGACAGACACCAAGAGGCTTCTAGCGCCTAGCGCCTCTTGGTGGGGTCACGAAGATCGGCGAGGACCATGCGCGCTCTTCCACCTCGGCCATGCACTCGTCGTCCGCCGGGGTGCGGTAGTCCCCGTGGCACGGCCGGACCTTGATGCAACGTCCGGCTTCGTCCCGTTCGCAGCGAAGCCCTCCGGCGTTGACCGCCATCGTGGGTTCTTGGATGGCGCGCACGTAATAGATGACTTCGCGGCTTTCATTTGCGTAGTCGGGGTCTTCGAATTCGACCGTGCAACCGGACGCGTCATCGGGGCATGGCAAGGTGAGCCACGGATCTTCGACGAGCGTTCCAACGTCTTCGCCCGCTGTGATCTGGGGGCGAATGCGAACGACTTCGACGCGAGTCAAGCGGTGACGCGTTTCGCCGGGGTTGTAGCATTCGTTGTGGCAGAGGCGGTCGATGTTCGCTTCGCCCAAGCCGCTGATGGATGTTTCGGGACAGCCTGGCTGTTGTTCAAATGCACCCGCGGCGCGCACACGGAACCGCGGCGTGTCGCTGCTCGTTACTTCGGAACCCATCGGGAGCGTTGTGCCGTTTGACTTGAGTAGGTCGAACCAAAGCAACATGCGGATGCCCGACGTTGCGTAGACCTCGCGCCGCTTGAAGGAAGCCCAGAGCGCGGTGCGCTCGCGGCCAGTGGAATGCGCGGCGACCAACCCGCCCGTCATAAAGAAAGAAGACTGCCGTTCCATGTGGCGCAGTTGGCCGAGGCCGAGCGGTGCAGCCTCGTGGTCGTAGGGGATCGAAAACGGAGTGGCCTGGCGGGGGTCTTTGTTTTGCCGCTGGGCGAGCGCCTTCATTTGGCTGCCGTTCACCTCCGTCATCGCGATGCGGCCATATTCTTTGTAGCCGGTGCCGGGTCGACCCGAATGGTTGTCCGACGACCCGATCATGCCGAAGCGGTACCGCATGGGCGCTTCGCCTTCGGGGTCGTGGGTAAGGGCGAGCGCGTACTGCGCCGTTGTCGCGGGGCGATGGTCGAAGCCGGGTTGGAAGCAGTCGGGGCATTGTCCGCAACCGAGCCAGTCTTCGACTTGGGTGTTGGGCACGGTCCAGTATCCCGTGACCCCTGCGTCAACGTAGTTTTGCTGCGCATCGCGCACGCGTTCTTCGCACTCTTCGGAAGACGCGCTGCCGCAGCGCTCGCGGATGAGTTCGCCCGCGCGTTGGCAACACGGGAAGTATTCGTCGGTGGTTTCGGGACAACTCAGGCTGCCGTCGCTCGCGATGTCGACGGCGCGCCAGTCGCGGTATTCCTCGGAGTTGCCGTGCCCCGAAAAGACTTCGAACAAGATCTGTCGATCGGGGTCATGATGGTTGGGCGTGAGTTGTTTGTCGAAGCTCGTGCCGGGAGGCGTGTTGAGCCCCCACGCATTGCCATGGGGAATGACGATCGACTCATGTCCCCATTGATCGAGTTTTTCAAAAAGCGTCGCGGGGTCGGCGGCGGTCTCATGGCAGTTGTCGGGGAGGTCGTTCGTGTCGACGCCTTGTTCGCAGGCGGGGGTCGCGGCGATCTCGTCGTAGTAGGTGCCGGCGTTCAGATACACATCGCGGTTCTCCCAGTCGCGTAACGAAAGCATCATCCGTGCAACCGGGCCAATGGGCGACTTGCCGAGTTGGTCACGGGGGGCCGCGATGCTGCGGCGCGGTACTTGGTCTTCGCCGGTTTCGAGAAGCACCACGTTCTTGTGGCCGTAGTGCTTGTTACGGTCGAGATCGACTTGGCTCCATTCCCAGCCGAGGAAGGCCACGATGTCTGGGTTGCTTTGATCGGCCGCGACTTCATTGCACTGGCGGATGGATTCTTTGGTCTCTGCCCAGCGCTGCGGGGTAATGCCTTCCGCGTGGTCGTTGATGCTCCAGAAGTCGAGAGCCGAGCAGTAGCGCGCGAAGTCACACGCGTCGGCGGGCGGGTGTGCCCCCTCGCCTCCAAGCATCGGCAAGCTCATCGCAAAGGCGTCCGGGGAAAAGGTGGTGTGGACGTGGAGGTCGCCGAACAAGATCTGCTTGTCGCTCGCGCTTTCGGCCTCGGTGCTGATCGCCGCGCGAGTTTCGCGTTGGCGAGCGAGTTCGTCTTCTGCACGTTCCGCGGGTGCCGCTTGCGGTGTGACGCTGCCTGGGCCCCAGTGCTCGCCCCCACAACCGAGCGCCAAAACGCAAGCGCCAATTGCAAGGGCGATGGCGACGACGGCGCGATCAATCATCGTCGAACTCCTACTGATGGCGTCATGGCGACTAGCGTCGGGGAACGTAGAGGTCCGTGATCGTACCCTCTGCCATCTCCGCCGCCATTGCCGACGTTTCTGAAAGCGTCGGGTGGGCGTGGATGGTGAGCGCGAGATCTTCTGCGTCGGCGCCAAGCTCTAGGGCGAGTACAAGCTCGGCAATCAGGTCGCCCGCGTGTGGGCCGACGATTCCGGCCCCGAGTACGCGGCCCGACTCGGGGTCGAGCAGTAGCTTCGTTACGCCTTCGCTGCGTCCGATCCCAAGGGCGCGTCCGCTCGCCGCCCAGGGAAAGCTGGCTTTGCGAATTTCAATGTTCTGCTTCTTGGCTTCGAGTTCGGTGAGGCCCATCCACGCGACTTCGGGGTCGGTATAGGCGACCGACGGAATCGTGGTGGGCTCGAATACGACGTTTTGGCCATCCATGACCTCCGCTGCAGTCTTACCCTCGTGGGTCGCTTTGTGGGCAAGCATGGGCGGACCCACGATGTCCCCGATGGCGAAGATGTGGGAGACGTTGGTGCGCAGTTGGTTGTCGACGGGGATGAAGCCGTGCTCGTCGACATGAACGCCCGCGTTCTCTGCAGCGACTTCATTGCCATTGGGTTTTCGACCGACCGCGACGAGCACGCGATCGAACACGTCGGTCGCCGGCGCGTCCTTGCCTTCGAACGTGACGACTAGCCCTTTCTTCTTCGCTTCGATTGAATTGACTTTGGTTCCAGTGAAGATGTTTTCGTAGCGCGACGAAATGATCTTCTGGAACGGCTTTACAAGGTCGGGGTCGGCGCCGGTCATGAGTTGATCGAGCAACTCAACAACAGTGATCTTCGTACCGAGGGCTGAAAAGACCGATGCGAGTTCGAGGCCGATGATGCCGCCGCCCACAACGAGCATGCGGCCCGGAATTTCGTCGAGTGCGAGTGCGTCGGTCGAATCCATCAGCCGCGGGTCGTCGTTGGGAAAGGTTGGGATCGCAACCGCGCTCGAACCCGCCGCGATGATGGCGTTGTGGAACGCGATCGTCTTCGTCCCGTCCGGCCCGTCGACTGTGATCAAGTTCGGCCCGGCAAAACTCCCCTTGCCCTGCACCACCGTGACTTTGCGCCGCTTCGCGAGCCCAGAGAGACCGCCGGTGAGTTTGGTGACGACCGAATCCTTGAACGCACGGACCTTGTCGAGGTCGAGGGTCGGTTCGCCGAATTCAACCCCGTGCGCACCAAGGGTTCGAACTTCGGTCATGACTTCCGCCAGATGCAGCAATGCCTTGGAGGGAATGCAGCCGACGTTCAAGCAAACGCCACCAAGGGTGTCGTAGCGCTCAACGAGGACGACGTTCTTACCGAGGTCGGCCGCACGGAATGCCGCGGTATAGCCACCGGGGCCTGCGCCGAGGACCACGACGTCTGCGCGGATGTCCGCGTCGGGGAGCGGCTCTTGCGACACGGGCGCTTCGGTCGGAGGGCTTGCTTGTTTGGCGGGTTCTTCCTTTATAGACGCCGTCTTCGAATCAGCTGCCGCATCTGCGGGCGCGGGTTCGGGTGCGGCACCCGCGGCATCGAGCCGCAAAATTACATCCCCCTCAGAGACGTTCCCTCCAATTGCAACGGCGATGCTCTGCACCGTCCCGGCCTGGGTCGAAGGGATCTCCATTGTGGCTTTGTCGCTCTCGAGCGTGATGAGCGACTGCTCGACTTCGACCGTGTCTCCGGGCGACACGAGGACTTCGATGACTTCGACGTGATCGAACTCGCCGATGTCGGGGACGCGAATTTCGACGACGCTCATAGGATGAGGTTCCGAATGTCATTGAGCACGGTTTTAAGTCGCGTGGTAAACCGCACCGCATCCGCGCCGTCGACCACACGATGATCGTATGACAAGCACAGGGGCACAATTAACCGTGGGACGAAGCTCTCGGTGGCGGCGTCCCAAACGGGTTTCAAGCTAGAACGTGCGACTCCGAGGATCGCCACCTCGGGAGCATTCACGATCGGAGTAAAGGCCGTGCCCCCGATGCCGCCGAGGCTCGAAATGGAAAACGTGCCGCCTTGCAGGTCGTCGGGACGGAGTTTGCGGTCGCGCGCCTTCTGGCTCACCACCGCGAGTTCTTCGGCGAGCTCGAACAAGCCCTTCTTGTCGACGTCGCGAATCACCGGCACCACGAGTCCGCGATCGGTGTCGACCGCCACACCCAGGTGGTAGTAGCTCTTCACGATCAACGACTCGCCGTCGGGAGCGAGGGAAGAATTAACGTTGGGGAAATCTTGCAGCGTAACCGCGCACGCTTTGAGGAAGAAGGCCAGTGGCGTCAAAGAGACACCGCGTTCTTTCGCTTCTTCTTTCTTGGACTTTCGAAACGCTTCAAGTTCGGTGATGTCCGACTCGTCAAACTGCGTAACATGAGGAACTGTGAGCCAGGCCCTGTGAAGGTTGCGAGCCGAGACCCTGCGTAGCTTGTTGAGCGGTTCGTGTTCAACTTGGCCCCACTTCGAAAAATCGATCGGGGGCATTTCGGGGACAGCGAAGCCGCTCGGTGCTGACGTTGCTCCACCTTGCGCGAGTGCAACCTTCACGAAGGCTTGAACGTCTTCTTTGGTGATGCGCCCCTTGCTGCCACTCCCCGATACCCGGGCGAGGTCGGCGCCAAGTTCGCGCGCAAAGCGACGCACACTGGGCGAAGCATGAACGCGCAGCGCGCTCGGTGCGGGACGGCTTTCGAGCGGAGGCGCTTTCGTGAGCATCTGTGCCGGGCCCGCTTCCGCGGTGGCCGGAGTCGGAGCGACGGTGGGTTGCGGAGCTTCGATCGCGGAAGCGGCTGCATCCTCTGCGCCGGCTGCCGGTTCGAGCATCAAGATCGTTGAACCTTCGGCCACCATGTCGCCGACCGACACCGCGACGCTCGCAATGACGCCCGCGACGGGGGCGGGGATTTCCATCGTGGCTTTGTCGCTTTCGAGCGTAATGAGCGACTGTTCAACCGCGACCTCTTCACCCGGGCTCACCAAGACTTCGATGACTTCGACTTGATCGAAATCGCCGATGTCGGGAACGGTGATTGCGCGCTCGTTCGCCACGACTAGACCTCCACCGGGTTCGGCTTTTCAGTATCGATGCCGTACTGCTTGATCGCTTGGCCAACTTGTTCGTTCGAAACCTTACCGTCGTCCGCGAGACTCTTGAGGGCCGCGATGACGACGTAGTGTCGGTTGACTTCGAAGAACTCGCGGAGCTTTAACCGCGTGTCGCTGCGTCCATAGCCGTCGGTGCCAAGCACGCGATACGTGTGCGGGATGTGGCCGCGTACTTGTTCCGCGTAGGCACGGATGTAGTCGGTGGCTGCGATGACGGGCCCAGACCGGTCCTTCAGGTGATTCGTAATCACGGGAACCCTGGGTTCTTCATCGGGGTGCAGCAAGTTGTACCGCTCAACGTCCGCGCCGTTGCGTCCGAGTTCGTTGAAGCTCGTGACACTATAGATGTCGGACTCCACGCCCCAGTCTTCGCGCAGGATGTCGGCGGCCGCGATGACTTCTCGCAAAATCGCGCCACTGCCCAGCAGTTGAACGCGTAGATCCGCGTCAGCCCCTTCCTTGAAGAGGTACATGCCTTCGATGATTCCATCGCGCACACCTTCGGGCATGGGTGGGTGAGTGTAGTTTTCGTTCATCACGCTGATGTAATAGAAGATGTTCTCGCAGTCGCGATACATGCGTTCGAGACCGTCGTGGATGATGACTGCGAGCTCGTAGTTGAACGCGGGGTCGTAGGCGCGGCAGTTTGGGATCGTCGATGCGAGTACAAAGCTGTGACCGTCTTGATGTTGAAGGCCTTCGCCCGCAAGCGTCGTGCGTCCCGCGGTGCCGCCCATCAAAAAGCCGCGCGCTTGGCTGTCGCCCGCCGCCCAGGCGATGTCGCCGATGCGCTGAAACCCAAACATCGAATAGAAGATGTAGAAGGGGATCATCGGGGCGTCGTGGTTCGCGTACGCGGTCGCGGCGGCGGTCCAAGAAGAGACGGCACCCGCTTCGGTGATGCCTTCCTGCAAGATCTGTCCTGCGGTGTCTTCCTTGTACCACATGACCTGGTCCGCATCGACGGGATCGTAGAGCTGCCCTTTTGCGGAATAGATGCCGAGGGTTCGGAACAACCCCTCCATCCCAAACGTGCGCGCTTCGTCGGGCACGATGGGAACGATGCGGTCTTTGATCTCTTTGTCGCGGGTCAGGGCCGTCAGCATTCGCACGAACGACATGGTGGTCGAAAGTTCTTTTTCGCCCGTGCCTTCGGTCTGGTTCGCAAAAACTTCGAAGCCCGGGATCTTGAGGGGCGTCGAAGTGGTTTTTCGCGTGGGCAAGTAACCCCCCAGTGCTTCACGACGTTCGCGCATGTACTGCATCTCGGCGGAATCGTGGTCGGGTTTATAGAAAGGCGGATTGTCGAGTTGGTCGTCGGAGATCGGGATGCGGTAGCGGTCACGAAACGCCATCAACGCTTCGCGCCCCGGCTTCTTGAGCGAGTGCGCGATGTTGACGCTTTCGCCCGCTTTGCCGAGGCCGTACCCCTTCACGGTTTTCGCCAGGATGACAGTGGGTTGGCCGGTGTGCGCCATCGCTTGGGCGTAGGCGGCGTAGACCTTCGCGGGGTCATGGCCGCCGCGGTTCAATGCCCAGATCTCGTCGTCCGTCATGTCGGAGACCATCTCGGCAGTTTCTGGGTACTTGCCAAAGAAGTGTTCGCGCACGTAGGCGCCACCCTTGGCTTTGTAGTTTTGATAGTCGCCGTCGACCGCTTCTTCCATGCGCTTGAGCAGCATGCCCTTCTTGTCTTTTGCAAGCAGGCGGTCCCAACCGTCACCCCAAATTACCTTGATGACGTTCCAACCGGCTCCGCGGAAATCGCCTTCGAGTTCTTGAATGATCTTCGAGTTGCCGCGCACGGGCCCGTCGAGTCGCTGCAAGTTGCAGTTGATCACAAAGATCAAATTGTCGAGCTCTTCCCGGGCAGCGAGCGAGATCGCGCCACGAGATTCGGGCTCGTCCATTTCGCCGTCGCCGAGGAAAGCCCAGACCTTGCGCCCGCTGGCGTCGATGACGCTGCGCTGGTGCAAGTGCTTCATGAAGCGGGCCTGGTAGATCGCCATTAGCGAGCCCAACCCCATCGACACGGTGGGGAAGCTCCAGAAGTCGCGCATCAACCACGGGTGGGGGTAAGAGGACAACCCACCGCCGTCTACTTCTTGCCGGAACTTGAGCAGCTGATCTTCAGTCAAGCGGTCTTCGAGAAACGCGCGCGCGTAAATGCCTGGGGCGGAGTGGCCTTGGAAGTAGATGAGGTCTCCACCGTGGTCGTCGGTCGGAGCGTGGAAGAAGTGGTTGAAGCCGATTTCGAGGAGCGTCGCGCACGACGCGTAGCTCGAAAGGTGGCCCCCCAACTCGCTGCTGATCGTGTTCGCTCGGTACACCATCGCGAGTGCGTTCCAGCGATTGATCGAGCGGATGCGATGTTCGAGCCCGGGTTCGCCCGGGGACTGCAGTTCGTCGCTCTTGCGGATCGTGTTCAGGTAGGCGGTCGTCGCCTTGTAGGGAAGGTGGGCGCCGGAGCGGCGCATTTCTGCGACAAGGCGTTCGATCAGGTAATGCGCGCGATCGATGCCTTCTTTTTCGAGGACCGAGTGCAGCGAGTCGAGCCAGTCTCGCGTCTCTTCGGGGTCAACGTCGTGGTCTTTCGTCATGCGATGACCTCGGCTGTGGGGTGTGGTTTCTCACCGCGACGAAGCGCCACATGGCTTCGTTCTCCGGGTTCCGATGATGCCACATCCTGAGCGCGTGACCGCTTGGCGAACAAGCTTCTGGGTTTCATGTCGTCATCATGTCGCCAGTGCATCGTCATCAATTTCGTCGGCGCGCGGGGTATAAAGGATGTCGGTCGGGTCGCACCCGAAACCGTCGGCAATGAGGCAAAGCGTCGCGTACGAAATGTATTCGTTGTGTTCTTCGACCGCTTTCAAGATGTTGGGAGTCAGCGTTTCGCGAAGGCCGGTTGCCCGTTCGCACGCCTCGGCAACGGCCGTCACCAATTCGCGGGTCGACCAACCGCGATCGTGGCGCATCCGCCGAACCGTCAGGCCGTCGGGTCGTACGGGTCGGTCTTCGTCGAAGTTCATACTGCTACTTTTTTATAGGAGGATTTCGGGTTTGATCGATCTGAGTACGAGGTTGCACAACATTGGCCTAGGTTCGATCATACTCGGCCCGTCCACGGTCTCAAGCTACCTTCCGGGCTGTGCGTGATTCTTCCGACAACGTGCTGCATTAAAGCAGTGGCTGCGAAGTCGCCCAAGCCCTCCTCGCAGAAATGCGCGCCGACAAACCCCGTCTTTCAAGCCCTAGTGTCGAGTTCACCGGTGGTGGACCGAATTGACAACCTCGTCGAAGAGTTGATCGACGAGTACGAGAGCCTGGGGGCGGATTAAGCGGCGGAGTCTTATGTCTCGGTTTCGGCTCGCGCTTGCTCGGCAAGTGCACGTTCGTAGCCCTCAGGATCGTCGATATCGAAAGCACCCTCCGGGAACGAAATTGTTTCAACCGATTCCGGTTGCGCGTGCAAGAGAGTCTTGGCCCCACGATCTCCCGAGAGCGACCGTAGTTCCGAAAATTTCGTCGAGGCGAAGTACGCCGGCGCACCGATCGTGTCGTTGTACGAAGAAGCCACCATGGTGCGTCCGTCTGCGCGCGCGATGAGTTGATCGATCAGCGCTGCGCTGACAAAGGGTTGATCGCAAAGAAGCACGACGACCCCATCCAAATGGGGGGGCAGCTGTCGCGCTGCGGAGGCGAGACTCGAGCCCATGCCCTCTTGCCAGTTTTCATGCCGCACGACGCGTGCATCGAGATCTGTCACTTCGGGGCGGAGCGCGTCTTCATGGGCCCCCAAGACGATGTAGACCTCGTCACATTGAGATGCCAACGCCGTCCGCACGCAATGCCGCAGCAGCGTCTCTCCCCGCCATGGAAGCAAGCCCTTCGCGGATCCCATCCGGCGCGCTTCGCCGGCGGCGAGCACGATGGCAGCCACGCGGAGGTTGGTTTTGTGTACGCTACTGGCTGTTTTCTCGGTCACGCTGAGTCTCGAAGTTGGATTGCAACTAGCTTGGCACACGCATAGCCGAAGGCACAGGAGAACAACCGATGCAAAGATTCGAGCGCGTGGTTGAAGCGGGTGGGGTACTGCTCAAAGCCGAACGGTTTGCGGGGAAGGACCCACTTCTTGTGGCGTGCCTGTTGTTGACCTTCGACGTGGGTCGGCTGCTGGTCGAAGTTGCTCCGGGCGCGCTGACCATTCGTACGACTGTGATGGAGACAAAAGATGCCGTGCCGGCGGGCATGGTGGACGGGGCGGAAGAAGAACCCTGGTGGCGCGTTCTGGGCGGGCCGCTGTCCCGAACGCAGGCGACTGATAATGGAGTGCGACTGCAATTTCGCGCGGACGCCGACAACCCTCGCATCATCGCACTCGAAAACGCTGGCGGCGAAGTTCGGGTCACCCTCGATCCACTCGCGAGAAATTAGCAATGGCGGCCGCAAACGGTCTCGCATCCATGGATGCGACGGCGCAGGCGCAACTCGTTGCATCCGGCGAAGCGTCCCCCAAAGAGCTTGTCGATGCCGCGTGCGAAAGGCTCGAGCGTCTCAACCCGAAACTCAATGCGGTCATCCATCCCGCCCTCGATCGCGCGCGCGAACTTGCCGCGAGTCGCGAACTGCCCGAAGGCCCCTTCCGGGGTGTTCCATTCTTAATGAAGGACATTGGGGGCAATCAAAAAGGCCAGCCCTACCACGCGGGCATGCGCTGCTTGAAAGACGCGAACTTTACCGCAACCGAGGACAGCTACTTCACGCAGAAGATCAACGCGGCGGGACTCATTACGTTGGGTCGTACTGCGACGTCTGAACTCGCCGTGCTTCCGACCGGAGAGACCCACGCCTTCGGACCTGTTCACAACCCTTGGAACCTCGATCACACGACGGGCGGCTCAAGCGGTGGCACGGGTGCGGCGGTTGCCGCAGGGATCGTTCCGATGGCGCACGGGAGTGACGGCGGAGGTTCGATCCGTATTCCGGCGGGCCACTGCGGGATCGTGGGTCTGAAGCCAAGTCGCGGTCGTTGCTCTTTTGGACCGGGTGCCGGTGAACGATGGAGCGGACTCTCTGCCGAGTTTGCATTGACGCGTTCGGTTCGCGATTCGGCGAGGCTACTCGACGCAGTGGCGGGCCCGGTGCCGGGCGATCCCTATAGCGCACCGCTCCCGACCCGTTCGTTCGCCGAGCAAGCTGCTGCGAATCCCGGGAGTCTGCGCATCGGCGTCATGCGCGACACACCCCGCGAGATCGACATGCACCCCGAATGTGTTCGCGCGGTCGACGAAACCGCGAAGCTACTCGAAAGTCTCGGGCACCGAGTCGAACTCGCGCATCCACCCGCGCTCGAAGAAAGCGACCTCGTCGCCCACTACGTGAAGATCGTCGCGACCAACGTCGCCCAAGCAGTTCATTCCTGGGGCGAAGTTCTCGGACAAGAAATTGGTCCCGGTGGCGTCGAGCCTTTGACGTGGAGCCTCGCGCAACAAGGCAAAGCGATGAGCGCTCAGGAGCTACTGGCCTCGATCGAATACATCCACGGATTCGGTCGCAGGCTTTCGAGTTGGTGGGAAGGAGGCTTCGACTTGCTCCTCACGCCAACAACCGCGCAGCCACCGCCGACGCTCGGCACGTTGGTGTCGACCGAAGAAGAACCCTTGAAGGCGTACTTCCTCGCGGCACCGTCCGGCGTCTTTACCTTGCCCCACAATCTTTCGGGGCAGCCGGGGATTTCGCTGCCGCTTCACGTTTCAGACGACGGACTTCCGATCGGCTCACAGCTCGTCGCGCAGGTTGGCGACGAAGGCATGCTGCTCAGTTGTGCCACGCAGCTCGAAGAAGCTGCGCCTTGGATCGACCGGGTCCCGCCGTTGTTCGGCTAGGAGTTTGTGCCTTCTGCCGCGCAGACTCCTAACGCGATCGATTCAAGTACGCGCAGTTACTGAATGTGGTCGCAGTTCGTGATGTAGCCCAAGTTCATGAGCTGCAGGCAGTCTTCCTTCGTCATGGCCGCATCGCCCCCCCCTTCGACCTGTTCGCCAAGTGCCGTCTTCAACTGGTACTCGGCGCGTGCGGCCAAAGTGGTGATGTCTGCGTCGTAGCCTGAGCCGGCCAAGTTCTTCATCTCGGTCGGGTCGCTACGCATGTCGTAGAGTTCGGTTTCTTCGAGGCCGCGGGGGTTGCCCTCGTTGGCCTGAATCAACTTCATCGTCTTGGTGCGCAGGCTCCAAACCACGTTGCCTTCGTGGTCTTCTTCCGCATACGCTTCGAGGTCTGCGGCGCCACGCGTGTTGCCTTCCTGCATGAGGTCGACGCCCTGCATTGCTGCGGGGATCTCAGCACCAGCGGCGGCGATCAACGTCGGCGCCATGTCGAGAGAGCGGGCGAGTTCCGCGACGCTGCTTGCGGGTGCAGAGGGCATGCCCTCTGCCCACTTGATCAAGAAGGGCACATGAATCTGCTCGTCGTACAAGGTGAGCCCGTGCCACCAACCGCCGTGCTCGTAGAACTCTTCGCCGTGGTCGGCCACGAGCGCGATCACCGTGTTGTCGTAGGTGCCGGCCTTCTTCATATGATCGAAGAGCTTGCCAATGTTCTCGTCGAGGAACTCGATCTCGCCGTTGTACAGGCGATGCATTTCGTTGGCGAGCTCTCCGTCGGGGTGCTGGTTCGTTACGCGCGCGATCCCGACTCCCGTGTAGTCGCCGTTCTGTTCGTGTTCAAAGTAGGGATCGTGGGGATCCATATAATGAAGGAAGAGGAAAAAGCGGTCGTCCGCGTGGCGATCGAGCCAGTCGAACGCGACTCCGTTGACCACGTTGCTGTCCTGGTAGAAGTCGCCAAAGCGCAGGCCACTGTTGAGCTTGAACCAGACCGCGCGAACGATCGAGTAGATGATGAGCTTCGACGACGACTCCGCTGCACCGGCGAGATAGTCGGGGCCGAGGTAGTGATATTCGTCGTAGCCTTGGTCGAAACCAAAGCTTTCAGCCAAGTTGATGTTGCTCGCGATGCCGCCGGTCGTGTAGCCGTGCTCCTTCAGGACTTCTGAGATCAACTCAACGTCGGGCGAAAGCGCCGAAGGCTTCGACATCGCGTTGTGGCTCGAAGGCAAGAGCGAAGTCAAGAGCGACGCGGTTGCGGGTTTGGTCCACGACGCTGCCGAGAAGCCCTGAAACTTGCTGCCACCGCCATCCATGAGAGCGCACATGTTGGGGGTTTTGAGATTCGAGCCGTAACACGAAAGATGATCTGCACGCAGGGTGTCGACCATGATGAGCATGATGTTCGGTCGATCGGCGAGCTCGTTCGGAACACCGCCGTGGTGTGAATCGCTGCCACCACTCGGGCCGGCGACGAATGTCATCACGACGCCAAGCACCATGGCAACGGCAAGTAGCCCGAGTGCGCTTGCGGGTTTGGCAATGCGTCCCGCCGCGCCACCAAAAATCTTCGGACCTGCAAGGAACAAGAACAGGCCGACTGCGCCGGCAACAGCCAACACACCGAGAAGAACCGGTGTCGGAGGCATCTGTTCGAGATAGACGTCGCGGCGCAAGCGGAAGATCGTGATCGCCAAGCCGAAAGGAACGAGTGTCGCGAGGATGCCGAGGCTCGGCACCCAACCTTGCGCGTCGTTCTTGTCCATTGGAAGCACGCCGAGTACAGCACCACCAACCATGCCCAGACCCCCGAGGATCACTGAGTAGGCGAGGAAGCCGTACCAAAACACTTGGGCTTCTTCGCCGAAGCCGCCTTGTGCAATCACGACGGTTTCAACGAGACCAATCAAGATGCCGGAAAGAACGCCCGCCCCGAGACCAAGGCCCGCACAATTCATCACACGCGCGCCCATTGGCGGTAGTGCATGTCCTGATTCGCGGTCGTGACGTTCTCTTTCTTCGTCGGATTCGATTGATGCGGCGGCTTTCGCGGCTTCTGCGTAGTCGACCTGTTCGCCGTCCACGTAGCAGTAGCTCGGCGTGTAGTTCGCCGGTCGCACCCACCAGAAGTAACCGCCCGCGAGCGTTAACGCCTCTGCGGCCCAAAACCCAAGTGCTGCAGAAACGATGGCGTCACCCGGGCCAAGCAGATGGGCTAGCAGGAGATATTGCGCGGCTTCGCGAATGCCTTCACCCGCGATCGTGAAGGGACTCAAGACGGTCGCGAGGATCTGGATCGAAGAACCGAAGGTGACCTGCCAGAACGTCGCGCCCGTTGAACCGATGGCGAGTGCAGTGAAGTAGTACATCGCGGCCGTGGTGAAATGAACCATGAAACTCAATAACAAGGCCTGGATGACCAAGGACTTGTTGTCGCGATAAGCACCGGCCGCGTTCGATAGTCGCGTCACGATGCCTTCAAGTCGTTGTTTGCCCGGGATAGGCAGGTTCAGAAGGACCCACTGAACGAGGCCCGGAAAAAACAGAATGGCGAGCAAGCTGCCGATGATGCTGCCAACGACTGCGACGGAGATTGCCGCCACAGTTCCTGTGTTGTCGCCGAGATGTTCTTCGAGAATGCTGACGCCGAAGGGCAGTGCCACGAGGTAGGTCAAGAAGATGCCGGTGACGCCAAGCACCTTTTCCAGAAATGTCGCCGCCGTGGTTTCTACGGTCTTGCCACTAAAGCGCGACGCATCATAAAGCTTGTAGCCGTCGAGACCCGCGGTACTCGGCAAGAACGTCCCGATAAAGCGACCGATCAGGAACGAGCCAAAGATGTGCTTGAAGGGAAGCCTGATCCCTTGTCCGCGAAGCAATACGACCCAGCGATACATCGAAGCCAAGATCCCGACGAACTTCACGCCAGCCGCGAGGCCAACGAATAGCCAAAACGTTCCGGCGTTGATGTTCGCGAGCGTTTGTTGAATCAACTTCAACGCAACGACGTGAGAGCCGTCCTCCATTTTCACCGGATGTGAGAGCAACATCCAAAAGACAAGGACGGTGGCCCAAGCCTTTAAGAGGTTATGAATCTTGCCACGTGTCGGTTGCTCGACGAGCCGCGAGACCGCAATGGCGAGAATGGTGATGATGAGGATTTGAAGCGGTGCGTTCATAGAGTCAATCTCTTCGTAGTTCGCATGCAGAAATACAAACGTGGGTTGAGTTAGAGCGTGGTGTCAGCGTCGTTGAGGCACGCGAAAGTACGAAATATCAACGCGAAATGCCCCTTGCGGCGTTTTTGCATGTTCTGCGCAAAGGCTGCATGAGCACGAACGTGCGCCCGATCATAAAACCCCGCGTCCCGGAACGCTTCCTCGAAACTATGGGCAAGCAGCCCCGACCGACCGCCCAAATGCGTGCCGGTGCTTCGCTGGGATAAACGCCACTTGGGCCTTCGCTGCGGGAACTCGCCGTCGGCCCAACAAGCGGAGACGCCACGGAATCTGAACTCGCTTGACAGCGTTTGGATGAACTAGGAGCGGGGCTGAGTGGAACGATCAGGGAGAAGTCATTCCATCCAACGTGGCTGGTGACGTGTGGCGGGTCAGGAACGGCCTGGAGTCGGTCTTTGAATGCGGCGGTCGTTGGCGGCGGTCGTCGTTTCCTCGTGATTCTATTGTGAGCCGCCTGCGATTGAAATTTTCACCGCCTGCCCTCCTCCTCCTACTTCAAGCCCGTCTCCCGGGATCACGGTGAAGTCCGACACTTTTCTGCCAATGCGTGGCTGCGGCAAGCGAAGGGCGCCGGTTTTGAAGTTTTTGGCATTCGACAGGTCCCAGTCGATATGCGTAAACGAAAGCACGATCTGATCGTCTTCAACGTATGCAACCAAGCTCGTGAGCCGTTTTTCGGTGAAGATGCCGAGTCGGCGAGATTTGCGAACCGCGGTCAAGGCAACTTCTTCAGAGGAGTCTGCCTGTTCGAGCGCCTGTGAAAGCCCCCTCGCGACGCCACGCACGAGGGCTCCCGTCACGGCCGGCTTTACCCCAGCGTTCTTGTCGCGCACTAGAATCGAAGCAAGAACTGCGCTCAGTCTCTCTTGAGAGATGTTGGCAGGGTGAGCAAAGCCGCGGTCGATGGGAGCGCCGCCTTCACTCTGATGTCGCAACGTTGCGATGACACCCTCTTCTGTATACGCGACGCGCTGCACGGTTTTCGTCGCGCACGCAGAAGCGACCACCACGCCCATCATCAAGATCAACAGAGAAACTCGGCGGAACTTCATTTTAAATAATCTCGCTCTTGAGTTGCCGGGACATGAGTGCCTGGCCGGCTTGTGTCGGGGTGAGCTCTCCTTCGAGAACTTGGCGAACCATGTCACAAATGGGCATTTCGACCTTCATCGCTTTTGCGAGTTTGCACACCGCGTGGGTCGTCTTGACCCCCTCCGCGACTTCGCCCATTTCGGCGAGGATGTCGTCGAGTGCGCGGCCCTTTCCCAGGCCGATCCCGACCCTTCGATTGCGGGACAAATCGGCGGTGCAGGTCAGGATCAAGTCGCCCATGCCCGACAGACCGAGAAAGGTGGTGGGATCTGCTCCCATTGTTACGCCCAGCCGCGTGATCTCCGCCAGGCCCCGGGTCATGATGGCGGCCCTCGAGTTGTGGCCCTCGCTCTGGCCGTCCCCCATCCCCACCGCGATCGCGATGACGTTCTTGATGGCCCCGCCGAGTTCGACTCCGGTCACATCGGTGCTCGTATAGCAGCGAAACCACGGACATGAGAGCGTGGCTTGAACTGAGATCGCGTAGGTTTCGTCTTCACACGCGATCGTGACGACTGTTGCCTTGTGGTGCGCGATTTCTTTCGCGAAAGACGGGCCTGAAAGGCAAGTGATTCGGGCGTGGTGTTGTTCCGGAATAACGTCGCGGATCACCTGATGCATGGTCATTCCGGTTTCGTATTCGATCCCCTTCACCGCGGAGACCAGAAGCGACCCTTCCGAAAGAAACGGTGCGGCCCGCTGCATGACTTCGCGGACTGCATGGCTCGGGACGGCGCAGATGACCAGCTCTTTGTTCGCGACCGTACGCTCGATGTCTCCGGTAGCGATGACCGCGTCGGGAATGTCGACGTCGCGCAGGTGATTCGGGTTTCGATGACGCGCGTTAATCGCGTCAACCACGCCCTCGTTTCTCGACCAGAGCGTGACGTCACCGTGCCGCGCGCACAAAATCGCGAGGCAAGTACCGAAACTTCCGCTTCCCAACACACCCACCGGGATCGACATCGGCGCATACTAGCAGGCCGAGAAAGAACCCCTCGCGTCGCATCGCACGCGTCTTTGCGTCGATCACTGCGTTGCGAAACCTTGCTGCGCGCCCGCACAGCGGTGGCTTCACGCCTTGCGCTCGCCGAAAAGCGCGCGCGCTGCTCAGTCCGGAGTTCTTCCGCAGCCTGCTAGCTCCGATTTCTCCGCGAGCCTTGATGAAACCGGCGGCCAGTTCCATGAGGTGAGCAAGACGCGTGTTGCGCCAGCCTCGCATGGCTTCTACTTTGAGGACTAACGATTTTCGGTTCCCCCAACAAAGTTCCAATTCATAGATCCCCCCAGACGCCCCCCGTGCACCGCGAACCAACACACGGCGTCGCATGCGCGGTGTGGTTGCTGCTCTGCCGATCGCGAGTCGAGCTTCGAGCCCGCGGTCGTGTGGGCAAAGTGGGGAGATGATCTGATGGAATACCTCGGACTGTTGGGATTGATTGCCGTCGGGCTCACGGCCACATCCTTGCTTAGCATTTTGGCGCACGGGCTTCGCAAGTCAGTCGGCGAGCAGCCGGCGCCCGAGGGGGTGACGCGCGTGCCCGCCGACCGAGTGCGCACCTCGACCTCTCGCTATTTTTTGTTGGCCGTGGTGGGGTTGGCGCTTCACGCTGGCGCCTTCTACTTCTATTTATGGGGCGCCAGCGTTCGCAGTGCCGGTCTTTCGGGTTTACTCGTGATGGTGGTGCTGGGCTTCTGCCTGATCACGGGTGTCTTCTATTCATGGGCGCGCGGCTCAGTTTCTTACGCCCACGACTCCCCTGCGACGAACGAAGCGTCAGGGCTGCTGGACTAACCGAGCGGACAGAGTGCGCGAACGCGTTGGAGGCGACGTCGAATGCTGCTGGGCGTAGGGTTCAAGGTAATCGTGATCTCGACGGTTGTGTTGGGGTTCCTGGTACCCGCTCGCGCGAAACTACTCGCGCGGGAGGGACCGCGCGCCGTTGCGGGTACGGGGCACTTTTCCCGCCACCCGGCGATCGGTCTGCTTCAACCGTTGGCCCAGTTTCTGGACTCCATCACTCGTGACGGTCGGAGTGAAGAAGACAAAAAGCGCTGGGCGACTTCTGCGGCGCCGCTTCTTGTTCTTATTGCGCCGCTTGCAGCATTCGCGGTCGTTCCGTTCGGTTCGCGTTACGTCTTCGATGGCGCCTTGGTTTCACTCGTCGTCGCCGACATTGAATGGGGCGTTGTGTGGCTCGTCGGTGCAGCGATGCTCGCGATCTACGGTTCATCGGCCCTCATCGTCGACCCCGCGCATCGGCTCCAGCATGCGATCTTGGCGATTTCATACGCTGCGGGCACCGCGCTTTGCCTCGCTGCCCTGGCCATGGTGTTTCAAACTCTGAGCCCGATCACGATGGTGGTCGCACAGGAGCAAAGCCAATCGATTGGTGACTTCTTTGGGCCGTCGCTTCCCGCACTGCAAAATCTGCAGATACCGAGTTGGGGCTTGTTCCTTCAGCCTGTCTCGTTCGCGCTGTTCATTTTGTGTGCACTCGGTACGCCCAGTATTTCGAACGTAACATCGGCGCCCGGGTTTCAGGATCGTGTGGACGGCGTAGGGCAGTTTTGGCTGCGCACTGCCGAACATCTCAGCAACGTGTTGACGGCAAGTGTTCTTGTGGCGCTGTTCTTAGGCGCGGGTGCGATCCCGCTTGTTCCCGCAGACATGATCATTGGCGAAGTCGCGGAGTTTTTCGGAAACGGGCTTGCAACTCTGCTCACGATGGCGATCCACATCGGGGTCTTCATCACCAAGGTCATGCTCGTCATCCTTTTGCTTGAGCCCTTGCGCCGACGTCTCGCTGCACTTTCATTCGCAGGCTCCTTAAGGCTTTGTTCGTGGGGCGTGATCCCGGCTTGCGTGGTCAACTTGTGGGTCACAGGCGCCATGCTGGTTGGCGGCGGATCCTGACGATGAGCGCATTCTTCCTTTATATGAACTGTGCAGTCGTGTTGGTCGCTGCAGCGATTGCGCTTTTGGGGACGTCGAGTTCCCGGGCCAGTCTCGCGTGCTTCCTCGTGAGCATGTTTTCCCTGGTAGGTGTGTTGTTGGGGATCGGTGCGACGGTGGTCGCGATCGCGCAACTGCTATTTGCTGCAAGCCTGGGGTTGGTCTGCTTATTCGCGATGGATACGGTCGCGGGCCCCGCAAACGCTACGGACCCAGGTGAGCCTTCATGGCATTGGCTCGTGGCCGTGGTCGGGGTCGCAGGCGCGTGCGTAATGGGGGGCCTGCTAGTCGATTTATTGGATGTCGTTCCGCGGACACTCGCGGTTGATCAGATCACGACGCTTGCATCGGCCGCACCTCATGCAAACGCATTCGAAGCCGTTGGGCTGAGCGTCATCGTCGACAATGGGCTGGCGCTACTTGCCCTTGGTTTGGTGTTGCTCGCGTCTGCGGTGGGCGCGGGTTTTCTCGCGAGCAGGGGGAGCGCCTGAATGGCTGGGCCGACGGTCGCACTTTGGTTATCCGCCGGTCTTTTCTGCCTGGCCATCGTGGGTGTGATACTGCGACGCAATGCCCTGTCCTCGTTCTTGAGTTTTGAGCTGATGATCTGCTCTGCCATCCTCGCCTTGACCGCATTTGATCTTGTCCGCGCGCCTGGGAGCGACGTTGCGGGGCGGGGCTTTGCAGTGATGGTCTATAGCGTTGCGATCGCGCAAGCGTTCGTTGGGCTCGCTCTCTTGATTGCCCGACGTAGATCGTCCCGCGCCTTAGGTTCGGGCTCATGCTAGACGGCAACGAAGCACCGGCCTTGGTGCGCTGGATCGTATTGCTGCCGCTGTTTGGGACGATCTTGCAAGCAGCGACCCTGTTTTTCGTTCGTCGCAGCCTACGCAAGTCATGGGTGATGGTGCTGACCCTTGTTCCGGTCGCATTCTCGTTTCTGTTTGCGTGTGCGTCGTTTGCGGAACTGATCTCACTCGCCCCGGAAGCGCGGGTCCGACTCGATACCGTTTGGAGTTGGATGGGGCTCGGCGTCGCCAATGAGACGTTCAGTGCAGACTTTGCTTTTCGCTTCGACCCCCTGTCCGGCGTCATTACCCTCGTCGTCCTCGCGACGAGCGCAGCCATTTTCATTTATGGCTTCGCGTTCATGGACACGGACAAGCGGTCCGACTCGGGCTATCAGCGGTTCTTTACCTATGCGAGTTTCGTTCTTTCGAGTGTGCTCGTATTGGTGCTGGGTGAAAATCTGCTCGTCATTCTTGCAGGTTGGATCGGAACCGGCTTCGGTTCGGCTCTGATGATTGGTTTTTGGTACGCGGAGCCTCGGGGAAGTCGTGCGGCACTGCGAAGCATGGGGTTGAACGTTGCCCTCGACGCAATGCTTATGGGAAGCTTCGTGGGCCTCTTCTGGTTGCTTTCAGGCGCGGGTCCTCATGCCGTTAGCTTGAGCGCCGTGCAGGCTGGGATCGCGCCACACTTGGATGCGACTACGGTGCTGCCGTTCGGGATCGAGGTTCGCATTGTAAGCATGCTGACGTTGGGCATCGCGCTCGCGGCTTGCGGCCGATCCGCACAGCTTCCGTTCTCCTTCGCGCTTTCGGGCATCGCACGTTCCCCCGCTCCAGCGGCAGCGATGTGCGTGATCTCTGCGTCGACGGGCATCTATCTATGCTGCCGCTTTTCGTTCTTGATCGTCGAGACCCCCACCGTGATGCACGGGATCGCGTGGGCGGGCGCCTTGACTGCCGTGATCGGAGCGGCCTCGGCCCTCGCACAGCGTGACCTTGTTGCGATCCTGATCGCCGTCGCGGTTTCTCAGTTTGGCTTTGCGTTTATCGCGATTGGATGCGGGGTCTATAGCGCGGCAATCTTTCAGCTCGTGATTGCCGTCACGGTGCAGGCGCTACTCATTCTTTGCGCCGGGTCGGTGATCTATCGACTCGATGGCGAGCGCGACATCCGGCGCATGGGTGGGCTCAACGTGCGACTCGTCTTCACCCAGCTCATGGTCTTGATAGGCGTGTTGTCACCGGCTGTGTTTCTTGCGCGCGAGCAAGCCATCGCGTCGGCTTTTGGTGCCGAGCACGTACCGGGCTCGAAAGTCATCTTCGCATTGGCACTCGTTGCAACACTACTCGTGAGCTGGGCCATCACGCGATTTCTAGCGGGGGTGTTCTGGAGTTCGGTCCGGACGCCACTTGGCTTTCGCGGCGAGTTCGCCGACCCCGAGCTGCGCTTCATGCTTCCTATCTATGGGCTCGCCGGGTTGACGCTGCTGGGCATTGCCCTCAACCCAGCCCAGGTCTGGGGAGACCTGTTGCTCGGAGGTGTGCAAGAGTCTGAGAGCCTGAGGCACTTCTTGGGCGCGACGCTGCAACACATTGAAGGCGACGTCATCGATTCCAGCCAGAGGTGGCAGTTGGTGGCGGGGTCCGTGCTTGCGACCCTGATCGGCTTCTCGACCACGTACTTGTTCTATATCCGCTTTCCCCGGACGCGCATCAAGATCAATGCGAAGCTTTCGCCTGTGCAGCAAGCGCTACAGGGACATGATGTCGGTGGCTTGTTGGAGCGTTACGTCGCGGTTCCATTGATCGCGCTTTCGCGTTTGTTATTTGAGCGATCGTTCACGATCGCAGGCGTGGTTGCGCGTCTGCGGAGCGAGCGGGTTTCGGGCATTGCTGAGCGGTTCGCGCAGACTCCGGCCGCAGGGTCGACCGGAGATCATTCCCACCTACACGTACTGTGGGTACTGATCGGCGCGTTGCTCCTGATCGCGATGGGGGTCCAGTAGCGTGCCCATCTTCGCTGACCCCAACAGCATTAGCTGGGTCGTGTTTCTGCCCGCGCTCGCGGCAGTGGGACTACTCGCTCAAAGAATCATTGCCAATACACTCTTCGGCGCAGCAGGTTTGTCGGGAAGCGTTTGGCGATGGGTCGCGCTCGGGACTTCAACGCTGACCTTCGTTTTGGCGGTGGCGGGGTTGTGGCAGGGCTTTGACCCGGAGATCACTGACTATCAGCTCGTTGAACACGTGTCGTGGATGCCAAGCCTCGGGGTCAACTACTTCGTCGGCATTGATGGAATGAGTCTCGTTCTTGTCCTGCTTACGAGCTTTGTCGTTCCACTTACGATCATCAGTTCTTGGAACGAAGGGGACGAGACACTCGAGAGCTATGCGGTGTTTCTCCTGCTTCTTGAAACCGGCATGAACGGTGCCCTCGTCTCCCTCAACGTGATTGGGCTCTACTGCTTCTGGGAACTGGCGCTCGTTTCGAGCTTCTTCATTGTAGCCCGTTGGGGTGGAGCATCCGGACTTACCGCGGCGGTCAAGTATCTGATGTTTGGCGTCGCGAGCTCCTTTTTGTTTCTTATCGCGGTATTGATCGTCGGGCGAATCAATTTTGAACAGGGAGGCGCGTTCAACTTTGACCTCGTCAGCCTTGGCAACGCGGACGCGCTCGGCTTGCTGAGTACCCAGATTGCAACCGAGGCAACTTCAAATACACCCTGGTGGCAAACGCAGCTGTGGTTGTTCGCCGCGGTGGCCCTCGCGTTTGCGGTAAAGATTCCACTTGTTCCGCTTCACGGCTGGTACAACAACGCTCAAAACGAAGCCCCGACCTCGGGTTCAATTTTGGTGTCTGCGTTGGTAGTCAAACTCGGAGCGTTTGCATTTCTCCGCGTAGCGCTTCCGTTGTTTCCCGACGCGGCTCGAGTCGCCGGCCCATGGATTACCAACATCGCACTTTTTGGAATCGTGCTCAGTGGCTTGCTCGCATTGGGCCAGCGAGATGCGAAGCGACTTATCGGGTATGTCTCACTCGCGCATCTCAGCTTTATCGTGCTTGGGATCATGAGCTTGAATCGCCACGCCATGGTGGGCTCTGTGATTTCGATGCTGAGCCATGGCCTGTCGATCACCGCGCTCTTCGTCTTGCTTGGCTTTCTCATTGAGCGTCGTTCGACCCGACTGGTTTCTGACTTTGGTGGCCTCGCAAAGCCGATGCCTATTTGTGCCGCGCTATTTGCACTCGCCGTGATCAGTCACATCGGGTTTCCCGGGACGGGGGGCTTTGTCGGGTCCTTCTTGGTTTTCCTGGGCATCTATTCGACGGGAGCGTGGGCCGCCATCATTGCGCTCTCCGGCATGGTGTTGGTGGCCAGCACACTGTTGCGCGCGGCGAGCAGGATCATGCTCGGCCCACTCGAACACGCAGAGAACCTCGGCCTGATTGACTTCTCATTGAGGGAACGCGCGGTCGTTCTTCTACTCGTGCTTCCGCTGTTGTGGGTTGGGGTCTATCCGAGTCCCATACTTCGCCGGGTGGAACCCGCGGTGGGTCTACTCCTCAGCGCAATGGATCGCCGGGCCGCTCCAAATGAACGCGAAGATCTGGTGCCCCCAAACCTGACGGTATTGAACGCGATCCCCCGCAACCGGAGCCACTCGCCATGATCGGAATGCCGAGCATCCTGCAGGCACTGGCTCCGTTATGGATTGTCGCGGGTTCGAGCGTACTTGTGTTGCTCGCGGACGCCCTTTTGATGCGCATTGGCGACGTGGACAAAGATCGAGGTCTTAGTGGACTGAAAGGTTCGTTACTTTCTGCGCTCACCGGGTTTGTTCTACTCGTCGCGCTCGCAATCGCGGCCTTGAACTTTGAGTACGAGCCTCGGCTGATCGCCACGCCGGCTTCAATGCTGGTCGTCGACTCCCAGGCCAGCTTTGCGATGACGCTGCTTTGCGCGGGCGCTTTGTTGACGCTGTGGGTTTCCCTCGGAGCTTTGTCGGAGGTGAAACTTCACTTCGGTGAGTTCTATCCGTTGCTCTTGTTTTCGCTCGCGGGAGCACTCGCCGTCGTGTGCGCTGCGAACCTCATCATGCTGTTTTTCGCCATGGAGTTGATGAGTCTCCCCTTCTACGTCCTTGCGGGTTTCGATCGCGATCGGAAACAAAGCAATCAAGCGGGGAGAGACGCGTTCGTGAGTGGCGGTTTTTCAAGCGCATTTTCCCTCTATGGCATCGCGCTGATCTACGGAGCTACCGGGCACTTCGACTACCCGGGGATCCGCGAGGCGATCGACTCCGGCGGCGGCTTGCTCTTTGCGGGTGCCGCGCTGCTGCTGGTCGGGATGCTCACGCGAATCAGTGTATTTCCCTTTCATCAGTGGTCCCTTGGTGTCGCATCGGGTGCGCCCACCGCAACGCTCATTTTCATCCCGTTCGCGGTCTTCGGCGCTTCTGCGTTTGCACTGACAAGGATGTTCGACACCCTCAACGTGGCGGAGCTCGGCAATCTGCGACTCACCTTCACCGTTCTGGCCGCTGTAAGCATGCTCGCGGGTGCCGTGATGGCGCTCCGCGAAAACAATGTCAAACGTCTGCTCGCATACGCGGCAGTCGCGCACGCGGGCTTCTTGCTTGTGGCGCTGTGTGTTTCGGGAAGTGAGGGGCGATTCGCCGCGATTCTCGAAGTCTCGACGTTCGTCGTGATGCAAGCTGGGGTGCTGGCAGTCGTTGCCGCGATATCGACGATCCACAATCGTTGGGAGAGCATTGGGGACTACAATGGTCTCGCCGCGAAGCGCCCGATTATTGCTGGGGCCATGATGGTGTTGTTGCTCGCACTTGCGGGCGTACCCGGAACGTCAGGGTTTGTGAGCCGCATGTCGCTTTTGACTGTTTCCATTGGTGACGGCCAGATCGTATTGACGATCATCATGGGGCTGTCATCGATTGTGCTTTTCGCAGCCTATCTCCGCATCGCAACTGCGATGTACATCCGCACGGCACACGGCGGCACCGCGACTTCGCCGCCGTTTATGGCGGTTGTCGCCATTGGCGTGTGTGTCGTCGTGACGCTTTACCTGGGCATCTTTCCTGGTGAAGGGCCATTGGCGTTCGACTTTCTCGAACTCGTTCGTCGCGCCGCCAACGCTTCCTAGCGCGAGACGTCCCGCCCTGGGTTGATCGCCAGACCGCGTCGGCGATTGCGTTTGCGCGGAGTTCAAAGCTTCTGCGTGGATGTGACGAGAGCGTGCCGACCGGCACGGGCGCGGCGTCGCGTTCCTTCGCGTCCTTGTCGTCACCGGGATCGCAGTCGTTCTAGCCGCTACGGAGTACCCGAACTTCGCCCACTCTCCGCGTGATGTGCAGGTCATCGAGGAGCTCCATCAAGGGCATCGCGGTGCGGCGAGTCGTCCCGATGATCTCTTTGTACGTCTTGGTGTCCATCTCTTCATGTTCGCTGAAGTGGTCGAGGACGCGTTGTTTGAGCGCGTCAACGGACGGGCGGTCGAAGAATAGGTCGCCGGGCGCACGCACCACTTCTTCGTTGCGTTCGAGATACGCCATCAAGTCGCGAAACTTTTCTTGGGAGACCCCAAGTTGTTCTGACCAGTCTTTGACCGAAAGGGGTTCGAGCGCCGCACCCTTTGATTGCTCGCGAATCTTTGTGATGGCGACTTCGGAGTCTGCGTCGAGGGTGGGTTCAAAGTTTCTGCGCCACGCGAACTCTCCCGCTACGCAAAGCTCGTCTCGTTCTTCGAGCCTTTGAATCGCAAGCTCCGCGCCTTCGGGCCGGACGTTTTCGGGGAGTTGACCGCGCAGGGTTCCGCGGCTCATGCCCGGCCGGAGCGGTTCGGCGATGTGGTAGGCGTCGAGCACTTCGAGAAGCCGCGCTTCCATCCGCGCGACAACGGCGGCTCCAAACCAGCGCTGGCCGCCCGCGCGCACGAGCGTTGCGTCGTCTTCGAGTTTCGAAATTGCTTGCTGCAGCTCTTTGTGGGAGAGCCCCATCTCAATTGCGAGGTCGGGTTCAACCGCGCCGGTCATGCCGGTGCGCAGCACACGTTCGCGAATGCCTTCGGGGATACCGCCCTGATGCAACACACCGAGCTCGCGAACCAGTGCCGGGTCGCTTCGACGTCGGTGCGGCGGGGCGACGTCGAGCACGACCCCACCGCCGAGCGTCCCGCCGGTGCCGGCGTTGCGGGCAAAGCCCCGGGCGATGAAGCGATCGCCAATCATGAGTGGAACAGGTTCGCCGTCGATATGGACCCGCGCGAACGCATGCTCGCCGGGAACAAAACGGTCGGCGCCAATCGGCGCGAGCCGCGCTCGTCTTTCTGCGGTGCCGGTAAGGAGTTCGATTGCAACCGTACCTTCGTATTCGGGGGAAGAGTCGAGCCATCTAATTTCGACATCGAACGCTGTGGTCGAAACGATTGAGCCCGCCTTTGCGAGTACGTCTCCGCGCGAAAGCTCGCTCACCTCAACGCCTTGCAAGTTGACCGCGCAGCGTGAGCCTGGCCCAACGCGATCGCGCGCTTCACCGTGGCTTTGCAGACCGCGCACCCGAGCCTTGGTTTCTTTTGGATGGATTTCGAGGTTGTCGCCACCCTTGAAGTCGCCCCCGAGTAGCGTGCCCGTCACGACCGTGCCGAAACCCTTCATCGCAAAGGCGCGGTCGATGGAAAGCCGACTCGGTCCATAGCGAGGCGTGCGCGGGGTTGTGTTCTGTACGAGCGAGAGAAGGGCCGCGCGTAGATCGTCGATGCCAGCGCCGGTCTGAGACGAAACCGGAACCATCTGTGCACCGTGCAACGTCGTTGGCGCCAAGAGCTCTGCGACTTCTTCTTGGGCGAGTTCGAGCACGTCTTCGTCTGCAAGGTCGCTCTTCGTCAGTGCGACGACCGCGTTCTCGATCGCGAGCAAGTCGCAAATCGCAACGTGCTCCCGCGTCTGCGGCATCACCCCTTCGTCGGCAGCGACAACGAGAAGAACCATGTCCATCCCCGCCGCACCCGACACCATCGTGCGAACGAATTTTTCGTGCCCCGGCACGTCGACTACTGCGACGCGCGTGCCACCGTCGAGCTCAAGCACTGCGAAACCGAGATCGATCGTAATGCCGCGCGCTTTCTCTTCCGGCAAGCGGTCGGTGTTGGTCCCCGTGAGCTGTTGAATGAGGCTCGTCTTGCCGTGATCGATGTGGCCCGCGGTGCCGAGAACGAGGGACGGGTTTTGCTCCCGATCGCCTTTTTGCTCAGCCCGTTCAGCGGGGGCCAATGGAGTCCCGACCCATGAAGGGTTGCAGGGCTTTGGGGATCGCGACGCTGCCGTCGGCGCGTTGGTGAATTTCGAGAATCGCCAAGATGGCGCGCGCGTTCGAGATCGCGGTGCCGTTTAGCGTGTGGACGATTTCGTTCTTCTTGCTTCCCTTGCGGCGGAAGCGAATCTTGAGGCGTCGCGCCTGGAAGTCGGTGCAGTTCGACGTGCTCGTGATCTCTCCCCAGTCGCCGTTTTCGCCTCGACCGGGCATCCATGCTTCGAGGTCAAACTTGCGATATGCGGGCGCGCCCAAATCACCGGTCGCGATGTCGATGACGCGGTACGGAAGTTCGAGCGCGTCAAAGATGCGCTGTTCGATTCGGAGCAGGTCTTGGTGTTGCTCTTCCGACTGCTCGGGAGTCGCGAATACGAACATTTCAGTCTTCGAAAACTGATGCACGCGATACAGACCTTTACTCTCTCTACCCGCGGCCCCAGCTTCGGTGCGGAAGCAATGCGAAAGACCGGCCAGCTTGAGGGGCAGATCGGCTTCGTCGAAAATCGTGTCCGCGTACATACCGCCGACCGTGATCTCAGCCGTGCCCACAAGGCAAAGGTCATGACCTTCGATGGAATAGATCTGACTTTCTTCTCCGCGTGGGTTGAACCCAAGCCCTTCGATAATTTCGGGTCTTGCGACGTCGGGGGTGGTGACCGGCGTAAAACCCTCTTCCATCAAAATGTCGAGAGCGAAGCGTTGCAGGGCAAGGTCGAGCAGCGACGCTTCGTTTTTGAGGTAGTACCACTTTGAACCCGCGACTTTGGCCGCGCTCTCGAAGTCGACGAGGTCGAGATCGGCGCAGATCTGCAGATGGTCTTTGGGTTCAAAATCGAACTGCGGCACGTCCCCCGAATGAGAGATGACGCGAAACTCTTCTTCGCCGCCCACCGGACTGTCTGGGTGGATGTAGTTGGGGAAGCTTCGCAGCCCGGTGTTGAGACGCGCTTCGGATTCGCGCAGCCGTTCTTCGATCTCGCCAACGCGGTCTTTGAACTCGCGGCCGGCCGCCGTGTGGGCCTCTCGCTCCGCGCCGTCCATCTTCCGCTTGCCGGACTTCTGGTGCTCGTTGCGCTGGCGGTTGACCTCGCCGAGCTGGGTCACCAGCGCGTTGTGCTCTAGATATATAGAAACAATAGAATCGACGTCGACCGACGAAAGCCCCCGGTTGCGGCAGCTCTCTGCGATCTCGTCGCGACGTTCACCAATCGATTTCGAATCCAGCATTGTGGGCGGTAGAGAAGCACAGCGCCGCTTTGAGGACCACACAGGCTTGGCAATTCGCCTGCTTTGCGGCTCGGGTTTCTCGCCAGGGGCGGCCAACAATCGCCACCGGCTTGCTACGTTCTGTCTCCGCTCGATCTGGGAGCGGCGCGCAAATCGAAAACACTGGTTTCCGCCCGCTTTCCCGGATCTGCTGGAAGAATGCTGGAGAGGTGGCAGAGCGGTTGAATGCACCGGTCTTGAAAACCGGCAGGGATTCACGTCCCTCGAGGGTTCGAATCCCTCCCTCTCCGCCATCCACAAAGAGCGGCGCGCATGCGCGGTCGAGTTTCCACAAGGGGCTCTTGTCTCGTCCGCAGGCCCTCATATTTTGGGGGCGCTCCGATTTCGTGAGAGATCATCAAGGCCTCGACGCATTCGCTGCTGGGTTCGGGTGGGGGATCGCGGTGTCCCTCGGCCCACTGCCCTCCGTTGGGGCTTTGCCCAATCTGTGGGAGCGGTCCGTCTGCAAAATCCCAAGAAATCCGGGGGACTTCGAGCTGCGGGAACGGCTCGATTCGTTATGGTCTCGCGCGCGCGGAGAGGTGGCTGAGCGGCTGAAAGCGCGCCCCTGCTAAGGGTGTATAGGTTTACTCCTATCGAGGGTTCGAATCCCTCCCTCTCCGCCATTCATAAAGGGTGCCGCCGTTGGCGCCTCCGCCGCAGACGCTTTCCTTTTTGCGGGGGGCCGAGCACGTCTAGGTCGCAGTTGCTTTTTTTGGCATCGGGGATGAAGGGTTCAAGCGCTGAAAGTGGATGTCGATCCTTGTTGGGCGGGTGATTTATTCGCTGGCACAAGTTGAGCCATCACGCAGAACGGGTCGGCGTACAGGACGAATATCCGGAGAGATGGCCGAGTGGCTTAAGGCGCACGCTTGGAAAGCGTGTGTAGGGCAACCTACCGTGGGTTCGAATCCCACTCTCTCCGCCATCTAGTCTTCTATATACAGAGACTTCGGGTGCGCACTCGGGCACGGCCTGAGAAAACTCCGCGATTCCGCGGGGTGTTGGCGAAGGTCGCTCCGCGAAAGCGAACCGGAGACGCCGGCTTCGTGACGTCGATAGCGAAGCGCCAAGCGTTTATCTCTGTTGGTAAGTTCGGCGGTTCGGATTCGCTTTTGATTCGCGCGAAAGTACTGAGAGTTAGAATGCAACTTTCACCGCCATTGGGTCCGCTCCAGACTGTGTTCGTCTTGCGCTTGGGTACTCGTCCGTCGCTCATCGCTCGCGACTCCCCCCAAAGCAGAGGCTGAGTTCTCGCCCGGGCTTTCCACTAGAAGTCTTCGATGGGCTGCGTCGCGAGCAAGCGCGTGCGAGCCAGTCCCGCTTCTCGATGCAAGTGGGCAGCCCGATACTTTGGCAGGGCCAGCATCGTCATCATCGCTAGCGGGGACGGGTAGACCGCGATCACGATCTGATGCCACTTACCGTCATCGGTTCCCGGCAGCTGGCCGACCCTGCGACTCGACCATCCGACTCGTCCACCCACCGCGCCAAGCGAACCGATCATCCCACGGCCATAGTTCTGGTATGCGCGGGCGCCAGAGATCTTCGTTGCCGGGTTGAAGGCCTGTGCATCTGCTCCGTAGACGGCGGTCTCTGCGAACTCCAGAAAGTTCAGCATCCAGATCGGTCGGTCGCCCGCGCGCTCCATCAATTCGGTCCAGCTTGCTTCGTAGATGCCCGATTCGGGGTTGTCGCCTAGAATGTGTGCGGCTTCGATGAGCGACTCGAGTTGCTGCGCGTCCTCGATGTTCGGGTTGGGCGCGCGTCCCAGCAGGCCCAGTGCGGAAGGCAGAGTTCGTTCCATAAGAGACTCGATTCCTCCCGTCGGTTGGGCCGTATAGGTTCGAATCGAGTCGGCTACGAGTTCGGGCGCCCATTCCTTCCGCTTGGCGAGGGCGATGCGACCGGCCTGCGGTGTCGGGTACTGGGTGACCACGAGCAGCCCGGTTGCATGATCGCGTTTCGATGCTCGCTTATCGGGGACGATCATCGGGACGATCGCTTCGTTTGCGAGCAACCTGCGGCCACCGGTTGCCTCGGCGTGTTGGGTGACCTTTGTAACGAACGCGCGATTCGCCTCGGGTGTATTCGTCTCGACGAGGTCGATGAGCGCAACGGGGCGGCGCGGCGAAATGGACGGGAAGGCTTCATCGTTCATTGATTGGCTCCGTCGTGTGGGTGCGCTGCTGGAAGCGACCTACGGCCGGTAGTGGATTGGCGATGTGTACGCGCGCTCTTGAATCGATAGTGCACGGCCCGTCTCAGTGGGGTCGATCCCGAGGGCCACGGCGTCGCGCAAGCTGTGTCGTGGGGTCGGAACCTCGAGCACGCGTACATAATAGAAGGCGCGCTGGCTCGGATCGAAATCCGGATCGGTCCACACCGCCGACAGCGTCGTGCTGCCGTGCTCGTTCGTGTACCTCGCGGTGGTGGGGTCGACCGTATCGGGTACCCCCGGCACACCGCCCAGCGCGTCGTGCTTGCGCTTACCGGTAGCCTGCCCCGCCCAAGCGACATCGTAGACACGTTCGTGCGGAGTGCCGCCCTCCATCCAGCCCTTCACCATCTGCACGCGATCGAGGTGCGCACTCATCGGGTCTTTGGCTGCGTGGATCAAGAAGCCGGGTGCGATCGTGAGTGAGCGCAGTTCGCCGCCCATCGGCACGCCGCCCGCCCTGCCGACGGCAGCGATGTCTGCAGCCAGCTCGTTGCCCGCGCTGATTCCCGCCCCGCCATAGACGCGTACCGCGATCCGCGATCCCGTCGTCGCGTACACCTCGCGCCGTTTGAACGCAGCAAGGATCGCCTCGCGCGTATTTTCTTCTGCCCACACCGCCGCCAGGCCCGAAGCCGACATCGTCCAACCATTTGGTCCGTTCGTGAGCGCACCATTCAGGCCTTGCTTGCTCTCGGGCGTCGAGTCCATCGCGAACTTGCCCCAGAAATTCGGCTCCTCGGCACTGGAAACGCCGCCGTGCGAATCCGTCGAACCAATCAAACCAAAGCGATACGGATTGAAGCCGATGCGTTCTTCGATCGCGAGTCCATTGAGCAGTCCGGAGCGAACGTAGTCTGCCGGTTTCGGATCGTAGGCTGGAGAATCGGGTTGTAGATAGAAGGGGAACTCTTCGAAATCGGCGAAGGGGTCTTCCGGTGACAGGGTCGGATGGGTCTCCGAATCGCCCTTGATCTGGGTCGCCTCGACGACGGTCTCCCACTTGGCGCGCTGCTTGGCCCAGGCTGCATCGATCGGCGTTCCCCGCAGCCGCTCCTCCGCGGGAAACATGTACCCCTTCGAGACGTTCGAGTTGTGGGGGATCGCAACGAAGTCCGCGCCGGTCGCCGCAGCCGTGCCGTCAAGCCATGTCCACAGGTCTTCGGGATAGTTGCTTTGGTCCGAGCCAAACGGCATGAAGTTCTTCGCCACGCTGGCGTCGGCACTCGTAAAGACGACGCGATGCAGGTTGGCGCCAGCGGGCCTCGAACTCCACTCCCAGCCGATCAACGCGGTGAACTGGCCTGGCGCGTTGTGGTGATCGGCGAGCAGGATCGCATCGTTCCAGGTCGTGCGCGCCATCGCCATGGCAGCGCTAGCCGGGACCCCGGTGTCACGCGGAGTCGCAGCGGCGGTCCGGACATTCTCTTGCGCCGTCAAGGCCTGCCGCATGATGTCGAGCCCCTCGCCCCGCTCGAGCTTCCCGCGTAACCACCACAGGACGACAGGGGCCGCCAAGCTCTCAAAGAAGCCGAGATCTTCAGGTGGCACACCGCGCTCCATCGCATAACGCAGAGCGCCCAGTCCCTCGGCGTGGTCGGCCACCACCAGGAAATCAAGAGGCGTATCAATCTGCACGCGGGCGCGGTTGCCGGGATGGACCACCGGCAGCCCCTTCGCAAAGCGATAGGCGGTTTCGGGGTCGGCCGTCATGTTGCCGAAGAGGTAGGCATCGGTGGAGTTCGAGGAGTGGAGGTGGGTATCGCCCCAGAGCAGCTGGCCCTGCGCGGTCGCGGTGCCGGCGAATGCCGAAAGAGAGGTCAGCGCGATGATTGACACGCTGCACAGAGTCGAGATCCTGCGATGGGTGAGCTTCATGACTGGGGATCCTTAGTCCGTGAAGGGGTGGGGACTCCTGATGCCCGGTGTCTTGGATGAAGTTGGGTGACTACGATCGCGCGTTGTGGCGAAGCTGCGCCGTCAGTCCCAATAGAGAGAAGATCATGGCCAGCAAGAATCGAGGGTCACCCGCTTGCTGCCAGGGGTCGAGGGGAAATGCGATCGTCTTCTCGACTGCCGCCACCTTGAAAGCGTGAATTTCCTCTTCGGACGTCGCCATCTGTTCGATCATCTCCATGATGTCACGTCGGCTTCGGTAACGAACCAACAGACCCATCTCCCAATCTTCGGCGCCTTCGATTCCCCAGACGTCGAGGGCCGTGTTGGCAGCCATTCCTCCCATAACGGGATGGGCAGCGCGTCTCAGCGCCTCGGCAAAGAATGGATCGGAGTAGCGATTCACGACATCTTGCGAGGTATCACTGGGTTCGACGCCCTTCACCTGTTTGGGCTTATCGAAGAGGTCGACCGCATTCCACATGGCCCAGTCGTCGCCCGTATCGCTCTCCATGAAACGGATCCAACGCTCACTGTTGACGTTCATTTCCGGGTTGCTGGTGAGTACCTCGGTGTAGTGCGCGATTTCTTCGTCGCTGAGCGGGCCACCGAAGGAGGTGTACCAGTAGAAGAAAGCGGCGTAGACAATCCCAAGGATTGCCCAGCTCCGTGAGAGTCCCTTGCTGCTCGACTGATCGTCTTTGGCCACGTGCTGCCTCCTGGTCGAGGATCCGACTCAATGAAGAGTCAGCTACGGGGAGTCTGATCTTTGGCACAGTTACTGTCAATAGTTCGGCGATGGAGGGTATGACGTGCGACTGCCTAACCCCGAAGATGAGACCCTTTGCGTACACCATGGAGCTGCAGGGGACTTGCCCGCGCCGTCGCAGACCGTGCCTTGGAGTCACCTCTCAAGATTTCCTTGTTCGTCGAAACGAATTCCCTGTTCCTGATCACAGGGAATCGGTCGCTGCGGCGGTGGAGAGTCTTGGGAATTTCGGCTCTGATTGCAGGTGGAGGGTCAGACTGTGATGTAACAGATCCTGCCGGACGATTTTCATTAGCTTAGCTTTTCCCTCAGCACCTCGTAGGGTGTCTTTCCCTTGTGCGCCCCGTGC
>LWDU01033303.1_pt1 | contig 48398 bp, 49 predicted proteins | sample 727161 | NCBI WGS metagenome assembly LWDU01 (sample SAMN04566230, study PRJNA314399) | hydrothermal vent metagenome | isolation source: deep sea hydrothermal plume seawater | place: Mexico: Gulf of California, Guaymas Basin | collected 2004-07-11
CACCAGCAGGGCGCCTGCGCGTTTGTCCGCCATCGCCTGTATGGCCTCCAATACCGTGGCATCCGGTTCAATTGACCAGATTTCATTAGATACCTTCTGTCCTAATATCTGTTTTACAGTATGCATCATTCACTCCTATAGTCCTGACAATACTCTCTAGCTGTAAATATAGCGTTACGGACCAAAGCCGCTTTTTCAGTACCTGTTTGAGAGCGCATACACTTCTGAACAGGCGAGGTAACGGATCCCCACAAAGCAAAAAGACTTATCACAATAGCCGCAAAGACTAAGATGAATATTATTTTAAACATTGTTATTTCTCTATTCGCCTCTGTGGTCCTAAGAGGAGGCGGGGACCCCCTCTCGGATCAATAGTTTTAGCTGGCCATTTGCGAAAAATCTACTCTTATACTATCGTCTCTAAAATCAATACTTACGACTGCTAAGTGAATATTTCCATCTGAAATGTCGTCGAGACAATATATCTTCATTACGTGCCCCGTGCGCTTCCATACGCCTTGAAGCGCGGCTGTATTACTCACACCTTCGTCATCAATAGCACTAGCATTTCCCACCATTGAACCTTGTCCTGGAGTCTTAGGATTCATGCTTAGTGTATAGTTCACATAGACCGAGCCATATATTGAGACTTTTATTTTCCCAGTAATTGTGCCGCCCGAGTCGCCAAGGATTACCGAAGAGATGCTTCCTTCCGCAGATAAGAGTTCATCTTCTAATTTAATCAGGTTTTCTAAAGCCATTATTCTTTCCTCAGTTAAAGTTATTATTATTTGGTGTCTTTGATTCTAATTGTCTGTGTACCTAAAGGGGAGACATAGACTTAGGCCATCTTATTGAGATTGCTTAACAAGAAGATTCCGAATTGCCACCAACTCATTCCGCATCGAGATAAAGACAGCAACAAGTCCGCAAACAAGTATGGCAAGGACCATTCCTCCAACCAAACCTATAATAATTACCGAATAAGGTGCCGCCTCTCCGAGTGAAGCCCCTGCCACTACACCACCTACTATAAGAACTATAGCTAGCTAGCAATCCATTCAAATAACCCAAAGCACTAGCGAGTAATTTATTCATCATTTATCCCTTTTCTGAAGAGTTTCTTAATCCAATTTATTATGTAACCGGTTCGAGTCTTCATGTTTTTATTCCTCCAAATAATCGGTTGGTGGGACTTCTAATTTATCCGGTGTGTTTTCCCAAATCTCCTTATGCTCATCTGAATCCTTTTTAACTCCTCGTTCTCTTATACCATTCTCATAGACATCTACATAGTCTCGATAATCAATGTCAGATGCGACAAGCTCATCATAATGCTGTTCCACCTGATAATGCTGATAGATTTCACTAATCATTGCTAAAGATGTACCCATTACGTTAGCCAAATCTAACGGGTTTACGTCTTTATTCATCAGCCTCTTACCCGCATATCTATGCCTTATCGAATAATGGGTAAATCCTTTCCCTGACCACCCTAAAGCTTTCTTTGCGGTCTTCCATTGACTAGCAAATGAGCTTATAGGCTCGCCTTTGTTAATTCCTCGATTATTTATAGTTTCAGGATGAACTAATAAATATTCTCTATCGTCTGTAATACCTACGCTCTCATAAAATCTTTTGAGCCTCGTTAAGGTATGAATCCAATATTGGCTAGCGGTAGCTGTATAGATATGATTTTTCTCGTCTCTTTTCAATAACAGCATTACCCCATTAGCGTTTTTCTTTTCCTGAATATCCTTTATCCGAATAGCGTTGTTTATATTTTGAAATGGGCGAATGCCAGTATGCTCTAAGGTTTCAAGGTAACAATAATAGAGATAAGCGTATTTCTGCTTAGACGTTTTTACATCCGCATACCTTCCTCTCACATAATCTAACAGTTGCGTATACTCACTTTTGCTAAACTCTGGCCTTCTTCGCTTCCTCAATTCTTGTGGTTGGTTTTGAATTGTTGGAGGAATAAATCGTTCGCCCTCATGTTGAGAAAATCTGAAGATAGAACGCAAAACAGTATTCTGTCGGTTAATCGTGGCGGGTGCGTAAGGTTGGTCTCGTTTTGCTGACTCCTCTTCTCTCCAATTCTTAAATTCAGCTATATCTCTAGTATTAATTTTATGAATTGGTTTTTTGATAAAAGAGGGGCGAGAGAAAAAGGGTCTTATTGAATTGTCCATAGCGGCGTTAATCGTGTTTAAGCCCCCTCTATTCCACAAGCCCTTTCCACCGTCTATATCTTTTGATTTTTTGTATACAGGCTCTTTGTCAGCATTTATTAGTTCTTGATTAGCCCAATATTTTTCGTTGGCATGTTCTTGGAATTTAATAGCAAAGTACATAAGTGAAGGTTCGTCTGATGGCAAACCATCATCAAATCGCCGTCTTATGCTTTCGGCTAATTCGTTGCCTTTGTTATAGGCTTCATTTTCTGATTTGCGGTCTTCTGGCTCGTAAGGAATCTTGAGGGAGCGAACAACTTGCCTCTTATCGGGCAAGTTGATTCTTAAAGTCCAATAAGACTTCTCGCTATATTTGCGAACAAATATATACGATGAGGGAGTATTGAGGTCAATTGGAGCAATTTTTGTGTTTCTGGACGGCATATATATCAGCCTTTTTCGTCCTACTTACGTCCTACTTACGTCCTACTTACGTCCTATAGCGGCTGAAGATAGACCAAATTGAGAGCGATTTCAACAAAGTCCTGTCGAAAGTCCTACCATAATTGCTGTAATTTTAACCAATTCTCTTTATAACTTCAGTAATAATGGTGCCCCGAAGAGGATTCGAACCTCTGACCTGCCCCTTAGGAGGGGGCCGCGCTATCCAGCTGTGCCACCGGGGCAAACCGATTGGGGAGTATAGCTTTTTCACTCTTGCAGACCAATCCATGCCATCTATGCTAGGGTCAATTCTTATCTTTTTGCAGCTAGGAAATACGGGCATGTCGATGATGCATTGGGATTGTTTAAAGTTCCATGAGCTTACTGCAGCTCAACTTTACGAAATTTTGACACTGCGTAGTGCAGTATTTGTAGTTGAACAGAATTGCGTTTATCAAGATCCTGATGGCTATGATCAAAATGCTCTGCACCTTACGGGGCACCGTGATAACAATCTGCTTTGTTACACACGTTTATTAGCGCCTGGAGTTAAATATGAAGGAGCCTCAATTGGCCGTGTTATAACGAATACTGCGGCACGCGGAACAGGCCTAGGAAAACAGTTAATGACGGAATCAATCAAAGCCTGTGAAAACCATTGGCCTGGTTCCCCAATTTCAATTTCAGCACAACAATACCTAGAGAAGTTCTACTTTGAACTTGGCTTTAAGGCTGAAACCGATCCCTATATGGAAGACGGCATTCCTCACATAAAGATGATTCGCGACAGAAAATCTGGCTAACCTGGATTTACTTGTGTAAAACTAAAACATAGCTCTCTGCTTATAAAGCCACCAAATCTAGCACGGTTACGCTTACGGCTAATGAGAAGGTAATACAAGTTTGGAAATATGCGAATAGGGATATATGGTTTTAATAAGAACCTCGCAAAAATACTAAAAACGCAGACGGCCCCAAATCTTAGCTGACCTTAATTAGACTTTTTGCACTGTCATAAAGTTGTAAGGAAGATTCTTCAGGATTTGCTCTTAGCAAACTAACGACGACAATCGTCAGTGACGCAAGTATAAATCCCGGAATAATTTCGTACAGATCAAAAAGCCCACCATTCAGATTTGACCACACTACAACTGTTATAGCTCCTAGCAACATCCCTATTATTGCAGACAAAGTAGTCATCTTCCTCCAAAACAAAGAAAACAAAATAACTGGGCCGAAGGCTGCGCCAAAACCTGCCCACGCATAGCTTACCAGGTCCAAAACTCCACTCTGTCTATCGCTGGCTATAATCAATGCCAATACTGCGATCAAAATTACCGCCGCCCTACTCACTAAGAGTAATTCTTTTTCTGAGGCCTTAGGACGGACGAAAGCTCGGTAGAAGTCTTCGCTAATTACACTAGATGAAACCAGTAACTGTGAATCGATCGTTGACATAATTGCCGACAAAATAGCTGCGGTAATTATCCCCGCGACCCAAGGGTTAAAAAGACTCTGACTTAGAACTATAAAAACCGTTTCAGGATTATCGAGAGGCGCATCAGCAAAATAAGCGATACCAGCCAGCCCCGTCGCAATTGACCCCAATAGAACTATTGACATCCAACTCATCGCAATGCGGCGAGCAGAAACTAGCTTGGCAGGATTCTCCACTGCCATAAAACGAGAAAGAATATGCGGCTGGCCAAAATAACCCAAACCCCAAGCAATTAAAGAGATAAAGCTCATAAATGACAGTTGGCTGAACAATGAGGTGCTTTCCGGATTAACTAACTGCATTCGATCAATAACAGCACTGGCACCACCACCAATTGTAATAACAGCTATAGGAGCGATAACTAAGGCAAGCAACATCAAGATCGCTTGAATGGCATCCGTCCACACAACCGCTAGGAAGCCACCGATAAATGTGTAGCAGACGATTATTATGGTCCCTGCGACTAACGCGACGGAATAATCTAAGCCAAAACTATGCTCGAACAATATGGCCCCACCGACTAATCCTGATGCGGTATAAAAAGTAAAAAATAAAAGTATGACGAGGGCTGAAATTACTCTTAAAATTCGACTTTTATCGCTAAATCGATTTTCAAAATAATCAGGAAGAGTGATGGAATTATTTGCGTGCTCACTATAAATCCTTAGGGGCTTTGCTACGAATAACCAATTAAAGTAGGCTCCAATAACAAGGCCAACCCCGATCCAAACCTCACTAATTCCGGAAAGATAAATCGCGCCTGGCAGTCCTAATAAGAGCCAACCGCTCATGTCAGATGCCCCCACGCTTAATGCTGTGACAACGGAGCCGAGCCTTCTGCCACCTAAAATATAGTCGCCATGATTATGCGTCTGCTTATAAGCCTTGATTCCCAAATACAAAATTAGCATCAGGTAGGCAACAAAAGTAACCACAAGGGGTCCATTAAAACTCATAAGTTGCCATTACTTGCTTAGAAAAATCCATCCTATAACAAAGCCTAAACTAATGTTAATACTCGTTCCGTGCCAGATTAGGCTTTTGTTAATAGATATTTTAATAATTCCATTAGTAATACTTCGAGTCTTTATACTCTCCATTAAGTAAACTATTTAATTTACTAAATAATAAATTTTAGTAACTATATAAAAAACTTAAATACTTTACTTAGTGTGCCGATACTAATATTGAATCGAAGAACCCATTTCGACTAGGGTGTGCTTAAAATTGAAGGCTCGAATAGCCTGACGACATTATTTAGCTACTGCAACAATTCTCAGGTGATAAATGGAATTCTCCAAGAGCCAAGTACAACTAATGGACCGACTTAAGACCCGTGGCCCTCAATCGGTGAAAATCCTTGCAAAACAACTAGATATGACAACTATGGGGGTCCGCCAACACTTAACAAATTTAGCTGAAAAAAGCTGTGTCGACCAAACCCAAAAAGAAAAGCAGACCCGCGGGCGACCGGTTCATCTATGGAAGTTGACAAAAAAGGGGCATGAGCAATTCCCTGACACTCACTCGCAAATGACCCTTGAGCTCATTGATGTACTTAGAACTAACTTTGGCGATAGCACATTAAATGCCGTAATTAACCATAGAAATCAGAAGGTTAAAAACGATTACGCGGCACATCTAAAAGTAGCAGGTGGGAATCTTGAAACCAAAATCAATAGTCTAGCCGATTTGCGCAATGAAGAGGGCTACTTGGCCGAAGTCAGGTTAGTGCCTGATGGCTGGATGTTAATCGAAAATCACTGCCCTATTTTTGCAGCCGCAAAGAGCTGCCAGCAATTCTGTCAATCTGAATTAGAAACCTTCCAAGAGCTGTTTGACGAAACTGCCGAAGTTCATCGTGTTGATCATGTATTAGCCGGAGCAAGGCGCTGCGCCTTTAAAATAAAACCCCATTCCTAAACTTCTAGTTAGTAGCCTAATTCAATTTCAGTAAAAACGAATTTGCATCAAAGCCACTTCGTCTGTGCACTTCTTCGTTTAAAGGGCATGCCCTTTCTTTTAGAAACAAAAGTATCGCCAACCGCTTGGGGCAACATTAAAGCGCCGGTTGCGAAATTCTATACCTGTTATAATCAACCACTTATCCAGGCAATACGTTCAAGTGCTCGCCGAATTTGGACTAGTGATTTAAAGGTCTTACAATCATGTCTTCTAGAAAACGCAATCTAATCCTCGGGCTGTTGGCAGGATTGATTCTAATTTTTGGCATTATCCCGAAAGTAGTAGGACTGGGTATTCGATATACTGCCGTTACCAACCTAATCGATTTGGTTCCACCAGAGACCCGCGGACAGTTAAAGATAAATCAAAGCCAGTTCGAGAATGGCTGGTTTAGTAGCTCAGCAACAGTAATTGTTGCTTACTCCCCCATTGGCGCCGATGCTATTAGTCTAAAGCTACTGTTTGACATAAGTCACGGACCGCTTTTATTCACCGCCAAAGGTCCCAAATTAGGGCTCGTCTACACCAGTATTAGGCCGCAAATTGAAGCTGATGAATTTGCAGAAGCCTTATTCGAAATACCAATTGAATTACCAACATTAATCATCGAATTGCTTGTAGGTTTCAACCAATCTGCACAGGTAAGCTTCAACCTGGAAGCTTTCGATTACTCCGTGTCGGGAACCAGTATAGTTTTTGGTGGACTTGAAGGTAACTTTAAAGCGAATTCGGATCTCTCTGCAGAATTTGATCTCGCTGTTGGCAGGCTGCAGGTAATTGAACCTAAAACTTCCAGTGGTTTCACTCTCGAAGGGCTGAGCCTCTCAACCACAACTGAACAAATAAATAATTTACTGTCACCAAGCCACACCGTGATGACTATTCCTTCAATGAATAGCAGTGGTCCATTCCCTTTTACCCTCGGGGGAATCAGCTCCGCCTCCACTCTGCAACCATCAAGCGCTGGCCCTGATCATATAGATATCTCCCAACAATTTGCCATTGCAAACATAGAGAGTGATATTCCGCTCGCTTCAGTGTCGTGGCTTACTGAAATTAACGAACTAAACGGTTTGCTCATACGGCGCTACTACGAATTGTTGGCCGGATTACAATCTCAAATGAGCGCTAACGGTGGCACCTTCGATGTACAAGTCAATCAACTCGCCCAGGAATTAGGTATAATTTTGATACAGAATAGTTTGAATTTTAATAATTTTCTTGCAGCCAGTGCGTTCGATGGCGAACACCAATTGGATGTCAAAATAGATTGGAAGGGACTGCCGGATCTAACTGATTTAGCATTAGTGAATATGGACGAGGCTACACGCGCATTGAGTGTAAGCATGGACATATCTTTGGATCTCAATGCAATAATGCGAAGCCCTGCTGGAGAGCTTGTCAAGCCTTACATTCAGCAGGGATTCCTAGTAGTCGATAGCGACAGAGTTTTACTAAATGCATTACTCAAAGATGGTGAATTAATAATCAACGGCGAAGCCCAGGCTCTCGATCAATTTTTCTAGATATAAACTACAATCGCTCTTAACAATGCGCTCAAGTATGCAGATTAAATGCTGCCGTCGTTCGGTGCAGTATTAACTGAATTATCACTCTAAAAATGAAACAAAATAATATGAATCAAAGCACTTCAAGCAAGAATGAGAGGGACACACCTCCAGAGAAAGTGAAAGAACTTTTCTCTTATCCTAAATATTGGGCAGAATGTTTTGGCACTGCTCCCTATCTCCCAATGTCTCGTGAAGAAATGGACGAATTGGGTTGGGATAGCTGCGATATCATAATTGTGACAGCTGACGCCTATGTAGATCATCCAAGTTTCGGCATGGCAGTAGTTGGTAGACTGCTGGAAGCTCAAGGATTTAGAGTTGGAATTATTTCTCAACCGCAATGGAGTGACGCGGAAGCGTTTAAAACTTTAGGACAACCGAATTTATTCTTCGGTGTCACTGGCGGCAATATGGACTCGCTAATTAACCGTTATACCGCTGATTTACGTCTTCGCAGTGATGATGCTTACACACCGGATGCGTTACCAGGTAAGAGACCCGATCGCTCGGTGATCGTCTACAGCCAACGTTGCCGGGAAGCCTATTATGATACTCCGATAGTGATAGGAGGCATCGAAGCGAGTTTACGTCGAATTGCTCAGTATGATTATTGGAGTAACAAGGTGAGGCGCTCAGTTCTTATCGATTCGAACGCTGACATCCTGCTTTATGGAAATGCTGAGCGCGCTCTAACTGAGCTAGCTCATCAAATAGCCGCAGGGAGATCGGTAGATGAGTTATGGCAGCTTCGAGGCACGGCAATCATTAAGAATGAACTGCCTGGCGGATGGACTGAAATCAATTCTACCCGCATCGATTGGCCTGCCAAAATAGATGATATCCCTAACCCCTATGACTTCCACGATAAAAAGAAAAAACAGGGATCCGCAGTGGCGGCTCCCAATAATGAAGCGCAAACGGACGTCATTAGAATAATTCCTCTTCCCTTGCAACGGAAAGCAAAATTTGATGAAAAGACTAGTTTTATTCGACTGCCCTCATTCAATAAAGTCGTCAACGACTCTGCACTCTATGCGCATGCATCCCGTGTCTTACATCAAGAAGCTAATCCCTATAATGCAAAACCCTTAGTGCAAAAGCATGGCACTCAAGATGTATGGATAAACCCACCACCCATTCCTTTAGAAACCGAAGAGATGGATTGGATCTTCGACTTGCCCTACCAGCGTCGACCACATCCACACTACGGGGATTCGAGAATACCAGCTTATGATATGATAAAAACGTCCGTAAATATTATGCGCGGTTGTTTTGGCGGCTGTACATTCTGCTCTATTACAGAACATGAAGGGCGCATCATTCAGTCTCGGTCTGAAGATTCCATCATCAAGGAAATAGGAAAAATCAGAGATCAAGTACCTGGGTTTACTGGAACAATCTCAGACCTTGGCGGGCCCACCGCCAATATGTATAAACTGAATTGCAAATCTCAAAAAATCCAATCAACTTGTAAACGCCTATCCTGTGTCTATCCGAATATTTGCAAACATCTAAAAACCGACCACAGCGCAACCACAAATTTGTATCGTCGCGCCAGAGCTGTGCCTGGAGTTAAACGGGTTGCGATCGCCTCTGGTCTTCGTTATGACCTTGCATTGAAAGACCCCAAATATATTGAAGAATTGGTGACTCATCATGTAGGGGGCTATCTGAAGATTGCACCTGAACACAGTGAAGACAAAACATTATCGAAGATGATGAAGCCAAGCATTTCAGCCTATGATGAATTTAAGACACTGTTCGATAAATTTTCAAAAAAGGCCGGTAAAGAACAGTACTTGATTCCCTATTTCATCGCTGCTCACCCAGGCTGTGATGAAGAAGACATGTTAAACTTGAGCATGTGGCTAAAAGAGCACAAATTTAAACCAGACCAAGTTCAGACTTTTTATCCCTCTCCGATGGCATTGGCAACAGCCATGTACTATTCAGAACGAAACCCCTTAGCCAAGGTTCGTTATAAGAGTGAAAAGCTAAAAGTAATCAAAGACATTGATCAGCGAAGATTGCAAAAGGCCTTCTTGCGCTATCACGATGAAAAAAATTGGCCAATACTAAGGAAGGCCCTACAAGATATGGGAAGAAGTGATCTTATTGGTAATGGTAGCCAACACCTAATCCCACCAGTACCACAAAAAAAGGTTATTAAAAAACGTAATAATCGCCGACGTTAAGTTAGTGCAGGGTTCGGTTTTTGAATGAAGAGAATCGTAATTGATAAACGAGGTTAATTTCTCCGATAACCTTTCGCCCCCTGCACTCATGTCGTAATAACAGCTCTTTCATTGGTTCATCACCATAAACTGGCAACTCATACTTTAGCCAATAATGAACCTAGTAATCTTCCCATCGGTAGCAATTAATTAGAACTCTTGTTTGTCCTCTTTGGCTTAGCTTTTCGATCTGCTCTCGCTCCACTTAGCACTTTAGGGCTGATTTTATTATTTCGTACCCCTTTATAACTTTTGCTACTGCTCTTTAAGTTGCTTTTTTTCCAATTCTTGCTCTCGATGGGCTTCCAAATTTTTTGGGCGGATATTCAGTTCTATATTGCTAAGAATTCCGCGAAGTATATTCATTTCCATCACATCAATTCTAATTCGACTGAACAGTCTGCGCATTCTTTGCATGAGTTGTCGCGGGTTTTTAGGGTCATGAAAATTTATAGCAATCATTACCCTTTCTAAATGTTCATAGAAATACTCGACTTGTGTTCCAGTGGCTTTTTCTTGATCCCAAAAATCATCTTCTGCTCTCTCGCCACCATCATTTTCCGCTAGCGCCAATTTCCGCAACTCATAGCAAATAACCATTACTGCCGCCGCAAGATTCAGAGAAGAGTAAGTCGGATCGGCTGGAATTTGTACGTGAAAATGACAAAGCTGAAGTTCATCATTATTTAACCCGGCATCCTCTCTACCAAAAACCAATGCTGCCTTGTTCTGCTTATTCTCGGCAGTTATTTTCCTAGCTGTTTGTTTCGGGGAAAGCATCGGCCAAGGAATTCTTCGGGACCGCGCACTGGCACCGATCACTAGCGCACAATCGGCCACTGCGTCTTGCAGGGTATCAACCACCACTGCATTTTCCAGAATATCTATTGCAGAAACAGCACGACCAACAGCAACTCCGCTGGGAAAATCTTCTGGTTGCACCAAAGTTAGTTTGCTGAAGCCCATATTTTTCATTGCCCTAGCACAGGCACCAATATTTCCAGGGTGTGAAGTGTTTACCAAAACGATGCTGACATTATCAAAATTGAACATAGTAAGTAGGTTACGACATCCCGCGCAGCTTTTTTTGGAAACACGGATGAATGTTGAATTCCGGTTCCGAATGAAGGTTCGATGAATTATATCAGCTTATTCCTTGGATCATTTCTTTAGTTTTCAGTTGTTTGCTATCATTGCGCGACTTTTACAGCAAGCACTCGAGTTTAGACTTTACCGTCCGGCCTCAGGACTGTTTGCAATACTCGCTCTTTACAATTTCAGGAATTCATTGATGCACCCGACCTTAAACATTGCCCTGCCCGCCGCCCGCGACGCAGCTGAAGCAATCGCCCATAGCAGCGATCGACTAGACAGAGTGAAAATCATTAATAATTCCCGCGAAGCCTTTCTAACCTCTATGGATCAGAATGCAGATAAAACCATTCTTTATCACCTGACTAAGGCTTTTCCCAAACACACGATCAATTCTCGGGTTTCCGGAATTACAAGAGGTGAAGACCCTGACACTATTTGGTTGGTTGACCCCCTGATTGGTAATTGGAATTTTTCCAAGGGTTACACCCAATTTGCAGTTTCCCTCGCCTGTCAGATCAATTCAGTAATTACCCATGCTGTCATTATCTGCCCTCTAGTTAGAGAGGAGTATACTGCGACCCGAGGTACTGGATCACAATTGAATTCTCGTCGTCTACGAGTTGGCAAACATACTGATTTAAACCAAGCTCTGGTAGGAATTAATCCCGGTACTAATGGGCTAGAGGAATCCCTCGCCTTACAACAGGGGCTTGCTGCCACCGAAGCAACACCTAGAATATCCGGCTGCACCCCCTTAGATATGCTGCAAACCTCGGCAGATAGACTTCAGGCAGGTTGGTCTATGGCAGAAGACCCTCGATCACTCGCCGCAGCAAGCCTAATTCTTCAAGAAGCTGGCGGTTTAATCGGAACAGAAGATGGCAATCCTGATCTAAGATCTGGCGAGGAAATATTCTACGGCAATCCGAAAGCATTCCGAGCACTACTCAAACTTCGCAACGCTAGCTGAATCGTGTTGATTCGCACAATATGCAATTTTATGTGTCATCGGAAATTTGTTTAGCTATATACGGTATATTGATGAGTAGCCAAGGGCAAGAGACTAGCGCTAACAACTGGTCTGCATTAATTTGTTGCGGCCTGAAATAAAATAACCATCCCTTAATTACTATTACAGACCACTAGGTATAACCCCCGACAAATGTCCTTAAAGAGCAATAACAATAGCAATAATTTGGTCGAAGGATCCATCAAGAAAGCTCTTATACGCATGACCCTACCAATGATTATTGGCATGGTGATGCTATTCACTTTCAGTTTGGTAGATACGCTTTTTATCAGCTTCCTCGGAACTGAACCGCTTACAGCCATTAGCTTTACCTTTCCAGTAACCTTTACCGTCATGAGTTTGGCCATAGGCCTGGGCATAGGCGCTTCCGCTGTAGTGGCTAAAGCCGTTGGGAGGTCTGAATTCGAGCGCGCTAAAGAAGCGGCCACTGTAATTAATTATATTTCTTTCTGCTTGGCGACGGTGGTGATCAGTCTTTGCTGGTTTTTTATGGATGACATCTTCAGATTGATGGGGGCACGTGAGGATCTACTTGTATTAATTAGGCAGTACATGGTGGTTTGGTTTCCTGGCAGCATTCTCGTTGTTTGCATGATGAGTGGTAATAGCGTGCTTCGCGCCTGTGGCGACACTAAAACTCCAAGCATCATCATGGCATCTGCAGGCTTTATTAACGCTATGCTAGACCCATTCTTAATTTTTGGTATAGGTCCATTTCCAGAACTCGGTATACAGGGTGCTGCCTGGGCAACAGTAATTGCCTGGACTCTCGCATTTGGCTACCTGGGCTACTTATTAGTGGTCAAATTAGAACTTGTAAGCCGTAAATTTCCTTCTCGGGCTACGTTTGAATCATCTGGGAAAGATATGCTGCGAATTGGTATACCTGCAGCAGGAGCCAATATGATGACTCCCCTCGCTGCCGGCATCATGACGGCGATTGCTGCTGGCTTTGGCGACACATCTGTAGCTGCCTTTGGTGTTGGTGCTCGCATCGAACCCATAGCAACTCTAATCGTGTTAGCGATGTCATCGGCGTTGCCTCCTCTGATTAGTCAAAATTTCGGAGCTAACCGAATAGACCGAGTCGAGGAAGCATATAGGCTTGCGACAAAGTTTATAATGGGCTGGCAACTAGCGGTATATCTGGTCTTGGGGCTAAGCGCGATACTAATCGCCAATGTATTCTCCGACGATCCGCAAGTTATCGAAGGTATTAAATTATTCGTCTGGATTATGCCGCTGGGCTATGGACTACAGGGTGTAATCATTCTCACCAATTCTTCGCTTAACGCGTTGCATCGACCACTTATCGCACTGTACTTGAGCGTCGCCAGATTCTTTGTTTTCTATGTTCCTCTGGCCTATCTAGGTAGCCGTTATTTTGGCTTACCAGGTTTTTTTGCTGGCGCTGTGGCAGGGAATTTTATAATGGCAATAATCTCCTGGCGCACATTCAATCGCGCCCTAAAAGGAGAACACCAACTACAGGAAAAAGTGGCTTAAAGAAGGCGTAAAAATAGTTTGGAATTAGCTTCTAAAGAAATTCTTCACTCCACTGAGCAGAGAACTTTCTTTATCTATTTGGGGGTTGGTGGTTTGAATAGCTTCTGCTATCTCAGCGTCATCCACCAAACTAAAACTTTTATCTTCAACCGTAGCCTTAGTCTCAGCGTTATCTTCTGCATAGGTAAGACGATTGTTTCGTTCTTGGAAGGCCAGCATCTCCATACAGATTTCGTTGTAATCTTTTTCCGTTAAAAGCTCTGGTCGCTCCTTCATATTCAAAGTGAATTGACGATCATTTGCAGCGGAGAGGTAATGTAAATTTTTCTTCCCAGATAATAACAAACCTTCTTCTTTAGCAATATTGTAAAGAGGCGTGCCGCGCAAAGGGATATAAGGGAAAAAGAAGAAATGTTCTGGCGCAATTTCTTGATTTAGCCTCAAAGTTTGCCGCATATTTTCGGCAGTCTCCAAAGGCGACCCTACAATATTGAAAGTGAGTCTGTTTATACCTGCCTTTTTACAATTCGCCGCAGCAGCTATTACTTGTTCATTTTTCATTTTTCGACCAAGCATTTTTGCCCTAAATTCTTCATCTCCACTTTCGATGCCAAACCAAATTGTATGGCAACCAGCTTCCGCGGCAGTTTTACAAAACTCCACATTCATAACTTCAACACGGGAATTTATTGAGAAAGGTAAACGGATCTGATCCTTATAAAGCGCAAAGAACGCCTTCACAAATTTTAAATTGGATAAAAACAATTCATCCCAGAATTCGAAATAGCCAACCTTATATTTATCACGCAAACGAATTAGCTCATCGACCATATCTTGAGGGTCATACTTTCGCAGGAATTCTTTTTTGATTTTCCAGCCTTCTAATATTGGTGTATTGCAACAGTAAGTACAGCGATAAGGACAGCCCCTACCGGTCATAACCGGTAGGACTAATTTCCCCTGAGGACCAAAAATTGAAGAATTCACATCTTCGAAACCATTTTCTTTGGAGAACACATCATAATCAGGAAAAGGCAAAGCGGCTAAGTCACCAATCTGATGAGCTTCAGTTTCATATATCGAGTCATCGATAAGTTTTTCCCACATGCCATCGACAGGTCCACCTTTAAGACCCTTCAAATGCTGAACGAGATTGGCTATAGCATATTCACCATCACCCACACAGATAAAGTCCACGTTAGGGTTAGTGATAGTTTGTTCCTGCGACAACATTGATTGATACCCACCAATGCATATGGGCAGTTTAGGCTGCAAGTTCTTCAATTCTTCGAAGTAAGGTTCCATGGGATACCAGTGGGGGCTCATCACTGAAAAGGCGATAAGATCGGCATTAAGCTCTTTGATAGTTTTAGCGTAATTTTCTGGCGAGTACCGCTCGACATCACGCAGAATAAGTACTGGCTCAAGCAGTACTTCAACCCATGGAAAATCACGCTTTAAATAGGCAGACATGCTGGCAATTGGCATTGAAATTTCATTGCCGTCGGGCGAGTAGAACGAAAAAACTACTCGCAATTGTGCACGTTTGGCCGAGCCGAAATAGCGAGACTTATCTTGTGGATAAATCGGGCGTTCAGAGCTTACGGCTATTACATCTGCCTTAGAATTCATATGGGGTCCTTGATATTAGGGTTTCCTACTGAACGAATCTGTAAGAATCCACTAAATACCAATTTCATATCGACTGGAACGGGCAAAAGTATACCACCAAACCACACTATTAAGCATGATCTAGCGAACAACTAAATGATCAGAAAACCCCATAAAAATTGAGGTTTTGTCATAATTAGCGATGAATGTTCCACCCAGGCGCGCTTTGTTTTATGCTTCCTTTGTATTCATCTACAGATGCAAACCTATTCAGCATCGGACAAGGTAACAATTACCCTATGGACGCATTAGAAGCTCTGCACTATCGAAGATCCTACCCTCGACTGGATGGTCCAGTTCCTAGCGATAAAATCCTACAAAATATTTACAAAGCCGCGATACGAGCAGCCGATCATGCTTTATTAAAACCCTGGAGATTTTTAGTAGTACAGGGCGAGTCCAGAAATAGATTGGGGGATTTATTTGTCGAAGCCGCTCGTGCAGATGATGCTTATATCGATGAGGCAAAAATTGCCAAGCTGAGATCCAAACCGTTGCGTGCACCATTACTACTAGTGAGCATCTCAAGCCAGCAAGAGCACCTCAAGGTACCCCCAATCGAGCAAGATCTGTCGGCAGCGGCGGCAACACAAAATATGCTAACAGCTGCCTATGCTCAAGGCATCGGGGCTATCTGGCGGACCGGCTCTATGGCATATCATCCCTCAGTAGAGAAAGGACTCGGCCTGCGCAATGACGAAAAAATTATCGGCTTTATTTATATTGGCAACATCAGGGGTTCAGAGAAAAAACTGTTAGACACAAATCCTAATGATTATTTTCAGGATTGGTAGCTATGGCAAGTCGCAGCATGAACATGCAGTGTTGGAAATGTGGACATGATCTCAAGAACCTACTTCTGCCTTTTTCCCGCTACGAGGAATGCAGCTTTTGTAAAGCTGACCTGCATGTTTGTATGGCTTGCAAAAACTTTGATCCATCTGTTTCTGATGGCTGTCGCGAAGACAAAGCTGATTTCATCCTAGATAAAGACAAAGCTAATTTTTGTGATTACTTCAAAGCGAACCCAAAAGCTTACAAGAAACTCGACAAAAAAGAAGCTCGAGCTGCCCGTGCAAAGTTAGCAGAATTATTTGGAGAAGAATTCTCCAACGAAATTGGACCCACTGCATCCACTGCTCAATCAGAATCAGACGATGCTCTGGCGAAACTTAAGGAAATTTTTGGCGAACAAGATTAAATAAAATCGATTTCCAAAACCGCGGCTTTTCATTACGGTTAACGACGCGATGAAAATAACACCCTTTCATAGGGTCATTATTTTCAGCACTGGTTGTCTAACGCTGATATAATCATAGCGTTGTTTTTCAGATAACCAATCTATGCGCACCACAATCTTTTCAACTCCTATCATCACACCAATCCTGCGAATTTTAGCTCTAACTGTGCTTAAACTCTGCGGTTGGAAGACTATCGGGACAGATTTAGAGCAAAAACGCTTCGTGGTGATAGGCGCGCCTCATACCAGTAATTGGGATTTCCCCTTGATGTTGTCTGTTGTATTGAAGCTGCGTTTAGAAGTCTTCTGGATGGGCAAGCACACCCTATTCCCGTTTCCATTTGCTTGGTTAGTGAAGTGGCTCGGCGGCATTCCTATCAACCGAGCCAAGTCTCACAGCGTAGTTGATGAAACCGTGCATCATTACGCAGAACATGAAGAATTGATTGTATTGATCCCTCCAGAAGGAACAAGAGCAAAGGTAAATAGCTGGAAAACAGGCTTCTATCGCATCGCCAACAATGCCAATGTGCCAATTCTGTTAGGCTTTGTCGATGTAGATAAAAAACAGGTTGGCTTTGCTGGTTTTTTCTATCCGACCGGAGACATAGAAAAAGACATGGCAGAAATACAGGGTTTTTACAGCACCAAGAAAGGGCTAAATGCTGAAAACTCTTGAACGAATTTAAAACGAGCGGAGATTACAGTATTGCGGGTTTAATTTGTTAATCTCTCTCGACGGGAGCACCCAAGCAAAGCATTAAATTATCAAATATAAACTGTGCGTACTCCTGAGTGTGTACTCCCTGTAAACGAAACTTCCAATATTTTAGATGCCATTGTTGCATCTGGGCCGTTATTTGTGACGCAAGCAATTCAGGATTTTTACACTGAAACTGACCTTCCTCCACCCCAGTCATAAAGGAGTCAATGAGAACACTTTCAAAACGAAGCTCAACGTCTAGTGCAAATTGTTGTTGCTCTTTGGGCAATCCTTTAAGCTCCATAAAACAAAAGTAATACCATGGGCTCAAGATTTCCATCATATAGACTCCACCATAGATCATAGCTTGCAAACATCCTATGACTGGTAAACTTTCTTCCGCCAAATCACCTATGACTTGATCTATGTACCTTCTCTGAACTTCTTCAATGACTGAGGCCAGATCTTCTTTACTTCCAATATAGGAATACAGGCCACCCATACTAATTCCGGTCTCTTTACTAAGATCCCGTAAACTCATTGCCTGAAAACCTTTGTTGTTAGCAAGCTTAAATGTTGCAGTGAATATTTTTTCGAGATTCACCACCGCTATTTTACGATTCTTGATTTGCATTTTATCTTTATGAATTTCAAAAACACTTTGCCAAAATACTTCGCCTTCAAGAATCCACTTCTTTCTAAATGCCTCCATGCTCATTTCCTGCGGCCAAGTAGCCATTGCTTACTACCCCTTCCAATTATTGTCTTATTTTAAAAAATTAGGCTTGTTCTCTAAATTCATGATACCTAAAAGTTAATATCACCGAGGATGAATACGATTGAAAGTAATCCCGAAATCTTACTTTGGGTGAAGGTCACACACTCTATTCATCAGCTTGTTTTTAACACAGCATAGCTATGAGGTCGAAACTAAATACTAGATAAAGTAGGAGATCATCGATGCGGAACCGGCGATGACACAAAGAAAGAGAGCCATTTTTCGCAGATTATCGTGGGAAATAAGATGCAAAGTACGCATCGCCAGCCAATAGCCTGCCAGTGTTGCTGGCATTAGCGGTATCGCGATCACTACATGCTCCAAGGTGAAACGACCGATTGATGCCAACATCAACAAAGACATCGTGCAGCTGACTACAAAGAATGCCGCCATGTTTGCACGGATAAAATCATTTTCCTCATGCTGCAACACCAAAGCCATTGGGGGCCCACCAATTGATGAGCTTGTCCCCATAAAGCCAGAAAGGAACCCAGCTGAAAAAAGCGCACCTGAAGTAGGCTTCAAAATAACATTTCGCCAACTAAGCGCTACTGCAACCAAAACTGTGGCACCAAGCCACAGTGCAAGTTGATCTTGATCAATCCATAGCAACAACATGCCGCCTGCAATTGTTCCCGGTATCCTACCTAAAATAGCGAATTTTAATCCTTTGAAAGATATTGTGTGCCAAAACTTGGCAGCGTTGGCAAAGGAGAGCGTAAAAGCAGCAATGGTGATTGGTGCCGGAACATACATTGGATCGATAAAAAATAAAATCGGTGCAGAAATTATTGCCAACCCAAAGCCAATAGAGCTTTGTACATAAGACCCAATAAAAATTACAACTATGGCGACCAAAATTTCCATTTCGACTTTAACCTAATAGTCTATCTAGCTAATTACCAAAAAAGTATGACCTGGCAAGTTAAACACGTCACACCCACTCAATCCCTATCTTCGTTGTTACCAAAGTCCTCACCCCGCGGCGGGATTTTTTTCTCTATGTGGATTTTCGTCTCTTTGAGATGATCGAGGTTGATGGCGCCCTGAGCGAGTCCTTCGAACACCGTGGTCCACAACGGTATATTACTCTTCCTGGTTTTTAACCAGGCAACTAGCCGCACACTCGCCCAGACAAATATCAGCAAGCCACCAAGAAATAAATATTGTAGTAACAGATCTTCACCCATAATATTTTCTCCAATTCCAACATTATGGAGACAGACTTCAGCAATTCAACACCAGGAACGGCTGATACCTCTGGCTTCTTATTCTCAGCCCATCCTGCTTGGGGCCCCTAGGTTATGAAGCCTCATAGATGGTAGCACTCGCTGGCAGAGAAATTCACTAACAGCATGAATTATGCCGTTTGTTTCTGGACAGGAGGCAATTAACGCATATTTGCCAGATCTTTGACGATTATTGGTTTGTCCATTATCTCGAGCTCAATTCATTAGCTAACTTAATTAATTAATTACATCGCCCAATCCGTTCACTTACGTCTTGGGCTGCTTGCAATACTGCATTATAAATTTATTATAGATTGCCTGACACTGACAGCTCGCAGGATTGTTGCTCGGCGAGCCAAGGGTCTTTTACAATAGCGCTGATCCAAACAAAACTCTTTATTTGAGCCTGTCACTGAAACCAGTCATCAAGAAAGGAAGTAGATATGAAATCACGTGCCGCCGTAGCCTTTAATGCAGGCAAACCACTGGAAATCGTAGAAGTAGATCTAGAGGGACCAAAAGCTGGTGAAGTTCTGGTGGAAATAAAAGCCACGGGTATCTGCCACACTGATGCTTTCACCCTCTCTGGAGATGATCCAGAAGGTGCTTTTCCTGCGATTCTCGGTCATGAGGGCGCTGGAATCGTGCAAGAAGTTGGACCCGGAGTGAAATCAGTAAAAGTTGGTGACACTGTTATTCCTCTATACACCCCGGAATGCCGAGAATGTGATTTTTGTCTTCATCCTAAAACCAATCTTTGCCAATCCATTCGCAGCACCCAAGGGCAGGGACTGATGCCAGATGGCACCAGCCGCTTCTCTCTGGATGGTAAGTCAATCCTCCACTATATGGGGTGTAGCACATTCTCCAATTTCACTGTACTACCTGAAATTGCAGTTGCCAAGATCAGAGATGATGCCCCATTCGACAAGGTCTGCTATATCGGTTGCGGTGTGACTACTGGCGTTGGCGCAGTAGCATTCGATGCGAAAGTAGAGCCCGGCAGTTCTGTGGCTGTATTCGGTCTCGGCGGCATCGGTCTGAATGTGATCCAGGGTGCTCAGATGGTCGGAGCAGATCGAATCATCGGTATCGATCTCAATGAAAGTAGGGAAGGATTAGGAAAAACTTTTGGTATGACCGATTTCATAAATCCAAAAGATGTTGATAATGTCACTGCGGCGATTATCGATATGACGGATGGAGGGGTCGATTACAGCTTCGAATGTATAGGGAACGTAAACACCATGCGCCAAGCGCTGGAATCTTGTCATAAGGGCTGGGGCGAATCATTCATTATTGGAGTGGCTGGAGCTGGGCAAGAAATTGCCACACGGCCTTTTCAGCTAGTCACAGGGCGTTCTTGGAAGGGCACAGCTTTTGGCGGAGCGCGAGGCCGAAGCGATGTGCCAAAAATCGTTGACTGGTATATGAATGGAAAAATTCAGATTGATCCATTAATCACTCATACAATGCCACTTGAAGACATTAACAATGCCTTCGACCTGATGCATGCAGGAACGAGCATACGATCGGTAGTGCTTTACTAATAAATCGAGTAATTAAGTCACTCCAAGGAAATTTCAACTATTGCACCATTGAACTATCAAAGAAAAGGAAACTCCACCCAATGAAGTATCTCCACACGATGGTAAGAGTAAAAGATCTTGCAAAATCGCTAAATTTCTATTGCGACAAATTAGGGCTGATTGAGATTAGTCGCACAGAATTTGAGCAGGGCCGCTTTACCCTAGTCTTTCTAGCGGCTGAAGAAAATACCGAATCTCAAGTAGAATTAACCTACAACTGGGATCTAGAAGATTATGATGAAGGTCGTAACTTTGGTCATCTAGCCTATGCCGTTGACGATATTTACGCTACCTGTCAAAAGCTAAAAGATGCTGGTGTTACCATTAATCGCCCACCCCGAGACGGCTACATGGCTTTTGTAAGATCCCCGGATAATATTTCCATTGAGCTCTTGCAAAAAGGCGAACCCAAAACTGCAATGGAGCCTTGGTCGAGCATGGAAAATACCGGTAATTGGTAGTAGAAATTAGTCATCTAGACTTGAGCAAAAATCTTAGCTCGATTATGATACAGCGCCTTCAGTTCAGCGCACTCAAAACTCATTGTTCCTCGTCTTCATTATAGTTGAGACTGGTTTAATAATTGAGACTAGTTTCGGCTCAGATTTACAATAGGTTTTTGCGACATCTACTATCTGGAATAGCACTATGCAATTACTTGATGGCACGTCATGTTCTCAAGAAATCCGGCAAGAAATTGCTGAACAGGTTAAGACGATTACCAAAAATGGTGATCGCCCTCCTCATTTGGCTGCAGTGTTAGTGGGCTCAGATGGTGCCAGCCAAAATTATGTGGCGTGGAAAGTTAAAGATTGCGAGGAAGTAGGGTTCGCTTCGACTACCATCCGCATGAATGAAAGTACCACTGAGGACGAATTATTAGCCAAGATTGACGAACTCAATACGGACGAGAACATTGATGGCTTCATTGTTCAATTGCCCCTGCCCGCTCATATTGATGAAAATAAAATCATCCTGGCTATTGATGCAAAAAAAGATGTCGATGGATTCTGTCCGGAAAATATAGGCAATTTATGCCTAGGTCTGCCGACTTTTATCTCTGCCACACCAAATGGCATTATGGAACTATTGCGCCGTTACAATATCGAAACCAAAGGTAAAAATTGTGTGGTATTAGGCCGCAGCAATATAGTTGGAACACCAATGGCGATATTGATGTCTCGCAACACAAACCCGGGCAATGCCACCGTAACATTGGCCCATAGTCGCACTGAGAATCTAACCGAGTTATGTGCTAGTGCTGACATATTGATTGTCGCCATTGGTAAAACAGAATTCGTAACGGCCGAGATGGTTAAGGAAGGCGCTGTTGTTATAGACGTTGGCCAGACCCGTGTTACCGATGCCAGTAAGAAATCCGGTTTCCGAAATGTCGGAGATGTGGATTTCGATAATGTTAAGGAGAAATGCTCCTTTATTTCTTATACTAATGGAGGCGTCGGCCCTATGACTCGTGCTTCGTTATTACAAAATACATTAAAAGCCCACCAGAGAAGATAGAGAACTCATCATGTTTCAATCAATAGAACTCCTCCCAGCCGACCCTATCCTCGGCCTTATGGCTACCTATCGTAGTGACACTAATCCAAAGAAAATCGATTTGGGAATAGGCGTTTATAAAGACGAAACAGGTGCCACTCCAGTAATGACTTCAGTCAAAAAAGCTGAAGACCTAATTTTGCAAAGTCAGATGACGAAAAGTTATATAGGCCCAACTGGCGCTGCTGGCTACAACAAAACCGTAGCCGAACTCATTTTTGGTACCAGCCTGATGGAAAACCTGGGTAATCGCAGGGTAACCGTACAATCTCCCGGTGGCTGTGGCGGCCTGCGCCTTGCGGCTGAGTTCATCAAGAAAGCCAATCCAGATGCCACTATTTGGGTAAGTAATCCAACCTGGGCCAACCACGTGCCTTTGTTGGTATCTGCGGGCCTTAAAATTGAATCCTATCCCTACTACGACTACAACTGCCACAGCGTTTGCTTTGATGAAATGATCTGCTGTCTGAAAAAAGTAGAAAAGGGAGACATCGTTCTTCTTCATGGCTGTTGTCATAACCCCTGCGGCGCTGACCTAAACCAGGAGCAATGGCGACAAGTTAGAGACGTTACATTAGAGCAAGGCTTTACTGTCTTCATCGACTTAGCTTACCAAGGCCTCGGTGATGGCTTGGAAGAAGATACTTTTGGCACGAGGTTAATGGCAGAGTCTTTGCCCGAGCTTATTGTCGTTAGTTCTTGCTCAAAAAACTTCGGCTTGTATCGTGAGCGGACTGGTGCGATCAGTGTGATTTGTGACAGCGATACAACTGCCACTATTGCGACCACTCAAATCGCCGCAGCGGCGCGAGCAATGTACTCCATGCCACCTGATCACGGGGCCGCTATCGTTGAACTAATTCTAAATGATCCTGACCTACGCACAGAATGGGATGCTGAATTAACCCAAATGCGAGATCGCATTAACGGCCTTCGTGTTCAGCTCGTTAGCAAAATTCAGGAAATTGGAATCAATGAAGATTTCAGCTTCATTCAAAGAGAAAGAGGCATGTTTTCTTTTTTAGGTGTTAACGTCGAACAGGTACAAAGATTGGTAAATGACTACAGTATATATTTGGTTAACTCGAGCCGAATCAATGTGGCGGGTATCAACAATGATAATCTTGAGTATCTAGCGACAAGCCTAGCGGAAGTATTAGCCAGCTAACTTTCCGGAGCACTGCAGACCGTAATGGCGATTGGGGTTAATTACGCTGAACGGTCTTCCAAATGTGGACCAACAGCTGTAGCAAATTCGCGTAAGATGGTTTCAGTTGTATTCCAATCAATACAGGCATCAGTAACTGAAACACCGTATTTCAAATCATCTAGATCATCAGGTATGGACTGATTCCCTTCCTCAAGATTGCTTTCGAGCATCACGCCAATAATTGAATTATTACCTTGTTGAATTTGCGCCGCGACATCAGCAAGCACCTTTTTCTGATTAACATGGTCTTTGTTGGAATTGCCATGACTGCAATCAATCATAAGATTAATACCTAAACCCGCTTTTTCCAACTCTTTTTCACAAGCTGTAACACTTTCCTTCTCATAATTGGGAGACTTGCCACCTCTGAGTATTACGTGACAATGTGGGTTGCCATCAGTACGAAAAACAGCCACCTTGCCGTGCTCAGTTACACTAATAAAGCTATTGCAGGCTGATGCTGAGCGAATAGCATTTACCGCCACCATTAGCGCACCATCAACATTATTTTTGAAACCGATAGCAGAGGAAATTCCGCTCGCAAGTTTTCGATGAGTTGGAGATTCTGTGGTGCGAGCACCAATAGCAGTCCAAGATACCAAATCTTGTAAATACTGTGGGGAAATCAGATCAAGTGCCTCAATTGCTATTGGCAAACCAATCTCAGCAATATCCAACATAAGCTGTCGCCCAATTCGAAGGCCATCATCGATCCGATGACTGCCATCTAATTGCGGGTCATAGATCAGCCCTTCCCAGCCAATTGAAGTACGTGGTTTTTCGAAATAAACTCGCATTAAAATCAGCAACTCATCTGCCAATTCATCCGCTAGGGGTTTTAGCCGACGAGCATAATCCAACGCTTCCTCTGGATGGTGTATCGAGCACGGACCGACGACTACGACTAAGCGCGAATCCTTACGATCTAACACACGCTTTACAGCTCTATGCCCATTCTGCACAGTCTCTAAAGCAGCTCCTTGCAATAATAATAAATCCTTTAGCTCACCAGGAGACGGCAACTCTTCATAGCCGATAATGTGCAGGTTATCAATTTCTTTAATACGCTCTACCATGTCTAGCCTCGCTCAGTGGGAGAGGGATTATCGTGGAAATATCGGTCTAACTCAAAGCCTAATTGGCAATACCTTAGAAAAATAGTGTTTAACGCATTGTACAATAACAACGTTAATTTATTTACACTGCACTCCACATTGGGTAAATTCCTCCGCTGACTTACGACCCAAACAAAAATTACCCTAGGAGCCAAAGTGCCAAAAGCTAGTGACCTGAAAAGAGGCATGATAATAGACATTAATGGCGTGCCTCATATCGTCAAACAATTAGAAAGCAAAAGTCCTTCCTCTAGAGGCGCGGCCACCTTGTACAAGGTTAGGTTTAATAACCTACAAAGTCACCAGAAATTAGATTGCTCGTTTAAAGGGGATGACCTACTCAAAGATGCTGACTGTACTCGGATGCAGGTTCAATATTCCTATCTAGATGACGGAACCTACTACTTTATGAACATGGAGGACTTTGCTCAATACGGAATAAACGCCGAGCAATTAGAAGGTCAGTTGCAATATTTGATTGAACAACAAGAAGACATCATTGCATTGGTAATGGATGGCAATTTACTAGGCATTGAATTGCCTCAATCAGTGAATTTGGAAGTCGTTGACACGCCTCCAGCTGTAACTGGTTCTTCAGCAACTAATCGTAGTAAAACTGCAAAGTTAACTACGGGATTAGAAATTCAAGTGCCTGAATATTTATCAAACGGCGAAGTAATAAAAGTAAATACGGTAACTGGGAAGTTTATGTCGAGAGCGTAGTTAATCTGTTAAAAGAAATTTATAAAATAACTATCGGCACTATATTTTTAAAGAGCCTTCTTAATAAAATAGAAACATCAAAGAAGTAGCTTCGGCCAAGCCAGTCACTGAACTCTAGACTGATTTGCTCCTCATCGTTTGCATGATTTCAAGGTTGAGTAACTACAAAAATCCCAAGAATGCCTGTGCATTTGATATCTTCGGTAATGGCATAATTATTATTCAGGAATGAACATTCCTGTCTTCAAAAAGTGAATCGCATTGTCTATCACTTCATTATTTCGCATCATAAAAGTATGAGTAACTGGTAGCACCCTGTGTTCCGTCATCCCTTTCACCTTAGTACTGTCTACACTAACCATACTGTCGTTTGGACCCATGGATACCAAGGCACTTAGGGGATTTACATTTGTCGTCCCAGCAATGATTCCCAACTCGAAATCAACCGGGCCCAGTTGTGCTATCATTCCGTCAACCGCAGTGCCTAAAGTGCGGCCAGCTGGGCCCCACAGAGCAGCGAAACCAGGGATCGGCAATAACCCATCCACTAATACGCTTCCTTGATTGGGTGGCCCCAACATCACCACTCTGCCCAATTCTTCGATTTTTTGATCTTGCAAAAACTCTCGCACCAGAATTCCACCCAGAGAGTGAGTTACAAAATGAATAATCTCTGCCTGCTCACCTCGACAATGGTTAAGCCCGCGATTAACTGCATCTTCAGCCAATAGCTTTACCCCATGTCGTCTTGAGGGATAACTAATATTAGCTACAGAGTAACCAGTATAGGTAAGCTTCTTTTCCAATTCTCCCATAGAATTTGAAACCCTCCATAGGCCGTGAAGCAAAATCACGCATTCTGCAGTCGCGGGAGAAGCCATAGAAAACTGCAATTGGCTTAACAGCAAGGAAAAAATAAATAGGTAACGTGCTTTTGCCACTTTTTTACAATTCCTGGTTTTTAGTTAGTAACTTATAGTTGTTGTTCTATTTAGACACTGCAATTTAGGCTTTAATTTTTAGCGAGTTAAATCAACTTTTGATTGAGTTCCCTGCTGGCAATTCCAGCATATTTCGAAAGCGACACCATTGGCCTCTCCGCAATTTTCACACTGCCATTCCTCTTTCCATCCATCTCCCTCTTCTTCAGAAGTTGCCTGCACCTCTTTAATAATGCATTCGGCACGATCAAAATCTAAGACATTATTTACCCATACCTCCGGCAAACATTCAGTTATTGGTACTTCACCTGCAATGGAATATAGATTATCGTTTTTTATGGTAGTGGGAATTTCATGTTGTTCCAATACGTTCCGCACATGCCAAGCCATGGGCACACTGTCACTGGAATATACTTTCTTCATCGATAGATATGTCGCCAGCGTAAACCAGCAATAAAGAGCATTAGACAATAAATTCCAATTCCACCTAATACCTGTATCGCCATCTGCCAAACTTGAGTTCCCATATCCCACTCAGCCCACCTTTGCCAATCCGCACTCATGCTGTAGAGAAAGATCACCATCACGGCATTTGCAGCAATCATGCGCAACAAGAAAACACCCCAACCAACTTGAAAGAAAAATACTTTTTGCTTGCGCAATCCAAACAGTAACAAAGCTGCATTGAGGAACGCGGCAAGACTAGTGGCAAGAGCCAAACCAACATGAGCCATGCCATTCAAATAAAAGATAATATTCAAAATCATATTGGTAATCATCGCGATAACACCAATCTTTACCGGAGTTTTAGTGTCTTGCCTTGCATAGTAGCCTGGAGCAAATATTTTTATCGACATAAAGGCCAACAACCCTACTGCATATGCCCGCAAGCTTCCTGCCGATCTAACCACATCTACTTCATCGAAATTTTCATTCATAAAAAGTGTTACCAACAATGGTTCAGCAATCACTATGAGTGCGAGAGTCGCGGGGATAGCAATTAAGCACACCATACGAAAAGCCCAGTCGAGAGTTTCGGAGAAATCATCCATGGATGATTCTGCATGCTTTCGCGAAAGACTTGGCAGTACAACGATAGCGATTGCTATGCCAAATGTGCCCAGGGGTAATTCCATCAGTCGATCCGAGTAATACAACCAGGAAAGGCTACCGGTAACCAAAAATGAGGCGATGAATGTATCCAATAAGAGATTGATTTGGCTCACTGACACACCGAAGAGGGCCGGTAACATTAACTCTTTTATCTTCGCCACACCTTCGTGCTTGCGACTAAGTTTAGGCACTGGCAACAGGCGGATCTTCGCAAGGAAGGGCAATTGAAATAACAGCTGTGCAACACCTGCAATCAGTACTGCCCACGCCAACGCCAACTCCGGTACGCGCATATAGGGCACCAACAGAAATGAAGCGCTGATCAAGGCGATGTTAAGTAGCGCTGGAGTAATAGCTGGTATGGCAAACCGGTTATAGCTATTTAGTATGGCGCTACAAAACGCCGTCATTGAAATTAGTAGCAGATAGGGAAAAGTAATTCTCAACATTTCAACGAAGAGCTGAAATTTAGGCTGGTTCTCAGTAAATCCATAGGCTATTGGAATAGCAATTAGTGGCGCCGCAATGACTACAATCACGGTCACAATGGCTAAAACCCCTCCTAAGCTGCAGGCAACTGCATTGACCAAATCTTTGACTTCGAAATGGGCCTTATTACTCCTATATTCAGATAAGACTGGCACGAAGGCTTGATTAAATGCCCCTTCGGCGAAGAGTCGACGCATGAAGTTGGGGATTTTATTAGCAAAAAAGAATGCATCTGTACCGTCAGTGGCACCAAATACTCGGGCTATTACTACGTCGCGCACGAGACCCAACAACCGAGAAACCATGGTCATCGACCCGGTTACTCCGCTGGCTTTGAGCAGACCTTCGCCTTGCTTTTCGCCTAGATTTAATTGAATCTCTGTCATTTCTTCACAGTCATATTTCAGATATCGCTATCGCACAGCAGACGATGCTTGCAGCAATTATCGCAGTTCTCGCGGTGGAAGGGGCTATTTATGCACAATTTATCTCTCCAACTATCGACTCTAAAGTAGAATTTATTGAGTATTCTTAGTAACTTGCAATAGAACTAACACTGTTCCAACCTATTGACATCGCAAATCGAAAACGGCATAGTGTCGCGTCTTTGAAACAGCGCTAGTTGGGACCCGATTTCCCTGCCTTGCTATCTAATTTTTACAAGCAAAATTTTTGTCGAAGGAGCTCCAATTGGCTAATTCTCCACAAGCCCGCAAACGTGCCAAACAAGGCGAATCACGCCGACGTCATAACGCCTCATTTCGTTCCATGGTTCGTACTTACATAAAGAAAGTTGATGCAGCCATCGAAGGTGGCGACCATGCAGCAGCAGCTGAAGCTTATAACTCCGCGGTACCGGTAATCGATAGAATGGCTGACAAGGGCATAGTTCATAAGAATAAAGCTGCCCGACACAAGAGCCGGCTAAATAAGGCCGTGAAAGCACTGAAATAAATTTACATTTTTATTTCGGCAAGGCTAAAAAAACCGGTAAATACCGGTTTTTTTATGTCTGTTAATCGCTGAGAATTAAATTGTCTCGGTGAATTATCTCTTCTTCACCTGCATAGCCCAGCAAGGCTTCAATTTGTTCACTACTCTGGCCTTTCAGTTTTTTTACTTCGGCGACATCGTAATTAACCAAACCTCTTGCTACTTCTCGACCAGCACCGTCAATACAAATCACCACATCGCCTCGGGTGAAATTTCCACTAACATAGTTTATTCCAACCGCTAATAAACTCTTACCAGAATTCTTCAGGACTTTAACCGCACCATCGTCCAGACCTAACTTCCCCTTTAAGGTTAACTGACCCGCCAGCCATTGCTTTCTTGCGGTAACGGGTTCGCTATCTGCCTGCAGCAGGGTCCCTATATCTTCGCCATCGGCAATGCGCTGCAAGATTTGGTCTTCGCGACCATTGGCTATAATCGTGTCAGTTCCAGAGCGCGCCGCCAAGCGAGCCGCAGATATTTTGGTAAACATACCGCCCCTTCCAAGGCTGGTGCCCTTACCAGCTCCAGCGCTTAAACTATTGTCATTAGCGGAAGCAACAGGGATAAATGAAGCCTCTGGATTGCTTCTTGGATCTGCATCGAACACTCCGTCCTGATCTGTGAGTACAACCATCACATCCGCATTGATAAGATTTGCAACCAAGGCCGCCAAAGTATCGTTATCACCAAAACAAAGTTCGGCAGTAGCCACGGTATCGTTCTCATTCACCACAGGCACAACCGCCATGTCTAACAATGTTGTTAGAGTGCTCCGGGCATTAAGATAACGGGTTCGATCAGAAAGGTCTTCATGACTAAGTAATATTTGTGCCGCGTGAACCCCATGGCGCATGAAACAACTTTCATAAGCCTGCACCAAGCCCATTTGCCCAACGGCCGCTGCTGCCTGCTGCATATGGACTTGCTTGGGCCTGCTCGTAAGATTAAGACGGCTTACGCCCTCGGCAACAGCACCAGAAGAAACTAGAACTAGTTGCAGACCCGCTTTTTGCATAGTCACTAACTGGCTAGCCCAGTCCTCTATTGCTTGCTGATCGAGTCCCAGGCCATTATTGGTAACCAAAGAGCTGCCTACTTTAATTACCCATCGCTTTGCTTGTGTGATCTTTTTACGCATTGTAGATCTGCCTACAAACCCCAGTCTTCTTCATTAATTTCAGTATCGGCTGATTTTGGCGATTTACTATTTTCAATTGTTCTACGTATCTCAAAAGCCATCACCGCTTCCAGCGCATCTTGCTTAACTTGATAATCCTCATCCTCCACCATAAGCTCCCGATGATTCTCGATTGAGACCATGAGTTTCTGGCAGAGGTCGTCGCAACCTTCCCTGTTAAGTGCAGATATTTCGTGAATATCACCGGTCCAATTTAACGCCTTACGCAATTCCTCTTTCAATTCAGCCACTGCTTCTTTGTCTATCAGATCGATTTTATTCAGGACCAACCAGCGCTCTTTCTTGGCCAGAGTATCACTGAATTTTTCGACCTCGACGATAATTTTTTGAGCGTTATCTACCGGATTACTATTATCCACGGGTAATACATCAATAAGGTGCAATAGCAAACGGGTGCGAGATAAATGCTTAAGAAAACGAAACCCCAGACCAGCACCTTCTGAAGCGCCTTCGATAAGGCCCGGTATATCTGCCATCACAAAGCTACGCTCCATGCCCAAGCTTATCACTCCGAGGTTTGGAACCAATGTAGTAAACGGATAGTCTGCCACTTTTGGTGTGGCCGCAGAAGTAGCACGAATTAATGTAGATTTCCCCGCGTTAGGTATGCCTAACAATCCTACATCTGCAACCAATCGTAACTGCAATTGCAGTAGCCGCGCCTCACCTGGCGTGCCATTAGTCGTCTTTCTCGGAGCTCGGTTGGTACTGGACTTAAATCGAGTATTGCCTTGCCCATAAACGCCGCCCTTTGCCACCATCACTTGTTTTTCTGTAGTATTGAGATCAGCAATTATTTCTTCTGTACCTACATCGATAACACTGGTGCCGATGGGCACTCTTACAAGTAGGTCTTCGCCACCTCTACCAGTGCAGTTCTTTCCCTGACCAGGTTTCCCTGACTCCGCGCGGTACAGTGGCACGAAGCGAAAATCCACCAAGGTATTAAGTGAGGCATCCGCTTGCATATACACGTTGCCACCATTGCCACCATCGCCGCCATCTGGCCCGCCTTTTTCAATATATTTTTCACGACGAAAACTCAGGCAACCGTTGCCACCTTTACCTGCTTCTACTCTAATTTCTGCTTCGTCTACGAACTTCATTTTTTATCTGCTGATTCTAGTTTCGTTTTGTCTATTAGAAGTCTGAATAATTGTTTTAAGAGTCGCACATTGCTGTGCAATCTCACAAATAAAAAAGCCCCGTCGAATGACGAGGCTTTTTTAAATAATTCAGTTTTTAACTAGGCCGATTCAACAATAACGTATTTTCGGTTATGCGGGCCTTTGGTGGCAAATTTTACGACACCGTCCGCTTTGGCGAATAGTGTGTGATCTTTGCCACAGCCTACATTTTCGCCCGGGTGGAAACGAGTTCCTCGTTGACGCACGATGATATTTCCAGCCAGCGCTCCCTGACCACCGAACAACTTAACACCTAAGCGTTTCGATACAGAATCACGACCATTATTAGTACTACCACCTGCTTTCTTATGTGCCATAGACTAACTCCCGACTACTCTAAGCCTTAATATCAGTGATTTTCACTTCAGTGAACCACTGCCTGTGGCCTTGGGTTTTCTGAAAATGCTTACGACGATTGAATTTTATGATACGAATTTTGTCACCACGCCCTTGCTTAAGGACTTCTGCAGTTACCTGGCTACCCTTTACATAAGGTGTGCCAATTTGCACTGACTCGCCTTCGCCAACCATCAAAATCTTGTCAAACTTCACTTTTTCGCCGGTGGCAACTTCTAATTTCTCAAGCTGAAGGATTTCACCCTCTTCAACTCTGTGCTGCTTCCCACCACTTTCTATTACCGCGTACATAGATCTCTCCAGAACCGCTGATTGAGGGATATCTACTCCTAATTGCGGTGTAAGTCCCCATACCTATAGGGGCGGGCATTTTACGGGAACATCTGTCATGAGGCAAGTAGATTTATGCATCATGGACGCTTAAGTAAGCTCTTATTTTATTTGAGGTTATTCTCGAAATACAGCACTCAGCAGCTAAAGATTTTTGAGAGAGCTATCGATCGCAGCACTTGGCTTGACAGTGTGCACTCCGCTCCCTAGCATGCACACAGAAATTGAGTGTCTGCGGCGTTCTCAGGAACCAAAAGCAGGGCTAAAAATACACAGGCTTACTAACACCTTCTAATCCAGCAGACTAAGTTTACGCAATTTATGTATCAGCATATTCGCTCCGCAGTGGAATCAGACTTTCTTGCCGTTGACCAGTTCATAGTCGAGCAACTACATTCCGAAGTTCCTCTGGTGGAAAATATCGGCCATTACATTGTTGAGGCTGGAGGCAAGCGGATGCGGCCCATATTGGTATTGTTGGCAGCCAAAAGTTGTAACATTCAAAATGACCAACACATTCCCCTAGCAGCTGTTATTGAGTTTATCCACACCGCTACGTTGTTACACGATGATGTAGTCGACATGTCATCGCTACGACGTGGTCGACCAACTGTAAATGCGGAATGGAATAATCCATCCAGCGTGTTGGTTGGAGATTTTATCTATTCACGAGCTTTCCAAATCCTAGTACAAATAGGCGATATGCGTATTATGGAATTGATGGCGAATACAACCAATAAAATCGCCGAGGGTGAAGTTCTTCAACTAATTAACAAGAATAACCCGAATTCTAATGAAGAAGGTTATATGCGGGTGATAAGAGATAAGACTGCTATTTTATTTCAGGCAGCAGCACAAAGCGGCGCGGTTTTGGCCCAAGCTGATAACCAAACAGAAGAAGCACTCCGTCAGTTTGGAATGCATCTGGGAACGGCTTTCCAACTAATCGATGACGTCCTCGATTACGATGGTAATAGCGAATCGTTGGGCAAGAACATTGGTGATGATTTAGCGGAAGGAAAATCCACCCTTCCTCTTATTTATGCAATAAATGAGAGCAGCAAGGCTGAGGCAGATCTAATTCGAGCCTGCCTGCAAGATGAATCGGTAGCCCAGGAATCATTGACTGAAGTTATCAAAATAGTGCGGGCAAGCGGCGCATTGGACTACACCCGCGAAAAAGCACAGCACCAATCTAAGTCAGCTCAATCCTGCCTCAATCAACTTCCCGAATCTGAATACCGACAAGCGCTGCAAACAATGTTAAATTTCTCCACGGAAAGAAATAGCTAAGAACAAAGATAATCGCTAAAACTTATTTTAGTAAAAATAATGATTTGCATAATTTATAATTAATAAAGAGGTCAGAACATTGTTTGATACAAGCAATCTACCTACCCCAGAGCCCATCATGGAAACAATCGATCGGGTAAAAGAATTCGAAAAAATCCCGCTCGCCGAGCAATTCCCTTTTACCAATAGCTACGAACTAGTGATGCACGCAGCACAGCGTTTCGGTAATGACACGGCATTGGAATTTCTCTTGCAAGGATTGGCCGATGAAGAGACACAGAAAACCAGCTTCACTGAGTTAGGTAATAAAATCACTCAGGCTGCTAATTTGTTAAACGATTTGGGAATTGGCGAAGATGATACTGTCTCAATAATCTTACCTATTCTTCCTCAAGCGCACTTTTCGATTCTCGGTGCCCAAGCAGCTGGTATAGCAAACCCGATAAATCCCATGTTGGAAGCAGATCATATCGGCGAAATTCTCTCAGCGGCCGATGCCAAGGTGGTTATCTGCCTTGGTCAGTCAGAGCATACCGATATCTGGCAAAAAGTTTCCGAAGCCGTAGGTAAAGCAGGGTGCGTAAAAACCCTTTTAACAGTTAATGTTCCGGGGCTCTGCACTAGTGAGCCGCACAGCGCAGAAAATTCGGGAATTGAAGTATTGGATTTCGATTCGAGTATTGCTGCTCAGAATAACAGCGCGCTTGCGAGTGATAGAAATTTTTCTAGTGATCAGATAGCTGCCTATTTTCACACCGGCGGAACTACCGGGAGACCTAAGCTGGCGCAGCTTACTCATGGCAACATGGCTTTTCTGGGTCAAATCATGCAAATTTATACAGCCCATCAAGAAAGACACACAATTCTATGTGGCCTACCTTTGTTTCATATTTATGGCTGCATAATTCAGGGAGTCGCCGCGTTTAGCGTGGGCTTCAAAATAATTTTAATGACACCATCAGGTTTTCGCTCAACTCAAGCAATGATGAATTTCTGGAATTATATCGATAGATTTCAAGTTAAAGGATTCTCCGCGGTACCCACCGTGTTGATGGCCTTAGCAGATATTCCTGTGGGCGATGCCAATATCGATTGTCTAACCAATATCAATTCCGGCGCAGCACCATTATCCCATCCTTTTGAGCTCAGCTTCGAAGATAAGTATGCAGTAAATGTCGGCAATGGCTATGGAATGACAGAGACAACGGCGCTAATCTCCCGAGCACCACTGATCCAGCCCCCGGGCAGTGTTGGGATGCGCATTCCCTATTCAGAGATCCGCATTGTCCATTTGGAAGGCGCTGAAGTTATTAAAGACTGCGAGTTAGGCGAAAGCGGCTCTATCATGGTGAAGGGTCCACAGCTTTTTAAAGGCTATAAAATTGAATCTGACAACAAGAATGCCTGGATTGAAGACGGTTGGTTCAACACTGGCGATTTAGGGTATATGGATGGCGATGGGTTTCTCTATCTTTCGGGCCGAGCAAAGGATCTGATTATCCGCAGCGGCCACAACATTGACCCTGAATTAATTGAAGAGCCACTTAACGCGCATCCCGAAATAAGTGTCTCTATAGCGATTGGGCTGCCAGACTCCTATGCCGGCGAATTACCAATGGCCTATGTGGTCAAAACCCCCGGCAGCGAAATCTCTGCTGAAACCCTGATTGCGTATTGTGCAGAGCAAATATCTGAACGAGCGGCAGTACCAAAACGAATTGAATTTATAGACACAATGCCGCTAACAGCTGTCGGAAAAATATTTAGACCAAGCCTTAGGCTGATGATAACGGAAGACGTAGCTCGAGAAGTACTAACAAAGAGCAACATCGAAGCTTCTGTAACTTCAGAATTAGAAAAAAAACGAGGCTTAGTAGTCAGTATAAGTACAGCAGATAAAGCTAATATTTCTGCTACTAAACAACTTTTTAAAAATTATATTTTTACTACTGATATCAGTTAAGCAAAAAATGGGCGGAAATCAAATGAAGAATCTAACTAGGTCATGCAGATTATGCCTTATACAGATTATCTTGCTTGGTCTCGCCGCTTGTCAGTCGGGCGGGGGGATTGAAAAACGCCCCACCTGAAGAACAACGCAGAGGAATCCAGTCAATGCGCCAAGATGTCTTAACCGAACTGTATGCGTCGAAGCCTGATACCAAAGCGCAGATTGGTAGCGCTTCCGGCTATGCAATTTTTTCCAATGCCAACATCAATCTTATTTTCGCCAGTTTTGGTGGCGGCCGCGGAGTTGTCCACAATAATATATCTGGCACCGATACCTATATGCGTATCGGAGAAGTCGGCGTGGGTTTAGGTGCTGGAGTTAAAGACTTAAGAGCGATCTTTGTGTTTCACGACAACGATGCGCTGGAACGATTCCTCAATGTCGGGCTCAGCAGATGCGGCTGTTAAAGCAGGTGATTTAGGAGCCGCCGTTGGCGGTGAAGCTTTGGTGGATAATGTATCGGTTTATTAACTAACCCAGAGTGGCATAGCATTGCAGGCAACCATAAAGGGCACGAGATATTGGCATGATGCTGAGTTAAATTAGCAGACGGCTATTGAGTTAAACAGCTAGATCTACGTAAAGCATGGTCAAAAGAAAATAAGGAGCTACATTGCCGGATAATTTGGCCCACCGCCGCCTTCAGGAACAACCCAATTTATGTTTTGTGCGGGGTCTTTGATGTCACAAGTTTTGCAGTGAACGCAGTTTTGCGCGTTAATCTGAAAACGCTTGTCGCCAGCACTATCTTCTATAACCTCATAAACTCCAGCTGGGCAATACCGCTGTGCCGGCTCATCGTACATTGGTAAGTTCATATCAATAGGAATCGAAGCATCTTTTAACTGTAGATGACAAGGCTGATCTTCAGCATGATTAGTGTTGGATAAGAATACTGAGCTGAGCTTATCGAAACTAATTTCCCCATCCGGCTTGAGATAGTCGATCTTCGCGCTTTCTGCCGCTGGTTTTAATTGGCAATGATCTTTTGATTTATCTCGAAATGTAAACGGAAATTTTCCAAAGAAAATATTCTGCTCAATAAACACCAAAGCACTTCCCAACCAAAAGCCGAACTTATGAAAACCAGAACCAAAGTTTCGCGTCGCTTTGAGCTCTGTATATAAATCTGAATTATTAAACCTGCGTGTATACTCCGTGAGCTCTGCATGTTGAGTTTCTTTCGATAGCTCCGCGAATAAGGTTTCAGCCGCGATTATGCCAGACCTCATCGCAGTGTGGCTGCCTTTTATTTTTGCTGCATTAAGGGTGCCTGCATCGCAACCAATCAACAGCCCACCGGGAAATGTCATTTTTGGCAGTGAATTTAAGCCACCTTTGATTATGGCTCGCGCACCATAGCTAATTCTTTTACCGCCTTTTATATATTGTTTGAAAATTGGGTGATGTTTCAATTTTTGAAACTCATCAAAAGGGCTAATGTGAGGGTTTTGATAGGCTAGATCTACAATTAACCCTAATGAAACTTGATTGTTTTCCGTGTGATACAAAAAGCTGCCACTGGTAACTGCATAGCTCGCTCCTGTCATTGGATAGCCGACAGTATGAACAACCAGCCCCTCTTTATGCTTATCTTCCGGAATTTCCCAAACTTCTTTGATGCCAATTCCGTAATGTTGCGGATCACTGTCAGCATCCAATTTATATCTACTGATTATTTCTTTCCCCAAATGCCCACGGCAACCTTCGGAAAGAATTGTGTACTTGGCATGAAATTCAAAACCAGGTTCGAAGGATGATTTTTTTTCACCATCAGCAGCTGTGCCCATATCTCCTGTCGCCACACCTCTCACACTTCCGTCCTCGTTATAAAGAACTTCAGCAGCGGCAAATCCTGGGAATATTTCCGCCCCCAATTCCATAGCCTGATCAGCCAACCAACGGCAAAGATTGCCGAGTGAAATTATATAATTTCCGTGGTTATGCATTGGCCGGGGAACCAACAAGCCCGGAAATTTAAAAGCGGTTTCGCCATTAGGTAAGTAGTAAACATCATCGCCAGTAACTTGAGTATTTAGTGGTGCTCCTTTTTCTTTCCAATCAGGGAACAATTCCTGTAATACAGCTGGCTCAAATACTGCGCCAGAGAGAATATGCGCTCCAATCTCCGAACCTTTTTCAAGGACACAAACAGAAATTTCTTTTTCCGCTTTCTTTGCCATTTGCATGAGTCGACACGCAGTAGCAAGCCCAGCTGGACCTCCGCCTACTATTACAACATCAACTTCCATGGATTCCCGTTGCATAAACTGCCTCTAATTAATACTTCTCTAAGGATTGGGTGCTCGTTCGCCACATCAGAGTTTCCTCAGGTGCTGACTTCAACTAATGTCCATTATCCTCAATTCACTGATGGAGAGCAAAGATGCGGAACTTATTCACAGGGGGCACACAAACTATGAAATGTGCCGAGCTGAGTCTGCTTGGTATTTTGTGTAAACGGCAAGCACCATAAGTAGAGAAGTAAGGAATTACTAAATCGACAAATGAAAGAGACCCATCAGGATCAGATCCTGAATTTCAATTACAACATCTGAGTTGTGGTGACAGAATTACTATTGCAGTGGCAATCACAAATAGTTGTAGTGAGCGACCTACCAAAGCAAATTGGAACAGTATGACTAAGTTTTAGTGAATATCATCATGTGTTGCCAAGGCAGAAAATCCAGTGTATCGGTCCACTCTAATCCAAATACACTCATTTCTTTAACGACCTGTTCTTCAGTCATTTTATGCAGCGGTCTAATCGGAACGCTGGCATCCTCCCCTCGGTATTCCAATAGAAAAATGCGGCCACCAGGTCGAAGTGCCTCATATATTCCTCTAATCATCTCGAACGGATGGGAAAATTCATGGTAGGCGTCCACCATGATTGCGGCATCGATGGAATTCACAGGTAAATTAGGATCATCAATAGCGCCCAACACACCTTGAATATTAGTCACGCCATCCTGACGTTTCTGTGCCTCAATGAGTTGCAACATTTCTGGCTGTATATCTACCGCCATTACATTGCCATCGGGGACTAGTTTGGCGATGCGGAAAGAAAAATAGCCGGAACCGGCGCCAATATCTGCAACAACATGATCAGAATTCAGGCCCATGTTTGTGACAACCTCATCTGGCCGTTCCTCCTCAATTCGCCCTGGTCGATTCAGCCAATCCGCCGCTTGATGTCCCATCACAAATGAAATTTCCCGTTCCATATAGAATTTGCCAATTCCAGTAGTGCGGCGGTCTGGTGCATCGATATAACCAGGATGCTCCGCGGCCTGCACTAGTGAGCCTATAAGCAGTGAAACCAAAAGAAGGGAACTACAGAATAGAGATTTGGCGTGACGCATGACTTTCTCCGTGGCTTTGCTTCTCGATAAATCATCAAATTGATGATATTTGGATGACATTAATTGATCAGTGTTTACTGGTAGAGCATACCGAGTGGAGGTTAGAAAGCTTAAAGAGCTCAACTCACCACCACAACGAAAATTCATTGTAGATCAGCGCTTGAGCGCAAACAAGAAGGCCTGCTCTGATACAAAATTCATTCGATAAGTGAGAAGTGGCAACAATTGAAAGACCTAGAGAAGCCCAAGCTGCGTCTGATCCAAAATTCTGCACTTAGGGCAAGACTGGTGCTCATGTTCTTGCCGTCACTTTTTACAGACATTAAAAACATCTTGATAAGATTTCTTCAAAATAGCCTGCTATTCATCTAAAGCTTGTTTGGTTATTTTATTATCAGCATAAGTTATCGCTATGATTCTCCTAAGAGGTAGCTTTTTAGTCTTTTGATTCTTTTTCTTGCCTTTGTAAATGGCATCTCATTAGGAACTTATTATCCGTAATAATTATAAATAAAATCATTAACTAACTTACAAAAATCGTTAGTAATGCAGCCAGTACTTGGAAGGTTAGATTTCTATACAAATTAGTTGCTTATGCTAAAATCCTGCTCCTCAACTAAGAAATTCATTTCAAATTGGACGATTAAATGACTAAAGTTCTTGAAGGCTTCCGGGTATTAGATTTCGGCAGATATATTGCTGGCCCCTATTGTGGAACCTTGCTCGGCGACATGGGTGCCGAGGTTATCCGCATAGAGAAAGTAGATGGTAGCGAAGATAGATTTCTCTCTCCCATCACGGACAAAGGCGATGGTGCCCTTTTCCTGCAATTGGCGCGTAACAAAAAATGCCTCACTCTGAACCCGATGAAGCCTGAAGGTCGAGAAATTGTTAAGAAACTCGTTGCTACTGCTGACGTTGTAATCGCCAATCTACCACCTGACACCTTGACCGCTATGGGCCTTGATTACGATACTCTAAAAGCTACTAAGCCAGACATCATTCTCACCACAGTTTCTGCTTTCGGGCGTGGCGGGCCATATGCCAATCGAGTGGGATTTGATGGATTAGGCCAAGCAATGTCGGGAAACATGTATCTTTCCGGAACGCCAGAACAGCCTGTCAAAGCCTACGCACCTTTTATTGATTTTGGCACCGCTAGCCTTTCCGCCTTCGGCACTATGGCGGCCCTGTTCGAAAGACAAAAGACCGGGAAAGGTCAGATGGTAGAAGGTTCTCTTTTCAGTACCGCATTAACTATGATGAATGGGGCTGCAATCGAACAAGCGGCAATTAAGCCCAATCGAGTTGCGACTCTAAATCGCTCTCAGACTTCAGGACCTGCGGATACTTTTAAGACTAAAGATGGTTGGGTGTTAGTGCAGTCTGTTGGTGGCCCCCTGTTCAAGCGTTGGGCCAACCTGATGGGTGAAGACCATTGGGTCGACGACCCTCGCTTTAAAGACGATATCACTCGCGGCAACAACGGTGAGTTAATCAGTGAAAGACTTGCAACTTGGTGCGCTGAACGAACTTCAGCTGAAGTATTAGAAGCAATGGAAGAAGCTCGATTACCTGCCGGGCCAATCATGTCACCCCAAGATGTGTTAGAAGACCCGCACATTGCAGCAAAAGGTCTATTTCAGCCGGTTGAGTATCCAGGGTTGAACATTCCAGCACCGCTAATGAGAACTCCGGTAGAACTTTCAGAAACACCCGGCGAAATCCGGACCCGGCCACCGACTCTAGGTGAACACACTGATGAGATTATGAAAGAACTCGGTTATTCAATGGAACAAATAGACGAACTTAGAGAAAATCGGATTATCTAAAATCTCTGTCCAATAAGAGTCTCTCGATACAGTAGTTAGAACGTTGATGACTGCATGCAAAATTTACTTTGAAATGGGCAGAAAGAGAGAGAAACACGCTCGATCAAGGATTATTCAATAGCTCAATAGCAGCTGTATACATTGCCTCAGCTCCAGCTTTAACTGAATTCGGGTCGATGTAGAAAAACGCTGAGTGATGAGGGGGAGCAGATGCTGTTCCCGCTGCTATTTGATTCATCAAGTCAGTTGGCGCACCTCCTACTGAAAAGAACACTCCCGGTACGTTATGCTCAGTCTGTGTAAAGTAAGCAAAATCCTCTGCCCCCATGCCTGTGCGGGGTGAAGTTACCAAAGGGCTATACCCAAGTTGATCAGCCCATACTGGCAATACTTTTCGTACTGCTTCACGGTCATTAACATTCGTGGGGGTGCTTTCGAAGCCCATTCTGACAATAGGCATTAAGTCATCAGGCAAACCATTAAGCCGACCAATATTAAGTGCAGTATCTCGAATACTACCTAACACTTGATTACGAGTTTTTTCTGAATCTGTACGCACTGTCAACTGCAGGTTAACCTCGTTAGAAATAATATTATGCTTACTACCGCCCCGAAATGAACCTACGGTTATTACAGCCGGAGACAAAGGGTTAATTTGTCTACTAATAATCCCCTGCAAAGCTATGACTAGTTGTGACCCCACATAAATAGGGTCGATCGTTTGATGCGGATAGGCGCCATGACCACCAACTCCACGGACGGTGATATCAACACTGTCGGCACTTGATTGAACAATCCCTTCTCTCACAGCAACCAGGCCGCTAGGCATGCCTGAGCTGACATGTAAACCAATGGCGTAGTCAGGAACACCAAAACGCTCATAGAGCCCGTCCTCTAGCATTGCCTTGGCACCGTTAATAATTTCTTCTGCTGGTTGTCCAACCAACATTACTTTGCCACTCCACTTGTCGCGATTGTCCATCAGTAATTTGGCGGTACCAACCAAGGTCGTCATATGCATATCATGACCACAAGCATGCATCACTGGCACTTCTAAACCAACTCGATCAATTTGTCTGTTGCGCGAGCGGTAAGCCAAACCACTATCCTCAAGTATTGGCAGCCCATCCATGTCAGCCCGAACTAATATCAAAGGCCCTTCACCGTTTTCAATCATGCCGACCAAGCCAGTTCCACCGACCCCTTCAACTACATCTATTCCCAAGTCACGAAGTTCCGCAGCAAGGCGAGCAGAAGTTTCTTGCTCTAAAAACCCCAGCTCCGGATTCTGATGAAACCAAATAAACAGATCCTCAAGATGATTATCATAATGCGCGGTGACAGCACGTCTAATATCCATATCAGCGGCGTCAGTTGATTGCCCCATGGGTATCAATAAAAGTAGGCTTAACAGAAATACGGGCATACGGAGATAATAGCTAATATTCAACATCATAAAATTTTACCAACGCTTTGGGTCAACTTTCGCTGCACAGAGAGTAATAGACCCGCAAGAGTTTGGAAAGGGGTAATATTCAGCTGTCTTGGTAAGTAGCTATTGCCCTGTAGCGGCGACCATTAGAGCTTCCCAAAAGGCCTCATTGAAACTGGAGCCTTGTCTCCTGCCATCGCCATCGTGCCGAGCCACTATCAAATCTAAACTTGGCACCAAATACAGTTTGCGATCCAAAGCGCCCCGCATAGCGACAATATCTGAAGGTGCAGAACGAATTAATGTTCCTTCAGTCCGTGTTGTTCTCGGCGCAGCTGAAACTGAAAAATCCTGACCATTAATCCACCAAAGATAACCATATGAAGGATTAAGAAATTGAGAGCAATATTGAAAAGCAACGGCGATCGCAACAACGATAGATTTATACTTCTCATCATCTGTATCACCTATATCTCCAGCAAATTTTAAGCAAACAGCAGTGGAAAACTTCTTAATCTCACTAGGTAACTGTAGACTGAGTCTACTTATACAGCCAATAATTACACAACTAACTGCATCTTAATCAAGGCCAACTCGATGAATGCGAAATCACTAATAATCGGAACTCTCTTAATCCTTCTAGCTTTAAACACAAAAACCGAAGTAAACGTCAATGCCGCCGAGTCCGATTACCGAATGCTAGGACAGCAGACTGCCGACACTATCCCGGAAGATATAGAGACAGATTCAATGGCACGCTTACCCCAAGTTCAGCGCAACGAACTTGATGTCGTAGGGCAAAATGCCTTCGACACTTATGTTAGTCCCGGCACTGGTTATGGCGCTGGTCTCCGCGGCCCCATTGGCATGCTCATGCATAGTCCAGTTTTGGCTGAAGCTCTTTTTGATGTTCGTCAGCGAGTACGTTACGGAACCCCTAAAGATCAAAGATTAACCGAGCTAACAATAATATCGACAGCACGAGAAATAAATAATCAATATGAATACAGCGCACATGAACCACTAGCGATAACTGCAGGTTTAGAACGGGAAATTATTGATATTGTTCGGTATCGGAAAGATTTAAACGACCTAGGAACCATCGACGGCTTTGGAGAAACCGAACAAACTATCGTTCGTTTCACCCGCGAATTAGTAAGTGAAGAAAAGGTCAGCGCCGAAGTATTTGCCAGTGCAGTGGCAATTTTTGGTCACGAGGGTGTTGCAGATATAACCGGCTTGGTTGGATATTACAGTTTTATTGCGATAACTTTAAAGGCTTTCGATGTACAGCGAGCTATTGGCAGCGAGCTCCTACTTCCTGTGCTTAATAACTAAATGGCTACGAAATTGGTTGCAACAATCGGAATTTTAGCAAACAACTCTGCTGCCAATCCGCTCATTACAGTCTCGGATCCATTTGTTAGTTGGTGTATGACATATAGTTATTAGTGAATTTTTTTTAACTCAGCTACGCAGTAATAATATTTAACTAAGAATGAGGATTCATACAATGGATATTAATAGTTTAGGCTCTTTAGGAGAACTGATTGCGGCATTGGCAACAGTTCTAACTCTTATCTATTTATCTGCTCAACTTCGACAAACCAATTTGATTACTAAAGCTCGCTTTGGTCATGAAATTACTCAGCGAACTTATGAGAGATATTTTCAGTCGGCAAAAGACGGGGAGTTCTCTGAATTTCTGGCTAAAGATTGGGCAGCAGAGGATCTTAGCAAAACAGAGACACTAAGGGTTCTTAATTTCACAGTCATGCTGATGGTCGACTTATTTGACATATACGATAAAGTCAAACAAGGGTTAGTTGAAACTAAGCATCTTGATTTCCGAGTTCATGTCCTTAGAACAGGTATTTTTAGGTCACCATTAGGCATGCGTGCTTGGAATTTTTGGAAAGTAACAAGAGAGAATGAGTTCATTGAATGGTTCGAGAAGAATATTATTGATCAAAAAGAGTTAGAGAAGCAGATGAATGAAATGAAAAAACAAGATCCAAATTGGAAAGCAGGGGAATCACTTATTTATAGAATTAATGATTGAGGTACAGGCTAAAATGTTTGTTGACATTACTTCAACATGGCGCTGGGATATACCCTAATAAAGTAACTGCGGATGATCCGAGAATTATTCTTAATATGGTTTGTCTAAAGTAGATAATTTGCTGATATTCTATAAAAATCGAGGTAAAGGATGACCATCATTACGTGCGACTGCGGCGAACTTGAAGTTCATTTTGCGACCACTAAACCTCTTTTCAGACTGATTTGTTGCTGCAATGATTGCAATGCCGTCCTCCATTGGGCCGCGTGGAAAAGTGGACGCACTTTTTATCCAGCGTTTCAGGGCATAGACAAAATTTATTTGCAGAACAGCCTGAAGATCGTTAAAGGTGAAGAGAATTTGCGCTGGGTGAAAATAACACCAGGCACCTTGTGTCTTCGCGGCGTGGCGACATGTTGCTATTCGTCTCTATTCGTCGAGAATTTATCTATTTTGGGCCCCAAAATTGTGTGTGTTGATGTTGATTTTTGCAAAGTAAAAGGGACCGAAACATCTGAAGTAACTGCACAAATATTTGAAAAGGATATACCGGGCAACCGTAAAAGGGCTGTCTGTGATGGGTTTAGCGGCGCGCGTTTTGAAAAGGGGCCTGAAGATACGCCTATGTGGCCTGACGTAATACCTACTATCACCAAAGCACAATCCAACGAATTCATTATTCCAGATGGATTCGGATCGATTCGAGACATTATTGAAAAATCAGTCAATAAACATGATTGGATACACCTAGAGGGCTATAATGACAATGGCTCCCCGCCAATTATCTTAGCCGGATCTACCTAGATTTGTTTGTTCAAGCCCGTTCTCTACCATGGGATTGTCAATTAATTATGAAAAGAGTGGATTGGCTTGAGGCCCTTAAACCCCCATAACATCCAAGAGATTATTAAGGGCGTGAAGACCTGATATCACAGCACCCTCTTGCCAGCCATGTAAGTAAGTCAGATGGTCACCGGCAAATAGAAATGGCCCATCAGGCTGCTGTAATACTAAGGAAGGCGTTGATTTAGCCCAACCCCCCAGCGAATATGGGACTTTATTCCATGCCACCGATATTCCTCGGCTAAGATTTCCGCGATATTGTGAGTGAACTTTTTCTCCTGCTGCCAAGGCAAATTCTTTGCGTGCCTCTAGACCGAGATTGGCAAAATTTTCTGCATAAGCCCCGTCAAAGAGATAAGAACCTAAAATAATTCCTTTATCTTGACCAAATCCACCGGATGGGTACCATATTTGAAGAATCTCCTTGTCAGTCCAAGATATGCCGCCATAGATTTGCTCGTCTGTTTCCCAAAAGCGAGGCGACTGAAACGCTATTTTTATTGGCTTGGCATATTCCACATCCGCAATCGCATTTCGTGTTGATCTGCTAAAATCATTAGGAATATCCTTAATCACACTTGGGGGCATGGCAACAATCGCATAATCGACTTCAATGGCCCCTTCTGTCGCATTTGTGCGGCCCTCTAATCTAACGCGATTACCCGCTCGGCGCATTGCTGTAATTTCTACCCCATAATAAAGTTCTTCTTTCAGCTCGTTTGCGAAAGCATAAGCAATTCGATCCATGCCCCCAACAGGTTGCATCATGGTCGCTGCTTGATTATAAGATTCCCCGAAATTAACCCTAAAAGGCACATCGGTATCGAAGAAAAAATCATTCAGATTAAGTGGCTGAATGGACTGCCAGGGCGTCAAACCTCCTGTACCTGATAAAACACCTGCGCGTTTGGAACCTGTATATTTGAAATTATGGTTAAGATTGCCGTAATCCCTAAGCACATCAAGCACAAAACTACGCTCATCAATTCCAATATCCCCATTTAGAGCGTTGGCATTTATAGCTTTAGCCAGTAATTCCGTAATACTGCCTCGCATTGCCGTTATAACTTCTCTCGCCCTTACCGGGGTTCCGCCAAAGGCTGCAGAATCGTGGATATAAGCTCCTCGATTATCATTAACCAATGCTTGCAAAGGCACATTCAGTTCGCGGCAATAAGCAAGTAAATTACTATGGTGTTGAGAAATACGAGCAGGGCCGGCGTTAAAGTAGAGCTCTTCTTCGTTATCAAAAGTACAAGTCTGTTGGCTATCAACTTCATCTACGATTGATCCAGAACGGATGGTATGATTGCGCCCTCCAGGCCTTTCCCGAGCTTCAATCACGTAGAAAGGAAATCCTGCCTTTTTAAGCTCATAGCCCACACACAGGCCGGAAATCCCCCCTCCCAATACCGCAATAGTGGGCTTCACTCCTGTAGTCAGTTGACTTGCTCTGGCTTCCCATTGATTGCGAAGCTCCGCACCTGCCGCATCACCGGGCATTAACAAACCCATTGAAATCATGGCCTGATAAACAGCAGCACTGCCTCCGGCCTCTCCTACGGAGTGCAGAAATTCTCGCCGGGTTTGAGTGTTTTCTTCTTTAGTCATCTTTTGTCTAGATCGGATGTTTTTCGCAATAACATCTCAGGAAATGCGTTACGATGGACTGGATTTTGGGAGGAGAGAAGACCTCCCCCAAAACACTCCCTTTACTATTTTTGTCTTTAGCTATTGGCTTAGGAATTATGTGGGTAAGAATAAGATATTAGCAAGCCCACGCATTAACACTACAACTACTAACAACAATAACCCTACTCTGCTTTTCTGTGCAGCTATAGTGGCTAACCCAATTTATAAAAGACGATTTGGTATAATTTAGTTATTTCCTTTTTATGCCATCATAAAACATCATGAGAAAACAACAAAAAAGGTGGAATTATGACTAATATGGAAAAATTGCAAGCGGTTTGGGATGCTAAAGACTTAGATGGAGTGAAAAACATGTTTACGGAAGACGCCGTAATGGTATTACTTCATGAGAGCAGAACCTTAAAGGGAGCAGAACTCGACAAAGAATTAACCGCCATGGTTCTTGATGAAGATACAATATCTTCTGAATTCAGAATCATATATGAAAATGATGAATGTGCTGTGACTTATGAAAAAATTGCCGGCCAATTCTTTGGGGGACAAGTTTCAAATGTCCAACTTTGGCGTGGCGGACAGATTTACCATATGGAAGTAAGCACGATTAAAGACAATACATAATTATACGCAGAGGAGGAATTTCCGATGTCATGGATAAGATTGCAGGGATGTTACTGATTGCGGTGTTTGCGTTGCAGACTAAGCAGAAGAACTTCTTTAGGATTTCCTGCTCTAGAAGGTTGATCTAACCTTGAGCACAAATTCCGCTCCGGTGGTGTAGCAGGGATTCTCAATTTCAACCAGATCTCGGTCGCGCAGATAACCGTTGTAGCGCTTACGTAGCATACAATTTTCGCTATCCAGAGCATTGTTGATTTCAAATCGATAGGTCAAATTTGCAAAACCTACTTTCTCGGCAAAGAAAGTCAAATTTGGTTGCATTTTTCCGCCATTATAGAACACCACATTGTCGATATCATACTGGACTCTATTTCCACCGGTGCCACCCATCTCTCCAAATCCTTCCTGATAGTTCAGGCCAAAACTGAGATTTCTTTCAGGAATATCCTGACGGTAACCTAAGCGGAACCCACCGCGATCAAAAGGAATTATTGTGCGCTTTTTTGCGATTAGCGGATCATAGATATATGCGTCTTCCAGATTGAGTCTGGCAGTAATGACTGCCTGCGGAAGATTGAGGAAACCTAATCGAATACTGGCATTAAGATACAGCCCGAAAACCTTTCCGTCGCCCACATTCCCATTGGCACTAAGCAGGTTTTGGGGGTCTGGCGAGATATCGACTTTCCCTATGGAATCGCGCACATCGTAATAGAAAAATCTGGAATTCAGTACGCCACCATCGTTCGGCAGCCGGTAATCGAGATTAACGTTGTAACGCCAGGTTTGTTCCTGTTCCAACTCAGGGTTTCCGGCAACAGTGTTCTGATCATCATCCTGTGAATTAACGCCAGCCGAGAAGTCTCTAAAACTAAGCTGAGAAACATCTTTCTCTGCCGACACACGCAATTGCAGACTTCGGCTTATATCGAAACGAAAATCTAACTTTGGCTTAACAAAATCAAAATCTCGTTTTTTATTCACATCACCCGATTGTTCAATTTCTGACACTTCGTACAATAAACTGCTTTCCAATGACATACGCTGATTGATCTGCCAATTGTGAGTGGCGAAGCCTTCTGCCCGAACTTCTTCCACCTCAGAAATTGCATTGGGCACAGAAATTGGACGCAGGCCACCGAAATTCGGAGAGGTAATGCCCGGCACATTTAATCCCAGACGCAACGAAGAATCTTGAATTGTTTGTGCGCCTTCAACACCAATCTCCAGACTTTGACCTTCTTGCAGACCCCAGCCGTAGGAGGTTCTTACAATACGTTCCCGATAGCGACTTCGGGTATCCAGAAAAAGATTTTTCGTCTCGGGCTGCCCCAGAGCAG
>LWDU01042376.1_pt1 | contig 48318 bp, 39 predicted proteins | sample 727161 | NCBI WGS metagenome assembly LWDU01 (sample SAMN04566230, study PRJNA314399) | hydrothermal vent metagenome | isolation source: deep sea hydrothermal plume seawater | place: Mexico: Gulf of California, Guaymas Basin | collected 2004-07-11
ACTGATAAAATCAATCCTTTATGGGGTGAGATGCCACCTTGGACAACTTTAGCAAAGGTGGTTTCAATTACATCAAACCCTCTGCCTCGATTAATCTGCATCCATTGATCACTGAATTGTTGGAAGTCTTTTAAACTGAGACCAATGCGTTTCTGCACTTCACCCGGTCCCCATTCTTCTGTTCTTTTTTGTGCCTGTGTTGGTGCGAAAAAGAACGTTGGGGTTGCACCAGGAAAAGAATTCATGTTACCTACATTGAAATCTTTTTGATTAGCCTGATGAGTTGCACCCACGCTACAGGAGTATTTCACATTGTCTTGAAAATGCTCATGCAGGTCTCGCATTGAAGATAAATTGCCGGCCATATCAACAATCATGATGGGCTCATTCTTATCAAGCGTTTGGGCTTGATCGTAAGTAATGATTTCATCATAACAACCCAGACTTTGACAAAATTCCACGTTCTTTTCTGAAGTCATACCAACGGTTTTCTTACCGCCTCGTTGCTGCACAGTAAAAGCTAAAGCAATACTGGTTTTAGACGATGCACAGGTAATGACATAAGCGTTGGCTCCAAAATAGTCATTATCAAACATAAAATCATCAACCAGCCATGAGGTTAAAAATAATCCACGCAGTAGCAAATCTTGATCTTCTCTGGCTTCTTCATATAACGGGTTGGCTTTGATGTTGTCAAATCGTGAATAGATAGGGGCTAATTGTTGTCGATAAGGCACCACATCACTAAACCCGGAGGAGGTCACATTACCGGCTTGTGCAATTAGATAATTCGACATTGGGTAAAAACCCCAGTAGCGATCTCCAACCTTAATATCAGGGTGATTGGAAGCAGCCACATTCGCATAACCCATGGCCGGCACACGTCCGAACCCGTCATCTGTTGGGAAAAATTGCCAATAGCCCAGGGTGTCACCGGCTAGGCAATATGAAATATTATTAGCGGTGAGTGCAAACCGATCGATATTAAAGAGCACCTGATCAGTTCCTAGGTTGCCGTCAAAACTTGTGGTGTTGACTCGGGTGTTAGTCCATTGATCTTTTTGCACCTCAAAGGTGGTGATGTCGATTGGGTTAGTCAATATCGAGTCCGTAGATTCTGATCACATTGTCTCGTAAGAGTTTTTTTCTGACCTCAGGTTTTAATTCAAGGCCATCAATATCATCAATCGATTGTTTAAATTCCAGAACCGGGAAATCGGTGCCGAAGATAACTTTATCTTGCCCGTAACTATTGAGGTAATGAGTGAAGCTTTTTGGCCAGTACTTCGGTCGATGAGCATCACAACCGATATAGACGTTTTCGTGTTTCCAGGCCATGGAGATCATTTCGTCATGCCAGGGGATACCGATATGGATACCGATTAATTTTAATTCAGGTAAATCACAAGCCACCGTGTCCAGTGTGATCGGTTGACCGACACTGCGAGTTCGATATTCTTTGGAGTAAACCATCGATTGCCCGACTTGCATTTGGATGGGCACATCCAGTTCACAACATTTAGCGTAAAACGGATAGTACTTGGCGTGATCGGGTGCCAATTCATACCAATGTGGGTAGAGATGGGCGCCAATAAACCCCATATTTGTCACCGCGTCTTCAAAAGCTCTGACTCCGTTCATGCCATCAAACGGATCAATGCCTGCTAGCCCATAAAAACGGTCAGGGTATTGTTCACAAGCTTTAGCCACTACTTCATAGGGCATGTGATAGCAACCCGGCATTCCGACTCGACCTGAATGAGCAGCGATTAAAAAGGCTCTTTCGATCCCGGCCTCATCCATCTTTTCTATCATTTGCTCAAGTGTGAGTCCGGCCATCAGTGCACTTTGGGTATTCATCTTGTCAACGAAGAATTCATCGCCCCAATCCGGTCGGTGAGACAGCGCTTCCTCGGTCCAAATATTAACCACAGCATCAATGGCTTTATAATCGTGTTCTTGTTTCTCTGTCATAAGGGCAACATAGCAAAACTTAGGTCGATATACTATCATAGCCTTAGATTGCAAGGGGTGGCTAGTGGGCCTGAGATCTATAAAGGAACCCTTTGAACCTGAACCATATAATGATGGCGGAGGAATAGCATATTGTATTCAACATTTCGATTAACTTTATTGTTTAGCCTGCTCACGGTTGTCTCACCGTTGATGGTCATGGCCACCGCTGCCATTGAAGAAATTGTGGTCAAGGCCAGTTATCGTGAAACCACTCTAGAAAAAAATGACGGGAGTTTGATGATCCTTAGCGAGGAGCAATTAAAGGCAGAGCCAATGAAACATTTAGAACAGCTCTCATTTTTAGTTCCCAATTTAAATTTTGCTCTTAGTGACGGACGCCCGAGATATTTTCAAATCAGAGGCATTGGTGAACAATCGGGTTACGAGGGGACGCCTAATTCATCCGTTGGGTTAATGATTGATGACATTGATTTCTCAGGCCAAGGTGGCATCTCTAGTAGTTTTGATATGGAACAGATTGAAGTGCATCGAGGGCCTCAAGGTTCCCGTATGGGTGCCAATGCACTGGCTGGAATGATCTACATGAGATCGAAACAACCCACAGATGTTTTCGAAGGATTGTCCGAGTTAAGTTTGGGTTCCGATGGAGTGAGATCAGTTGGTGTGGCGTTTGGAGGGCCGCTTCAGGATAATCCGGCAATCAAATATCGAGTCTCAATTAGAAACGATGAGAGCGATGGATTTCGTAAAAATTCTTATCTCAATCGCGATGATACTACGGGCAAAGATGAGCTGACAGTTCGACTAAAATTAAACCACCAACCGAGTGAGGACACGGAGTTAAATGTGCTGATTCAAAAATCAGATTTTGAAGCCCTGTCAGATTCATGGACAACCGATGGCAGTCTGAACACACTCTCTGACAAACCAGGCTTTGATTCTCAAGATGCTGATGCCTATGGCCTTCGAGTTAATCATCGTGGGCAGGGCTTTTCCTTGCAAAGTCTTACCAGTGCAACGAGTGCCGATATCATTGTCAGTTATGATGCCGATTGGAGTAATCCAGTTGCCAATGCTCCTTATACCTATGACTTCTTCTCAGAGACTCTTCGCTCACGACGATCATTCAATCAAGAGTTCAGAGTGCTCTCTAATCCTCTCGACTATTCGACCGATAAAACCTTTGCTTGGGTGGTTGGTGCGTATTATCTGGACTTGAATGAACGCAATACTATCACTGATTTAGGAACCTATATTAACCCGTTCAGCTCATGGCCTCCTTACATAAAAAATGTGACCGGCACCAGAAACTATAGTTCTGAGAATAGCGCTCTTTTTGGAACATTTGATTATCTGCTATCAGAAACACTGAGGGTCAGTTTCGGTTTGAGATGGGAGGATTGGGAAGCCCATTATGACGATACTTTTGGGGAACACTTCAACCCCAGTGATCAGATGCTTGGGGGTAAATTATCTCTAATGAAAGAGTGGAGCGATGACACCAATCTCTATGCCAGCATTGGCAGAGGATACAAAGCTGGAGGCTTCAATCTTGGCACTGGTTTTTCAAATCAACTCTATACGGATACATTGATTTATGATCCAGAGTATTTATGGAACTATGAACTTGGAATTAATCGCCAATTTGCAAACTCCAATACTAATCTTGACGCAGTGATTTTTTATTCTGATCGCAAAGATCAGCAGGTCATGGCGTCCACACAAATGGACCCAAACGATCCTAATACGTTTACTTTCCTGACACAAAATGCAGCCAGTGGTGAAAATTATGGACTCGAGCTTTCGCTACAATCGAAGCCAACGGATTCGCTCCGAGTTTTTGCTTCTCTGGGCTTATTGCAAACCGAGGTCAATAACTTTGATTCAAATAGCCAGCAGAATGGAAGAGGGCAAGCGCATGCACCTGAAAGATCGTTTGCTGTCGGCATGAGGTGGTTTCCGAATGATTCAATCTATTTTGGGTTTGATTTGAACGGTAAGAGTGATTTTTATTACTCGGATTCACATGATAATCAATCGTCCTCATACACACTGGCCAATCTTGTGATTGGGTATCAGCAGGATCAATGGAATTATGAATTTTGGGTTAGAAATCTCTTTGATGAATACTATTCATTGAGAGGTTTTTATTTTGGTAATGTGCCGCCGAGTTTTCCTAGTACTCTCTTTGAGAGACAAGGGGATCCAAGGCATCTAGGTGTACTGATTCGTTATGAGTTTTGATCTATTGATTGATAACTTGGCAGAGATAATAGGCGTGGTTCTCGCCATTGGTTATTTGTTATTGGCAGTTCGGCAAATCATCTGGTGTTGGCTGGCCTGGATATTAAGTTCATTGTTGTATCTCTACGTCATGTTTAATGCTGGCCTCTATATGGAAGCTGCGCTACAGATTTTCTATGTAGCCATGGGGTTCTACGGATGGATGCAATGGAGAAAAGGCGGCACGGAGGATCATCTTGTGGTTCGTCGATGGGGTTTGGGTAATCACTTATTTGCGGTGTCTGTTATTTTAATCCTGACCCTGTTATCCGGGGAGGTGTTGTCGAATTACACCACAGCTGCAATGCCGTTCATGGATGCGTTGACCACTTGGGGAGCCATAGTGACCACGTATATGGTGGCGAAGAAATTAATTGAGAATTGGATCTATTGGTTTGTTATTGATTCGATCTCGATTTATCTGTTTGTATCGAGAGAACTGTATTTTACTGCGGTTCTGTTTTTTGTGTATTTGTTCATTATTATTATCGGTTATCGGTCTTGGAAACAAATGGAGTTAGTTCAAAGTGAATCCTCAAATTAAAGCAATAGAAAGTATTCCGCATTCAATTACTTTGGGAGAATGCTTAAAGGACGGTCCGGTCACGCAAGTGTTCCATTGTGTCTTTGAGGGAGTAAAAGCGGTTATTCGTCTTGATTTACCCATCTCACAAACACTGGGTTTGGACCGCTTTAGTGAAGTTGAGTTATTGAAATACATGGAAGTATTAGCTGACACACCGAAGATACTCTTTGCTGCTCCCGAGAACGGGGTGTTGGTTTGGCAATATATTCCTGGGGTAACGCTTGAAGATGAAACCACTAGACCCATCAAGATAGCCAGTTCGATAGGGGCTTTGTTGGGTAATCTGCATAAGCTTAATGCCCCAGCATTCCTGCCTACTTTTTCTTCTTTTATTGACTGTTATCGTGATTTACTTGCTGCTGAAATGAATCACCCAATCATCCACAAGGGCTTTGCATTGTTTGACTCTCTGTCTAACGAGCAGGCGTTCATGGTTCTGTCGCACAACGATATTAACCCCGGAAATTTATTGAGGAGTGAAAAGCTTTTTATTATGGATTGGGAATACGCGAGTTTGAATCATCCTTATTTCGACTTAGCAAGCAGCATAGAAAATTTTGCATTGAACAACGAGCAAACTAAAGAGTTTATACAATCTTATGAGACCAATGGGGTTGCTGTGGATCTTGCAGAACTGGTTTTATGGAGAGAGTTTAGTCTTTATTTAAGCTTCTTTTGGCTTATGATTATTGAGAAATACGCTACAATATCTGAAACAGAAAAGGCTTGGATGGTCAAATTGGAAAATCGATTGTCACAAGCAAAAGGTTAAATTTATGGCAAAAGTAAAAACATTTGATTTTGATACGCTTTCTAACCACGCAGGACAGCGACCTGATAAGGAGACTGGGGCCAGAGCTGTTCCAATTTATCAAACAGCCTCCTATGTCTTTAGAGACTCTGATGCGGGTGCCGCGATATTTAATATCGAGCGCGGTGGCCATGTTTATTCAAGAATTTCGAATCCCACCACCGCTGTCTTAGAAGAACGAATTTCTGCACTAGAAGGTGGGGTAGGTGCCGTTGCCACTTCTAGCGGACAAGCGGCTGTGTTTAACACCATAGCAACCCTAGTCGATCAAGGCGGACACATTGTCTCTTCGTATGCTCTTTATGGAGGCACCCATAACCTGATGGAATACACCCTGCCAAGGTTTGGAATTACCACCACGTTTGTCGATCCAAATGATATCGAAGGCTTTAAAAAAGCCATTAAACCCGAGACCAGACTAATTTTCGGAGAAACTGTAGCCAACCCAAAAACAGAGGTGCTCAATATTCCTGAAATCTCTAAAATTGCACACGACCACCATATCCCATTGGTTATTGATTCAACCACCACCACCCCTTATCTGATGAAACCCTTTGCATTGGGTGCTGATATTGTGGTGCATTCAGCCACAAAGTTTTTGAGTGGCCATGGAACCTCCATGGCTGGTTTGATTGTCGATGGCGGTACCTTTGATTGGGAATCGACAGATAAGTTTCCACAAATGACAGACAAATATGCAGGCTTTCACAACTTATCTTTTACCGAAGAGTTTGGACCAGCAGCTTTTATTTCCAGAGTCAGAAATGAAGCAGCGCGTGATTTTGGCGCTTGCCTTGCTCCGCATTCTGCCTTTTTGGTGCTTAACGGTACTGAGACATTATCGGTGAGGATGGATAAACACATTAGCAATACCCGACAGGTGGTTGAGTATCTGGATCAACATGACATGGTCGAGTGGGTTAGTCATCCTGATCTTAAAAATCATCCTAACCACGAGTTGGCAAAAGAACTCTTACCAAAAGGCGCGACCGCGGTTTTCAGTTTTGGTATCAAAGGCGGCAGAGAGATCGGCCAAGTCTTTATAGATCGATTGGATTTATTCTCCAATTTAGCGAACATAGGCGATGCAAAATCTTTAGTGATTCACCCAGCAAGCACCACCCATCAACGGATGTCAGCCGAAGATTTGGAGGAAGCAGGCATATCCGAGGGCTTGATAAGACTGTCCATTGGCATTGAGTCTGTTAATGATCTTATTGAAGATCTCGAGAAAGGTTTTAGTGCTGCGTCCAAAGCCTTAAAGAAATAACAAGGAACCAACCATGTACATTGATGTTGATAATCAAAAGACTTATATCGCTACGGGGAGTAAAGATCATATTCAAGGGAATTTAGGTATCACCTTTATTCATGGAACTGCTATGGATCATACCGTATGGACTCTCGCTAGCCGTCACTTTGCTAGACGTGGTCTGAATATTCTTGCTGTTGATTTACCCGGTCACGGTCGCTCTGAAGGGGAGGTCATTTCTAGTATTGAGGGCATGGCAGATTGGGTGGTTAAAGCACTTGATGCAAGTAATCAGGATAAAACTATTATCGTTGGACACAGTATGGGTTCCTTGGTGGCTTTTGATGTTGCTGCTCGCTACCCAGATAGAATTACTGCTCTGGCTATGGTCGGTACCTCAATACCAATGCCTGTCGGTGATGTGCTGCTTGATAATGCCAAAGCAGACAAGCATGTGGCTAAGGAAATGGTTAATTTTTGGTCGCACAGTCAAGCTGCTCATCTTGGGGGTTCCCAAGTGCCGGGAACCTGGATGTTGGGAAAACTCATACGGCTGCTTGAACGCAGCGGTCCTGGCGTCATTTATAATGATCTAAAAGCTTGCCAGGATTACTCTGAAGGTTTAGAAAGAAGTAAACACATTCAAACACCCACCTTATTAATTTTAGGCGAGGATGATTTCATGACACCAGTAAGAAACGCCAAGGGATTAATTGAAAATATTCCTCACTCAAGAACCGTGATGTTACCAAATTGTGGGCATGCTATTGTTAACGAAGCCCCCAACGAGATGTTGGATGCTTTAGTAACCATCCTTTAAGTTTCACTAAAGATCTTATGCCTGTCGTTGCTCATCCCAAGCTCCCCTCTCTTGATCGCCTGATCGATGAGGGCCTGGTATTATCTATTGAAGACAGTAAAGCGGGTGTTTTTGACCATGAGCTAAACATTGGTTTATTAAACTTAATGCCCGACGCTGCTTTAGAGGCTACTGAAAGACAGTTCATAAGACTCTTAGCCTCTCGAGAAGACACGCTAGTCCATGTCTATCCGACCACTGTTGATGTTGCATCTCGTGGTGAACAATCACAAAGTTACATTAGTCAGCATTACAACAGCATGGAAGACTTTATGGTTGGTTCTTATGATGGATTAATCATTTCAGGGGCAAATCCTTCGCAAGCTGACATGACTCAAGAATCTTTTTGGGACCCGTTGATTGAAGTCATGGAGTGGGGTGAACAACATACCCATTCAATTTTATGCTCTTGTCTGGCAACACACGCCCTGATGAAAGCCAAATACGGCATTAATCGTCAACTCAAAGATGCAAAGTCATGGGGTGTTTTCCCTCATGAGCTTATCAATCCTGATCACCCCTTAGTTAAGGACATTACAGGAGGCTTGCAGGGCCCGCATTCTCACTACTACGATTTACCAATTAATGAAATTGAGCAGACCAACCTGCAAATTTTAGCGCTTAATCAAGACGCAGGGTTTTTCTTGGCCTCAACACCAAAAGCAGACCTGGTTTTATTTCAAGGGCACCCTGAATATGACGATAAGAGTCTAATGAAAGAATACGAAAGAGAGATCAAGAATTTTCTAGCCGGTTTAAGATCTGATTACCCGAACCCACCAAAGAATTATTTCAGTGTTGAGATTGAAGACAGACTTGAACAGGTCAAGGCCAATATTCAGCAAACTCAGGAAGCCATAAAATTTGGTGATGAATACTTACGCGATATTGATCTAAGCTGGATTCATGCAGGGAAGACAATTTATAGGAATTGGTTGGGACTGCTTTTAGACAGCAAGCCAAAGTCTATTTATTCTTAACTTTAGCCCAGGTGTCTTTAAGAGTAATGATGCGATTGAATATTTTGCCTTTATCACTATCAGCATCAAGAATAAAATAACCGTTGCGTTCGAATTGAAACCGATCACCCACTTCTGCATCAGACACACTGGCCTCAATGAGAGCCTCAATAACTTCCATAGAGTTTGGATTTAAATCCTCTTCTCCTTGAGGTTTTGCTACTGAAAACAAAGCATTGTAGAGATTAACTTGAGCTTTAATAGCACTGCTTGCAGAAACCCAATGAATGGCGCTTTTAACTTTTTTTGTTGAGGTTCCAGACCCACTTTTGGTCTCAGGATCATACGTGCAAATCAGTTCAATAATATTGCCTTTATCGTCTTTAATAATGTCTTTACATTCAATGATATAGGCGAATCTAAGTCGCACCTCACCCCCAGGTTTTAGGCGATAGAATTGTTCGGAAGGGTGTTCCATAAAGTCATCACGTTCAATAAATATTTCTTTATTAAAGATCATAGAACGATTGCCCATGTCGGGGTTTTTTGGGTGATTTTTAGCATCAAGTTCTTCAGTTACCCCATCTGGGTAATTTTCAATGGTCACTTTTAATGGATTCAGTACGGCCATGATTCTAGGGGAATCAGCATCCAATCTTTCTCGAACAGAATTTTCCAATAAAGCCATTTCTATGGATTTGTCTTTCTTGGTTATGCCGACTCGCTGACAAAAATCTTGGATGGTACTTGCGGGGTAGCCTCGTTTTCTCATTCCAGAGAGTGTGGGCATTCTTGGATCATCCCAACCATTTACAATGTTCTTCTCAACCAACGTGGCTAATTTTCTTTTACTCAAATGGGTATGCTCAAGATTTAAGCGTGAGAATTCAATTTGTCGTGGACGGTTGGGCAAATTAAGATGATCTAAAAACCATTCATACAGTGGGCGGTGGTCTTCAAATTCTAAGGTGCAGAGTGAATGAGTTGTTCCTTCAATAGCATCTGAGAGGGTGTGTGCAAAATCATACATAGGGTAGATGCACCATTTATTACCTGTGCGTTGATGTTCGAGATGAAGAATTCGGTAAATGATCGGGTCTCGTAAGTTGATGTTGGATGAACCCATATCTATTTTTGCTCTCAAGACGTTTTCCCCGTTATCAAATTCCCCACTTCTCATGCGTTCAAAAAGCCCTGTATTTTCTGCCACAGACCGGTTTCTATAAGGGCTATCTGTGCCGGGTTCATTTAAAGTACCTCTGGTTTGTCTAATTTCATCTCCAGATTGGTTATCCACGTAGGCATGACCGTCCTCAATTAATTCAACCGCACAGTCATATATGTCATCGAAATAATCTGAAGCATGCGTGAGTCGATTGCCCCAATCAAAACCCAACCAGGTGACATCTTTTATAATCGCTTCAACAAAATCAGTGGTTTCTTTGGCTGGGTTAGTGTCATCAAAGCGTAAAAAACATTCACCATTAAAATCTTTGGCCACGCCAAAATTAAGGCAAATGGATTGCGCATGTCCAATATGTAAATAACCGTTAGGTTCTGGAGGAAAGCGTGTACATATTCGCCCTGCATTCTTCCCTAATTCCAGATCATTGCGAATGATCTGACGGATAAAGTCTTTGCCTGTTGTTTTAGTTGCCATTAATCATCGGTGTTTTTCATTTCTTCTTCCCAGTCATCAATTATTCGTCTTTTACCGAAGAGTCCACCGAAGAATAGACGACCCATAACTTTGGTTCGATTTAACCACGCTATTTTGGCCCCATTTTTATTATTATTTAGAGTTTGTTCGACCAGCCAAGGCGTTACTGTTTCAACGCGATCAGCAAGGAGATTTAGGATTTTTTTCGCTTTTTCCCAATTCTCACTACTGTCCTTGGATGAGCGAATTAGCAGATCAGTAGTGACTATCCCGGGACTTATGGACCCAATAATAATTGGAGTGTCTTTGTATTCATTGGCCGCTGCAGCCGTAAAGTATCTGAGTGCCCTTTTAGTTGATCCATAGACAGTGAGCCCTTTTTGTAGTTGACCGTTACTTCCAAAACCTTCAAACATATAGATTTCACCAAATCCTTGTTTGAGCATTTCCTTGGCAACAATTTTTGTGCAAAGAATGCTTCCTGTGAGATTAGTATCTACGGTGTTCAGAATCTCATTGGTGTCTAAATCTTCTAACCCATTTCTTGAGGTGGAAACCCCAGCATTATTGATCCAAATATCAATTTTACCAAAGGCCTTAACCCCCTCATTCCAAAGGTTCTGTATAGCATCTGGGTCTTGCACCAAGCACGGCACACCTATGGTGTTATCTTTCATGATGTCAATGGAGGCTAAGCCATGAGACACAGAGTTATCTGATGTTCCGGATATAACCACTTGATGACCTCTGTTAAGAAATTCTTTAGCCATTCCAAGACCAATACCTCTAGTGCTTCCAGTAATAACAACTGTTTTCATTTCATTCTCCAATATCTAATCTTTGTAATCATTCTATTACCCCCTCAGACTTTCTTAAAGTAAAGTTTGCAATCAGCAGAATCACAGGTAAAGCAACCACAACTCCTACAAAGAAGGGTGTTGATGGTTGAAAAGTACTGTATAAAACCCCTGAGAAAGTTGGGCCGAGGATTCGTCCCATGGCACAAGCCGCCTGGTATTGACCTAAATACATTCCTCGTTCATTGTCCCTCGCACTCTTCGAAACTAGGCTGGATAGACTTGGGTTAAACATTGCCGCACCAGCTCCATAAAAGAACAACCCGGGCCACAAGATGAAATCATTTGATGAGTTGCCAATCAGAACTAATCCCGTCATCAATGATAAGGCCGCTATTTGGATCAATCTTTTTTCACCCAATAATTTAGTTAAAGGACCGATTAGCCCACCTTGAATGATAACGGCCACTAACCCTAACATAAAAAACACACCACCAATGTGAGAGGGCCCGTAGTTAAAAATTGCATTTGCCCACAAGGGGAAAATAGCCTCCATAGTTGACATTGAGCAATAAAAGAATAAGCCGCAAACAACCAAAGGGAGAATTAATTTTTTGGGATAAAACGTTTTGGTTTCAAAGATTTTAAATAATCCTTGTAAGCTTTTTCTTTTAGACGGTTCCAGACTTTCTTTTAGAAAGAAAATAGCTCCAACTAGGGCTACAACATTAAGACTAGCACCTGCCATAGCGGTTAACACATAATTGGCGTTTTCAACATCACTACCGGCTAGAAAACCACCAATTGCAGGGCCGGTCATAAACCCTAGACCAAGTGCGGCACTGACCTTACCTAAACCTGCTGATCGGTTCTCTTCGTCGGTGATATCAGTAACATAAGCAAAGGCAATTGAAATATTTCCAGCCATTAACCCTGCAAAGGCACGACTTAATATCACCAGAGTTAAAGTATCAGCAAAGGCAAGTAAAACATAAGACATCGCTGAACCAAATAGACTAATAATAATAACTTTTTTGCGTCCAATGCTGTCACTGAATCTACCCCAAAAGGGTGCTGCAAAGAATTGTCCTAGTGAGAAAACAGCCATGGTCAAGGTAATAATTTCAGGACCGGCACCCAAGCGTTCAGCATAGAAAGGTAATAAGGGTAAAATAATACCAAAACCCATAAGCCCGATAAATGTGACAAGAAAAATTATAAACATATGATATATATAGAAAAAATAAATAAATTAAATTCATATTAGGGGATTAATATCTCTAAAAGTTGTTATATAACAACAATCAGCTACCTTAATTACCGCCTTAGAAAGTCACTAATAACTTTTATTGATTGTAAATTCCAATTAGAATGCTAATAGTTAATTTTAAACGTATTTAAAACTGGGCAACATAGTTATACAACAAGTTTTTAAATCTAAATATAATTAATGCCTATCTATATTTCATAAAAACGGAGATGAAAAACATGAATAAACACATCAGGATTACACTCGGAATTTTCATAAGTACACTTATGCTGGTTCCAGTTTCCGAAATTTATTCCCAATCAGTAATAGAAGAGATCACTGTAACTGCTCGTCAAAGAGAGGAGTCACTAAGAGAAGTACCCGCAGCTATTACTGTATTAACTGAACAGCAAATTAGACGATCAGGTGTACAAAGAGCAGCTGACTTTATTGCTTTAACACCAGGCGTGACTATTGTTGATACTGCTGAAGTGGGTGATACCCAAGTCAGTATACGCGGCCTCAATGGCGCAAGAGATGCTGAAACTAGTTTTGGTTTGATCATCGATGGTATCGTTATGACTAATCCAGCTGCACTCAATAGAGAGTATCTTGGTTTATCACAAATCGAGGTGCTTAAAGGACCTCAAGGCGCTCTTTACGGAAGAAACGCTTCTGCTGGAGCAATTATTGTGACCACAGCAAAGCCTGCTGATGAAGCTGCAACAACTGTTAAGGCATCCATAGGCGGTGACTCAACATATGCCATTACTGCAAGAGCAGATATTCCAATGGAAAATCATAAGCTCAGTATTATTGCGAACCACAACTCAACCGATGGTTGGAGAGAAAACACGTGGTTGGATTGTGATGATTGTGTTGATCAATACGAGTCAACTGACATCTACGCTAGGATGACATGGGATATGGATGAGAACACTTCCATGGACGCTAAACTTCGCTATGGTCAAGTGGATACGTCTTCGATTGTTTTTAATGCAGTATTCCAATTGCCTGCCTTTGAAGCTTACCTAGGTATTCCAACTCTTTATGAAGATGTAAACACACACAAATTTGATTTTGTTAGTAATTTTCCTCACACCAATGATCAAGAGTCTTTGGAACTTTCATTTAAAATGGAAAAAGATTTGGGTTGGGCTAATATGACCGCTTGGACACTCTTTAGTGATATCGAGAATGATTTTGCTGCAGACGGAACAAGTGGCGCTTTTGGGTTCTTCTTTGCTGATCAATCTTGTTTAGATTCTTTGAACGAAATTGTTTCAGCTGGTTTAGGCTTTTCATTGCCTTCACCACAATATATCGCAACGCCAGATCCAAGTGTACCTAATGGTATGCTCTTAGGACCTTACACACCCACACGATGTGATGGGACTCAGTATCAAGTAAGAAATCAGGATGATTTGAGCTTTGAAATAAGAGTCAGTTCACCAGATGATCAGCCAATTAGATGGAGTATGGGAACTTATTTTCTTGATGTGAATAGAGAAGTTGGTGTTAACCAGGGAACTGATAAAGGCTTTGGAGTCATTGAAAGCATGTATCTTCCTGCTTCTAGTAATAACCCTACAGAACAAATGGTATGGGACGACTTTAGTAATAAAGTAAGCGCCTACTTTGGATCTTTTGATATTGATTTAAGCGACACAGTTGAACTGTCAGTTGCTGGTCGATATGACAAAGAGAAGAGACGAGTTCACAATCTAGTGCCTACTAACGTAACATCAACTTACATTGATTGTGACGGATTTCCATACACGGGTGGACCATTAAACACAGGATTGTGTAGTGCAAGTTCAATACCAGATCAGGCAAAAACTTTTGAGCATTTTCAACCTAAGGTCAGTCTAGCTTGGCAGCTTGATGAAAATGCCTCAGTTTATATGAGCTGGGGAGAAGGCTTTAAAAGTGGGGGATTCAATAACTCAGGCGCCCGTCAGACAATTAATACTTTTATTAATCCACTAAATCCTAGCTCACCAGTTGCGATAACTGATTCTTATGCAAAAGAAGTCAATACGTCCACAGAGGTCGGCTTTAAAGCGTTGTTAGCTAAAAACAGAGTAAGCCTTGACTTTTCTTATTATCAAACTGATGCCACCAACCTTCAGTTCTTTGAATTTATTGTGGGTCCTTTTGGATTACTCAGAATTGTAGAAAACATTGACGAAGCTGAATTGAGCGGCGTTGAATTAGCTATGAGTGCAATCGTTACTGACAATATTTCAATTTACGCTTCAGGGGCAACAGTGGACAGTGAAATTATGAAGAACTCTGTTAGGTCTGACAGTGTTGGTAATCAGGTACCTTATCATGCAGATTATACAGTCAATGCTGGATTGTCTTTTGACTACCCAATAGCAAATGGCAGAAACTTCTTTGCCCAAATTGATTACGCTGTTGTTGGCCCAACGTGGTTCCATGTCATGCAGACTAAAAATTCTAGAATGTCACTTTTTGGAGCACCTATGGCTTATGATAAAACTGATAGGGAAAGATATGACACTGTGAATGTTAGGCTAGGCATAGAATCCGATAACATAAGCATAGTTGCTTTTGCTAAGAATCTGACCGATGAAGATTACTTGGCTGAAGTAATACCGGCTGTTGAATTTGGCGGAGTGTTTGCTCACCCAGGCCACAAGAGACGGATTGGTCTAGAAGTCACTTATCAGTTCTAAGGTCTTTTAAGTAAAGAATAAAAAGCCCTGCTTAGCGGGGCTTTTTTAATACGGTCGTTTTAAGTATTTACCGCTTGGTTTGCCAATGACTTGTTGATTATCATAGATTCGCTTTCCTCTCAGGAAAGTAGTGGTGACTCTAGCACTAAGTTCTTGTCCCTCAAAAGGGGTGTAACCTTGGCCTGATTCAGAGTCTTCTGCTTTTACTGTCCAGGTATCATGAGGGTCAACCAGCACCACATCAGCATCTAAGCCTTCTGCGATATCACCTTTACTTCTTAGACCATAACGCCTAGCAGGATTTAGGCTTGTTAACTCTGCCATTTTATTTAATGAAAGACCTCGTTTACTTCCTTCACTCACCAAAGCTGAAAGCAAGTATTCTGTGCCTCCAAAACCTGATTTCGCAAGCCACACATTCTCAGCATCATCAGCATCCACCTTATCTTCATGTTTACAGCACGCATGATCACTACAGATCCAATCTATGTTTCCATTGAGAACACTATCCCATAGGTACTCAACATCTTCCCTGGGTCGAATAGGGGGGTTCACTTTTGCAAAATTACCTGTGGACGCATCCACATCAAGTATCAAGTGACCAATGGTTACCTCACGTCTGAAATTAATATGAGGAAAAACGGTTTGCATTTGCATAGCAGCCTCGACTGCTTTTCTTGAAGAAAGATGCAGAAGATTGATATTAGGTAATTCAGTTTCATTGGCAAGGTAGGAAGCAATAAAAATTGCTAATCCTTCTGAATGGGGAGGTCTGGAGGCACTGTAGGCTTTTAATCCGCTAAGTTGGTTTTCCTCTTGAACAATTTTTGTGTAGGCAGCCATAATTTCTGCTGTTTCACAATGCAAGCTTAAGCTAATTTCTTCCTGCTTATCGGGAAACATTGTTATCGCTTTTTGAATACCTCGCATCACAAATTCAAAGTGAGCTATGTCGTATTTCTCATCTTCTTGAATCATTAAGAATTCATGTTGACTGGATGAAGCACCGTGCAGACCATGGCCTCCATAGAACATAAATATTTTAAATGAGGTGACTCCAAACTCATCAATTAACTTAGGAATTTCACTTATATGAGTTTGATCCATGGGTGCCAGATGATAGGCATAATCCACAAAGAAATTATTCTCAGATAATTTAAAAACATCAGACATAAAGTCTGCGTAAGGTCCGCCCTTATTCAAATAGTAACCGCCTGTCCGCATATAGTTTAAACTTGAGGTTACCCCACCCATCGCGGCAGCCTTGCTTTCTATAATCGCATCTTCATCAAGGGGGTTATAGATTCCTGTGTGCATATGCGCATCAACCAGACCAGGAAAGGCCAGCTTATTGCCGCCATCATATACTTCATCAGCATCATCTGGGTCTAAGTTTTCTGCAAGGCGTTTAAAGACACCGTCCTTAATACCAATATCAAAATGACTCACTCCATTTTCTGTAGGTTTAATGACTTGTACATTTTTAATAATAAGATCAAATGTTTTGTTTTCGCTCATTCAATTTCCTTCTATGGATTAATGCTTATCAAAACCAAGGCTTCCTGGGTTGATTAGGTTTTTAGGATCAAACTGTTGTTTCAATGAAATTAATAGTTGTCTGGTGGCTTCGGTTCGGTTTTTTAAATAGGGATAATCTTTACCAATCTGGAAATGAATAGCTCCATTAGCCACTGACATTTTTTCGATTCGATCTTTGATTTCATGAACCAGTTCTAAGCCAACTGGATTGGCGTCATGAACTGGTACATCATTAAGATCCAGAGGGTACATTTTCTTATGATAGATCAATTGTTGGTCTTTCCATAAAAAGGTTGGCTCGTAGAGAAAAGCATTGCTTTCAATAAAAGAAAACATTCGATTCATGGTTACCCCGTACTCTTCCATTTTTGGTCTATATTCTTCCATTAAAGATTCAAAATCTTGATCGTGTTTTAACACTCTAGAAAAAGGCAGTACACTGTGCGTGGGTTTCCAGCGTTCACCATTAGGGCCTAAAATCGGAGTTAATTCCATAAAGGGACTAGCGTGCAGGTATATGGGAATAGAGTTCGCAACTTCTTTACCGAATTGTTGAGCAATCTTTCTGACTTCCGCTAATTTTATTTTTGCTTCTTTGGCATTAATCCCTTCTGTTGTGAAGTGACCAGAGAAAGCAGCTTTTTTTAGAAAGCTTCTGCCTGCAATACCCATTTTTAAAAGTTGCATGAGGCCATCAATTGGATTCCTTGAGGACAAATAAACAGATTTAGCAGCTGCCAATGGGTTAGTGTTTTCCATTTCCATGATTGCAGTTTTTTGTTTTCTTGGATCCAAGCCGTGGTTATCAGAAACCACCCCAAGTTTTGCTACATCTCTCATAGCCTGAAAAAGGTGTTCAAAGTCTGGAAAGCCAAAAGAACAGGCTGCAAATCCTTCTGGGAATTTTTTTAATTTAAGAGAGATTTTGGTTTTTACACCCAGTGCACCTGAATCACCTAGGAAAAATCCTCCAATATCTGGGCCATAATATCTAAAGAATCGACTTGTTTGAGAGCCCTTACCTTGTGAGCCTGTTTCAATAACATCTCCATTACCCAGAACCACTTGCAAGCTTGATAGTGAATCAGCAGACACTGCGTTATTTGTTCCATGACTTAGGGCATGAAAGGACATGGTGCCACCCACAGTTGCTACCTTGCCAGAAAATGGGCCCCAAAATGGGGTTCTTAGTCCTAGAGGTTTAAGAGTTTCATAAAGTTCAAGCCAAGTGACACCAGGCTCAACAGTGACATACATATCCTCTTCATTAATTTCTATAGCTTTAAGGTTCTGCGTATCAATAATGAGCGTATTTTTGACCACAGGAAGATACCCTCCGGTGTAGGAAGCGCCACCACCTCTGACGATGATGGGTACCTCATTTTTTATACAAGTTTGCGTTACTTGTATTAACTCATTAGCATTAGTTGGTCTGACAATTGCGACAGCTTGTTCTCTTGCTACTTCAAAAACATCTGTGGAATAAAAGCTCAGAGACTCTTTATCTTTAATAAGGTTATCTGTTCCAACTATATCAATAATTTCTTTTAAATTATGCTCAAGGTTTTGCATGTGAGTGAAGGTATTTTATTGTTATAAGAACATGATTATATCCTTTGCAGATAGGGCATGTTAAATTATTTAAGAATATTTATTTTATGCAGCATAACGTCAAAAAAGCTTACATAAGCAGTCAATATGGGCAAGTCCATTTTCAGATTTATGGGGATGGGCTCCCTTTAATTTTATGCCATCAATCTCCAAGTTCACTTGAAATGTTTAATTCTGCATACCCAGTATTGGCTGCATTAGGCATCCAATCTATCGGTATCGATACACCTGGTTATGGCCAATCTGATGGCCCAAATAATCAACCAAAGATTTTAAATTATGCACAATGTGTTATTGATGTGATTACCTCCACCGGTTATGACAAGGTGTCATTGTTAGGTCATCATACGGGTGCATGTATAGTTGCAGAATTAGCCTTACTTCGTCCTGATCTTATAAATAAAATTATTCTGAATGGACCCCCACTATTAACACAAGATGAAAAACAGACAATGTTACAGATGATTGAGAATGCACCATCACTTACTTTGAAAAAGGATGGAAGTCACTTGCTTGAATTGTGGAATAAACGCATAAAATTCACCCCTGGTTGGACAAATCTTGATGCTATGCAAAATGGCATTACGCAAATGCTACGTGCAGATGAAAATGATATTTTTGGATTTAAGGCTGCTTTTGACCAAGACTTGGAAAGCGTGCTGTTACAAATAGAAAATCCAACTATGATTCTAACGAATACTGGTGATGATATTTACTTTGCAGCTCTTAGAGCCAAGGAGCTCAGACCTGATTTTATGTTCAAAGAATTAAAAAATGGTACTCATGATATCGTTGATGAACAACCTCAAGAGTGGTCAAAATGCATTGCGGATTTTTTAAAATAAAAAAAAATTTAGTTTTTTTTAAAAAAAAGATTAGTAATTTATCCAGAACCGGTTACTATGCATCTTTTAATCCTATATGGGAGTTTCTATTTTGAATATTTATGTTGGGAATATAGCTTGGGGGATGACCGAAGACGACTTGGAAGCAATGTTTGCTGAATTCGGATCGGTAACATCTGCCAATATCATCGCTGATAAATACTCTGGTAGATCCAGAGGTTTTGGTTTTGTTGAGATGGAAGATGATGCAGCTGCAGAAGCTGCTATCGAAGCACTTAATGAAACTGAGCAGTCTGGACGAGCAATCAGAGTCAATCAAGCTAAACCTAGAGAAGATAGAGACTAGTCTCCTTTCTAATTCATAACACTTTATACATCTTATGATGTATATGTGCTTATTGTGTGTTCTAAAATAGAACATATGACAATATGTGTTCTAAAATAGAACATATAACAAAACACAATAAGAATATGAGCAGAAATTTCTTTATTTTTTTACCGATTTCTTTATTGTTTACTCTATTATTAGGTTGTGAGGGTAAGACACCTGAAGAATTTAATAATGAGTTTGAAATAAAGTTCAATCAATGCTTTGAAAGGGCAAAACTTAGATGCGAGAATCTTAATCCTGAAGCTTGTGAAGAAAAGTCGAAGCAACGATGTGAAAGTTTTTTAGGGACAATAGATAGTCCCATAATAAAATGAGTTAGAGATATTAATATGGATCAGACAGAAACTTTGAAAACATCTATTTCATGGAAGTGTAAACACACATGGAGAAGAGCATCTGTAAATACACTTTGGTGTCTTTTAGGATGCTCAATAGGCGATTTTGGAACAATCTATTTTTTCCAGATCACTCAGAACCCATGGTCTTTGTCCGTTATGAACATTATGATCTTGGCAATCATCAATGGTTTAATTACCTCAATCATGCTTGAGACGTTTATTCTTTCTAGACAAATGAAATTAAAGGAAGCCTTCAAGACAGCGATCGGCATGTCATTGGTCTCAATGATTTCTATGGAAGTTGCAATGAACATTGTTGATGTGCTTTTGACTGGGGGCGCAATGATAACTTGGTGGGCAATGCCAATTATGTTAATAGCTGGGTTTATTACACCACTGCCATACAATTATTTCCGACTAAAAAAATACGGCAAGGCCTGCCACTAAGCTATTTATCAGAAGCTTTGATTGACCAGTTTCTGGCCCAATAGATGAACGGTGTGTCAAACGCTGCAATAGCTATTTTAAAAACCATTTTTGCAAGACCCAACTGCATAGCTGTAACAAGATCTACAATACCCCACCAGACCACAAAAGAATAAATTGTGGTATCAATTGTCTGTGAAGCCATCGTTGATAAATTATTTCTTAACCATAGGTGTTTACCATTAGTCCAAGCTTTAATTTTATGAAAACACCAGACATCAAACCGTTGACTAATTAGATAGGCTAAAAGGGATCCAAATATAAAACGAGGAGTAAAATCAAGAATTCTTACAAAAGCATCATGGACTTCGGTTGAGAAAGTTTGTTCGTTTTGGGTTGAAGGCAGGAAAAGCAGCGAAATACTCAACATGATTAAAATAATTACACTGATACTAAATCCCATCATTACCGCGCCATCAGCAGCTTTTTTACCAAATTTTTCACTCATTAAATCGGTAGCAAAGAAGATACTTGAATAAAAAATAACCCCTAAACTGGTTTGCATGCCAAAGATTACGGTTAGTTTTGGTCCTTGAAGATTCGCCAGTAAAATTGAAAGAACAATACAAGCAAGCAGGCCATAACGGCCAAAGAACCTATACATGATTACTGTGAAGCCTAAATCTAAGATTAGAGTAATTAAATACAACAGATCCTGATGGGCTGAAAAATAGAGTTGAAATGTTTCTGGGAGCATAAAAATTTAACTTTTATCTTAAATCGGTTTTAATTTAAAGCAATCATCCAATAAACTAGTTTAAATTAGAAATTTTAAGTAAGTACATATGAAAAAGTTTTTTAAGTATTCACTGTTAGCGATCTTGTTATTGGTTATATCCAATACTGCCATATATCGGTACATGAATCGAATTCCTCCACAACTCAAAGAACCTAATTATTATAAGGTCTATAAGCATCAGGATTATCAGATTGAAGGTAAAGTTGGGATCTTTGTTTCACATCTCATCATGCCAGAAGATATGGAGGCGATTGAATTTCATACACTTGTCATGAAAACCATGCAATACATTCCATGGCCATTTCGTTATTTATTTGCAAAAGATAGAGGTTCAGTGTTGTTGGATGAGGAGAAATTTTATGAATTTGATGAATTTACTCCTACCAAACTTGTCGACTCAGACGGCAGTGAATTTGATGACGATGGAATTGCCTACACTGATAAATTTAATGCTGGACTGATCGAATGGATTTCGCCTTCAGAAAACAGACACTTAGATCATGGTTATTTTCTTATGAAAGACAAAAAGATAGGGTTGCCAACCGTATCAAGTAAATTAATTAACAAAGCAAATACTTATTATTATTCTGAAAGAGGTATTGCTGGAGGCAAGATACCTCATGCTTCAGGTAATTACGACATCGCATCTAAAGCCATTAAGAAAGTCCATGAAAAGCATGGCAACATTCCATGGCGTTGGGTGTCAGCTGAAAATCTAGATAATGCTGAAACCATGATGAGGTCATTGCTTAATGAAGGTGTTGATACGGTGTTACTGGCTCCACCGAGACCAATTTACTCTCACCATGAAGAATTTAACGGTAGTTTTAAGCATGCCTTTGAATACATCCACAAGTGGGAGGAAGAAAATAACAAAGAGATTAAAGTGATCATGATGCCAGAACTTTCAAATTTCCCAATTATTCGGTCAGCTTATACAACAATGCTTAAAGATCGGCTGGACACATTACCAGAAAAAAGCTCAGTTAAATTGGTGGTTTCAGTTCATGGCATGGCATGGGATTTAGTTCCCCATGAGGCATGGATTGAATTAGCACCTAAATATGTTGATCCTATGATGCAAGATGTTAAAGAACTCACCAATCAATATAAATTTAGCCGGGTTGAAGTCGTAAAAAGCCAAGACCATTTTGCTGACCCTTATAATAATCCTGACGGTAAATACCTATCAACGAACACCGCCTTTCTTGAAGGTATCGAAGATAATTTTGATTATGTAATTAATTTACCTATTGAATTTTTTGTAGAGAATACCGACACTTTATTTTCTCATGCAATGTTCAATTTCGAGGGATTTGAAGACTATAACCGTTATGAACCAATTGACTACACTGATTGGAGTGTGCCATACACTAGAGAATTTCTAATTGAAGGGACCACAGTCATATATAACGGATTACCAGTGGGTAAATATAATCAGCCAATAATCGAGGCATTTTATCAGGCAATTGATTCTCTTCTTTCACAAGAGGTTGAATCCTTTGTATCAAATAACCATTAACTTCAAGGATTAAAATTCTCCCCCATATTTAATGGGACCACCTCTATCTCTTGATCTGCATATATTACATCCATGAACGGTTTTAGTTTAAAGGATTCTTGTCCACTCATGATCTTTGTTTCTAGAATTCCTCGTGTGTTTACTGAGGTGTGAGCTTTTGCAAAAAAACAAAATTTTTCAGATTTTTTATACTCCATCTTATTGATTGCTGCCATTCTATTTTCAATACTTTGTCCTTGCATGAGTCTTAAAGCTTGGCTTACAAAAAATCTAAATCCAACGGCAACGGAAACAGGGTTTCCAGGTAGGCCAAAAACAATTTGTCCACTTGGAAAAATTGCCATAAGTATGGGTTTACCAGGTCTGATCCAAACTTTATGAAAGAGAATTTTAGCGCCCATCTCCATTAATACTGCAGGCACGAAGTCAGCCTTCCCGACAGAAACCCCACCACTGGTAATAATGATTTTTGCTCCAAGAGCAAGACATTGCTCTATGTGTTCTTTGATTTCTATTTTGTCATCTCTAGCATGGAACTGCCCTTCACAGGAAAGGCCAAGGCGCCGAATCGAAGCTTCTAAATATGGACCATTGGTATTTTCAATAGAGGGTCCACTCTTATTTTCCAGCTCACTTCCTGTAACCACAATGCCGATTGAAGGAGGAGTGTATATTTTTACTGATTTAATTCCATTAGCAATAGCAGACATCATATTATGTGGTTCAATGGTGCTGCCATGTTCTAGAATAAGATCTCCAGGATTGAAATCTTCTCCAGATAGCCTCACATTTCTTCCTTTAGAAATTAGCTGATTTATAACTAAGAATTTTTTTTCATCTCGTTCAATGATTTTAGCTTGTTCGATCGGGATCACGCTATCAAAGCCATCAGGGACTATTGAGCCTGTCATAATTTCAAAAGTAGTAAATGAGGAATTATTTAATGGCGGCGATTCACCTGCAAATACTGTTCCTACAATTTCAAGTTCTATGGTGTTATTTGCCGAGGCTTGCTTGGTTTCTGACGAGTTTATAACAAAGCCATCCATGGCTGAATTAGAAAAGGCAGGGATTTCTGATTGAGAAATCAAATTTTCAGCAAGCACACCATGGCCTTGCCGAATATTCACCTCACTAGTTTGCATCGGCTTTATAGAATTCTTAATGATCTCAATTGCTTGGTTGTAGCTAATCATAGTTCTGTTATATCACATTTGATCTCGGTAAATACCTTGAGCTCTTCATTTGTTATTCTAAAATACTTACATAAACGAATTATAAATATTTAGATTTAAGTTAGAATATTTCATGAGAAATGAGCACTTCACTGAAACTAAATAGAAGAAAATTCCTAAAAGGTTCGACCTCATTAGGGCTCCTTCTTAACTACGCTAATCCTAATCAAGTATTTGCTAGTGATTCATACAGAGGTTTTGAGGACCTCTACCGTAAAAAATGGACTTGGGATAGGGTAGTAAGAGGTACCCATGGGACTAATTGTGCAGGTACATGTGCCTTCAACGTTTACGTCAAAAATGGTGTGGTTTGGAGAGAAGAACAGCAAGGAGAATATGAACAAATTGGTGATGCTCCTGATTTTGGACCGAGAGGTTGTCAAAAAGGCATGCGACATCATAAATACATGTATGGTAAGCAACGTGTTTTGTATCCACTCAAAAGAACAGGCGAGCGTGGAGAAGGTCAATGGGAACGAATCAGTTGGGAACAAGCAACGACAGAAATAGCAGATAAGTTCTTAGACTATGCGATTGAATATAGTCCAGAATGTATTTCCTATGGAAGCGGCACACAAATGTCAATCAAGATGGCATCTTTCGCAGCTCATTTAAGATTTTCAAATATCACTGGAATGACAGTACCTGAATTTTTTTCAGGGGTGGGTGATTTACCAACTGGGTCTTATATGACCCTTGGGCAGGTTTATACTGGAGATACTTTTGCTTCTGTATATAAGTCTAAATGTGTGCTTGTTTGGATGAGTAATCCTGCAGTGACCAGGATTCCAGATGCCCATTTCTTCTGGGAGGCAAAATACAATGGCACACAAGTTATCTCGATATCACCAGAATTTACCCCCACTGCGATGCACTCAAGTTTATGGCTAAACCCAAAACCAGGCACTGACGCAGCTCTGGCTATGGCAATGGTTGAAGTCATTGTAAAAGAAAAGCTTTATCAGGGAGACTATATTAAAGAGCAAACGGATTTACCGTTATTAGTTAGAACAGACACCAAAGAGTTTCTTAGAAGAGAAGATCTCTCCTTATACGGTTTACTGGCAGTGGCTGACAATGTTTATTACATGTGGGATGAAACAACGAATAAAATAGTCCAAGCGCCAGGAACGGGACGAGCAGAAAAACCTTTTGGTAGAGATCGGCGAAAACGTGGAACCTTAGAGCTTGGTGATATTAGTCCCAGACTTGAAGGTCGATGGACCGTGGATACTCTGGATGGAGAGGTTGAAGTCACCACAGTGTTCGAATTATTAAAAGAAGAATGTAAAAACTATACCCCAGAAAAGGCCTCAAAAATAACTGGCGTTAATCCTGAGGTTATCCGTAAAACTGCCAGAGTATTTGCTACTGCTCAACCCGGAATGATCTATGCAGGTTATGCATCTTGTAAGTGGTTGCATGGCGATCTTCTGCAGCGTGCTATGTTGCTTATGCTTTCACTCACCGGCAGCATTGGAAAAGAAGGGGGAGGATTGCAAGTTGCCAATGCCCCAGTAGCTAGAGGTATGAATCAATTCGGTGCTTCAGATATTGGCCCTGCTTTTCGAATTATTTCTGCAACAACATGGGATTACGATCATGCAGAAATGAAACAGTTGAATGCAAAAATATATGGACAAGAACTCGCTGATGAGATTGATCAATATTACCGTAAAAGTATCGAGGAAGATTGGTTTCCCGACTACAGTAAAAACGGATGGAAGATGGGCTTTTTTGCTGGAAATAATGGAGCCAACTGGCGAGCAACTGGAAGCTTATGGAGGAAGACTGCTTTTGAGGAATTAGAAACTATCGTTGCTTTAACACCTGATATGGGTGTGACCTCAATGCACGCTGATTATGTTTTACCTATAGCACATCATTATGAGAGAAATGATCTGATGTTGCAGTCAAGGGTCCCGTATTTACAGGTTCTCAATGAAGCAGTAACCCCTTTAGGGGAAGCTGTCGATGATTGGGAGGCCAACAGGAGATTAGCAGAAGCTATCAGCAAAAGAGCCAAACAAAGAAATGTGAAACCATTTTTGGATGCTGTAGATGGAAGAAGTGTCAGAAGGGATTACACGAAAACCCTAGAACTATATACAATGGATGCTCGTATCAATAACTCCAAAGATGTGGCTCAATTTATTATCAATACCACTCACGGCATTCCTAAAATAAGTTTTGAAGAACTCTCTGAAAAGGGGTTTGTAAGGGTTAATGGAGTTGAAAATACCATGTGGGATAACGAAGAATCACCTTATCATACTGAAGTGGTGAAAAGTGTTATTGACAAACATCCCTATGAAACATTTACAGGACGTCAACAATTTTATATTGACCATGAATGGTTTATCGAATTTGGAGAGACACTGCCCACCTTTAAGGAACCATTATCCATTAAAGGTTATCCAATGAGAATGATGATGGGGCATGCAAGGCATGGAATTCATAGCACCTGGAGAGATGATTCATTGCTTTTGAGCTTGCAACGAGGAGAACCTGATATATACATCAACCCTGATGATGCAGATTCTAGAAGTGTTCATGATGGAGACATGGTCAGAATTTATAATTCTGCGGGTGAATTTTTTGCCATGGCTCATGTTAGTTCTGGCATCCAACCTGGCATGCTCTTTATGTATCATGGTTGGGATCCAAAAATGTTTAAAAACCAAAAGAATTTTGGTGAGGTTATTCCAACAGGCGGTTTAATCAAGCCGACATCAATGGCAGGTGATTACGGCCATCTTGGCTATAAACCTTTAGCGTTTGCACCAAATCAAACGTATAAAGACTTTACCTGCGATTTTGAGAAATCAGCTTAAATAATATTATGGAGCGGCTGTGTCTTGATGAAGTAAGATTTTCTGAGAGTACCTCAGCTTCAAGATCAATAGCCTATAGCCTCTTTTCACTTTTAATGAGTTCACCTCATGATATTAATCAAAAAGATAAACTCATTGATATTCAAGCGCTACCGTTGCCATTTGACTTTGATTTAGAAAGCACCATCAATGAATTTTGTGCAGAAGAGCAGTCCACACTAAAGACTCAATACAGTGCTTTATTTGAAGTTGGTGATAATGGGCCGCCAGCATCTATTCGCGAAGATTTATTTTTGATGCAACCAGCTAAGTTACGAGAAGATCTTGTGCGTTTTTATGAATATTTTGGTTATCAACTGAATGATGAATTTCAATGGCAAATGGATCATCTATCAATTCAATTGGAGTTTATGCATTTCCTTATTGTTGGGGAATCACAAGTAAAAAAAGACAAGCTGTCATTCCAACTTGGACAATTAGATTTCTCCACAAAACATCTGATGAATTGGGTGCCAAAACTGGTTAAAACGATTAAAGTATTATCAAGTGATGATATCTATAGCAAAATTGGTATAAAATTAGAATCATTCCTCAATCATGATCTTCAATGGCAAGAGGAAACAATAAATCAAAAAGACAAATCAGGAGGTTGATTTGGGACAAGTAGCAATGGTAATAGATCTGAACAAGTGCATTGGATGCCAAACCTGCACTACGGCTTGTAAGTCATTATGGACAGATGAACCCGGTCAAGAGCATATGCTTTGGAATAATGTTGAGACTAAACCTGGTCCTGGATACCCAAGGTATTGGGAAGAGGGTGGCGGCGGTTTTGATGATCAAGGTAATTTGAATAGAGACGGATTGATGCCGACAAAAGAAGATCATGGTGAAGAGGTTCCTCTTAATCATGATGAGGTTTACTTTAAGGGTGTTGAAGTCAGGTTACAGCAAGAAACACCTATGGAAAAAGGTAAAGGTTCTAACTGGGATGAAGACACTAGTTCGGGTGACTATCCCAACAACTATCATTTTTATTTGCCACGGATGTGTAATCACTGTACAAAACCTGCTTGCCTAGAGGCTTGCCCGGTTCGTGCTATCTATAAAAGGGAAGAAGATGGGGTTGTCCTTATCGATCAAGATAAATGCCAAGGAATTAGGGAATGCAATAAAGCTTGCCCGTATGACAAAATCTATTTCAATTATGTGACCGGTAAATCCCAGAAATGTATTTTTTGTTTTCCACGATTGGAAGAAGGAGTTGCTCCGGCTTGCGCAAGACAATGCCCAGGGCGATTAAGATTTGTTGGATTTTTAGAAGATGAAGACGGACCCATCAATGAATTAGTTTATCAATGGAAAGTGGCCCTACCATTGCATCCAGAATATGGTACTGATCCAAATGTATTTTATGTGCCACCAATGCTACCTCCCAACTTTGATGAGAATGGCGAGTTTTCTGATGACCCAAGAGTTCCCACAGAATATTTAAGGAGCCTTTTTGGTGAAACAGTTGATGAAGCATTGATTACCTTACAGTATGAAATGGAAAGGAAACAAGAAGGCAAAGAATCTCGACTCATGGATCTTCTTATCGCAAAAGAATGGAAATCCTTGTTTAAAATTCCTGACGTTAAAATTTATTAATTTAAATATTAGTTAATTAGACTCAAATTAATGCAACTATCTAAGGCACGTATCTTTCTGATTATGTCTTCACTGGTTCTGTCATCAGTAATGGCAAGTTTGGATTCAAGTTTTACCCCAATAGCTATCCCTGACATGATCGATAAATTAGACTCCAGTACCAGTGAGATAGTATGGGTTGCTCTGGGTTATTTAATTGCCGCGAGCGGACCTATGCTTTTAGCAGCAAAAATGGCTGACGGTTATGGGCATGCAAGATTTTTCCAAATCGGCACTTTAATTTATGGATTGGCTATGATCGCCTGTGCTTGGGCTCCAGATGCTAACACTCTAATTATTCTCAGATTCATCCAAGGTTTTGGCATGGCTCTTTTTCTTCCTACAACCTTTGCTATTGCCACCGCCATGTATGGGCCAGATAAAAGAGGCAGTGCATTGGGCATCCTCCAAGCAGCTAATGCTGTTGGGTTTGTTATGGGGCCTGTTTTTGCTGGTTGGCTTTTGGATGCCTATGATTGGACTGCCATTTTTTGGGCAAGAATTCCATTTGCAATTTTGGCGATACTGCTAGCTTTTCTAGCGTTAGGCTTCAAGCACCCGTTTCGTTTCTCAGAACGACAACAAACCTATGACTATTTAGGCGCAGTTTATTTAACTTTATCTCTTTACGGCATTTTGTATGGTTGCAACAAACTGCCTGTTGAAGATAATCATCTTGATCCATTGGTTTGGATTATATTTACTTTAGGGTTTGTGCTGTTCTACTTGTTTATTAAACAGGAAAGAAAACACCCTGACCCGTTGATTGATTTGTCACTATTTACAAAAAGTAATGATTTTACTAAAGCCTCAATTGCTTTTGCATCAGTGTTTGCTAGTTTTCCTGTCTATTTATTTATTTTGCCGATTATTATGATCAATGGCCTAGAAATGAAGGCTTGGGATGCAGGTCTTGCTTTAGGATTAGCGGCTCTAGCCACACTCATAATCAGCCCTATAGCTGGAAATTTATCAGATCGTGCTGGTCCTGAAAAACTATGTATGAGTGGAGCAATATTAACCGGTGTTGGTTATACGTTATTGTTCTTGGTAAACGCAGACTCAACGGTGCTATCAATTTTACCTGCCATGGCTCTTATTGGGGCAGGGACAGGGTTGTTTTTCTCTCCCAATAACAATTTAATGCTGGCAAGTGCACCGCCTGAAAGAGCTGGAATGGTTTCTGGTCTTTTTGGGGTCCTAAGACAATCAGGGTACGCCCTTGGTTTTGCTGTTACGGCAAGTTTATTTACAGCTATACAAAATTGGTTTGATTTACAATGGGCATATTCTTCAGTCAAATTAGGCTCTCTGCAGTCTGCAAACAACATTACTGATATTTATCACCAAGGCAGTCAATGGTCACCTGAGACATTAGTCTTTATTCTTCACATTGGTGTTTTATTGTGTTCCAGTATTTTGATTATTACTTTAGTCAACTCTATACCTAAGATAAGACTTCATGCTTCTCGCCAAATCTCAGTTGTTTTAGCTTCTGTACTTGTCGCAGTTGTGACGATGGGATCATATAGTTTGACTGCACCTGGAACAATAGTTAACTCAGAAGACCAAAATATTATCATCGCTAATACTCCAAATGTTCTAGCTTTTGGCATGTCATCAAGAAGTTATGATCTTGTTGAAGAGGCTAATGCTGTAAATACTGAAGGCATGGGTAATATTAAATCTGATGATATTTCAAGCCAAGCCTATTTGATGCGTTGTGGTTTTTGTCATGGCCCAAATCTTGAAGGAATTCCTGGTCTAGGGGCTACTCTGGAAGATTCTTTATTTTTGCAGAATATGGATATTCAGCAAACCATACAATTTCTAAATGCTGGTCGAATGCCTAATTCTGAAGATTCAATTTCTGGTGGAGTGATGCCAAGTTTTTCATGGTTACCTGACTCAGAATTAGAAGAAATAGCAATGTATATAAAATCACAGAAAATAAGTGAATAATCTCTAAAGGCTTCTATCAGTAGCGTTTCAAAAAATTCTATGGCCGGTTGGTATGCTGTAATTATTCTTTTACTAGCATATGTACTCTCTTTTGTTGATCGAATTATTATGAGTTTATTGGTGATACCAATTCAGTCTGATTTAGGGATATCAGACACACAAATGGGACTTTTGATGGGACTTGCTTTTGCTATTTTTTATGTAGCTATTGGGATACCTATAGCAAAGCTTTCTGATGAAAAGAGTCGAAGAATAATAGTTTCTGTAGGCATCTTTTTATGGAGTTTAATGACTGCTGCTTGTGGTTTAGCCAAGAGTTTTCCACATTTATTCTTTGCAAGAATTGGCGTTGGAGTAGGAGAAGCAACCCTTTCACCTGCTGCTTACTCAATGATTGCTGATTATTTTTCACAAAATAAACTTGGTCGTGCAATTGCTGTGTATCAATCTGGAGCCTTATTTGGCGGCGGTCTTGCATTTATTATTGGCGGAATAGTGGTCAATTATGCTATTAATGCTGATTCTATTTCTCTGCCAATTATTGGAGTCTTACAGCCATGGCAAATTGCATTCATCGTTGTTGGTTTACCTGGTGTTCTAATGGCTCTAATGATGTTAACGGTCAAAGAACCCAAAAGAACAGGAATGAAAGAAGAGTTTGGCCAATCAGTTTCTATTAAGAACACTGTTTTATTTGTGTTTGCAAATTGGAAGGTCTACATGGCAGTCTTTGTTGGGTTTGGAATGTTAGCAATCCCTATAACCACTGTGTTTACTTGGTTCCCAACCTATCTACAACGGGTGCATGAAGTCTCGATTGCTGAGAGTGGAAGAGTCTTAGGATTGATTCTTTTTTTCCTGTCTAGTTCAGGTGTGTTGTTTGGTGGCTGGTTGGTTGATTATTTGAAAAGTAAAAATTATCAAGACAGTTTCTTTCGTGTGGGTTTAATGGCGGCTGTTTTACCCGTCCCATTCTCTCTTTTTGTTTCATCACTAGCTAACTTTGATATAACAATAGCGTTGTTATGCCCTTTTGTTTTTTTTGCCAGTATGCCACTAGCGGTGGGCCCCATTATTTTACAGGTCATATCCCCGAATCAACTGAGGGCACAAATGGCTGCTATTTATATGCTTTTTATGAATTTACTCACGGCTGTTATTGCCACTACAGGTATTGGTTTCATTACCGATTATCTATTTCAAAGTGATGTTGCAGTGGGTCAATCAATTATGATAGTTAATCTTTTTTCAGCCCCAGTTGCTTTTATTTCATTAGCCTATGGTTTATTTCATTACAACAAACAATTAACAAAAGGCTAATTATTTACTATTATTAATGGTTCGCCCCTAAAAGTTTGGGAGCGGTCGACGTAATCAATGGGAGATTTCAATATGTCAGATCAATCGACAGAAGACAATTATGCTGGTGTCTGGGACACTGGACTTGGTTTTGGGAGAAAATCAGCATTAATAGTCATAGACCTATTACAAGGTTATACAACAGAAGGTTCAGATTTATATGCTCCAGGTGTTATTGAGTGCGTTGCTCAAATGCCTGACATATTGGAACTGGCTAGATCCAAAAGCGTCCCCATCATTCATACAAGGGTTTTGTACACAAAACCGCATCTTCAAGATGGTGGTGTGTGGATAAAAAAAGCGCCAGTATTAAAAGATTTGGTTCTGGGTAATCCCTACGCAGAGTTCTGCGAAGGTGTGGAACCACTAGAAGGTGAGGTTGTGATTGTAAAACAATATGCTAGTGCTTTTTTTGGTACCTCTTTAGTTTCGACATTGAATGGCATGGGTGTTGATACTCTGATCATAACCGGTTGCACAACTTCAGGTTGTATTAGAGCCACGGCAGTTGATACAGTGCAGCATGGATTCAGACCCATCTGTGTAAGAGAGTGCATAGGGGATAGAGCTGAAGGGCCTCATGAAGCAAACTTATTTGACATCAATGCGAAATACGGAGATGTTATTAGTAAAGAACAAGCCATGGGTTATTTAAATAGCCTATAAAAAATTAATATAAATTAGAGGAGTAATAATGAGCGAATTAACACAAAGTAAACATTACGATTATGTTCCGATCATTGATCGGGAGCCTTTCAAGTTGCCTGATGGCGCTAGGGTGGCACTGATGCCTTATATCAATATAGAGCATTTTCCTGCAGCTATTGCGGGTACATCGCTGATACCTGGCACTGCTGCTTTTTCTCCGGATCCATTGAACTATGGTTGGAGAGATTATGGCAACCGGGTAGGCCTTTGGAGAATGATGGAATTAATGGATAAGCTTGGGATGAGAGGCACCGTTTGCCTTAATTCTGAAATCATCAGAGAGTACCCTAGGATAATTGAAGAATCACTTGCCAGAGATTGGGCTTTCATTGGACACGGGATAAATAATGCACCAGCCAATTTTATTGGTAATGCACCTGATGGTCAGGGGGGACATACTCCTTTGCCTGAAGACAAAGAGCGCGAGATCATTAGTACTGTTTGTAAGACTATGGAGGAAGCTTTAGGTAAAAAAACCAAAGGCTGGTTAAGCCCCTTCTTAACTCACACTGACAATACCCCGAGAATCCTCGAAGAGAATGGTGTTGAATATCTTTGTGATTACACAGCAGATGATCACCCGTTCAAATTCAATACACCTAAGAATAATTTAATTTCTGTTCCCTATACGGTCGAAGTGAATGATATTCCATGCTTTTTAGGACATTCTGGAGTCGGCATTTCTTCTGAGTCATTTGGCGATATGATTATTGACCAGTTTGATGTTCTCTATGAAGAGGGTGCAACGAATGCTAGGTGTATGCCTGTTTGTCTCCATACTTTCCATGTTGGACAACCCAATAAGTTTAAACATCTCAAGCGTGCTTTTGAATACATAGCAAGCCATGATGATGTTTTATTAACCACTGGAGACGACATGAACGATTGGTACAGAGAACAATATATGTAAATGTAAACCCTGGGTTTTTTTAGAACTTGTTCGATATAATACTGGGTAGGGAAACCTACCCAGTTTTTTATTATGAAAGAATCTTATGTATTGATAGTCACTGCTTTTTTTATGTCGATTACCCTTGGCAGAGATTTGTCAGCTAATACCCCTCAACCACCCAATCTACCAGCAGTAGGACCAACTGTGATTCGCTTGCCTGGGCTGATTAAAAGTAAGAATATAAATCTGAGTGTCCCTGAGGAGTTTAGAGTTGATTTATTGATTGATGGGTTAAGTTTTCCACGTTGGTTATTGGCACTACCCAATGGAGATTTATTGGTGTCTCAATCTAGAACGGAATCTCTTCCAGGGATGCCAGCAGAAACAGTCAAATTATTAGCTTCAATGAATATTTTTGGTCCATCACCAAACAACATTCTTTATATTGATTTACAAAAAAAAGAACCTAAGGTTAAGGTAATTTTAGACAACCTCAATCAACCATTTGGAATGCTGTATCTGAATGAAGAATTATTCATAGCCAATACCGATTCCATTATTAAATATGATTTTAAGGGATATGAAATTCAAGGCAATGGTGAGAAAATAATTTCATTACCTGCTGGACCACCTAATAATCACTGGACTAGGAATCTTATTTTAAACCAGGACCGCGATAAAATATTAGTGGCCATTGGTTCAGGAACCAATGTGAATGAAGAAGGCACAGATGATTTAACGAGAGCTGCTATTTGGGAAATTAATCTTGATGGACAAGAAAAAAGACTATTTGCTACAGGGTTGAGAAACCCTGTTGGCTTGGCATTTGAGCCTATAACTAATCGCCTATGGACCACAGTTAATGAGCGAGACGGTTTAGGTGAAGATCTTCCCCCTGACTTTTTAACTGAGGTTATAGAGGGGGCTTTTTATGGATGGCCTTATGCCTATTTTGGCGTCTATCCTGACCCGACTCAATTAAAAATGAATCCACAAAAGACCAAAGAAGCAATGGCAACATCAAGAGTTCCTGATCTTGCTTTAGAGGCTCATTCTGTGCCCCTAGGATTATTGTTTCACAGTGGGAATAATATTAATCAGAAATATAAACATGGGGCATTTATAGCTAGAAGAGGCGGTGTTTCTAGATCACAGTTAACCGGGTATGACCTAATTTATGTGCCTTTTGAAAACGGATACCCAACCGGTGAAGTGCAATCGTTTTTATCAGGTTTTGTTGCTAATCATGACAGAGGTGAGATTTATGGTCGTCCAGTGGGTTTAGCAGAGTTAACAGACGGTTCAATATTATTAACTGACGATGTAGCTGGTCGGATTTGGCGAATTAGTAAGCGTGACTAGAAAACATGTTCAATTAATGATTAATTTTAGTGGTTAAAAACTAACTCTAACCGTTTAAACATGATATTTTAAATTAATGCATTTGAAACACACACATCAATCCTTTCTAGTTGTTTACTTTATATTATTCAGTTTAGTGATCACAGCTTCTGGGCTTACTAAAGAAAGTGATTGGCTTCAGTATGGAGGCGATGAGGGTGGATCAAGATATTCTAAACTTAATCAAATTAATACCCTTAATGTCAAGGACTTAGAGGTTGCTTGGACATATAAAACCGGACATTTAGATCGTATCCCAGAGCAGTTGGCTTTTTTAAGAAAATTGGTTGGTTTTCAAGTGACACCAATTATTTTGCCTAATGATGTCGGTGGCCACTTAGTTTTTTGCACTCCCTTTAATGAAGTGATCGCACTGAATGCTGCTACCGGAGAACAGGTTTGGTTTTACGATCCTAAAATGGAGTGGCTCAATGGAGAAACCCCAAAAAAATGTTGAGTGAAATATGTGCGCACAGCTTATTTCTTGCTGCTAGTGATAAACGATTGATCTCAGTTGACGCAAAAACAGGGAAACCTTGCCCAGAATTTGGCAGCCAAGGTATTGTCAATGTGTTGCCTTATATAAAAAATATTGAACCCACTAATCAAATTAAGGCGATGCAACTTAAATCACCTCCAGCCGTTGTAAATGGGGTGGTAATTATTGGTGGCACCGGCAATAAATTTAAGGATGCGAGTTCTGTAAATGGGGCAGTTCGTGGATTTGATGCAGTATCAGGAGAGTTTTTATGGTCTTTTGATACCTTGGTAAGGGATGAGGATGAGAAAGACGCTTTGCCATACACTGTTGGTGGAGCAAATGTCTGGACAACCATGTCTGTTGACAGCAAAAGAGACTTGGTATTTATCCCCACAGCCAGTGCTGCACCAAATTTTTATGGCGGCTTAAGACCAGGTGACAATCGTTATGCTAATTCTGTATTGGCTATTCGTGCAAGCACAGGTGAACTGGTTTGGTACTTTCAAACTATCCATCATGATATTTGGGATTGGGATTTGCCAACGCATCCCTTATTGGTTGATGTAACCACAAATAAAGGTAAGGAGCCAATTGTTATCCAACTAGGAAAAACAGGAATGGTGTACACCTTTCATAGAGACACTGGAGAACCCTATTTTGAAATTAAAGAAAAGGCGGTGGCAACTGATGGAATTCCAGGTGATCAGTTATCGCCAACCCAACCTTTTCCAGTTAGACCGCCGCCTTTAGTTAGACAGGGTATATCACCTGATGATGCTTGGGGAGTGACACCTTATGAGCGTGAGGCTTGCCGAGAAATGATTGCTGGTGCACGACATGGAGAAATGTTTACACCAATGTCGACTCAGGGGACCATTATGTATCCACAGGTTGGTGGAGGTGCTAATTGGGGAGGAGGGAGTTTTGATCCTGAAAGAAATATATTGGTTGTGCCGGTGTCCCAAGTGCCTTTTTATGTTCGCTTGATTCCTGAGGAGAATGTTGATAAGAACTTAGCTAAATCTCCTATGGCAGGTAACCCTATGGGACCTCCAGGACTAATCAAAGGGACTAAGTATGGCTTAGAGCAAAAGCCGCTATTATCTCCTTTATACACTCCTTGCACAGAGCCCCCTTGGTCACTATTGGTGGCAGTTGACATGGTAGAGGGAAATATTTTATGGAAAAAACCTTTTGGGAAAATTGATAAGTTAAGCCCATTACCGATTGGCTTTGAATGGGGCACTCCATTCGCTGGAGGGGCAATTACCACAGCAGGCGGGCTCATTTTTATTGGTGCAACTGCCGATGAACGTTTTAGAGCATTTGATATCGAAACTGGAGAAAAGCTTTTAGAGATTAAAGCCCCTACATCAGCAATGGCAACACCAATGTCCTATATGGCTAATGGCAGACAGTATGTGGTTATTGCTACGGGTGGGCATATGTGGAACTACCCTAATGGAATTAGTGATGAACTGATTGCTTATGCCTTACCTGAAAAACTAATCAAGTAGGTTTTCAGCATCTCTGGTGGCATCAGGATCAAGAAAATTAAGACCTTGATTCTTAATTTTCTCATTGGAAACATTTTTTGGTCCCGGGCTTAGGTTGAGCCACTGCACATGATCATATCCATGTTCATCACAGACCTTTGCAAAAAACTCTGATTTTGTACACGTCACTTCATTGAATAGGTTAAATAATCCTGAGAATTCTTTTTCGATAGCCAACTCAATGGCTTGCACAACATCATCTCGATGAATAATCATTGCATCTGATGATCCATCAAAAGGAATAGGTTGGCCTGCCATCATTTTTAATTGATTTTTCCATTCTCGACTTGGTCCGTGAATGGTTCCTGTTCGGAAGATGCAAACAGGCATGGTTTCATTAGCTAGACCCATTAATAAGTCTTCAGTTTCAATATAGACTTCTTGAAAAGGACTTAGAGGGTTGGCTGCTGTGGTTTCATCAATGCTGTCCTCGCCATTGCCATCCCCATAAGCATTTAGTGAGCTAGTAAAAATAATTTGTTTAAGTGAGCAGCCCAATTCTAGAGCAGCCACAACACTTTTTGCAGTGCCAACGTAAGCATCCCTGTAAAGGTCTGGGTCCATGACAGTTTTACCGTCTTTTTCTACCATTCCTCCTGCCACAGTTAACACCAGAATGTCCTGATCTTGAAGCAGTTCAGACATCATCGCTTGATCACTACCTACCATTACTTTGACATGATCAGACACCGCTTCTAGTTCTTCTTTTCTGGATTCTTTGGTGGTGGTCACAGTAATAGTGTGTCCTAATTTTTTAAAATGTTTTGCCGCAGCAAAACCCGTATAAGCAGCTCCAATAATTGCTATTTTCATTTTAATGCCTCAATAAAAAGATTCGGTAATTTGGCATCATCCCATTCTTTTGAATTATTGCCAGTTCTTAGTATAACCAATGATTGTGATGGCACGATATAAAGTCTTTGTTTGCCGAGCCCATCCATGTAAAACACATCATCTGCTTTATAAGCTTCCCCATGAATATTAGCAAAGGCACTCGATCTTGAATCATAAGGTCTGCTGGTCACGTATTCTGTGCCCATCCAAATTTGCATTCCATAATTGACGTTCGCTTTTGATGGCTTGATCATGTCATCAACCCAGCCATCCGGTAGCACTTGTTTTCCATTGAAACTGCCTTTATTCATTAGCATTTGCCCAACACGTACCAGATCTCGAACCGATGCCCACATACAACAATCAGTGTGAACCATACCCCCTTGTTGATCGACAAAAAAGTAAGCATCTCTTGCTCCTAGAGGTTTCCATATTTTTTCAGAAAAGTATTCACTGTATCGTTGCCCAGTGGCTCTTTGAATAAGAATTCCAAGCATTTGACTATTAGGATTAACATGAGAAAAAACTGTTCCAGGTTCAGTCTCAACGCTCACTGCAAGGTTAGCAGTCACTATGTCAGTGCCCATAATTCTCTGGATTCTTTGTGAACTGGGTGAAAAGTCATAATCTTCTTTAAGGCCGCCCGCCATGTTAAGTAAATTCCTAATAGTAATGTCTTCTTTTTCGGTGTCTTTCCATTCATCAATATAGGTGCTGGCTTTGATATCAACTGATTCGATAAAACCGTCTGCAATGGCATGACCCATTAGTAATGCATTCATTGTCTTTGTTAATGAATGCAAGCCAAACAGGCTATCAGGTTGAGTGTCATTCCAGTAATTTTCAAAAACAATTTGTCCTTTGTGTTGAATCACTAAACTTTTACTCGAATGTTCTTCTGCATAGTCACTTGCTGCTTTAAACACTTCGATAGGTATTTCACTGTTCTCAGGAGGGATAGAACTGAGAGGTTCTAAAAAATTGCCTGGAGATAGTTCTAGAGGTTTATACCAAGAATATCTAGGGCTTAAGGGATTACCAAGTATTGAGGTTGTCCATCGTTCCCAAAATAATCCGTAAGCTCCAAAAGTTGATGGGATAAAACCCAGTCCAATGACCAAAGCAAATCCAATAGCGGTCCATTTAAGAGTTTTCTTTATAAATCTTTTTATCATAATATCCCTTTACTAATTATATTCGGTAATTTGGCATCATCCCAGTCCATTTTTATATCGCCTGTTCTTACAATAACAATTTCCTTAGAAGGGATGATATAGACTCTTTGCCCACCAAAACCATCAAAATAAATTATGTCGTTATCAATAAAAGGTTCACTGTGAAAGGCAGTTGCGGTACTTTTTGTATTGTAGATTCTTTGTTCCTGATGTTCAATTCCCAGCCAAGTTAAAAATCCATAATTTGGATTCAATTTTGAAGGTGTCGTCATTTGTTCAATCCAAGACTCTGAGACAATTCGTTTTTCATCTAATATCCCTTTGTTTAGTATTAATATCCCAACTCTCAACCAATCTTTTGCTATTGCATCTAGACAACAAAACATTCTCGGCATCTTATTTTCTTCAGAATCAAGAATTACATAAGAATCTTTTTCTGCCAGATATTGCCAAAAGTTTTCTGACAAATAATTTGAGTATCTTTGACCGGTCGCCCTTTGTAATATAAGACCTAGGTTTTGTGGGTTAATACCGTTGTATGCAAATTCAGTATCAGGATCTTTTTCGTACAATTGGTTGATTGTGATTTTCATCACATCATCACCAACTACCATTTCATTCCATTCACCCAAAGGATGGAATGAAAATTCAGGAAAATCAATGCCGCTGGATTGTTGAAGCATTTGTCGAATCGTAATCTGATTTCTTTTGTCAGCCGACCATTCACTTAAGAAATCTGATGCCGGTTGATCAATGCTTTCTATATACCCTTGTTCTATGGCTATGCCTATTAAGATCGCTAGAACTGACTTATGCATAGAAGCTGTGCTAGTAATTGATTCTTTTGAATACTCAGGAAAGTAATGTTCCAACTGAAGTTCATTCTTATGAAAGATCAGTAATGCATGTGAATCAGTTTTCTCAGCAAATTGGATTGCTGATTCTATCGATTGTGTTGAAATTGATTTAGATGTTGCCACTTTAACCGGAAAAGTATTATTAGCCTTAACCACTTCTGGGATTCCAGGGTTATTACCCATAATCACCCCACCAAGTCGTGATACCACCACGGGATTTTGAATATATAAGTAGGTTATATAAGTTATTAATGAAGCTATAAACAACAAAATTAGTGAAGATATAATTTTAAAAAAAGTTTTCATGAATAGGATGCTAATAACCTAATACATTTTTATATTGATTGACATATTTTTCAGAGAGAAATAAGAAACTCGAAGGGGAAAACTATTGATCAGCTAGCCAATCATCATCACTTTCTTCAGAAATACCATCAAAGAGGGGCGATGATAGATATCTCTCCCCAGTATCAGGTAGCATGACACAGAAGGTACTATTTTTTGGAGCATGTTCTGCAAGTTGCAAAGCGCCTTGCATAGTTGCTCCTGCGGAAATACCACAGAATATACCTTCTTCTGTTGCTAGATTTTTCGCGGTTTTTATCGATGCTTCATCGGCTACGGTAATAATTTCATCAATGACGTCTTTATTGAGAATTGCTGGAACAAAATCAGGTGTCCATCCCTGTATTTTATGTGGTTTCCATTGATTTTGAGATAATAAAGGGGCTAACTCAGGCTCTACTCCTATTATTTTTATCTCTGGTCTTGCAACCTTCAGCACTTCGCCAACTCCAGTTATAGTTCCTCCAGTGCCCCAGCCACTGACAAAATAATCAAGTTTCTCATTTTTGAAATCATTTATGATTTCTACAGCTGTGGTTTTTCGATGGTATTCTGGGTTTGCTGGGTTTTGGAATTGATCAGCTAAGAACCACCCGTACTTTTCAGCCAGTTCTTTAGCTCGTCTTACCATTCCCGTGCCGCGCTCCTCGGCTGGAGTTAAAATCACTTTTGCACCCAAAGCCTTCATAATTTTTCTTCGTTCAATGGAGAAGGTTTCTACCATCGTGGCTACAAAGGTATACCCTCTAGCAGCACAGACCATAGCTAAGGCAATACCAGTATTCCCTGAAGTTGCTTCTACAACAGTTTGTCTTGGACTTAATTTTCCAGATTCTTCAGCGTCGTTAATAATCGCAATCGCCAATCGATCCTTGACTGAAGCTAGGGGATTAAATGCTTCACATTTAACAAAAATATTTTGATCATCAGGGCCCATGTTGTTTATCCTGACGATCGGGGTATTACCGATAGTCTCAATGATGCTGTTATAAATCATAGTTATTTAAACCTCTTAGACTTAATAAATAAAAGTCTATATGTGGATGATATTTTAATCGCTTTCTCACCTTCCGCTTAGATTTTTTAGATATATATATATAATTATTTATTTGGTTTTCCTTAATATCTTTATTGGATAATACGACTTACAAAATGAAGGACAAGGCAAGAAAATTTATAACTATTGAACCACCATTTGTTTTTAATAATAAATACAGTTTTAATGACCCTATTACTGTTGCTTATGAAACCTTAGGAAAATTAAACTCAAAGAAAAGCAACGCTATACTTATTACAACTGGATTGTCTCCTTCAGCTCATATTTCTTCATCGAATATAGATAAAAGTCCTGGCTGGTGGGAAAAGATTATAGGCAAAAATAAGCCGGTTGATACTGACAAGTATTTTGTCATTTGTGTGAATTCTTTGGGCAGTTGTTTTGGTTCCTCAGGACCATCTAGTTCAAGTCCTCAAACAGATAAAAAATACAAACTCTCTTTTCCTGAAGTAAGCATCGAAGATATTGCCTTTTCAATAAAACCAGTAATTGATGCACTAGAGATTCAGACATTGAAAGCGATTATAGGCCCTTCAATGGGGGGTATGACAGCTTTGAGTTTTATTAAACAGTATCCAAATATTGCTCGCGATCTTATATTGATTTCCACAACGGCTTCTTCAAGACCGTTCTCCATAGCTTTGAGGTCTTTGCAGCGTTCAATGATTACTTCAGACCCTGATTGGAACGAAGGAAATTATAATGACGCAGATCTTCCTCTTAAAGGAATGAGGCAGGCAAGATTTTTGGGAATGATTACCTACCGATCACCTACAGAATGGAATGAAAGGTTCGGACGAAAACTTATTAAAGACATTGCAGAAAGGGCTGATTTATTTGGAAATAGATTTCAAATACAAGATTACTTAAGACGGCGATCAGATGACTTTATAACTGATTTTGATCCTAACTCATATCTCTATTTATCGAATGCGATTGATGCTTTTGATTTAACTGAAGATTGCAATGATATTGAGGAGGCTATTGCAAACTTCAATCTTGATAGAGTCCTTATTATAGGTGTTGATGAGGATTATATTTTCCCGTTTCAGTGTCAGGAGGATCTTTACAGTGCTTTTAAAACTCAGAAAAATAATGTAGATCTATTAAAACTGCCATCCATCAATGGGCATGATTCGTTTCTAGTTGATCATGAAAATTTTGGTAATTCCTTAGCCAAATTCTTGAAATAATCTTATTTCGATTAAATATGTCATAATAAATTTTGTTATGGGAAAAACTTTTATACTTTCTTCATTCCTTCTTAGCTTATTCATTAGTTATGACAGCTTAGCTCAAATAGTTGAAAAAACTGATGCAGAGCCGGACTATTGGACTAATTTATTTTCTTCGACAATCAGGTATACAGTACAAATAGCTGAACCGTTTGATGTGGATGTCTATTTTGATCGAGATGGTGAATTAAAATCAGACATAGAATATTCAGGATCTTGGTGGGTTGAAGGCGGCGAAGGCAGGCAGATGTTTTGCTATCTTATGACTTCAGAAATAAGAGAACCAGCTCAACTCAGTGAATGCTTCCCTTTGATGTTGATGAACAATCCTAGGATAGGAGCTAAATGGCCAGCTGCCTTTAAAGAAGGGATAATGTATGAGGCGGTCGTTGTTGAAGGTAGGCCTTAGTCAAAAATAATAAAATCTAAAAAAAATATCATATAACTTATTGTTATAATAACTCCTTTATAACTTAAGTTTTTGTTATGACGCTAATACAGTTTAAATACCTGCTTTCTATTGTAGATAATAAGCTCAATATTACTAAGGCTGCAGAATCTTCAAACTCCAGTCAACCTGGAATCAGCAAACAAATTGGCTTACTTGAGGATGAATTAGGTGCTCTCATTTTTGCACGTAAGGGTAAGAAAATATCAGCATTAACGTCTTTTGGTGAAGAAGTCGTTCGGTATGCAAAAAAAATTTTACAAGATGTTGATAATATCAAATTACTGAGCAACCAAATCTCTGATATTGATGAAGGCATATTGTCTCTTGCTACTACCAGTGCTCAGGCTCGATATATACTTCCTGAAATCATCAAAATCTTCAAAGAGGATTTTCCTAAGGTCAAATTAGAATTAAAACTAGGGTCGTCTGAGCAAATCAGAGAAATGGTTTTAGCTAATGAGGTTGATTTAGCAATAGCCACTGATCTTGAAGGTTTAACCAAGGAGTTGGTCTTACTTCCTGCTTACAATTGGTTCAATGCTATTATTGCTCCACTGGATCACCCAATCAAAAAAGACATAAAGAAGCTTACTATTCAGCGTTTAGCTAAGGAGCCTTTGGTTACTTATGCATTTAGTGTTGGTCCAGACACGAGTTTCTCAGACACTTTTAATAAACATAACTTGGTTCCTAACATTGTTTTTGCAGCTCGCGATGCTGATATTATAAAAACCTATGTCAAAATGGGTATGGGCATTGGTGTCATTTCTGGTATGGCTTATGAATGTGATGACCATGAGGATTTTTTAGCAGTTAGTGGCGAGAATATCTTCCCAAAATGTACAACCTATTTTGGTTTCAGAAGAGGGATGATACTGAGTCGTTTTGCAATTGGCTTTATAAATTTATTTGCTGAACATTTAACGCCAAACCTTATAATGAAAGCTGACGACACAAAGGCCCAGGAAGAGGTTGATCAGTTGTTTAAAAGGGTAACCCTGCCAGTCAAGGGCGGTTGCGACCAGATTAAATAAAAAAGTAATTAAATTTTGACCAATAATAGAACTTATATAGCTATTGCGACCATGCTGTTTGCAGTCTTTCTAATGGTTGTTCTCGATGTGGTGGCTAAAGTTCTATTAGTTACTTACTCGGTCATGCAAGTGACTTTCTTAAGAGCAGCTTTTGCCTTAGTGATCATAGGCGTAGCTAACTATTTAGCTAATGGTAAAGATTCCTTCCGTACTGAAGTTAGAAACTGGCATCTACTGAGAACAATGCTGATGAGCATTTCAACCGTAACATTTTTTGCCGCTTTATCGATGATACCCTTGGTGAATGTGATGGTTATTGTTTTTATAGCACCGATATTAATAACAGCTCTCTCAGGCCCTTTATTAGGTGAGCAAGTAGGACCTTTTAGATGGTTTGCAGTGGTCATAGGTTTTATTGGAATGTTAATCATTTTAAAACCCACAAAAGGGTTTATTGATTACGGCACCATATACGCAATTATTGGTGTGGTTAGTTATGCTCTAATTGCTTTAACTTCAAGAAAGTTATCCAATAAAGACAGTGCTTACAATCTGACGTTCTATATGTTTTTTGGGCCAGCAATTGTTGGCGGTCTTGGGAGTTTAAACACTTGGATAACACCAACCCCATGGGATTGGGGTCTTTTTGTTATAACTGGAATAGTTGGTGGAACGTCAATTATTTTCTTTAATTTAGCCTATCAGAATGCGGAAGCATCAGTGCTGACATCCTTTGAATACACAGGATTGATTTGGGCTACATTGGCTGGCTATTTAATATTTAATGAGTCTGTTGATTCCAGTGTTTGGGTCGGCGCCATGGTTATTATTTTTGGAGGCTTGATTATTGTGTATCGAGAACGAAATGACGCAAAATCTATCAAGAATTATATTCCTTAAAAGGATATAATCTGATTATCATTTATCGTCTAAAATATTTATCAGTGTTAAGCAAATATGGATCAAAAAAATAAAGAGAAAGCACTAGAATCAGCGCTTAGTCAAATCGAGAAACAATTTGGCAAAGGGTCTTTAATGAAACTGGGTGCAGATAATCTTGATTTCACAATCGAAACTATCTCAACCGGATCAATCGGTCTTGATGCAGCACTCGGCATTGGCGGTTTACCCAAAGGCAGAGTTGTTGAAATTTATGGACCTGAGGCATCCGGTAAAACAACACTGGCATTACAAGTCGTTGCAGAATGCCAAAAAACTGGCGGTACTGCAGCATTTATCGATGCTGAACATGCTTTGGATCCAATTTATGCCAAGAAAATTGGGGTCAATACGGACGATTTTCTAGTCTCTCAACCAGACACTGGTGAGCAAGCTCTTGAAATAACAGACATGTTAGTGGCTTCAGGAGCTATCGATGTTGTTGTTATTGATTCGGTGGCAGCTTTAACACCGAAAGCTGAAATAGAAGGAGAAATGGGCGATCACCACGTTGGCTTGCAAGCAAGATTAATGTCACAGGCCCTTAGAAAGTTAACCGCAAACATTCAAAAATCAAACACGATGGTTATTTTTATTAATCAAATACGAATGAAGATAGGAGTTATGTTTGGAAGCCCAGAAACCACTACAGGTGGTAATGCACTTAAATTTTATTCCTCAGTGAGATTGGACATAAGACGGATAGGGGCAATAAAAAAAGGCGATGAAATTGTGGGTAATCTGACTCGCGTTAAAGTGGTTAAAAATAAAGTATCACCGCCATTCCGCTTGGCTGAATTTGAAATCTTATACGGTCATGGCATTTCCACAGAAGGAGAATTGATAGATATTGGGGTTGAAAATAACCTCATTGAGAAATCAGGTTCCTGGTATAGCTATAACGGAGAGAGAGTAGGACAGGGAAAAGAGAATGTAAGGATGTTTCTTATAGACAATCCTAAAATAGCTAGCGACATTAAACAAAAGATTCTCGAAATTACGCTACCGTCTGTAGCTAAGAAAAATTCCAAGAATGGAAAATAATCAGTTCTAGGTCTCAATAATTTTGAGCGACTTACCCTCTGAAAATACATTGATTAGAAAAAAAGCGATGGATTATTTATCCAGAAGGGAGCATTCACGCTATGAACTTTATCAAAAATTATCAAAACATAATTTTGAGAAAGCTTTAATCAATGAACAACTGGAGAAGCTTATAAATGAGAACTTACTGAGTGACCAGAGGTTTGTGGAAGCGTTTGTCCATTCAAGAAAGAGAAACGGCAAAGGGCCTGTAAGAATTACTGCTGAATTACTGGAGCGAGGGGTTGATGAGCAATTGATTTATAGTTCTATTGATGAGGTGGGTAATGCCGAGTGGATAGAAATTGCTAAAATTGTTTTAGAGAAAAAGTTGGGGAATAATCAACAACTTGATTATGATAATCAGTTGAAATTGATGAAGTTTCTAAGTTATCGGGGGTTTACTATGAATCAAATAAAAACAACCGTAGAGTGCTTCAAGAAAGAATGAGGAGATGACTTGCAATGAAAACTAATGAGATTAGAGAGTTATTCATTAGCTATTTTGAGTCTAAGAGCCACCAACGGGTGGAGAGTTCTCCATTGATCCCAGGAAACGATCCAACCTTGCTTTTTACCAATGCCGGTATGGTTCAATTTAAAGATGTCTTTCTTGGGAGTGAGCAAAGGGATTATTCAAGAGCAGTGACAGCGCAACGTTGTTTAAGAGCTGGAGGTAAACACAACGATTTAGATAATGTTGGTTACACCACCAGACATCACACATTTTTTGAAATGTTGGGTAATTTTAGTTTTGGTGATTACTTTAAGGAAGAAGCAATTATCTTGGCTTGGAATTTCATTACCAAGGAATTAAAACTTAACCCAGAAGACCTATGGGTAACAATTTTCGAAGAGGATGATGAGGCCGCTACTATTTGGCTTGATCACATTGGTCTTCATAAAGATCGGTTAGTTCGCATGGGAGAGAAATCTAACTTTTGGTCGATGGGTGATACCGGACCTTGCGGACCTTGTAGTGAAATATTTTTTGATCATGGACCAGATATTGAGGGTGGTTCACCTGGCTCTGCAGACGAAGATGGCGATCGGTTTGTGGAGATCTGGAATCTAGTGTTCATGCAATATGAACGTCAAAATGATGGAGAGATGAAACCATTGCCCAGCCCTTCAGTTGATACTGGAATGGGTTTGGAGAGGGTTGCTGCTGTTATGCAAGGGGTGCACAGCAATTATGATATAGATCTTTTTCAGAACCTATTAAACGCGATAAAAGAGATGTCTAATAAAGGCAGTGACAGTCATTATCAAGTCATTGCAGATCATATTCGTTCGACAGCTTTTTTAATTATGGACGGCGTCACCCCCGGCAATGAAGGCCGAGGGTATGTGTTGAAAAGAATCATCAGACGTGCGCTTAGACACGGCTATGAACTCGGTATCGAGTCGCCTTTTTTCTATACTCTTGTCGATATCCTAGCAACTGAAATGGGATCAACTTACCCAGAACTCAATAAAAAATCAGATTATATTAAACGCATCATTCAGATGGAGGAAGAACGATTTGCGACCACGCTTTCTCAGGGAATGAGGTTACTAGAAAATGAAATAGCAGCACTCTCTGATAACCATCTGTCGGGAGATTTCATTTTTAAACTCTATGACACTTATGGGTTTCCTGTGGACATGACCAGCGATATTGCCAGACAACACAACTTGGAAATGGATCTTGAAGGCTTTGATAAAGCCATGGAGAACCAAAAATCTATGGCTAGAAAGGCAAGTCAATTTTCACATAAAGACAATACAGAGCTCAACCATAAACTTAAGTCTTTATTTTTAGGTTATGAACAAATAGAAGCAGATTCAATGATCACCGGTGTGTTTATAGACGAGTCTCAGGATTCATTAAACGCTGGGCAGATGGGTCAAGTTATTTTAGAGCAAACCCCTTTTTATGCTGAAAGTGGGGGCCAAGTTGGCGATACCGGCACCATAACAACCAAAAATGGGGTATTTGAGGTTATTGATACGCAAGCCTCCGGTGAGGCTTTTATCCATATTGGTTCGGTGACAAAAGGCTCAATACACATCAATGAAAAGGTTAAAGCATCCATTAATCCAGTTAAAAGAGAATCAATTACAAAAAATCATACAGGGACCCATATGTTACATGCCGCTTTGATGAAAGTGTTGGGTGAGCATGTAGAACAAAGAGGGTCTTTGGTTGATGACGATAAGATACGTTTTGATTTTTCGCATCATCAAGCTTTGTCAAATGATGAGATTAGAGATATAGAGACCCTAGTAAATGAAAAAATAGAAGAGAATATCGATGTTGAAACAAGTATCATGAAACATGATGAAGCAATGGAATCTGGCGCCATGGCTTTGTTTGGAGAAAAATACGGAGATAGAGTCCGTGTACTTGATGTAGGAGATTTTTCTAAAGAATTGTGTGGTGGAACGCATGTTAAAAACACTAATGAAATTACCTTATTTAAGGTTACTTCAGAATCCAGTATTTCATCTGGGACTCGAAGAATTGAAGCAATTACAGGAGATAAAGCATTGAAATGGGCTGAGGAAACAGAATTTCTTGTAGAAACTCTCACTGAATTATT
>LWDU01034348.1_pt1 | contig 48191 bp, 47 predicted proteins | sample 727161 | NCBI WGS metagenome assembly LWDU01 (sample SAMN04566230, study PRJNA314399) | hydrothermal vent metagenome | isolation source: deep sea hydrothermal plume seawater | place: Mexico: Gulf of California, Guaymas Basin | collected 2004-07-11
TTTTTTTTGTTCATAATATAAAATTATATAAAGATTGCTTTATACCCTTTAAACTATATCAAAAATTAAAAATATTATTTATAGATTGAAAAAAACTTGTCTATTAATATTTTAATCTGTAGTAAGTAGTTAATTTAAATTAATTTATTAAAATGTCAAAATCATAAGAGTGAGATCAATATAATCTATAAGTAAATATCAGTTATTTTTTATTAAAGAGGTAATTAAATTGAAAAAAACCACAGATGAAGATAATAAATCGAGAAGAGATTTTATTCATATAACTTCAGGTGTTACAGTCGCTACTGGAGTGGGAGCAGCAGCTTGGCCCTTAATAGATCAGATGAATCCTTCTGCAGATGTCTTAGCCTTTTCTACTATAGAAGTTGACTTAGCGCCATTGCAACCGGGACAGTCTATAAGCGTGTTGTGGAGAGGAAAACCTCTTTTTTTAAGGTTTAGAACTGAAGAGGAAATTACAAAAGCTAGAGACGTAGATATCAATTCTTTAAAAGACCCACAAATTGATGCAGACAGAGTTCAAAATGCTAAATATTTAGTAATGGTTGGGGTATGCACCCATCTTGGTTGCGTCCCTCTTGGCCAACAAGGGGAATATGGAGGATGGTTTTGTCCTTGCCATGGTTCTCACTATGATACTTCAGGTAGAATAAGAAAAGGACCAGCACCATCAAACTTAGAAGTGCCTCCTTATGTCTACTTAGATGATACTACTATAAAAATTGGATAATTATTTGAAAGGTATTATTCATGAGTAATAAAAATATTGGCAGTAGAGTTATTGGTTGGATAGATTATAGGTTACCAATTTTTAGTACTTTAAAACATACATTGGTTGATTATCCTACTCCGAGAAATTTAAATTATTGGTGGAACTTTGGCTCTTTAGCAGGAATTTTTTTATTAATTCAAATTATTACAGGTATAGTTCTTGCAATGCATTATACGCCTACCGTTGAAGGAGCTTTTGCCAGCATAGAGCATATTATGAGAGATGTTAATTACGGCTGGTTAATAAGATATATTCATATGAATGGATCTTCTTTTTTCTTTATTGTTGTATATATTCATGTCTTTAGGGGGTTATATTATGGTTCTTATAAATCTCCAAGAGAAGTATTATGGTGGTTAGGTTTAGTAATATTATTATTAATGATGGCTACAGCATTTATGGGTTATGTATTGCCTTGGGGACAAATGAGTTTTTGGGGTGCTACGGTAATTACAAATATTTTTTCAGCTGTGCCAGTTGTTGGAACAATCATAGTTGAATGGTTATGGGGAGGTTTTTCTATAGATAATGCACTTTTAAACCGGTTTTTTGCATTACATTATTTATTTCCATTTTTAATTGTTGCAGTTGTAATATTACATATTGTTGCTCTTCATACGCACGGATCCAATAATCCTTTAGGTATTGACAAGAAAGGACCTCAAGATTCTATTCCTTTTCATCCATATTATACTATTAAAGATTTGTTTGGGTTAAGTTTTGTTTTAACTATTTTTGCATTGATAGTATTTTATGCTCCTGATTATCTGGGACATCCAGATAATTATATACCTGCAGACCCATTAAAAACTCCTACTCATATAGTCCCTGAATGGTACTTCCTACCTTTTTATGCAATATTAAGAGCTGTTCCTGATAAGCTCGGGGGAGTAATAGCAATGCTAGGTGCAATTTTTATTTTATTTGTTCTTCCTTGGTTAGATACTTCAAAAGTTAGGTCAGCTACGTTTAGGCCAATGTATAAAAAATTATTCTGGATTTTACTTGTGGATATTGTCATTTTAACATGGATAGGTGGAAGTCCTCCTGAAGGTAATTTCATTCTTATTGGAAGAATAGCTACAATATATTATTTTACACATTTCTTAATATTAATGCCACTAGTAGGTGTTATAGAAACGACAAAGCCTCTTCCTAATAGTATATCGGAATCGGTCCTAAAAAAATCTACAAAAGGTGATAAATAGTCATGTTTATTATTAATAAAACTTTACAAATATTCTTTATCTTAACTATTATAGTATTTTTTGATTTAACTAATGTTAATGCTAACAGTTCTAATAATACTACTGAAATGCATTTTTCCTTTGATGGTTTTTTTGGGGTTATAGATAAAGCTTCTGCTAGAAGGGGTTTGCAAGTGTACACAGAAGTATGTTCTGGTTGTCACAGTTTAAAATATGTTTCATATAGAAATCTTTCCGGTATAGGGTTCTCAATAGATCAAATAAAATCATTTGCTTCACAATTTGAAGTTTTGGCAGATCCAGATGCAGAAGGTGAAGTAAATATGAGGCAAGCATTACCTTCAGATAGATTTGTGAGTCCATATAATAATCCTAATCAAGCTAAAGCGATGAATAATGGAGCTCTACCTCCAGATTTATCTTTGATAATAAAGGCAAGAGTAGGGGGAGCGAGTTATTTTTATAGTCTATTAAACGGTTATAAGGTAGCTCCTGAGAATTTTGACGCATCTAATGGTTATTATAATGAAGCTTATTCTGGCCATGTTATAGCTATGCCACAACCATTATATGGTGAAGATGTAGAATATTTAGATGGAACTGAAGCTACTTTAGAACAAGAAGTTATTGATTTAGTATCTTTTTTTACATGGACAGGACAACCTGAGCTCGATGAAAGAAAATCAATGGGGTTTAGAGTTTTTCTTTTTCTTGTTTTCATGACAGGTATTTTGTTTATTTCATATAAAAAAATATGGAAAAAAGTAAAAGCTGGTTTATTATAATAATTACAAATAATTCTTAGCAATATTTTGCAATTTTTGTTTTGCTTTTTCAGGTTGGGCTTCTTTTGGAGTTATAATTGCATTTTCTAAAGCTGTATAGGCGGGGTCATCCCAAGTCCATGTTTTTTGTGATATATTTTTGATAATATTTAAAATTAATTTTTTTGCATTTTTTGAATTATTATTTAAGACTACAATAATATTATCTACTGTTACAGCATCATGATCAGGATGCCAACAATCGTAATCTGTGACCATTGCGATCGTTGCATAAGCCATTTCAGCTTCTCTAGCAAGTTTTGCCTCTGGCATATTAGTCATTCCAATAACATCACAATTCCATGACCTATAAAGTTCAGATTCAGCTAACGTTGAAAATTGAGGACCTTCCATAGCTAAATATGTTCCACCTAACGATATATTTATATCCTTAGGTGCAGATTTTAATATTAGTTTACTTAATTGTTCTGAAACTGGTTTTGCCATTGAAACATGGGCAACAATTCCTTCGTCAAAAAATGTTTTACTTCTAGCAAATGTCCTATCTATAAATTGATCTACAATTACAAAATTTCCGGGTTTTATTTTATTTTTTAGGCTTCCGACAGCTGATAAAGATATTATATCGGTAACTCCAAGAGATTTTAAACAATCTATATTGGCCCTATAATTAATGGCAGATGGCAACAAACTATGATTTTTTCCATGTCTAGGTAAAAAAGCTATGTTTATACCATCAATAGAACCTGTTAAAATGTTATCCGAGGGTTGACCAAATAGTGAGTTAATTGATAACCATTTTGCGTTTACTATATTATTTAATTCATATATACCGCTTCCTCCAATAATTCCGAGAAAAGGTTTTTTATCTAACATTTTTAACGTACGCCTAATAGAATAATTTCAAAAATAAGAGTTGAATTGGCGGGAATTATATTTCCCATATCATGATTTTCATAACCCATAGAAGGAGGTATAACAAGACATCTTTTGACATCCTCTTTCATTCCTATAAGCCCTTCCTCCCATCCTTGAATTAACATTCCTTGACCTAGAGCTATCTCAAATGGCATACCTCTTTCCAAAGAAGAATCAAATTGCTTTCCTTTAGCTGCACATAACTCTTTAGTATCTACATTTGAATCAAAGAGCCAACCGGTATAGTGCACAGCTAATTCTTTGCCTTTTACAGCTGTTCTTCCTTCTCCAACTTCGATATCTGTTATAATAAGACTGCTGGGTGCTTCCGTAGCATAAGTTTTACTAAATATAATAATAAAAGTAAAAGTAATAAAAACTAATAATTTTGTAATATTATTAACTGAATTATATGTCATATATATTCTCCTATAATTTAATTATAATGATTTTTTTAAAAAATCTAATGTTCTGTTATATGCTAATCCAGCTGATTCTTCATGATAACTATTTCTTTGATCACAGAAAAAACCATGGTCTGCATTTTTATATTTATATACTTCAATATCAGCAGTTGCTTGTTTAGAAAAATTAATAATTTTATTTTGCAGAGTAGGGCACCTAGGTTGTTTTTCTAAGAAATTAGTTATTTGTGATCCATAAAAACATACAGAAGCATCTAGCCCATATGCAGAGCAAGCTACATTCCATGATAATGTACCACCATAACAGAAACCTACTGTAGCAACATTGTATTCTACTTTAAGATTTGCAATACAGCTTATAATATCCATTGTAGGTAATTCCCACCCTGATTTTTCTTTTAATTCTTTTCCTTTTTTTATATCTTTAGATGAATAGTTAAGGGTGACATTATCTTCTATTCTATAGAATAAATCTGGCACCCAGGTTATAAAGCCTTCTTTTGCAAATTTTTGTGCAATACTTTTAATATGATCATTTGCTCCAAAAATTTCTTGTATTAATACTATCGCTCCAATTCTTGAAATAGAAGGCTCATAAATATAAACCGGAAGATCTTTATCATCAGCAGATTTAATTAAAATTTTATTATTCATATTATTTCCTTAAATTATTTATACATTAAACCTAAATACAATTATATCTCCATCAACAACAATATACTCTTTACCTTCTGATCTAATATTACCATTTTCTCTAGCTTTTTTTTCTCCGCCTAGTTTTATATAGTCATTATAAGTAATAGTTTCAGCTGCAATAAATCCTCTAGAAAAGTCATTATGAATTTTACCTGCGGCATCTTTTGCTATGGTTCCTTCTTTAATTGTCCATGCTCTAACTTCTTTTGGTCCAGCAGTAAAATATGTTATAAGTTTTAAAAGGTTATAACCTGCTTTAGTTAATTTTTCTAACCCAGATTCTTCTAGATTTAAAGCATTTAAAAATTCTTTTCTTTCATTAATATCAGAAATTTCTGATATTTCAGATTCTAGTTTTGCTGACATAGTAACAGTTGATATTCCTTTAGATAAACCTAAATCACATAATTTTTTAGAATAATCATTACCGTTTACGGTTGAATCTTCATCTACATTTGCAACGAATAAAACGGGTTTTAAGCTAAGTAAATTTAATAATTTTACTATAAATTGTTCTTCTTTTGAAAAAGTAGTTTCTCGTGCTGGAATTCCATTTTCTAGATTTTCTATAATTTTCATTATAATATCTAGAGTTAACTTTGCTTCTTTATCACCACTTTTCACTTTTTTTTCTATAGATGTTTTTTTTTTTGCAAGACTGTCTAAATCTGAAAGCATTAACTCAGTTTCTATTACCTCAATATCATTTATAGGATCAATTTTATTGTTTACATGAGTAATATCGTCATTATCAAAACACCTAATAACATGGCAAATAGCATCTACTTCTCTTATATTTGCTAAAAATTGGTTACCTAGCCCTTCGCCTTTACTTGCTCCTTTAACTAGACCAGCAATATCAACAAATTCAACAAAAGTTGGAATAATTTGTTTTGGATTATTGATTTTTGCTAATGCATCTAATCTTTTGTCGGTTAATGCAACGCGTCCGATATTAGGCTCAATTGTACAGAAAGGATAGTTTTCTGCAGCAGCAGCACTCGTTTCCGTTAATGCATTAAATAGCGTTGATTTTCCTACATTAGGTAAACCTACTATTCCACAATTAAATCCCATTTTGTTCCTTATTATTAATATTTTTTGCCAAAAATTCTGATAGATTATCATCTTTATTTTTAATAATTTTATCTAAATTTAAAGTAATATTTTTAATTATATTGCTAATTATAATATTTTCATTTTTACTAAAATCTCCTAAAACATGATTATTTACAAGATTTTTATTTCCTGGGTGTCCTATTCCTATTCTTAAACGCCTGTAATTTTTTCCTACTATTGAATCTAAATTTTTAAGACCATTATGTCCGCCTGAACTTCCTCCAATTTTTGTTTTTACTATTCCTATATTTAAATCAAGATCATCATGAATAACAATTAAGTTTTTACATTCTAATTTATAAAAATTTAATATATTACATACGCTTTGACCTGAAAGATTCATAAATGTTTGAGGTTTTGCAAATATTATTGGTGTATTATTAATGTTTTTTGTAACGATGTGTGATTGAAATTTAGTTTTATATGGACCGAGCTTATAGCTTTCAACTAAATTATCTATAGCCATAAACCCAACATTATGCCTATTTAAACTATACTTAGTTTCTGGGTTACCAAGTCCAACTAAGACTAACATTAATTTATTTCCAATCTATAAATTAATTATCCTTCTTTTTGTCATATTTTTCAGTTGGGTTTTCTTCTTTTGAAGCATTTTCATCTACATTCTCCTCTTCTGTCACTTCTTCTTCTTCTTCAGAAGTTTCTTCTTCAGACACTAGAGCCGCTGGAGCAACAACACTTGCAATAATAAAATCTCTATCTTGTATAGTAGGAGCAATGCCTTCACTAATATTTTTAATATTACTGTAACGTATGGAATCTCCTAATTCTAATCCAGTTAAATCAATTATAAATATCTCTGGAATGTTAGATGCAGGACAAGATACTTCAATATTGTATCTAACTATATTTAATATGCCACCTATTTTAATTCCAGGGCATTCTTCTTCATTTTCAAATTTTACTGGAATTTCAATTGTGACTTTTGTATCATCACTAACTCTTAAAAAATCAATGTGTTCAGCTTTATCAGTTATAGGATGTAATGTAATTGATTGTGGAAGCACAAGTGTTTTTTCTTTCTCTACTTCCAAGTTGCATAATCTATTAAAAAAACCTTCTTTTCTTATTTCAGCATTTAAATCTCTTTCGTTTAGAGAAATGGATAATGGTTCTAATTTAGCACCATATATTACAGCAGGTATTTTGCCTTCACGTCTTAAAGATCTAGAATTACCTTTCCCCACAGATTCTCTTTTTTCTGCTGAGAGGTTAGATGTCGCTACCATTTTTTACTCCTGTTATTACTTATTATATAAAATATAATATAATTAATTAAATCCATTTTTTTTAGTCAAATAAACTAGAAACTGAACTATCTGAGCTAATTCTTCTAATAGCTTCAGCTATTAGTGGAGCAAGGTTTAGTATACGTATGTTGCTTGCGTCAAGAATTAATTTAGTCGGTGCAATACTATCAGTAATCACCAATTCATTCAATTTAGAATTTTTTACCCTTTCTATTGAGGTACCCGATAAAACTCCATGTGTTATATATGCGGATACACTTTTTGCCCCTGACTTTATTAGTGCTTCTGCTGCATTACATAATGTACCTGCTGTATCTACTATATCATCTACTATTATGCAATCTCTTCCATTAATATCACCAATAATATTTATAACTTCTGATACATTGGCTTTATCTCTTCTTTTATCTACTATTGCTAAATCTCCACCAATTCTCTTAGCAATCCCTCTTGCGCGAACAACTCCACCTACATCAGGAGAAATAACAACTATATCTTTATTTTGATAATTCTTTTTTATATCTTTTGTAATAACTGGAGCAGCATATAAATTATCTACAGGTATATCAAAAAAACCTTGAATTTGGCCAGCATGTAAGTCAATTGTTAATAGTCTATCTATTCCCGCAGTAGTAAGTATATCTGCTACAAGTTTAGCTGATATTGGTGTTCTTGGTCCTACTTTTCTATCTTGCCTTGCATATCCAAAATATGGAATTACAGCAGTTACAGTTTGGGCTGAGGCTCTTTTAAGAGCATCAATAGTAATTAGTAATTCCATTATATGGTCATTAGCGGGCATAGAGGTTGATTGTATTATGAAAATATTTTTTCCTCTAATATTTTCATTTATTTCTACAAATACTTCTTGATCTGAGAATTTTGTAACAGTAACGTCAATAATTTTTTCTTTAAGCTCTAAACTAATTTCTTTTGCTAAAATAGGATTGCTATTTCCAGATATAATATGCATTTTTTTTGCCCTAAAAATTAAATCCTAATAGAGGTATTATTTATATATATAAATTGGCGTAATATATATGCTAATAAATCTATTAAATCTATTTATTTTTGTACATTTATTAATATATTAAGTTCTATTAGAGTCATTTCAATTATTTTATTAGAGATTTGTGGCCATATTTTAGTAAGTAAAGATTTTAGAAAGATGTTTTCTTGTTTTATATTGCCAATTAATTTTTTATTTTGATCAAATACAAGCCAAGTTATTCTAAGCTTAATTTTTTCATCATTAATTTTATCTATATTAAATTTTACGTCTATAGAGTAATAGCTGCTATTAATACTTTCATCTGTAATAATTTCTATAGATTGTTGTGAACTTAAGTAGTCTAATTTCTTTAGAAAAATACTTTCTAAGCTTTTATACTCTTGTAATCCACTTATTTCATTAATTTTAATAAGCCTTATTTTATTTTTTTTAAGAAAAATTCTTTCAACAAATTCTGCTATTTCAATAGATATTTGTTCTTGGGTTTCTATATTGTTTAAATTTTTATTAGATATTAGTACTTCTAATTTATTAGTTTCATTAGAAGAGGAAGAAGAGATATTAAAAATTATTATTTTTTTATTTTCTGTTTTATATTTTACAACTGTAGATTTTAAAATATAACTATTTTTATTAAAATATTTATAACTTGTTATAATATTTTTATTTAATATTTTATTATATATTTTAGTTTTCAATTTTATTGCTGTTTGATTCGACAACCCTATTATATTATCAATATATAAACCTGCGTTTATAGCCTTTATTACAGGCATAGTTAACTTTTCATCTTCAAAAGGTTTATGAAGCTCAAAACAGCCAATTAAGCAGTATAAAAATAAAATATATTTTAAAGGTTTAATCATTATTAAAATTTCATTGAGATTGTAGAAATCATTCTTCCACAGTCATTTAAATTACTTTTAAAATTTCTTCTGAAACTGAAGAATTTATTTTTCTCTAGGAAAGTATCTTTATTTATATTAGATATTTTATTAATTTTAAGTCCTAAATTTATCGCTTGATGGTATATATATTTAGGTAAATCAAATTTAAATTTATCTTGTTTAGTTTTTTGAAAAAATTTTTTATTAACATTATCGTTTTTAGTGAATTTTATATAAAAATCATTACCTACTTCATAAGATTTTGGACCTATACAAGGGCCTATTGCTAATTTTATATTTTGAATATCAGAGCCTAAATCTATTATTGTTTCAACAGTTTTAGCTAAAATATTATTCATGGCACCTTTCCACCCTACATGAATTGCAGCAATAATTTTTTTGGAAGAATCTTGTATTAATACGGGGGCACAATCGGCAGTCAGAACACCTAAAATAATATTTGGAATATTTGTAATTAAAGCATCTGCTTTTACATTAGAAACATCTTCATTTAGATTTTTAATAATTTGTATTTTATTGCTATGAACCTGATTAACAGTTTTTAAATTAATTAAATCTAATTGATGGTAGTTGCATACTAATTTTCTATTAATTAAAACATTATCTCTATTATCATTAGAGCTATAGCTACAATTTAAACTAAAATTATTTTTAGAGGATACTCCTCCATTTCTTGTAAAAAAACCATGTTTTACATTATTAGTTGTAAATTTTTTACATAAAATTGGTTGTATTATATTGCTGTTCACTATTAAAAACCAGCTGGCTTAATAGAGTTTTTAGGAGTAATAGCAATTGCTTTAAATAAATCTCCCATTTCAGTATTTGATGTGAGTCTTTTATATTCACTTAAAATATTATTCTTATGGCGGGGATTATTTTTTATCAATTGTTGACATCTTATATCAATACCTAAATTTTTTAACAGTGTTTTTTGTTTAATAGGTCCATGCACATTTGCATTTAATTCTTTAGCTATATTAGAAATAATAGAAAAATTAACTTTTGAAGATAAGTCACTATTGCCTGGGTTGCTAAGAGGGTCTATATATTTATGTCCTTTTACTGCTTGTAGTGAGCCAAATTTATCATCATCACTTAATGCATAATCAATTATTATAACTATACCACCCGATGCTAATATTCTTTTTGTAAGAGAAGAAATAATATTTATTGCGGATGGACAAAATTCAATAACTTTATTATTTTTTAAATATTTTGGAAAAATTTTTTCATATAGGCTAGGCTTATTATTATATACAAATTTTAGATTATTATCTGAATCGATATCTATTAATCTCTCATGCCAATTATTCTTTATTTTAATAAATTGGTGAATAGGAAGTGCATCAAAGAATTCATTTGCATATAACATTAGAAACCCATCAGGTATTTCATATATATTTTTGAAAGAAGTTGAGTCAGGAACTATTTCTTTTTGTTTAGTTATTAAAGTTGAAGAGCTTTCTATAAATATAGGTCGTATTAGTTTTCTTAAATTTTTATCAACTTGGTTAATGGCTCTTAAAGAGTCTTTTAGCATTGTTCCCTTCCCTCCACCGATATCAGCTATAATAGGTAGTGTAGGTTTAAGGCTCTGATGCCAATAGTTGACAAAAGACAACCCTATTAGTTCTCCAAATATTTGGCTTATTTCCGGAGAAGTAATAAAATCCCCTTTGCTTCCTATAGTATTTTTTAAGTTATAGTAACCATATTTAGGAGATAATAAACAATCGGACATATATTCTGAAACAGTAATAGGGCCTTGAATTTTAATTTTTTTAATAAAATAGTTTTTCAACTAATCACTTTCTATATTTGATAATTATGTTTTCTTAAATATAAATAGATGCCTAGCAATAAAATGGGTATTGATAAAAGCATGCCCATTGTGTAATAAGAATAAACAAAGCCTATATGTCTATCTGGTTCTCTAAAAAATTCTATAAATATTCTAGAGCTAGAATATAATATACAAAATAAACCAGAAATTTTTCCAACTTGATTTAAAAAATTTAATTTAAATATACAATAATATAAAACAGTAAATATTATTATGCCTTCAAAAAACGATTCATATAATTGGCTAGGGTGACGAGGTGTTTCACCAGCACATTTAAAAATTATTGCCCATGGCAAACTTGATTCTTTGCCCCATAATTCGCCATTTAAGAAATTTGATATTCTTCCTAAAAATATTCCTATTGGTGCCGCTGCACAAATTAAATCTGTAAGGGCTAAAAATCTTATATTATTTTTTACTGTAAATAAAAGCATAGAAATAGTTATGCCAATTAGTCCTCCATGAAAAGACATGCCTCCATGCCAGACATAGAATATTTTAATGGGGGAATTTATGAAAAAAGAAAAATTATAAAAAACTATATACCCTAATCTTCCACCAATTATAATGCCTAACATAGCCCAGAGTAAAAATTTTTCAATTTGTATATTAGTTATAAAAGTTTTGTATTTTCTAATTTTTATAATATTTTTTATGTATATTTGGCCTAAAATTAAGCCTAATATATATGATAATGCATACCATCTAATTTCTATAGAAAAAATAGAAAAGCCGGATGTTAAACCTAAAGAACATTGTGCTTCAGTTAACTTTAAAAATTGGTCAATCATGATTTATTTATATCGATCATTAGATAAAAGATAATTAGTAACATATTTATATACACCTTCTTCTAGTGTTGAAGCTCTGATGTTATATCCTTTTTTTTTAATTTTATCCATATTAGCTTTAGTGTAATATTGATATTGGTTTCTTATGTTTTTTGGCATGTCAATGTATTCTATTTTAGGTGTAATGTTTAGAGCTTTAAACATGGCTTTAACTAAATCTTCAAATGATCTTTCAATAGATGTTCCACAATTATATATACCAGAGATATTTTTATTTTCTATTAGCCAATTTATTAATGAAACACAGTCATCTACATATATAAAATCTCTAGTTTGTTGACCATCTAAATATTTATTATTATATGATTTAAATAATTTTACTTTTCCATTTTTAAAATACTGATCAAGTGAATGTTTTATTACAGATTGCATATTTCCTTTATGGTACTCATTAGGTCCATAAACATTAAAAAATTTTAAACCCACCCACTGAGGAGGGCATTTTTTTTTTTTAGCTTGTTTAATAGCGTATCTATCAAAAAGATATTTTGATAAACCATAAATATTTAAAGGTTTATAAGATGTTGTTTCTGAATCGGTAAAGCCCTTCATACCGTCACCATATGTTGCAGCTGAAGAAGCATATATTAGCCTTACTTGGTTGTTTACACACCACTTCCATAAATTTTTACTAAACCTAGTATTAATATTATAAATTAATCTAAAGTTAGTTTCAGTAGTAGAAGAATTAGCCCCCATATGAATAATAAGTTTTATATTATTGGTATTATTTAAATAATAAATAATTTTTTCTGGTGGTATAATTTTCTCATATATGAGCTTTTCTATATTCTTTTTCTTACTTTGATGATCAATCCAATCACAAATAATTATATTTTTATAACCTTTTTTATTTAAGGATGCGACTATATTAGAGCCAATAAAACCTGCTGCACCTGTGACTAATATCATTATTTATGCCTTATTATTTTTTAATCTCTAAATATTTAATTATAATAAAATTATATAAGACTACTAACAAGATATATAATTTTATTATAATTAAATATTTAGGGGTAAAAAATGTCAAAAAAGGAATTTTTTAAGGAAGATATAACTAAATTATTTGGTGGTGCTAGTTCTGTACTAGGTATCCTAAAAGAAGAAATTGAGGAAAAAATAAAAGATAGAGTTGAAAAGGTAATATTTAAACTAGAGATCATTAATAAAAACGAATTTTTGATAGTTAAAGAAATGGCAGAAAAGGCTAGGTTAGAAAACGAAAAGTTAAATAAGACAGTTGATTTTCTTCAAAAAAAAATTGCATTTATCGCTAAAAAAGTAAAATAATTATTTTTTGGAAATTACTGATTCTTAATAAGTTATAAAATGATTCTTATTTATTTTATAAAGATCATTATATCTCATTCATATTATTGTTTTAAGTTACTGTTTATATTAGATTATTTTATTTATTTATATAAATATAATGTTTGATTTGTACTTTCTTGTCTCTTTTGTAATATACTCTATATAGATATTATTTTAATATAGATACTATATTTAGTATGTAAAGGATGATTATGAGAGCTATTTTAACAGACCTCGTAAATAATAATTTTAACCCTCTAGATTTAATTGAAGATGTTATTGTCTCTAATGATTGGTCATATAATAGAACAGATAATGATACTTTATATGTTGAAGTTGGAGGAGAATGGTGTGACTATCAATTAACTTTGGCATGGAGTCCTGATTGTAATTTATTACAGTATACATGGACTTATAATATTAAGGTTCCTAATAAAAAATATAATTTACTATATTCTTTATTGAATAAAATTAATCTTAATCTAAGTGCAGGCCATTTTGAGTTATGGGCAGATGATGGATGGATTATGTATAGAAATTCATTAATAAGTTTTGATTATTCATCAATTACTCCAGAGAAGATAGACCATATTTTATCTTCTTCTTTATCAGATTGTGATAAATATTATCCAACATTTCAATTTCTTTTATGGGGTAATAAAACACCAAAACAGGCTATAGCGGCTTCGTTATTGGAAACACATGGTGAGGCTTAGTTTTTAAGTGTCTAAATTACGTTTACTAGTTATAGGTTGTGGAAAAATGGGTTCCGCTATTTTAGATGGTATAATTAGAAAAAATGTGATTGAAAATGATAGTTTATTTATTGTTGAGCCAAATATAGATCAGAAAATATATTTGGAGAAAAAAGGTCTAACAGTATTTCAAAGTTTTTCAGAATTAAATTTATCTAAATTGAAAATTAATTCAATATTACTAGCAGTTAAACCACAAATAGTAAAAGAAGTAGTTACAGATCTTAAAAAAATTATGACTAGTAATATTTTTATTATTTCTATAGTAGCAGGCAAGAAAATAAGTTTTTATAAAAAAATACTGGGGAATAAAACCTCTATAATAAGAGTTATGCCAAATACGCCTGCAAGTTATGGAAAAGGGGTGACAGCTATATACTCTTGTAATAAGACTCAAACTACTAATCTTAATATTACCAAAACATTGTTTTCTTCTGTAGGAAAAGTAATTGCATTAAAATTAGAAAGTAAGATGGATATAGTTACTGCAATTTCGGGTAGTGGTCCCGCGTATGTATTTCTTTTTATTGAGTATATGATTAAGTCTGCTGTAGATATGGGCTTAGATAAAAGAACTGCAACTATTTTAGTAAAAGAAACACTTCTAGGTTCAAGTTATTTAGCGTCTATGTCAGATAAACCTCCTGAAGTATTACGAAAGGATGTTACTAGTCCAGGCGGAACAACTGAAGCAGCTCTAAAGGTGTTTAATAAAAATAATTCATTTTATAAAATAGTAAATACAGCAATTAAAGCTGCAATAAAAAAATCTATTAAGTTATCTTCTTAATAAAATAATAATAGTTAACTTGATACTTTTTTATAAAAAAGTATTTTATTAGTAATAGTATACTATTGGTGTTTAAAATGGATAATCAAGGTCTAAAAAATATTTTAATTAAAATTGCTATAAAAGAATTGTTAGCAAATAAATGGAATAAATTAGATATTCAACATCTATCTAAAAAATCTCAAAAATCCATAGAAGAAGTCTTGGTGATATGTAGCTCTAAGAAAGATTTATTAGATTTTTGGTCACAAAATATTAACATAGAAATGGTCAAGGATATTTCAATAAAAGAATTAGAAGAAGTTTCTAAGAAAGAAAGAATATTGGAATTAATGCTATGTAGATTTGATGTTTTAAAATCTAAATCTAAAGAGATTAATGCTTTAATAAAATTATCTAAAAAAAGTTTATTGGAATCTAGCTATAGTATTAATAGAGTTATGCAAAGTATGAGGTTAATATTATTTTATTCTGGAATCTCTAATAAAGGCAGTTTAGGAATAATTAAAATAAAAGCATTATCTTTAATCTGGATTTTGACCCTTAGAGAATGGTCTAAAGGAGAAATATTAGATGATAGTGCTTTAATGGCAAAAATAGATAAACGCTTATCTTTTGCAGAAAAGTTGAATAATATTATTTTATAAAATTAGCTATATAGGAATTGAAAGTACTGCTCTTAAGCCGCCTAATGGAGATTTTTCTAATTTGATTTCTCCTCCATGACTCCTCGTAATATCTCTTGCAATTGTTAGTCCTAAACCTAGCCCACCAGTTGATAAGTTTCTAGAGCTTTCTATTCTATAAAAGGCTTTAAATACAGAGGAATAATCTTTTTCATCAATACCTGGTCCATTATCATCAATAATTATATTTGCATTTTTTTCTTTTTTAATGAGTGATATTTCAATTTTAGTGCTTACCCTAGATGCATTTGATGTTAAATTAGTTATAGCTCTTCTAAGGTCGCTTACTCTTATCTTGGCATCTACTGTTTCTATAAGTTTAGGTGTAATAATATCCCCATTTCTTTTAGCATCTAATATGATACTGCCAATTAAACTAGAAATATCTGACTTTATTCTTGTTCCTTCTTCTTTCTCTTTTATAAAAGAAAGATAAACTTCAATCATCTGTTCCATTTGATTTACATCTTCGTTTAAACCTATTTTATCCTCTTCTTTTTCCAGCATTTCAATTTGAAGCTTCATTCTAGTAAGAGGTGTTCTTAAATCATGACTAACTCCTGCTAACATATCTGTTCTTTGTTCAATATGTAGACGTATTCTTTCTCTCATATCTAAGAATGCATGTGTTACATGCCGAACTTCATCTGCTCCTCTCGGTTTTAATGCAAAAAATGTATCTCCCTTTCCAAATGCATCAGCAGCGTTAGAAAGTTCTTTTAATGGACTTATTTGTCGTCTTAAAAAAAAGATTGTAAGGCCTAAAAGGAAGAGTGATGACAGTATCATAACAGCTATAAAAATATAGGTAGTAGAACTATAAAGTCTTTTTTTAGAAATCTCAGTTATTAATATTTTATTAGGGAGTTGAACTAAAATAGTAACTTTATTATTTTTTTTTGTAGTATTAAAGGTATGAGGAAATTTAATTCTTTCTTTTAGAGATTTTGATAAAGCTTTATCTAGTCTTGATTTTTTAGGATGAATCAATTCTTTTATTGATAGTTTTGAATCCGGTATAATAGTTAATTTTGCGCCAAAATGCTTATTAGAATTTATAAATATTTTTTCCTCTACTATATTATTATTATTAGCTTCAATAATTTTTTCAGAAATTAAGGCAATTTCTCCTGCTACGGATAGAACTAGCCTTCTTCCTACGTCATCCCAATGTCTTTCAAAGAAGAAATAACCTAAAAATATCTGAAGAAAAATAAGAGGTAATCCTACAATAAATAATGATCTACCAAATAAACTTTTAGGCATAATGTCCCTAAGTCTCATATGTCTTCCAGTTAGTCTTGAGGTAAAGCATAACCTTCACCCCTAATTGTTAAAATATTAATAGGTATTTTAGGATTATTTTCTATTTTTTTTCTTAATCTACTAATAGTAATATCAATTCTTCTAGATCCTAGCTTTAAATTTTTAATTAAAATATATCTATCTATTGTTTTACCATTTCCTTTAAGCAAAATATTTAAAAGCTCATTTTCTTTAGAAGTTAAAATTATTTTTTCACTATTTTTCCATATAGTAGCTATAGAGGGGTCATAAATAATATTACCAAACCTAATTAAACTTGATTTATTCCTAGGCTTAATTTTATTTTCTTCAGTTCTGCGTAATATAGCTTCAATTCTAAGAAGTAGTTCTTTAGGTTCAAAAGGTTTTTCCAAATAATCATCTGCACCCCTTTCAAAACCAATAATTCTGTTTTCTGTGTCTTTCATAGCGGAAAGCATAAGCACAGGAGTATCATTATTTTTTCTAATGAAGTTTAGTAAATCTAGCCCATTCTCTCCTGGCATCATTATATCAAGAATAATAATGTCATATGCAACAACGCTAATTTTTTTTCTAGCGGATATTGCATTTTCAGCAGTATCTACATAGTGATCATTATCTTTAAGAAACTTTTCTAATAAATTATTTAGACGTTTATCATCATCTACTACTAAAATATGTGCTGCAAAGTTTATTGTCTTGTTTTCAATTAACATTATAATACTCTAACTTTAAATCATATATTATGTTTATTATAGTAATTTTTTAATAAGTTAGAATATATTTTGCCTACATTTGCATAAATAAATAGTTTTTTGTAAAAAAAATAACTATAAATAAACAAATTTTTTTTAATGATTATGTTGATAAAATATATAACAAAGAATAATCTAGGTTTTTTTTATTTTATTCTAATTCTGTGGAGGACTTTATATGGAAGACTTTAGTCAAAATGAAGGTTTTATATGGTTCGATGGAGAATTAGTAGATTGGAAAGATACAAAAATTCATGTTTTAACTCATGGATTACATTATGCATCTTCAGTATTTGAGGGCGAAAGATGTTATGAAGGAAAAGTTTTTAGAGAAATAGAACATACTAAAAGACTGCATCATTCAGCCAATACTTTAGGCTTTGAAATTCCATATAGTGTTGAGGAAATATGTGAAATTAGAAGAATTGTATTAGAGGCTAATAATATAAAAAATGGATATATTAGACCAGTTTCCTGGAGAGGAAGTGAAATGATGGGGATTAGTGCTCAGAAAAATACTATACATTTAGCTGTCGCAGCATGGGAGTGGCCAAGTTACTATACTCCAGAAGCTAGATTAAAAGGTATAAAGTTAGAATTATCAAAATGGAAAAGACCGTCTCCTGATACAGCTCCTGTTTCAACAAAATCAGCTGGTCTTTATATGATTTGTACATTAGCAAAGCATGAAGCAGAACTTAATGGCTGTGAAGATGCTTTAATGCTGGATTACCGAGGGTATATAGCTGAAACTACAAGTGCGAATATATTTCTAGTTATTAATAATGAGATACATACTCCTAAAGCCGACTGTTTTTTAAATGGTATTACAAGGCAGGAAGTTATTAAAATTGCAAAAAATAAAGGTTTGAAATTAGTAGAAAGACATATTAGGTTTGAAGAGCTTGCTATGGCTAACGAGGTTTTTTGTACTGGAACTGCAGCGGAGATAACACCAGTAAGTCAAATAGGAGAATATACTTTTAAACCTGATATAATATGTAAATTATTGATTGAGGAATACATTAAGGCAACTGGACAAATACTTATATAATTACCATTTTTTAGCTGCCACTACATCACTATTTTTTTCTTTTACCCAATTTTTACCACTGGTAGTTTCTTCTAATTTCCAAAAAGGGGCTTTAGTTTTTAGCCAATCTATTAAAAACTCACAAGATTCTAGAGCATCTTTACGATGCTGAGAAAATGTAGCTACTAATACTATTTGGTCGCCAGGATATAGTTTTCCATGCCTATGTATAATTACGCTATCAATTAGTTTCCATCTATTTTTAGCTTCAATATTAATTTTTTCTAACATTTTTTCTGTCATTATTGGATAATGTTCTAATGTCATAGATTTAAGTTTCTGATCACCATCTCTAACAACACCAATAAATAACCCTATTCCTCCTATATTTCTATTATTAGAGGTAATTTTTTTTATTTCTACGTTTATATTAAAATCAAGTTTTTGAACTTTAATCATAAACTTATCCGCCTGTCATAGGAGGAAAAAAAGCTATTTCGTCATCGTCATTAATAGGGTAATCTAAATTAACTACTTCCATATTAACAGCACAGCGAATAACAGATATATCCTTAAGCGCTTTATCATGTTTTTCACTTTTATTTTTTAGATATTTTAATAAATCATCTACTGATTTAATATCATTAGTTATAGAAAAATTTTCAGATTCAATTCCAATTTGATCTCTTAACCAAGAAAAATATTTAATATGCATTTTATTCTCTTTTTATTTTATTAAACTCAATGATACTATTTATAACATATTTATATCCGGTATATACAGTTAAAATAGCTGTAATATATAAAAATATTGAACCAAAGTTATAAATTTTATTAGAAAATGCAATATTTAATGGAACTAATGCAAGTATAAATATAGTTAAGAATTGAAAAGTAGTTTTAATTTTAGATAAAAATGTTACGGCAAGTGAATTTGCTCTATTATAATTCGCTAAAGCCTCTCTTAAGCCAGAAACTATTATTTCTCTTATTATTATTATAGCTACAATAATAGAATTTGCTCTTGCATCAGATATAAATGTAATTAACACAGTGCAAGTAAAAATTTTATCAGCTATAGGATCTAAAGTCTTTCCAAGAATACTTGTTGCATTAAATTTTCTTGCAAGCAAACCATCTAAATAATCACTTATAGCTGAATATAAGATAAGTATTAAGCAGAAAATATAATAGTCAAAATAAAATAATATAAGCCAAATTGGGCAACATAATAATCTGCTTATTGTTAATATATTAGGAATATCTTTTAATTTAATCATGATAGCTAATTTATATTTTAAAAATAATAATTACAATTATATAGTAATTAATTTTTAAGAGACTGAAAAAAATTAAATATTACTTTGGCAGAATTTGAACTAATACCATTAGTTTTGCTAAGTTCGGTTAGTGGTGCTTCTGAAATATGCCTAACAGAGGTGAACTTCATCAGTAGTGCTTTTTTTCTTTTAGGACCAATATTTGGTATTTCACTTAATAAGGATTTTTTTATTAAAGATTTCTGCTTCTTTCTTTGAGATGCTATTGCAAATCTATGAGCTTCATCTCTAAGTCTTTGAATATAATATAATATAGGGTCCCTTTTATCTAAAATAAGTGGCTGTAAAAAATTTATATCATTATTATTTGTATGGCGGTATTCTTTAATAGGAGAAAAATGTATTTTTTCATTTCCAGCATTTCTTTCTTTTCCTTTTGAAACACCAATTACAGCTAAATTTTTAATCTTTAATTTTTTTAATACTTCACAGGCAACTTTAATTTGACCTTTTCCTCCATCAATTATTACTAAATTAGGCATAGGAAAATTTATACTATTTTTAGTATCTTTAAGCTTATTAAATCGTCTAGTAAATACTTCTCTCATCATTCCATAGTCATCTCCATCCTTAAATTTATTCATATGATTTTTTATATTAAATTTTCTATATTGATTTTTTATAAAACCAGTATTACCTGATACTACCATGACTCCTATCATGTTCGATCCACTAAAATGTGAGTTATCATATATCTCTATTCTCAGTGGAATTTCATTCAAGTGTAAAGTATTCGTTAGTGCCTTTATTATATTGGAGTGGTTATTATATTCAGATATTTTTTTTGCAATTGCCTGTTTAGCATTATTTAAACCTATGGTTACGGCTTTTTTATTTTCTCCTTTTTGAGGCAGTAAAATTTTTACTTTTCTTTTATATTTTAAATAAAAAGCTTTCTCAATAAGCGCATAATTCTCTGGTAAATGACTGACTAATAGAGTAGGGGGGGGTAATTGATTTACATAAAATTGAGGAATAAAACTACTTAAAATTGAATTAAGGTTAGTGTTTTCTATATAATTTAAAAAATGGGTTCTGCTACCAAAGTTCTTTCCTGATCTGTAAAAAAAAACTTGTATTGCAAAGTAAGTACTACTTTTGTTTATAAAATCTTTATTTACAATATTATTTTTTAGGGAAGTAATAGCAAAAACATCTACGTCTTTAATATTTCTTAAATCTGCACCTTCGGCTTTTTGTATAAAGTCTAAGGCTCTAATTCTATCTCTTAATATAGCAGCTTCTTCATAATTAAATTTTTTTGAGGATAACTCCATATTTTTTTCTAATTTTGGTTGCAAGTTATTATTTTTTCCTAATAGAAATAATTTAGCATCCATAACAATTTTAGAATACTCACTTTTACTTATTAAGTCAGCACATGGGCCAGAACATCTTTTAATTTGATATTGTATACACGGTCTGTTTCTATTTTTTATTTCAAAATCGCTGCATGTTCTTAAAGGAAAGGCTCTTTGCATAGCATTTAATGTTTTATGAACTGCATCTACTGATGCAAAAGGTCCAAAATAGTCACCTTTTTTATTTAATTTACTTCCTCGAGATTTTATTATTTGTTGCCAATGATGGTCATTCCTTAATAATATATATGGATATGACTTATCATCACGTAATAAAATATTAAATTTTGGTTTATGTTTCTTAATCATATTAGCTTCTAATAAAAGAGCAGATGCTTCATGTTCAGTTGTGATGTATTCAATGTAACATATTTGAGAAACCATCCTCTGAATTCTAAGCGACATATTAGATGATTTAGAATATGAGCTAATTCTCTTATTTAAGTTTTTTGCTTTACCTATATATAAAATAGTTTTGTCTTTATTATACATTAAGTATATCCCAGATTTATTCGTAACTTGGGATAAATAGTTTTTTACAATTTGCGCACCTTTTGCAAAATTTGAAATTGATACCAAAATAAATCCTAATTTAAAATACTTATTATTTAATATAATAAATAAAATTTTATATGAGAAATTATTATTTTTTATTGACTATTGTTTTTTATAAACAATCTTTTTTTATATTAAAAAATCTAGGAAAACTGCGCCCTGTAAAGTATCCACCGAATCTGTGGATAACCAAGTGGATATCATGCTTATTTCGTGCATTATTTCTTAGAAATTAGGGGAATTAGTGTAAATTGCTTATTTTTTAAGCATTGAGTTGTAAACTGTTATAAACCGCCATTTTATGTTACGATAATTTTATAAAAAGAGGAATTATTAGATAATTATTTTATATATTTAAGAAGAAATTAAGTAGGATAATATTTTTGTTGAAAAAAACATCTAAAACAATTATTTAAAGTAATATTTACAATTTTATATTTAAATATATTAATTATTTTATTAATTTTACTTCTACCCCTACTTCAGTATTACCCTTAATAATATTTGTTTTTTTTACTGTAACGTGAACAGAGGTTGCGGTATTTAATTTTAGGCATTTTATAGCAATATCTTCAGCAACAGTTTCAGCTAGAAATTTATGGTTTTTATTAGATACTTGCTTAATTATTAAAATTATTTTTTCATAAGACAAAACATTTTTAATATTGTCATTATGAATATTAGCCTCTACTTCTAAAGTTACATTAATTATTACCTTTTGCGGTTTGGTTTGTTCTTTAGGATAAACTCCCAATATTATTTGTGTTTCAAAATTACTTACTGTAATCCATCTTTTCATATTATTCATTTTTTTAGTCTTCCTTAAATTGATTTTTATCGGTCTGCGCCCAACCTAAGTGTTGACCTCCATCTAAAGCTATCATTTGTCCAGTTAGTGAAGGGCTATTAATTATTAAATTTATAAATTGAGAAATTTCTTCTAGTGTCACAGGAACTGGCAGTGGCATTCTTCGATATTGATCATTAAATTCTTTAGTAGTTTGCATTTTACTTTTAATGGTAGGGCCTGGTCCAATCGCGTTTACTCTAATGTTGGGACTAAGAGATAAAGCTAAGGTTTGAGTTAATGCCCATAAAGCACTTTTCGATAGAGTGTACGTAGTAAAATGTGGAGTTAAGTTCCATACTCTTTGATCTATTATATTAATAATATTCCCATTGATTTTTTTAGGAATATTTTCTACAAAGCTTTGGCTTAAAAATAAAGGTGCACGAATATTTGTATTCATATGCATATCCCAACTATCGGAAGATAAAGAATAGATAGAGTCATATTCAAAACTTGCAGCATTATTAATTAAACAACTAATGTGCCCTATACTTTTGGTTACAGTAGGAATAATTTTTTTTAATTGTTTTAAATCAGATAAGTCAGCCTGAATACAAACAGTTTTAACATTATAGGTCTCTTGTAACTCTATAGACAATTTTTTTGTCTCTTTTTCAGAACTGTTATAATGTAGAGCTATATTCCAATTATTGGCAGCTAAAGACTTTGCAATAGAAGAGCCTATTCTTTTTCCCGCACCAGTTATTAAAACGTTTTTTATTTTTTTCTTCAACAGCCTATTTCTCTTTTCAGTTTTTAATATTAATTAATTAAATTTATTCCTAACTCATTATTTTCTAATTTTTTTATTTCATCCCTAATTTGTGCTGCTCTTTCAAATTTTAGTTCCGATGCAGCCTGTAACATTTCCTTTTTAAGTTCCTTTATATATCTATTAATATTATGTTTAGAATCTTTTAATATAGTTTTTTCTTTATGACCTTCATCTTTTATATCTAAATCTATAATATTATTAATATCTTTTATAATAGATTTTGGTTTTATATTATTTTCTTTGTTCCATTTAATTTGTTTATTTCTTCTTCTTTCAGTTTCTTTTAGTGCTGTTTCTATAGAATTAGTAATTTTATCTGCATATAATATAACTTTACCATTAATATTTCTTGCTGCCCTACCTATAGTTTGAATTAAAGATCTATGAGAGCGAAGAAATCCTTCTTTGTCAGCATCACAAATTGCAACTAAAGCACATTCTGGAATGTCTAGACCTTCTCTTAGTAAATTTATTCCTACTAGTATGTCAAAATTACCTTTTCTTAAATTTTGAATTATTTCTATTCTTTCAAGAGTATCAATATCAGAATGCATATATTGTACTTTAAGGCCTAGATCATTCATATATTCAGCAAGATCTTCGGCCATTTTTTTTGTAAGAACTGTAATTAAACATCTATATCCAGTTTTAATAGTATTTCTACATTCATAAATTACATCGTCTATTTGATTAGTAGCAGGTTTTATTTTACAAACAGGGTCAACTAATCCTGTAGGCCTTATAACTTGTTCAATAAATTCTCCATGAGTTTGTTCCATCTCCCAATTACTTGGAGTGGCTGAAACAAAAACAGTTTCAGGTCTCATTTTATCCCATTCTTCAAATTTAAGAGGTCTATTATCTTTGCAACTAGGCAGTCTAAAGCCGAATTCAGATAAATTAGATTTTCTGCTAAAATCTCCTTTATACATTCCATTGATTTGTGGGATAGTCACATGACTTTCGTCTACAAATAATATTGTGTCATTGGGAAGATACTCAAATAAAGTTGGTGGAGCTTTTCCTGGTAATCTTCCAGTTAGATATCTAGAATAATTCTCTATTCCTGCACAAGTCCCAGATATTTCCATCATTTCTATATCAAAATTAGTTCTTTCTTCTATTCTTTGTGCCTCAATTAATTTTTTATCTTTCTTAAATTCTTTAATTCTTATTTCTAGATCATTTTTAATCTTTATAATTGCTTGATCTAAAGTAGGCCTATTAGTTATATAATGGCTGTTTGAGTATAGCTTTATATTTATAAGGTTATTTAATTTATGGCCGGTTAAAGGGTCAAATTCTGTTATTGAATCTACTTCTTCACCAAATAAATCTATTCTCCAAGCTTTATCTTCTAAATGTGAAGGAAATACTTCAATTACATCACCCAAAACTCTAAAGTTTCCTCTATTAAAATTATGATCATTTCTTTTATATTGAAGAGAAACTAATGTTTTTATTAACTCAGCTCTTTCTATAATATCTTTTTTTCTTATATCTAAAATCATTTTTGAATAATTCTCAACTGGTCCAATACCATATATACAAGATACACTAGCTACTATTATTACATCTTTTCTTTCAAATAGTGATCGTGTTGTTGAATGTCTCATTCTATCTATTTGTTCATTAATAGAGGCATCCTTTTCTATAAATGTATTAGTTCTAGCCACATATGCCTCGGGTTGATAATAATCATAATAAGAAACAAAATATTCTACAGCATTATCAGGAAATAATGTTTTCATTTCTCCATATAATTGAGCAGCTAATGTTTTATTTGGGGCTAAAATAAGAGCTGGTCTTTGTAATGTTTCAATTGTTTTTGCCATAGTAAAGGTTTTTCCTGAGCCCGTTACTCCCAGAAGAACTTGATTAAATTCTTTATTTTTTAATCCTTCACTTATTGTTTTTATAGCATTAGGCTGATCTCCAGCAGGGGAATAATTAGATGATATTTTTAGTTTTTTTGATGATTCCATTGTTTTAATATTTTAATTAATAGAAATTAACCCCAATTATTATTTATGGCATATTCATGTATGCGGTTTAAAGCTTCAATTATATTTTTTTCAGAGTTGGCATACGAAAACCTTATATACCCTTCACCATATTTACCAAAGCTTGTTCCAGCAACTGTTGCTACTTTAAGTTCTTCTAGTAAAAGATGTTCCATTTCTATAGAAGTTAATTTAGTTTTAGTAATATTAGGCATAGTATAGAACGCTCCTTGTGGCATTTGAGAACTCATTCCAGGTATTAGATTAGTTTTTTTTACAATAAGATTTTTTCGTTTTTCAAACTGACCAATCATATTTGAAACTTGGTCTTGTGGTCCATTTAGAGCTGCTATTGCTGCATATTGAGTTGCAGCATTTGTGCAAGAAACAGAATTTATATTTAATCTAGTAGCTTTTTCAGCTAGGTGTAAAGGCCAAATCCCATAACCTATTCTCCATCCAGTCATAGCATATGTCTTTGACCAACCATCTAAAATAATTAATCTGTCTAATATAGATTTATAATTTAACATTGAATGAAATTTATTTTCATAAACAATATGCGAATAAATTTCATCAGACAAAATGCATACATTTGGAAATTCTTCTAATTTTTTTACTAGTAGATCTAGCAATTCTTTTTTTATAAGTCCTCCAGTAGGATTAGCAGGAGAATTAATAATAATTAAACTAGTATTATTATTAATTAAAGAGATAGTTTTTTCTACATTGAAAGAAAAATTTCTATTTTCTAGTAATGGAATTGGAATTGGTTTTGCTCCTGAAAATTTTATAGCACTTTCATAAATTGGAAAACCTGGATTAGGGTAAAGTATTTCTTTACCTTTTTCTCCAAACATTAACATGCAATGCCACATAGTAACTTTGCCTCCAGGCACAATTACAACTTGATCTGGATTAACTTCTACGTTGTGTCTTTTGAAGATATCATTTGCAACAGATTCTCTTAATTCTAATATTCCATTTCCTGGGGTATAGCCATGATGACCATCTTTAAGAGCTTTTACTGCAGCTTCAACTATATGATCAGCAGTTTTGAAATCAGGTTGCCCTATTCCCAAATTAATTACTTTGTGTCCTTGGCGTTCTAATTCAGCTGCTCTCGCTAATACAATAAAAGCATTCTCAGTTCCTAAATTATTCACATTTTTGGAAATCATATATTTTGTCAAAACAAACCCTTTTAAAATTATTATGATATTATATTTACATTTTTATTGAATTTAGACATATAAATATATTAATAAATAAAAAATTTATTTATTATACATCAATATACCTGAAAGATATTGTAATGAGTAATATAGACGATTTAATTGCAGAAAGAATGTCATTAATTAAGCCTTCTCCCACTATGGCAGTAAGTAAGCTTGCAGCAGAATTGAAAGCAGCAGGTAAAGACGTAATCGGATTAGGTGCAGGTGAACCAGATTTTGATACTCCTGATCATATAAAGCTTGCAGCAATAGAAGCTATAAAAAGTGGGCAAACTAAATATACCGCCGTAGATGGAACTCCGGCGTTAAAACAAGCGGTATCAAATAAATTTCAAAGGGATAATAATATTAAATATAATTCTGATGAGATAATTATATCTGTAGGCGGCAAACAAGTGTTATTTAATGCTTTATTATCTTCAATTAACCCTGGGGACGAAGTTATTATCCCTTCTCCTTATTGGGTTTCGTATCCTGATATGGTGGCTTTGGCGGGTGGTAAACCAATTATAGTTGAAGGTAAATTTGAAAATGATTTCAAAATTATGCCAGAAGATATTAAAGATAAAATTTCTACAAAAACAAAATGGATTATAATTAATTCTCCTTCTAATCCAACCGGTTCTTCTTACTCAAAAGAGGAGTTGAAAAATATAGGAGACTTATTATTAAATTATAAAAATGTATTTATAATGTCAGATGATATTTACGAAAAGATTATTTATGATGATAATAAATTTTATACTATTGCTCAAATTGTCCCAGAACTAAAAGATAGAACTTTAACTGTAAATGGTGTTTCTAAAGCTTATGCTATGACTGGTTGGAGAATTGGTTACGCAGGAGGGCCTAAAATTTTAATTTCTGCTATGGCAAAATTACAATCACAATCTACTTCTAACCCTTCTTCAATTAGTCAAGCAGCTGCTTTAGCCGCTCTAGAAGGTCCTGAAGATTTTTTAGCTGAAAGAAATAAAAAATTTAAAATTAGAAGAAATATGGTTGTGGAACAATTAAACAAATGTAATGGAATTCATTGTTTATTACCTATGGGAGCATTTTATGTATACCCATCTTGTGCAGGCGTAATTGGAAAACAAACACCTTCTGGACAAATCGTCCATAATTCAATTGATTTTTCTTCATATCTACTTGAAGAGGTAGGTGTTGCTGTGGTTCCAGGAAGCGCATTTGGAGCTGATCCTTTCTTTAGGCTTTCATATGCTATTTCTGACTCTGTTCTAGAGGAAGCATGTAATAGAATTAAGAAGGCTTGTGATCAATTAAAATAGTATTTTATTTTTTTTTATAAAATACTGTGCATAATCGTTATTAATAATTAATAAAAATTATAGGGCGTTGAATTGAGAACAGAAATAGATAATAATACGTCGATTAGCGCTTGTCCTCATGATTGTCCGAGTACTTGTGCTTTAGAAATTACTCATGATGAAAAAAAAATATATAAAGTAAAAGGTGCTTCTAAAAATTCATACACTGCTGGGGTAGTATGTGCAAAAGTAAGTAGATACTCAGAAAGAACACATCATCCAGATAGACTACTTAAACCTTTAAGGAGAACTAGAAATAAAGGTTCAAATGATTTTAAAGAAATTGAATGGGACCAAGCCTTAGACATAGTAGCCGAAAATTTTATTTCTACTACTCAAAAGCATGGAACAGAATCTATTTGGCCTTATTTTTATGCGGGAACTATGGGTTTAGTACAAAGAGATGGAATAAATCGTTTGAGACATGTAATGAAGTATTCTGGTCAACATTCTACAATATGTAGTACAATAACAGCTAGTGGATTTAAAGCAGGGGTGGGTACTCTTAAAGGGCCTGATCCTAGAGAAATGGCTTTGTCTGATGTAATATTAGTTTGGGGATGTAATCCTGCTTCTACTCAAGTAAACGTTATGAAACATATCCAAAAAGCTAGAAAAAATAGAAATGCTATATTAATTGTGGTGGACCCTTATAAAACCCGTAGTGCAAAAGTTGCTGATATTCATTATCCAATTAAACCTGGAACAGATGGAGCTTTAGCATGTTCAATTATGCATATTTTATTTCGCGATAATTATGCAGATAAAGAATATATGGATAAATATACTGATGATCCAAAAGGTTTGGAAGAACATGTAAAAAAATATACTCCTGAATGGGGTTCTAAAATAACAGGTTTATCTGTTAGTGAAATTGAAGAATTTGCTAAAATTTTTGGAACAACAAAAAGATTATATTCAAGAATGGGGTATGGCTTTACTCGTCAAAGAAACGGAGCTTCTTCAATGCATGCAGTAGTATCATTATCCGCTGTATGTGGAAAATGGAAATATGAAGGAGGAGGAGCTTTTTATAGTAACGCAGATATTTATAATATAGATAAGACTTTAATAGAAGGTTTAGATGTAATTGATCCAAATATAAGAATATTAGATCAATCTAGGATAGGAAGTATTTTAACAGGAGATAGAAATGCATTGGTGGGAGGAGATGAAGTATACTCATTACTTATTCAGAATACGAATCCTCTTGTAGTTGCCCCGGAAAGTTTATTAGTTAGAGAGGGTTTTTCTAGAGAGGATCTTTTTGTATGTGTACATGAACAATTTATGACAGATACTGCTAAATATGCTGACATAGTTCTTCCGGCTACTACTTTTGTAGAGCATGACGATATATATATCGCCGGTGGACATCAACACATTACTTTCGGTCCCAAATTAATTGAACCAATAGGGGAATCAAGATCAAATCATACAGTTTTATTAGAGTTATCAAAAAGGTTAGGTGCTCAACATAAAGGTTTTAATATGACTGAGAGAGAAATAATTGACTGGACTTTAAAATCTTCTAATCATGGGGCATTAGTAGATTTAGAAAAAAATGGTTGGAAAGATGTTCAACCAGATTTTAATACCTCACATTTTATTGATGGTTTTGGTCATAAGGATAAAAAATACCACTTTAAGCCTGATTGGAGTGAAGTTGGCCCTGATTATCATAATATGCCAGAATATCCTGATTATATGAATACAACAGAAAATACTTCAAAAGATTTTCCATTTAAATTAGTTACAGCACCAGCACATAATTACTTAAATAGTTCTTTTACGGAAACTAAGTCTTCTCAAAATAAAGAAGTTAAACCAAGAGTTAAAATTCATTCTAAAGACATAAATAAATTAGGCTTAAAAGATAATGATTTAGTTGTTTTGGGTAATAAAAGGGGAGAAGTAATTATTAATATAGAAGAATTTAATGGCTTGCAAGAAGGGGTAATAATTGTTGAAGGTATTTGGCCTAATGAAGCGTTTGTTGGTAATAATGGTATCAACACTTTAGTAGGTTCTGACCCTGTTCCACCAAATGGAGGTGCTGCATTTCATGACACAGCAGTTTGGATAAAACCTAGTTCTTAAAAATATTCACTAAAGGGTCATATATGTTAATTAAAATAAACAAAGAATGGAATATTTACAAAAATATTACTCCTGAAGCAACTTTTATTAACAGAAGATCTATATTAAAAAGCATGGGTTTTGCATCAATATTTTCAAATATAATTATGAAAAACACTTTTGCCGCTACAGATAAAAATAATAGAAATATTTTATATCCAGCTATTGAAAACAAAGAATTTAATTTAGAAGAAGTAGATATTAAAGGTGGTATTAGAAATCTCACTGATGAAAATAGTGTAACAAGCTACAACAATTATTATGAGTTTGGTAATACTAAAAATATTAAAAGAGCTGCAAATAAATTAATAACTAGTCCTTGGAATATTAGTTTTAAAGGATTAATTGATAATGAATTTGAAATTGATATTGATGATTTGATTAATAAAATTAGCTTAGAAGAAAGGGTTTATAAATTAAGGTGTGTGGAAGCATGGTCTATGGTAGTTCCTTGGAGTGGTTTTTCGTTAAAATCTATAATTAAAATGGCTCAACCTAAATCAAAGGCAAAATTCTTAGTTATGAAAACTTTTTTTGATCCAGATAATGTTAAATCGCAAAGACAAGATTGGTTTCCTTGGCCATATACTGAAGTTATAACAATTGATGAAGCAATGAATGATCTTGCTTTTATTGCTACAGGTGTTTATGGGAAATCATTACCTAACCAAAATGGATCTCCACTGAGGTTGGTGATTCCATGGAAATATGGTTTTAAATCTATCAAATCTATTGTCTCTTTTGAATTTGTCTCAGATAGACCTAAAACGTTCTGGGAAGAAATTCAACCTAAAGAATATGGTTTTTGGGCTAATGTAAATCCATTGGTAAAGCATCCTCGTTGGAGTCAAGCACAGGATAAAGATATAGGTTCTAATAGAATGTATGAAACTAAAATTTATAATGGATATGGTAAATGGGTTGCTAATTTATATAAAGATATGGAAAAATCGGACCTGTTATATAGATAAATATATTTATTAAAACTCAAAATTTTTTACTTTTTCAAGAATAAAATCTCTAAAAGCTGTTACTCTTCTAGTAGCTCTTAGTTCGGCTGGATAGACAAAAAATGCTTCTATTGGAGGTCCTTCTATATCTTGAAGTATCTGTGTGCATGAGCTAATTTCTTTCACCATTACAGTTGGGAGAGCAGCTATGCCTATTCCGCTTTCAACAGCTCTTATCATTCCAACAATGTTATTAATTGAAAAGATCGGTTGAAAATTTATATCTAGTTTTGATAGCATGCCAGTCAGCCAATTAGTTCCAGGAAATGGTATGTTGGTAGATTCTCCATAGCTTACTATTTTATGATTTAAAAGGTCTTTAACTGAATTAGGGGACCCATTTTTTTTAATATAGTCAAGAGAGGCAAATATACCCATATGCCCTGTAAAAAGATGTCTTTGAATTAGATCCGGTTGTTTTGGTGGAGATAATCTAATAGCTATATCCGCTTCTCTCATTCCTAGGTCTAGTTCTGTGTCACCAACTATTAAAGTAAGAGAAATTTCAGGATATTTATCTAAAAATTCATCTATATGTGAAGTTAACCAAACAGAACCAAATGCCACTGTAGTAGTTACTCTAAGAGACCCTTGCGGTTTTTCTTTATTAATAGTTAATGAATTCTCAGCTGATGATATTTTATCAAAAACTTCATTTGCATATTTTAATAATGTTTCTCCTTGTTCTGTCAATAATAATCCTCTTGCATGTCTATGAAAGAGCATTATTCCTATTTCTTCTTCTAGTTTTTTTATTTGTCTACTGGCTGCAGATTGACTTAAATTAAGTTTAATTCCAGCATGAGTAAAGCTCTGTTCTTGAGCAACGTATCTAAAAATTTTAAGTTTTTCCCAGTCCATAATTAATTCTATAAAGGTTTAGCATTTAAGGAAAGAAATTTTTCAGCTTCTAAAGCTGCCATACATCCATGACCTGCAGCTGTAACGGCTTGTCTATAAATCTTATCTTGTACATCTCCAGCTGCATAAACGCCTTCAATATTTGTTTTTGTGCTATCGCTCTTGGTAAGTATATAGTTTTCTTTATCCATACTTAATTGGTTAAAAAATAATTTGGTATTAGGGTCGTGTCCTATAGCAATGAATATTCCATCTACATCTATCTTAGTTAATTTAGTATCAATAGTAGATTTTATTATAGCCTGTTTAACTACTAATGGTGATTCATCTCCGATTACTTCTTCTAATATATGATCCCAAATAACATTAATTTTATCATTATTAAATAATCTATCTTGCAATATTTTTTCTGCTCTTAATTTATTTTTTCTATGAATGAGGGTAACTTTAGAGGCAAAATTTGTTAAAAATAAAGCTTCTTCTACTGCTGTATTACCTCCTCCTACTACCATTACTTCTTTGTTTCTATAAAAAAATCCATCGCATGTTGCGCAGGCACTTACACCAAAGCCTCTAAATTTTTTTTCTGTAGGCATGTTTAACCATCTTGCTGATGCTCCAGTAGCTATTATACATGCATCTGAGAAATATTCATCACCATTATCTAATATATATTTTATAGGATTTGAATTTAAGTTACATTTTATAACAATTCCATTTACTAATTTTGTTCCTACTGAAAGTGCCTGTTTTTCCATTTGTTCCATTAACCATGGGCCTTGAACTGTATTTTCAAACCCTGGATAATTCTCTACATCTGTAGTTATAGTGAGTTGTCCACCTGGTTCTAAACCCCTAATCAATACTGGGCTAAGACCAGCCCTCGCTGCATAAATGGCTGCTGTACAGCCAGCGGGACCTGATCCTAATATTATTAATTGATGATGGTTCTTATTCATATTAATTTCTTTCTTTTTATTTAATTTTTTAAATATTTGTTTTTTATAATTTTTGCAATGTTGTCTGATTCATTTATTGTTTTATATTTTAATTTTTTAATATTTTTTAGATTAAACTTATTTATATATTGAGCTATTCCTTTTTTAATTAATAAATTATGGAATAATTTATGCTTTTTTATTGTAATATCACTAGGAGCGAATATTAACAATGGCTTTCCTGTGGCACATACCTCAGAGCATATAGAAACCGAGTCCCCAGTAACAATAGATAAATCAGCATATGATAAATAGCCATAATAAGGATTAGGAGTATTATATTTTGTATCCCAAAAAACACTTCTATTTTTTAATTTACTAATTTCTTTTTTTATTCTTACATAGGCTTCTTTTGAAGTCCTCCTACTAGTTGTTATCATAAGAGAGCTTTCTGCATCTATGTTATTTTTTATCTCTGTGAACAATGCTTTTATATGTTTTGAAGTAAGTTTATGATTTTTAGTGTCACCTCCAATCATAATAGCAATTCTAGGTTGATTTAATAATTCTAATTGTTTTTTCCATTTTAATTTAGATTCATTTAGTAATTCCTTATCAATAATATTTGGTGAGGTTTCAATATTAATAATATTAGTTTTATTAGAAATTTTATCATGTAAAAGCGTAAAAATTAAATCTAAATCTTTATAGGGGTATGATGGCCACATTATTTGAATATATTTAGAGTAGTTATTACTTTGTTTTTTTATCCACCGACCTATAGGAGCAGATTTCCTTCCACATCCAATTATTATTTTGGGCCATGGTGGTTTAAACTGTTGTCTATCATTAATATTTATATGCTTAATAGTTTTTTGCAAAAAAATATTAGGAAATTTAGACAGTTTATTGTATTGAAATGTTTTTGAAATATACTTTAATTTTAAAGCTTTACCAATCCCAAGTACCTGAGAACAATTCCCAGCTCTGTCATCTAATAGAAGCCAAATATTATTATCGTTATTTTTAATGCCCATTATATATTATTATTTATACTGAATATTTAAAATTTCATATACAGTTTTTCCTCCTGGAGTATTAACTTCTGCAATATCTCCAACCATTTTACCCATTAATGATCGGGCTACTGGTGAACTAACAGATATTAGGCCTTTTTCAACATCAGTTTCATCTACTCCAACTATCTTATAAATTAGTTCTTTATTAGTATTTTCATCAATTAAATTTATAGTTGCTCCAAATATAATTTTATTTGATTTAATAGTACTTGTATCAATTATCTCTGCCCTTGTTAACTTATATTCTAACTCTAAAATTCTTCCTTCAATAAAAGATTGTTGTTCTTTAGCCGCATGATATTCAGCATTCTCAGACAGATCTCCATGTTCCCTGGCTTCTGCTATAGCTTTTATGACGTTTGGCCTATCATCTGACTTTAGTTTTTTTAACTCTTCTTCAAGAGAAGAATGACTATCAGTAGTCATAGGAACTTTTTCCATTAACTTAATCCTTTTCATTAACCTAATATATATAAATATACATTATATTTTTATAATAATAAATCTAATAAGATTGAATTGACTTAACTGTCAATTCATCTTTATTTATAGCAATTATTGCCTCAGTGGCTGCTTTACTTCCAGCGATTGTAGTATAATAAGGTATATGTGCAGATAAGGCAGCCCTTCTTAAAGAAAAACTTTCTTCAATAGATTGTTCTCCTTCTGTAGTATTAAATATGATATGAACAAGACCATCTTTTATAGCATCAACTAGATGAGGTCTACCCTCACTAACTTTATTAATTGTTTTTACTTTAATATCATGTTGTTCAAGGTATTTTGAAGTACCTCTTGTAGCAATTATATTAAAACTTAAATCCAGAAGATTTTTACAAAAAGATAATATTTTACTTTTATCTGAGTCTTTAACAGAAATAAAAAGCGTACCTAATTTAGGTAAATCAGCGCCTACTGCCATTTGGGCTTTTGCAAATGCTTGTCCAAAGTTTTGAGCTAATCCCATTGCTTCTCCAGTTGATTTCATTTCTGGTCCTAGAAGAGAATCTACACCAGGAAATCTAGCAAATGGAAATACTGCTTCTTTTATTGAAATTTTATTAGTTTTTTGCCAAGGTATTATATTAAAACTCGATAATTTTTCTCCAGCCATAACTCTTGCAGCAATTCCAGCAAATTGATTGCCAGTTGCCTTTGCTACAAAAGGTATTGTTCTACTTGCTCTAGGGTTAACTTCAAGAATAAATATTTGAGGACTTTTTGTTTCTATATCTTTAATTGCAAACTGTATATTCATTAATCCAACTACTTGAAGAGACTTAGAGAGTATTTTGGATTGTTTTTCTATTTCTTTAATCACTGCTTTTGGTAAGCTATGTGGAGGAATAGTGCATGCAGAGTCACCAGAATGCACGCCTGCTTCTTCTATATGTTCCATAATGCCTGCAACTATTGAAGTGTTTTTATCAGCTATTACGTCTACATCTACTTCAATAGCATCAGCTAAAAACCTATCAATTAAAATAGGATTTTTTCCAAATAAAGTTATTATACTATTAATATAATTATTTAATAATTCTTCATTATGAATTATTTCCATAGCTCTTCCTCCTAATACATAAGAAGGTCTAACTAATACAGGATAACCTATTTTTTTGGCTATCATAATAGCTTCTTTAGAAGATGTGCAGATACCATTTGGTGGTTGCTTAAGCTTAAGTTTTTTAAGTAGTTTTTGAAACCTTTCTCTATCTTCTGCTAAATCTATCATATCTGGTGAAGTCCCAATTATAGATATGTTTGCAGCTGAAAGTGCATTAGCTAGCTTTAGTGGGGTCTGACCACCATATTGAACTATGCATCCTTTTAATTTACCTTTTTTACTTTCTTTTTTTATTATTTCTAATACATCTTCTTCAGTTAGAGGTTCAAAATAAAGTCTATCTGAAGTATCATAATCAGTAGATACAGTTTCAGGGTTACAATTTATCATAATCGTTTCATAATTTTGCTTAGATAATGCATAGGCTGCATGGACACAACAATAATCAAATTCTATTCCTTGTCCTATTCTATTTGGACCTCCACCTAAAATAATAATTTTATTTCTATTAGAGACTTCTGTTTCATCAGATATATCATTTTTATTGCTATAAGTTTCTTCATAAGTAGAATATAAATAAGGTGTCTTAGAATCAAATTCACCAGCACAACTATCAATTTTTTTGTAAGTTGGTCTAACATTATGCTTGTCTCTTAAAGCTTTTATTTTGCTAGGTTTTACATTTAACAACTTTGCTATTCTATTATCTGAAAAACCTTTAGATTTAATAAATTGAAGTTCATCAAAACTACTAGGTATTTCTGAGCATTTAATTGATTTTTCTATATTAATAATTTCTTCTATTTGTTCTAAAAACCAAGAATCTATTTTTGAGGTTTCGTGAATATTTTTAAGCGACATGCCTTCTCGAAAAGCCTGGGCAATATAAAGAATTCTTTCTGGGGTAGGTCTAGTCAAAGCTGCAGATATCGATGAGTGATCACCACCTTTTTTGTATCCAGGGATTTTTATATCATTAAAGCCATCTAGATCTGTTTCTATGGACCTCAAAGCTTTTTGTATAGATTCTTGAAAAGTTCTGCCAATAGCCATTGTTTCTCCAACGGACTTCATAGAAGAAGTCAATGTATTATCAGACCCTTTAAATTTTTCAAAGGCAAACCGAGGTATTTTAGTAACTATATAGTCTAAAGTAGGTTCAAATGAAGCTGGGGTTGTTTTTGTAATATCATTTTGTATTTCATTTAAATTATACCCAACTGACAAACGTGCTGCAACTTTTGCAATTGGAAACCCTGTTGCTTTAGAAGCAAGAGCAGAAGATCTAGATACTCTTGGGTTCATTTCTATTACTACCATTCTTCCATCAACTGGGTTTACAGCAAACTGAACATTAGACCCTCCTGTTTCTACACCTATTTCTCTTAAAATATTTATAGAAGCATTTCTCATCATTTGGTATTCTTTATCTGTTAAAGTAACAGCTGGGGCAATAGTAATTGAATCTCCAGTATGAATTCCCATAGGGTCTATATTTTCAATGGAACATATTATAATAACATTATCAGATTTATCTCTTACGACTTCCATTTCATATTCTTTCCAGCCAATAATAGATTCTTCTATTAAAACAGAATTAACTGGAGAAGCATCTAAGCCGGTCGTTATTATATTATCAAACTCATCCTTGTTATAAGCGATTCCTCCACCAGTCCCTCCAAGAGTAAATGAAGGTCTAATAATAAGAGGAAGCCCTATTTCTTTTAATGCATTATCCGCCTCATTTTTATTTTCTGCTAGTATTCCTTTTGGTGTTGTTAAACCAATTTTTTTCATTGCAGCTTTAAAAAGCTCTCTATCTTCAGCTTTTTTAATGGCTTTTAATGAAGCACCTATAAGTTCTACTTTGTATTTTTTTAATATTCCTGATTCAGCTAAATTCATTGCAATATTAAGTGCAGTTTGTCCACCCATTGTAGGTAATAGCGCATTGGGTTTTTCTTTTATAATAATTTTAGTAACCATTTCTGGAGTAATTGGCTCTATATATGTAGCATCTGCAAAATCTGGGTCAGTCATTATAGTGGCAGGATTAGAGTTTATTAGAATAATTCTGTAACCTTCTTCTTTTAAAACTTTACACGCTTGGGATCCTGAATAATCAAATTCACAAGCTTGTCCAATTACAATAGGCCCAGCTCCAATTATTAAAATAGATTTTATATCATTACGTTTTGGCATTTTATTTCTTTACTTTATTTACTTCATTATAAAACCTATCAAAAAAATTATAAGTATCATGAGGACCAGGGGATGCTTCAGGGTGATATTGTACAGAATATATAGGTTTGTTTTTAACTTTTAAACCTTCTACTACACCATCAAATAAAGAAGTGTAGGTCTCAATTATATTTTTTGGCATACTATCCCTTTTTACTACAAAGCCATGATTTTGACTTGTGATTTCAACCTTATTGTTGTTGGCCTGAACAGGCTGATTAGCTCCTCTATGACCAGTCTGCATTTTTTCTGTTTTTGCTCCTAGAGCTAATGCGATTAATTGATGCCCCAAACATATTCCATAAATTGGAATATTGGTATCAAACAATTTTATTAATAAATTATTAGTAATCTTGCTGGTAGCTTTAGGGTCTCCAGGGCCATTAGATAAAAATATTCCATCTGGTTTTAGTTTTATAATTTTATTATAAGTTGTGTTTAAGGGGACAACAGTAATTTTAAAATTTCTATCAGCTAACATTCTTAGTATATTTTGTTTTACTCCAAAATCTATTACAATAATATGTTTTTTTGTTGATTTTTTATAATTTTCAGTTTTTATTTGAAAGTAATTTTTGTTATAATAACTTTTATTTTTCCATTTATATGGCTTTGTACATGTAACTTTAGAAGCAAGATCCGCACCATTTAATCCTGGCCATTTTTTTATACTAATAATTAACTCTTGTATTTCCTTATCAGTTATTTTTTCATTTACAATCATACCATTTATATAGCCTTTATTTCTTATTAATGATGTAATAGATCTAGTATCTATTCCTTGAATACCAATTATACCTTTTTTAATTAACCAAGTGTTCAAGTCTAAGTTAGATCTAAAGTTTGATGGGTTAGTTATCTTAGCTTTTAAAATAATTCCTTTAGCTACAGGAAAATTAGATTCATTATCTATTTCATTGGTCCCTGTATTGCCAATATGAGGAAAAGTAAAAGTAATTATCTGATCTGCATAAGATGGATCAGTAATGATTTCTTGATAACCGGTCATAGAAGTGTTGAAACACAATTCACCAATTGTCTTTCCTTTATCACCTATACCATATCCCCAATATGTATTTCCGTTTTCTAAAATTAATACGGCACTTTTTTTTTCAATAAAGTCTTTTAAATTTTTGGTTTTGGCTGATTTCATCTTATTAAAATAGTCCGTATTTGCAATTTTTTGTAAATATATTTTTTGGGCCTCTTGGAAATCCACACTAATCAAATAGGGCATATTGGTCAAGAAAAGTAATAATAATTATTTAAATTTTTTGTAAATATAATGTAGTATAAAATTATTAATTAATGAAGGATTAAAATTGTTAAGAAATAAATTTAAAAATGATTTGATAAATGCGATGAAAGCTAAAGATACAATTAAAGTATCTACCCTAAGGTTAATATTAGCAGCAATCAAAGATCGAGATTTAGAATCTAGAGGCAAAGGTGCTGGAGATATAATTTCTGACTCAACCATATTAGAAATTTTAGCTAAAATGGTTAAACAAAGAACTGAAACAGTAAAAATTTATGAAAATGCAGGAAGAAAAGAATTAGCTGATATTGAGAAAAAAGAAATAAATATTATAAATGATTTTATGCCTAAAATGTTGACTAAGACAGAAGTAGAAAAAGTAATTGAAGAAGCTATAAAATTTATTGATGCTAAGTCTCTTCGAGACTTAGGTAAAGTAATATCAAAAATTAAAGAAGATTATTCTGGAAGATGTGATTTTGCAGATGTTAGTCAAATGATTCGTAAACGTTTGGAAGGGTAGTATAATTATTATATGGCTTTTTCTGAAAATTTAGTAGATGTAATTCATGAAAAAATTTTATTATCCGATTTTATTGGCCGAAAACTAATACTTGTAAAAAAAGGTAACAATTTTTTAGGTTTGTGTCCTTTTCATACTGAAAAAACCCCATCTTTTACTGTAAGCGATGATAAAGGCTTTTTTCATTGTTTTGGATGTTCTGCACATGGAGATGTTATTAGTTTTGTTATGCAGAAAGAATCTATTGAGTTTAAGGAGGCGATAAAATTATTAGCTTCAGAAGCAGGAATTAATTTATTAGATTATGGTGGTTATGAAAAGAAAATAACTAAAGAATCATTAGATGCGCGTAATATAGTAGAAATTTCAAAAAATTATTTTGTAAATATTTTAAACTCCTCATCAGGAATAAAAGTTAGAGAATACTTAAAACAAAGAAAAATATCTGAAAAAGCCTATAAATATTTTGAATTAGGATATGCAGAGAATTTCTCTAGTAATTTAATAAAATTTCTTAAAAATAAAAATTTTTTATTGGAGGCTATAATTGCTTCAGGGCTAGCAAGAAATTCTATCAAAAGCACTCAACCTTATGATTTTTTTAGGAATAGATTAATTTTTCCTATCCATGATAAGAATGGCGATGCTATAGCTTTTGGTGGAAGAGGGCTTGAAGGATCAGAGCCTAAATATCTTAATTCTCCAGATACTATTCTTTTTAAAAAAAGAAAAGTGTTATTTAATTTTCACAGAGCTAAAAAATATGTTCAAAAACATAAATTACCTTTTATAGTTGTTGAAGGTTATATAGATGTTATTTCATTGTATCATATAGGTTTATACGGAGCTGTAGCTCCACTAGGTACAGCTTTATCAGAAGATCAATTGGATCTTATGTGGAGATTTGCAGATGAGCCAATAATTTGCATGGATGGTGATAAAGCAGGCTATAGATCAGCTATTAGAACTCTGAACATTGCTATGACCATAGTAAAGCCAGGTAAATCTTTAAGATTTGTCTTTCTTCCAGATGGAGAGGATCCAGATAATTTAGTTTCTAAGAATAAAAAAGAGCAAATGTTAAATATAATTAATAATCCAATAGCTATGTTTGATTTTTTTTGGAAAAGCGAAACGGAAAATGTTGCTTTAGAAACTCCTGAAAGGAGAGCTGGTTTTAAAACATTAATTGAAAAAAAAATTTCTTTAATAAAAGATATAGATGTTCGAAAAGAGTATAAAAATTCCTTTTATATTTATTTTAACAAATATATTTTGAATAGACCTAGAATTAATTATCATAATAAGAATAATGTTAATATAATAAACAGTGATTTAGATAAGTTAAATGCAGACAGGGTTAATAAAAATATGTATATTAACTTTCGTGAAAAAAATTTAATTGAGTCTATATTAAATAATCCTGACTTATTAAGAAAAATTGATGAAGAACTTGCAATGCTTTTGTTTTCTAATAATGAACTAGATTTATTAAGGATTACATTAATTGATTTATATAAAAAAAATGGAAATTTATCAGATTTAGATGTGACTGAATTAAAAAAAGATATTAAGTATTCTAAAATATTTGTTAGTATCTTTAAATTAAATGATTGGACTAAAACTAAATTTACTCCAGATTATGTTCAAAAAAATAATGATTTAAATTATGTAGAAAAGTGTTGGATAGAGGCTGCTAATTTACAAAAAATATGGTATAGAAAAAATAGAAACTAATACATATTACTGAAGTAATTTCTTGATAATTATTGAAACTAAAGATAATTAGTTTAATATAATTATTTTGCATGATTCTCTAAATATAAAAGAAAATAAAATTTATGGCTAATAAAAGAACGAAAAAAAATATAACTTCAAATAACTCTTTACCTACAGAAGAGCAAGTTATGGATATTAGTGAGTCAGAAGTTAAAAAACTTATCACTAAGGGTAAGGAAAAAGGTTACTTAACTTACAATGAACTTGCAAAAGTGCTTTCTCCAGAAAAATTTTCTTCAGAAAAAATAGAAGATATACAGGCAATGATTTCAGATGTGGGAATTAGCTTGGTGGATTCAGATGATGATGCACATGATTCGGAGGGTGATAATAATAAGCAGAATGAAAATAATGTTAATAATGCAGAAAATACAAAAATTATAAATACATCAGATAATGAGTTAGGTAGAACAGATGATCCTGTAAGGATGTATTTAAGAGAAATGGGAAATGTTGAACTTCTTTCTAGAGATGGTGAAATTGCTATAGCTAAACGGATAGAAGCTGGAAGAGATTTAATGTTTAGAGGAATAAGTCGTAGCCCTTTAACATTAAGAAATATATCGAAATGGAGTGCTCAATTAAAAAAAGAACAGATTACTTTTAGGGAAGTAATTGATTTAGAAGCTACATATGGTTCTGGTCCTGATGGAGCAACGGTTAATAATCCTTTAGCAACTGCTAAAGTAGCAGCAACATTACAAACAAATACAACATTACAAACAAATAATAGTGATGAGGTTAAAGAAGAAGATAATAATGAAGAAGGATTTGATGCAGAGGAGAATGAATCACAGGATGGGATGCCTTCTATTTCAGCATTAGAAGAAATTCTAAAACCTCAGTTGTTATCTGCTTTTATTCAATTATCTAAATACTCGAAGTCAATGGATAGATATTGGACTCAATCTATACTGAATCAGATAGATAGTCTTGAAACTAAAACTACAGTTAAAAATAAATTTTTTAAATATCAAAAAGAAGTTTCTGATATTATGAGAGGTTTGAGGCTTGATAATAATAGAGTTGAAGAATTAATAGATGAACTTTATGGAAAAAATAAAAGATTATCCTTCTTAGAAGGAAGTCTTATTAGGTTAGCTGAAAAGAATAAAATAAAAAGAGATAAATTCTTAGAATTATATACAGGTCATGAAATTGAAAAATCTTTAATTAGAAAGATGTCTTTTAATAAAGATAAAGGATGGAAAAAATTTATTAAGAAAGAAAGAGCTCAAATTAAAGATATTGTTAGAGAAATTAAAGAAATTGTTGAATATTGTAGTCTGGGAGTTTTAGAGTTTAAAATTTTGGTAAAGGCAATTGAGCGTGGGGAAAGAGAATCCGGGCAAGCTAAAAAAGAAATGATAGAAGCTAATTTAAGATTGGTGATTTCAATAGCAAAAAAATATACTAATAGAGGTTTGCAATTCTTAGACCTCATTCAAGAAGGAAATATTGGGTTAATGAAGGCTGTTGATAAATTTGAATATAGAAGAGGGTATAAATTTTCTACTTATGCAACTTGGTGGATTAGGCAAGCAATTACTAGATCAATCGCTGATCAAGCGAGAACAATAAGGATTCCCGTGCATATGATAGAAACTATAAATAAATTAGTTAGAACGTCTAGGCAAATTCTTCATGAAATAGGAAGAGAAGCTACACCAGAAGAATTAGCAGAAAAACTTGCTATGCCACTAGATAAAGTTAGAAAAGTTATGAAGATTGCCAAAGAACCTATAAGTTTAGAAACTCCAGTAGGGGATGAAGAGGATAGTCATTTAGGTGATTTTATACAAGATCAAAATGCAGTTATTCCTTTAGAGGCAGCAATTCATGAAAATTTAAGAGAACAAACAACACAAATATTAGCATCATTAACTCCAAGAGAAGAGAGGGTTTTAAGGATGCGTTTTGGAATAGGTATGAATACAGACCATACTTTAGAGGAAGTTGGTCAACAATTCTCGGTTACAAGAGAAAGAATTAGACAAATTGAAGCAAAAGCATTACGTAAACTTAAACACCCCTCTAGATCAAGAACATTAAAAAGTTTTTTGGATGAAAAATAATAAATTTGGGGCCCGTAGCTCAGTTGGTTAGAGCAAACCGCTCATAACGGTTTGGCCGTAGGTTCGAGTCCTACCGGGCCCACCAAGTTTATTAAGAGATCAGTTGCATTTTAGTTATATTTAAGGTTTATTTATATATGTATATTATATGTATTCTTTGAGGGGAAAAATTTTATGGATGCTAAAATAATTTGGTTACTTGTTTTTGTTGGTCTGTATTGGTCATATTGCATTTTTTGGGGAGTTAAAGGTCACTTACAAGCTAAGACTGCTAGTGATTATTTTTTAGCTGGTAGAGGTATATCTATATGGGTATTTATACTTGCTGCAACAGCAACATCATTTTCTGGATGGACTTTTATGGGACATCCTGGTCTGATTTATAGGGATGGTTTCCCTTATGCATATGCTTCATTTTACGCCATTACTATTCCTTTTACAGGAGTAATGTTTTTAAAAAGACAGTGGATGCTAGGTAAAAGGTTTGGTTTTGTTACCCCTGGAGAAATGCTTTCAGATTATTTTAAATCAGATTTTATAAGAGTCTTGGTAGTATTAGTAGCTTTAGTGTTTTCTGTTCCTTATTTAGGAATACAGCTAAGAGCTTCAGGTTTTCTATTTAATGTTCTTACAGATGGAATGCTTAGTGTAAATGTAGGAATGTGGGCATTATCAGCTGTAGTGTTCTTATATGTTGCGACTGGGGGTTTAAGGGCTGTTGCCTATGTGGATACAGTGCAATGTGTCCTTTTAGCTGGAGGTATTATGGTTATTGGCCTAATAACTTTAATTAGTATTGGTAGCTTTGGTACATTAATAGATGGTATTGCAGCCTTATCGCAAATAGACGAAAAACTAACACCAGCTGGTTACAGTCATTACATAGCTATTCCTGGAGTAATTCAGTATGTTAAAAGTGGTACTCAGGCAGTGGGTGGTGCATGGACAGGAATAATGGTCCTATCTTATATGTTTGCTTTAATGGGAATACAGTCTGCACCAGCGTTTACTATGTGGTCATTTTCTAATAAAAGTGTAGAGCCATTTGCGCCACAACAAGTGTGGGCGTCAGCTTTTGGAATTGGGCTTATATTAATGACTTTTACAGCTATTCAGGGCCTTGGTTCTCATTTATTAGGTGCAGATGCAGCTATGTTGGCTGCGCATCCAGAATTAGTAAATAATGTAATGGGGTCAGGGTTAAAAGGAATAGATATTATGGAGACATCAGGTAAACAGGGAATGCTTGTACCTCAATTAATATATTTAATGTCAAATAGCGCTCCTTGGTTAGTAGGTCTTTTATCTGTATGTGCTTTAGCAGCCATGCAATCAACGGGTGCGGCATATATGTCTACAGCTGGAGGAATGCTAACGCGTGACCTAGTAAAAAGGTTTTTAATGCCTAATGCCTCTCATAATGTCCAAAAGATTCTTGGAAGAGCAGGTGTAGGTATTATAGTTTTAGCTGCTTTACTAGTTGCCACAGTTTCTAAGGATGCATTAGTTCTATTAGGTGGTTTAGCCGTAGCATATGGTTTCCAGATGTGGCCTGCCTTAATTGCAATCTGTTGGTGGCCGTTTCTTACAAGAGCTGGGGTAACATTAGGATTAATTGCTGGATTAATTGCAGTTACACTTACTGAAAGTATGGGAAAAGATGTTTTTGGCATTACTGCATGGGGTAGATGGCCATTGACAATACACTCTGCTGGCTGGGGAATAATGTTTAATTTAGGGTTGGCAATAATTATATCTTACTTTACACAAAATGTGTCTGACACAGAGCATAAAATGAAATTTCACTCCTTCTTACGTGAACATGCATCTTTATCAGATGAGAAGAGAAGATTAATCCCTACAGCCGTTATAATAACATTGTTATGGTTCTTTTTTGGTATAGGTCCTGGAGCTGTAATTGGAAATTGGATATTTGGAAGTCCTTTAGATCCTAATACTTGGGTATTTGGAATTCCTTCAATTTGGGCATGGCAAATATTATTTTGGATGCTTGGTGTATATATGATGTGGATGCTTGCATATAAAATGGAAATGTCTACACCACCTAAAGCATTTGATGCATTAACAGATGATATTGGTGATACATAAGCTAGTTATTAAATTACAGGTTTTCCATATATAGAAGACCTGTAATATAAGGTGTAAAATGCCAAGTGAAATTTTTTATTTATTAAGTGTAATCTTACTTAGTATTCTATTGTATTATCCTGTAAATAAATTAATTTTTATTTTAAGTGTTAGAAGGTATGAAAAAAAAATAGGTAATTCCTTAAATGATAAAGAATTAAAAGGACAGTTAATAAGAGCACGTTTTATATCAATTATTTTAATTATTATTTTTTCATCTCTTTTTAACTTAAATATTTATTAGGAATTACTTTGTCTTTAAAACAAATTAAGTCACATGACCCTATATATTCCATTTTAGTAAGAATAAGCCTTTTATTGTTTATATTATTTACAGGTTGGTTAATATGGGATCATTTTATTAATAGACCCCAAGAAATTAAATATTATTTAAGCGCAAATACTGCTTTTAAAGATAAACATTATGATACTTCTTTAGATCAATACTTGAAAGCATATGAGTACAATAATGAAGATGTATATATAATTGAAGGGATAGCTAGATCATACATGCAGTTAGATGATTTTGAAAATGCTGAAAAATACTTTAATCGAGCAATAAAATTAGATCCTGAATTTGCACCTTCATATGCAAATTTAGGTGTTTTTTATGATAGGCAGAAAGATTATGATAATGCTATAAAATTTTATGAAAAAGCTTTATCGCTAGATCAGGAATTATCTATAGGTATGCATTGGATAGATAGATTATTATATGATGTAAGAGAAACACCTTCTACAATTGGAAGTAGGTTAGATTATTTAAAATTGCAAATGGATCTACCAGAAGATAAAAGGTTGTTATCAGTTAAAGAAATTGATCAACAACAGATCAATTATGAAAAGTAGTTATATTACTTTTAAAATATCTACTAAAAATACCCTTAGAAAAAAAATTAGTGCAATGCATCCAAATAATAGACGAACAAAATCTTTTTCACCATCTTTGCCCCTATAAGTTATTCCGTGCCATGAAATTAAGCCCGTGGCAAAAATAAATACCCAATTAGTTAACTCTTCTATCATAATTATTTGTATATTTCTATTAATCGTAATAATTTTATTAATATGAATTTAGATAATATACTTATAGAAGGCAGTAAAGAAGCAAAAAATTTATTAATATTTGCTCACGGTGCAGGTGCCCCTATGGATTCCATTTTCATGAATACTATAGTGGAAAACATAATTAAGAGTGATATACTAATTATTAGATTCGAGTTTCCATATATGTCAAAAAGAAGATTGGGTATAAGAACTTTTCCAGATAATATTTCTTTTCTTAGTGAATATTATAAAGACATGTATTACCAAATAAAAATAATGTTTCCAAATAAAAATATTTGGCTAGGAGGTAAGTCAATGGGAGGAAGAATTTCAGCTATTATTAGTAAGGAAATACCTGTAAAAGGTGTAATAGCATTTGGTTATCCATTTCATCCAATAAATAATGTAAATAAATTAAGATTAGAATGCCTACAAAGTAAAGGTCCTCCTATACTAATAATGCAAGGAACGAGAGATAAATTTGGAAATATAAATGAAGTGAATACTTATTATATAAGTGATAAAAATTCAATTTTTTGGATCGAAGACGGTGATCATTCATTTAATACTTTAAAGAAATCTAAAAATAATTCTTCTGTTTCTATTAAAAATGCTTGCCTTAGAGCATCATCTTTTATACTTAAGAATCAGACTGATTAAGTTATATTTGTCTTTTTAAGAATTTCTTTTTGTTTGGATTCTAATAGTTTTTCATCAAAACCTTCTATTAAGTTTTCAATTATTTTATGCCAATTAAGTTGAGCATTTAAATGCATAAAAACGGAGCCAAGTCCCACTGCTGCCCTATCTATTAATACAAATTCTTTTGGAGGACTAATTCCACCGAGCTTTTTTAATTCCTTATATACATTTGAGGCAATTTCTTTGCCATTTTTTACTGCATTGGGATTTTGAATATATCTCTTTTTATTTTCTAAGAGAGGGCCATAAATATAAGTTGCCCAAACATTTAATACCGCAATTAACTCTTTGGTTAGGTTATTAAATCCCCAGGCTTTATAGGCTTTTATAGCTAGTTTTTGGTTATTATCTCTCATTGCAATATATAAATCTATAACAGCTTTAACAAATTTAGGAGAGAATACTCTTATGCATCCAAAATCTAATAAATTTATATTTGGTTTATTTGAATTGTTATCATTAATTTGATAATTACCAGGATGAGGATCACCGTGGATTATTCCATATTTATAAAATGGAATATACCAAGCATTAAATAATGTTAAAGCAATATGGTTTTTTATTTCAGACTTAGATTTTTTCCAATTCATAAGTGAATCTCCTTCTAACCAAGTCATGGTTAAAAGTTTGTCTGTAGATAATTTTTTAATGGGTTTAGGTATTTTAATATATTTTTCATTTTTAAGTATTTCATAAAAAAGAATCATATTTTTTTGTTCTCTTTGGTAGTCTAGTTCTTCTTTTAATCTGTCTGTAAGCTCTTCATAGATGTCCTTGGTTTTAATAGTTTTATCCCATGTACCATATAGAGAAAAGATTATTTTTAATTGTTTTAAGTCTGCATCTACTATTGAAATCATATCTGGATATTGTAATTTGCAAGCAACATTAATTCCATTTGCTTTTGCTTTATGAACTTGACCTA